>ERZ837590.16-NODE-16-length-177774-cov-26.192039_pt1 | contig 177774 bp, 134 predicted proteins | sample MGYA00519573_ERZ837590 | MGnify/ENA primary metagenome ERZ837590 (study PRJEB31850, sample SAMEA3708820) | human gut metagenome | biome: human gut; feature: human-associated habitat; material: faeces | place: China | collected 2014 ... | reverse complement strand
GATCTCATCGATGAAGAGGATTCCTTCTTTTAATCCGGTCTCTTCCATCTTATCGTATATTGAGGCAATAATCTCACTCATCGTATATTCGGTAACAGAATATTCTTTTCCGCTATATACTTTCTTTTCAATAAATGGCAGTCCCACCGCACTCTGTCTGGTGTGGTGCGTGATCGTATATGCCACAAGCGCCACTTTACACTCTTTCGCCACCTGCTCCATGACCTGAGTTTTTCCGATTCCCGGAGGCCCCATCAAAAGAATCGGTCTCTGTCTGATCTGTGGAATCATATAATCCCCGAACTCATCTTTGGCAAGATATGCCTCGATGGAATCTTTGATTTCTTTCTTTGCTCGCTTTATATCCATTTATTTCTTTCCTCCATATAATTCACCGGTTACTTACAGATCCTGTCCTTCTTCCAGAATGATCTTGATTGCCCACGGCGGAACATCCACATCTTCATATTCTTCCTCCATGAACACAAATGCCGTCTCATAGACCGGGCACTTCGCTGGATAGATCCCTCGTCCGTCCGTAAAATAGATCATCCCCCGCAGATGTTCAAATGCATGCTGCCGGATCATTTCGTCCACATAGGCAAATGCCGGGCGGAAATCCGTTCCGCCTTCGCCCTTTAATTCTAACTTCTCCATATAAGATTTCAGTTCTTCCTCACAGGTGATCTTCTGATCCGTCTGGATCTGGTCATCACACTGTATGATATGAATATTCACCTTTCGGAAAAAGCTGTCATTCTCACTCAGCACACCATATGTCTCTTCCAGAAACTTCTTAACCAGTTCTCCGGAGCACGACATTGATGTATCGATCACAATCACAAATTCTTCGACCTTCTGGACTTCCTTCCACTCCTGCGGCTCGATCAATGGCATATTCCCATACAACGACAATCCATAACTGTAAAAATTATAGTCAAAAGAATCCGGGTCTACCGTCATCTCTTCTTTTAAAATCGAAAACTTCCGTAAAAATTCTCGGTAATCCATCCGTTCCCGGTTCTCGACCTTCACCTGATCGATCAGACCACCCGAACTTTCCGATGCCTCTTTGGAAAATGTCTCCATCTCCGTCTCCATACGTTCGCTGATGTCCTGCCACCGATTCTCGATCTGGCTCTGCTTCTTCTTATCCTCATCTTTTGGCCAGTAACTGTGATCATCCACACAGAAGTCTGACTCTAACTGTCCAAGCTTCGTTTCCGGGAATTCTTCTTTCTTCAGCACTTCATATACCCGTTCTGCCGTCAATGTCTTCATTTTCTTTTTCAGCATCCGATACATCTCTCTTCTCGGAAGAGACCTAGCCTTCATCACACAGCGGTACTGAAGCCCGTCGATGATGGATTCTGCCACAATATCGCAGGCCAGATGATAAATCCGCTCTTCTCTTCCCTTTCTCCGGAGCATATGCCGGAAGATACCATGCAGTACCAGATGCAAATAGATCCGGTTCACCATAACGCGGTCTTCCCGGAACAATCCCCCCAGATACTGCGGATCATAATAAAGGTACAGTCCATCCGTTCCCATGCCGTCCGCACCAGTATCCGGTATAAATGGCATGCACGACAATGCAACGTCCAGGAAACGCATCTTCATATAAAGCTCATTTCTTGCCGTGATCAGGATCTTTCGACTGACAGACTCCATACGCTCCTGCATGGCAGTTGACTGTGACACAGCCTCTGGTTCTGCTGTTTCTTTCTTTATTTCTTCATTTTTTATACGTCTCTTCGTATCTGCCATATAATTTTCCGCTTTTTCTCCTTACAATTCAAACGTCTTTTTCTTCTTCGGGAACAACTCTTTTCTGACATCCATAAGCACACTCAGACTTTCCGTCCTGTTCCCCTCTGCCGCTACATCCATACCTTTCTGTAAAGACGGTTCACTCCACAGCTTCTTCTGCTCCAGGAACCGGATTCCTTCTATATCTTCTCTCTTTACCAGATACGCTGCCACCGTTTCCATATGCTCCTGTATGTATGTTTCATAGACCGTTTTATTCTTCTCCAGCAGTTCCACCGGGAAACGCAGTCGGTCCAGTGCAAGCTCCACTGCCGTCTCTTCCGTATCCTCTGCAACCGTATGATAGAACATCTCATCGTATTTCTTATAATCTAATTCCCGGTTATAAAAGCACTGGCGGTAGTATCCTCCCGCACCATGATGGTGTGTCTCAAGAATCCTTGCAGGGGTGTTCTCAACCGCCTCTTCATAGTGTTCCGGAAAGAGAATTCGGACTTCCCGCAACCATTCCTCTGTACTGTTTTTTTCTGCGCAACATCTCCAACTATATCCGTATAAACTTACACGAATTTGATAGCGCATCTCTTCCACAATGGATTTCAGACAGCTCTTCTTGCCCTCACGGAAATATATCTCCACTTCTTCCAGACGACAACCCGTCAATGCACCGCCACCCATATCGAGCAGTTGATTCCCCAGAATCAGTTTTTTCAGGTTCCTGCACCGGTAGAATGCGTAACGACCGACTTCTTTTAACGCTTCCGGCAGCCAGATCTCTTCCACTTCCAGATTCCTGGCAAATGCACAATCATCCAGTGCAGTCACAGTTTCTCCTTCTATCTCATCCGGCAGGACCACACAACTGTCTGCTCCATAATATTCGGTGATCATCATACCCTTCGCTGTCATTTTATATCTGATCTCTGCAGTGATCAGATTATCCTGCTTTTTATTCTTTACCTGTTCATTTATTTTTACATCCATATTCCATTCAATTCCGTCCCTTTTTCTTTCTTCCCTATACTACTATGATTCCCTGCTATTTGCAAGGCAGGTCATAACTTTGTATTCGCTGCATATATATGAACAAATGATTCTTGCGGAGTTCTTATGTCCCGATTACATAATTACAAACCATTGATCCTCTTATTCTTCTTTTCATTCTGTTTCTTTGCAGGCGGACAGATTGCCCGGCTCTTTCCGCCTGCGTCTGTCAGAACAGATGATAAAAGTCCATCCGGTAATGCAGCTTCCTCCGGCACAGTTCCGACAGCCTCGACTTCCGGCAATCCCCTCTCCACGATTCTGCCGGCTGCCGAAAACTGGGGTCTCAGCTTTCAGGAGGAAGGCAAAGTTCCTGTCGGTAATGCATCTTTCGATGAGCTTCAGCAATATCACGCCTACTATGCACAAAAGACGGATAAAAAAGTCATCTATCTTACTTTTGACTGCGGCTATGAAAACGGAAATACACCGGCTATCTTGAACGCTTTAAAACGTCATAACGTTCAAGCCACATTTTTTGTTGTCGGAAACTTTCTGCGTGATAATCCAGAGCTGGTAAAGCAGATGTTAAAAGAAGGTCATACCGTCGGCAACCATACTTTCCATCACCCCGACATGTCCCAGATTGCAACAAAGGAGACATTTTCCAGAGAACTTAAGAGTGTGGAAGCTCTGTATAAAGATATCACAGGCAAATCCATGACCCGCTTCTACCGGCCGCCACAGGGAAAATACAGTACTGAAAATCTGCAGATGGCAAAAGACATGGGATATCATACCTTCTTCTGGAGTCTTGCCTACGTTGACTGGCTGGCCGACGCGCAGCCATCCAAAGAAGAAGCCTTTGACAAGCTTCTCGGACGGATCCATCCGGGTGCCATCGTGCTGCTGCATAACACCTCCAGAACCAATGGCGAGATTCTGGATGAGCTGCTTGCAAAGTGGGAGGAGATGGGGTATACATTTTCTACACTCAAAAAGCTTGTCAGGAACACTTGAAAATAAAAAACAAACCGGTTTGCTTCCATCAATTTCTTTCTGATTTCTGCAAACCGGTTCATTCTATTCATCCTATTTTAATCGAGATCAATCACATCCATTTTGAATGTATCATCCATCTCCGCATGACTTCTTCTCTTTTCCGGATGATTACTCAAAAGATCTGCTGTCGCATCAAACAGATCGTCATCATCACAACCTGCTCCGAACAGATCATAATCATCATCTTCTGAATAATAGCCTTCGAAGTTGTCAAATGCTTCTTCATCCAGAGGGGTAAAGGCTTCAAAATCATTGGTATCCTCCAGATTGATCTTCTTAACAGGTTTACGGATTGCCGGACCTGTCTCGTCTAAGGCACGGACGCCTTGGGATGGTTTCTTTTCTCTTTCAGGTTCTGTGCGTCTTGCTGGCTTTTTCTGCCTTGCTGATTGTTTCTTAGCAGGCTTGTGCTCCATTGCTTTTGCAATATTTTCTGTCACCCATGGATCCTCATCATCGAAATCATCCTCATAATCTTCAAATTCGTCTTCTCCATAGTCAAATCTTGATGTTTTCTTTACAGCTGCTGTTTTTTTAGCTGTCTTTTTATTTTTCTTCTTCTCTTTATTTACTTTTTTCGCAGCTTTTTTCTGAATCTTCTTCTCTGCTTCTTCCTCATCCATATCAATTCCATATTCGTCATACAGATCATCTAATTCAAGATCTCTATAATGAAGTTTTACAGAAGTAATAATTACTACGATCAGCAGTACTGCAAAAAGAACAAGTGCAATAATTACTACGATATCCAAAAAACTATCTACAAAATTTAAAATTTTTCCCCAGATTCCTTTTCCGTTATTGACAGTAGAATCTGACGTTGAAGATGTTCCTGATGATGGCGAATATTTCTGGTACGTACCATCTGTTGTATCATAACGGTATGTTGTCTTTTCTCCATCCGAATTCATCGCATAGACAATATAATATTCCGCATTCTTTGTATCCTGCCATGTATCAAACTCTTTTCCGTTTAATGTAAGTGATGTCTTCTGATACTGGTCTGGCAATGAGATATTTCCGTCATCAGCCAAAGGAATAATATATCTTCCCTTTGCAACCTCTATTACTTCAAGAGGAGAGAACTTTCCGGTATCACTGTCATACAGATAAAAATCCGCATCTCCTCCGTTTTCAGGTGTAAGATACATTGCAAGTGCGCCACTTGATTCCTGCTTAATAATCTGATGATCTGTTCCTTCAAATTTCAACGCATCTCTTACAAAACCATCAGGAATAATCGTATCCGAAAAATCATCTGTTACGATATATTTTGATTTTCCAATCTTAACCTCTGTTCCATCAACAGCTGAACTGGTATCTTCTTCCTGAATCAGCGATTTATCACCTTCTGCTATGCTGACAGATGAAGAACCTGACGTAATCTCCAATGCAACTCCATTGCTATCAATTCCATCAACCTTGGCAACTTCTACCGATGTTGTTCCCTCATCCAATGCCTGGAATTTTAAATTAAATTCCATCGTTGTTCCGGCATTTCCATCATTTCTTGATATTGTAATTGTTCCGTCTCCACCTGTAGCATCATCACCGCTGATGAAGCGCAGCTTTGTTTTATCATAGCTTAATGTTGCCTGAATTGTATTTAATGCTTTCGCAGACGAAACCTTTGCCGTTACTTCTACTTCTGCCCCGACACTGGTCTGCGGATCAGAAAATCTGAATTCTGCTGCGGTTGCACTTGCCACACATGTCATTCCAACACACAACATACACATCAAAAGAAATGATACAATTATTTTTTTGACTTTTTTCATGAATAATACCCCTTTTTCTATCTTTATGGTGTTCTACTCCGTGGTACCTTCGCCGCCAGTTGATTCTCCGCCTGTCCCGGTTGAAGTATCTCCCGTTGATGTACCATTTCCTGTCGTTCCTGTACTTCCTGTTGTTCCGCTTCCTGTTCCGGTTGATGTACCACTTCCCGTACCTGTTCCGGTTGTACTTCCCGTTGTCCCTGTACTTCCCGAAGTACCACTGTTACCACTCGTTCCCGATCTGTACGAAGTGCTTCCGGTTGTTCCTGTACTTCCCGAACTGTTCTTTGTTGTTCCACTGCTTCCGGAATATGTCTCTTCCGGCTGTTGCATAAACTCCTGTGTTGATTCGTCTGTATCAGCATCTCTGTTTCCGGCTTTTTTCTCTATCTTTGCACTGATATCCGATACTGTGGAAGACACATCATAATTGTCACTTTCTCCATAGAAGAAGCTATGCAGCTGCTTTACATTACTTTCCATTGTAACCGGAATAACAACGCTTCCTACATTTCCCAATGTATCGGTTGTCTTGTCAAATGGAAACCCTGTTGTTTCTCCCAGTTCATAATCAAACGCATCTTTCGCATATTCAAGGATTTCTGTCATTGTAAAGTTTGTCGAAACCTCAGGAAAAACCTTATCAATAATCTTATTCAACTGTGCCGGTGATGCCTGTTGCAGCTTCTCTACAACTTTCTGTAGAACCGCCCGCTGCCTTTCTGCACGTTTGAAATCATCTCCGGCTGTGTATCTGATTCTGGCATATGCAGTTGCCTGCACACCATTCAGAGTCTGTGTTCCCGGTTCTGTAACTCCCGGAGACAGCTTTCCGGTCACCTTCATAATTTCCTGAACATAACCACAGATGTACGGCATTTCATCTTCCTGTACATCGATATCAATTCCGCCCACAGAATCTACAATATCTATCATCGAGTTAAAATTCACCGTTACATAATGTTCAATATTCATATCCAGATTCTTATTCAACACTGAAAGAGCACCTTCCGGACCACCATATGAATACGCTGCATTGATTTTATTCAACGTTCCATCTTCCTGCTCTGACAACGTGTCTCTATATATTGATGCAATTTTCACCTTCATTGTCTTCTTGTTCAGGCTTGCAATCATTATTGTGTCACTTCTGGTTCCTTTGTCCAGATCATTGTCTCTTGAATCCACACCGAACAATGCAACATTCAGATATCCGCTTCCCCTTTTTTTTGCTTCCTTTGAAACGCTTAATTTATCTGTATCTAACTTTACTGTATTGATCTTCGAAAGCTTACTGGCTACAATGACAGCTCCGATCGCTGCTACCGTCACCAATGTTCCTCCAAGAATGGCTCCAATCTTCTTACCCAGAGACCAGGAGGCAAATCCCCTTGTTTTCGACCTTCGTCCCCGTCTTTTATATCTTTTTTTATCTTTTGCCATTACTTTTTATATCCTTTCTTCAGTCGTAGCTTATCATATCATATCTATATTACCTTAAAATATGACAAACTTCAATCAAAAATAAAGCTTTTCGCCTACTTTTCCCAGTATCCCGGACTCATCGAACACCATTTAACGACTTTATCCGGCAATTTTTTATACATTTTCCCCATCCGGTAACCAATATACTTACAACCACTTTGATAAACCAGTTTTGGAACCATATATATTTTCCGCTGTTTTACCAAATGAGCAGCTGTCTGCTTCACCAGTTTTATTCCTTCGTTTTCAGACTTTATACCATCGAATACTTCCGGATGTTCTGCCTGCGACACAGCCATATCAAAATTGCGGTGAAACTGCTGCATTCCTGTATAATTATGTGAGTGAATCACTCTCGCTTCAGCCACATAAGCAACCTTGTATCCGGCATTTATCATATGACCAGCCAATATCATATCCTCATTAAATATTGTTTTCTTGCAGAATCCACCTGCTTTTTCATAAATATTCCGTTTATATGCCGCACAAACGTTAGAACAGAAGAATGTTTTAATGCCCATTTCCTGTAAATCTTCCTTGCTTTTTATCCGGCTGTTTTCCGGGTAATTGAATTTTCTGGTATATTTTTCTATATAATTACAATCAGATGCTGCAAGCTGACGTGCATACGCCGCCCCGGTCATTTCATCTTCTTCCAGTACTTTCACCAGATTTCCAATCACATATTCATCTGCTGGCACTGCATCCTGTGTCATAAATACAACAATTTCCGCCTTTGACATCTGCATTCCCATATCCCGTGTTGCGCCATGATCAAATTCCCGGCGTTCTATATGGTATACTTTTACCTTTTCCATCTGCTCTACTTCTTTCGGAAACCTTCCGGCCTTTGTATTGATCACAAAAATAGTGCCGATCGGATATTCCTGTTCCTGAAGTTTTTTCACAAGTCTGCTAAATTTTTCATCTGGTCTGTATGATGGTATCACCACATCTACAGAAGTCTGATCGTTATTCATCTTTTCTTTTTCATCCTCTATTTCTTATCATATCCTACATAGCAATAAATCATCCCTGTAATGATCAGCCAGAACCATGTCGCAGGACTGCTGAACCATGTTGTAAAAAATGCAAGAGCCAGATACACTGCAATCTGTCCATAAAAAAGATATACAACCGGGTTATCACTTTTTTTAATAATATCAATAATGACCTTTGCCACAACACCAATAAGCAGAGCTATCACAAATACTCCAATGACTCCAAAATCATAATAAGCATCATAAAACATTGTAAGCGTTGTCAATTCGGTACTGGTCAGATAGACCGTTGCCGGAACCAGATTTGGCATTACAAATTTCAATCCCGTTAATGACACAAACGGGAATAACATCCGCAGGCCACAAGAAAATTTCGGCAGATTTTTCACCAGACAGTCAAAATTATCGTAGTTATTGGCAATATAGATATACGGCTGGGTCAGAAACACCGGCATATGTGTATATTTCATTTTAAATACATTGTTCAAATATATCGCATCCCGCTTCTGTGACAATGTAATCACCACATACGCTGCACAAACCACAAAGCCAAGAAGAACCAGGGTACTTTTCCTCATATTTTTATTTACCAGTATATAAATGACTGCTGCCACACCTATTTCAAACAGAAACTGAAATCTCGATACATAGAGAAACGGAACTGCAAATGCCACTATATTTGCAATAATGATCGCTCCATTACGCCACTTACTTTCCTCAGAATCGATTTTTTTCCAAAGCACCGTAAGTCCCGGTATCAGGATACAACTGATTGCACAATAATGCAGATAATGTAAAGCCGACATTCTGAAATAAGAATACGAATAAGGTTCGTCTGAAAAAACCGGAATATAACCGATCCGGATAATTTCGATTACAAAACATCCGGCCGACACAACCAGCAGCAACATAATACATCGAAAAAGCCTGTTTGACTTTTTTTTATTTTTTTCAGGTTCTTTTCCCTCTACCCTGCTATACTTTCTCCCCCATTCATATCCTATTCCAAAAGCTATATATATCACAAAAAAACTCAACCAGGTTATATAGTTCCATGAATCCTGTAATGTACTGAGTTTCAGACAGCTGATTCCCTGACCCCCTACCCAGGCGAGTGTAAACAGAGCCCTCAGTTCCACAAGGCTTCCGCTTTCCCTTACCCAGTGTACATACAAATAAACAGCTTCCACAATCAGAATAATTCCCGAAGCATAATACCATTCTGCCAGTGACGCTATGTAACTGACAAAAAAGCTCAGCATATAAGTTCCATATTCTAAAATAATTTTATTCCGTTCCCTCATTCAGACTGTCTCCTTTAAACGTAGACTCCATTGCCTCTGTATTATCTGCTGTTATATCCGTCAGATAAACAATGTCACTGTCAATCTCTTTTACTTTGTCTGATGCCTCATAAGAATCATCATTAAACAGTTCCTGATGTAATTGCTTTACATTCTGTTCCAGACCAATTGGAATGACAAAAGATACCCCGCCATGGTTTTTCACTGTTTCACTGGTTGTCACCCGATATGGAAATCCGTTTGTTGACACCAGGTTATAATTCAGTGCATTCGCTGCAAACCCCAGAATCTGTTTTGAAGAAAAACTTGTCGAAATCATCGGAAATACTTCATTTACTATTTTATTTAAAGTAATGAAATTCGCTTTCTGTGCTTTCTGTGCAACCTTTTCTAATACAATTCTCTGTCTCTGTGCACGTTTGAAGTCATTACCACTTGTATAACGGATTCTTGCATATGCCACACCATGAATACCGTCCAGATGCTGTGTACCGGATTTTTCTTCTATATCCGACCAATGTTCGCCAATCACTCTTGCCGTCTCGGCACCATACAGATTACACCAGTGTGCTTCTTCTTTCGTCATTTTAATATCAATCCCACCCAGAGCATCGATCACTTTTACAAGCGCATTAAAATTCACACTGACATAATTCTTAATATCAAGATCAAAGTTACGGTTCAGAAGACTGATTGCCTCTTCCGGACCGCCTGTATTATATGCTGCGTTCGCTTTATTATAGCGTCCATTCTGTTGCTGCAGCAACGTATCCCTGTATACAGACACAAGCTTCACGTCACTTGTCTTATTATTAATACTTGCGATCATAATACAGTCACTTTGTACACCGCCGTCCAATTCATTATTTCTCGAATCCAATCCAAACAATGCAATGTTCGTATACTCTCCTGTATCCTTATAAACTTCCAGCTTTTTTTTATTCAACACATTATAATCCAGTTTTCCGAGTTTGAATATTCCGTAAGCAGCCACTAACAGAGCAGCCAGAATTATAATTTCAACTGTTAGTAAAATAATTCTTTTTCTTTTTCTTTTGCGCATTTTTTTTCGTCGTTCTTCTCTTAATTGTCTTTTTGTCTTGCGTCTTTTCTTTGCCATTGCCGTCTCCTTTAGAAGCTAATATGCATTCTTATTAATAAAACCTTTGAAAAATGTCAGAAATAATATTTTTATATCAAATCCCAATGTCCAGTTTTCAATATAATATAAATCATACTCAATTCTCTTTTGAATCGATGTATCACCACGTAGTCCATTCACCTGTGCCCATCCGGTAAGTCCCGGCCGCACCTGATGTTTGATCATATATCTTGGGATCTCTTCTTTGAATTTCTCTACAAACTGAGGTCTTTCCGGTCTCGGGCCGATCAGACTCATATCCCCTTTCAGGATATTGATCAGCTGCGGTAATTCGTCAATGCTTGTTTTTCTTATAAACTTTCCTACCGGCGTAACACGCGGATCGTTCTTTACCGTCCATCCATTCTTTTCTTTTGATGCATCCTGTACAACCATAGACCGGAATTTATACATATAGAATGGTTTATTTTGCAGACCGATCCTTTCCTGTTTGAAGATCAGTGGTCCCGGAGATGTCACTTTTATAATAATTGTTATTACCAGCATGACCGGTGAAAATAATGTAAGCGCAACCAATGCTCCAAAAATATCCATTGCCCTTTTTACAAATGCATTCAGCATATTGCTAAGCGGTACTCTTCTTATATTAATTACCGGAAGTCCTATCAGATCTTCCGTATATGGTTTTGTCGGAATGATATTATTATAATCCGGTATAAACTTTGTATGGACACCAGATTTTTCACACATACCTACAATCTTTTCTAATTTATGATATTCTGCCAGCCCGAGAGTGATTGCTATCTCATCCAGTTTATTTTCCGGAAGAACAATCATAAGATTATCGATTCTTCCAAGTACCTTAATTCCTTTATACTCTGTTCCTCTTGGTACATTATCCGCAAGAATTCCTCTCACGATATAGCCCCATTCCGGATTTGCTTTAATTCTGTCAATATACTGTTCCGCCGCACGGCTATATCCGATCAGCAGAATGTGCTTCTGGTTATATCCCTGCTTCCGCATATCCCGCAACACTTCACGGATAATATTTCTTACAACAACTTCTAAAAATACATTCACCAGGAAAAATACAAAAATCATTCCCCTGGAAAAATCAGGCTGTTTCCACACATATAAAAGTAAAATAAATGCCATCAGACCAATCACATTAGCCTGAATGATATGCCATGCTTCCAGTCTGCGTCCCTGCACACGTTTTGGTGTATATAACTGGAATCCATAATATAAGACCAAATATCCCGGCACAATTACAATCAACACTTTTGCATATTCCTGCAACGATAAAAACCATGGATCCAATTCAAAAATCCCGCTTTTAAATCTCAGGTACCATGATGCAATATATGAAAATACAATTACAACTGCATCTATTACTACATGTAATCTGTTTAATAACTTTTGATTATCCTTTATCAATGTTCCTCACCCATATTTATCTAATTTTACATTACGTTTTATCTTACAATAATTTTTTCCTTACGGCAACCTATTATACCACAGTTTTCTTAATACTTTATTAATAATTTTGAAATATATTTAAAAAATTATTTTACCCACTCTTTATATAGCACCCTCTTCTTTTTTTTGCTATAATAATAGAAACAATCAGAAAATAGAGATCGGAGTATTTCTCAAACTATGAAAGTAACAATTATCATCCCAAACTATAACGGGAAACATTTTATGGAGCCCTGCCTCCAGTCATTATCAGAACAGACCTGCAGGGATTTCAAAGTATTAGTGGTTGACAACGCATCTTCCGATGGAAGTCTGGAATATATGAGTGAGCACTACCCAGATATAGAGGTTATCTCCTTAAAGAAAAATTACGGTTTCAGCAAAGCGGTCAATGTCGGAATCGAACATTCCACTACACCTTATGTGATATTGCTCAATAATGATACGACCGTTGATACACACTATGTAGAAGAAATGATCAAAGCGATTGAAAAATCTCCGCACATCTTTTCTGTCAGCAGTAAGATGATCCAGATGTATCATCCAGAACTGATCGACAGTGCCGGTGATCTTTATACTTTAATGGGTTGGGGCGTGTGCCGCGGAACCGGACGTCCTGTCTCCAATTACACAAAAGCAGATCAGATATTTACCGCATGCGCCGGGGCAGCCATCTACCGCCGGTCTGCTTTTTCAAAAATCGGCTTATTTGATGAAAATCATTTTGCATACCTTGAGGATATCGATGTCGGATATCGCGCAAAAATTTACGGCTACAAAAATACATACTGCCCCACAGCACTGGTCTACCACGTAGGAAGCGGTACAAGCGGTTCAAAATATAACTCTTTCAAGGTTAAATTATCCGCCCGCAACAATATTTACCTGAATTACAAAAACATGCCTTTCTTGCAGCTGGTTTTGAACTTTATTCCTCTTTTTCTCGGCTGTGTTGTCAAATATCTGTTTTTCATGCGTAAGGGGTTCGGTGAAGACTATGCCTGCGGAATAAAAGAAGGGCTTTCCCATGCCCGGGAACAGAAAAAAGTTGCTTTTAAGCTGCGGCACCTGCCTAACTATATTTTGATCGAGTTTGAACTGATTCTTCATACTCTTTCTTATGCCAGAGACTGGTTTAGACGAAAATTATTCAAAAAATAGAAAAAAACAGGAACCGTATCATTTTACTTTTGATACGGTTCCTGCTTTTTATTAAAATACATATTGATCATCAATAACCCGATCATCTGAAATCCATTCTGTAGTCCGAGAAATGCAGGATTAAATGCAGGTCTTATCACAAACCAGCCCAGTCCAATCAAAGTAAATACTTTAATGACCCAGGTGTTTTTTCTGGCATACTTTACGATTTTTCTTATGTATATCAGAAGCACTCCTCCAACAAAAACTACAAATCCTGAAATTCCCATCTGGTAACAAAATGACAGGTATTCTATTTCATATGAAAACGGTATCGATCCGCTTCTTGTATAATCACTTATGTAACTTCCAAATCCATGGCCGAATACCGGTGACTCCTTCACTCCGTTTATCAATTCTCTCATTTGTATCTGCCTGACATCATCTGATTCCACAGCAAATGAAGAAAAGAACCGGAATTCTATCATTTGTATCACAGGTTTCAACCATAACACCGACGAAGCAAGCACCAGAATCACCCCGATGCATCTTACCTTCTTCGGGATTTTCTTCCAATAATATAACACTGCAACAAATGCAAAGCAGCAGAATTCAACCATCAAAACTCTCGAAAATACAATCAATGTATAGATCCCGCTCAATGCAAATAGCAAACTTCTGATGCTTTTTTTATATTTCTCCATCATCCAGTAAAACGGCATCAGTGTCACTACTATAATATCAGATGAAGTCTGCACACGGATCAGCAATAATCTGCCCAAATGCATTGTCATTGTCGATGCTTCCGTTCCAAACATGTTTAGATAAAATTCTATTACAGCCTCATATTCTATCAACTTACATACAAAGACGATTTCTATGATTATTTTTCCCAGGATCTTCAAAAGCATCATATAAAGGATACATTCTATAATCTTTTCCGGTTCAGCCAATTCATATCTGACCAGAAAATATAATTCTACAAACACAATTACCGAGATATAGAATAATCCCGTAAATTTTATACTCCATTCATTTCCAAGAATGTAACTGACAATACATGCCAACAATCCCAAAAAACCTAAAGTAATCTCCAGCTTCGCACTTTTTATAATCTCGAGGCTTTTTCTTTGTAAAACCAGGCATATTCCTCCCAGAATAATCAACAGGCATACCAATATTTTCTGAATTGGTATGCCCATCATTACTCCTGTTGGAAGTGCATAACTTATGATGCACAGATAAATCACAACATTCAGTAATTTTGATAACTTATTCATAGTTTATCCTAAAAATGGAACGTATCTTTCAGTCCAACCCACAGCTGATCCTTATCACTTAAGTTCAGTGCAGTGCCGTCTTCCAGCGCATAGCCTTCTCCGGATGCGGTTCCTTTATACTCTCCTGTCAGTGACGGCCACTCAATACCGATCTCAGGATCATTCCATGCAAGACCGCCTTCGTCTCCCGGATGATAAAAGTCTGTACACTTGTAGCAGAACTCGGCAAGATCACTTAATACCAGGAAGCCGTGTGCGAATCCTTCTGGAATATAGAACTGTTTCTTATTTTCTTCTGTCAGTTCTACACCGAACCATTTTCCGTATGTCTCACTGTCACTTCTTAAGTCTACTGCCACATCAAATACAGAACCTTTCACGACACGTACCAGTTTTCCCTGTGGAAATTCTTTCTGGAAATGTAATCCTCTTAAGACTCCCTTTGTAGAACTTGACTGGTTGTCCTGAACGAACTGCATTGTAAGTCCTGCTTCTTCCATATCTTTCTGGTTATATGTCTCCATAAAGTATCCTCTTGCATCACCATGTACTGTTGGTTCAATTACACAGAGTCCCTGGATACCACCTGCGTTTTTTTCTACTTTAATCTGTCCCATTATTACGTCTCCTTATTGATTTAAATGATTTATACGTGAGTTAATCCCAGCCACGTCATGTGGCTGAGATTATTCTTCACCTATATAAAATTTAGAATTCGATTTCTTTCAGATATCTTCCAAGCGCATCCTGCCATGTCGGAAGTGGAGTAAATCCATTTTCCACAAGTTTACTCTTGTCCAGTCTGCTGTTGAAAGGTCTTGCTGCTTTTGATACACCGTACTCTTCTGTTGTTACCGGCAGAACCGTCACCTTGTCTTCGCCGTATTCGTCATGACCAAGCTCTGCTGCCTGGCGGAAGATTTCCTTTGTAAAATCATACCAGCTGATATATCCGCCTTCATTTGTTGCATGATAGTAACCATATTTGTCAGTCTCGATCATGTCAACGAGAAGTCTTGCAAGGTCAAATGTATAGGTTGGTGTTCCGATCTGGTCATTTACAACTTTCAATGTATCGTGTGTCTTTGCTACATTGAGCATTGTCTTGATAAAGTTCTTACCGTTCTTTCCGAATACCCACGCGATACGTACGATGAAGTACTTATCCAGCGTCTCCGATACCGCAAGCTCTCCGGCAAGTTTTGTCTCTCCATATACATTCAGTGGTTTGTAATCCTTACAGTCAGGTTCCCAGGCTTTCTCTCCCTGTCCGTCAAATACATAGTCTGTACTGATGTATACCATCTTACAGTCTAACTTTTTACACACATCTGCAATGTTCTTTGTTCCTGTTGCATTGACTGCTTTTACGATATCTTTCTTATCTTCGTCTTCTGCAAGATCTACGGCCGTCCATGCAGCACAGTGTACCACTACATCCGGTTTTGCATCTGTCAGAACTTTTTCTACAGAAGATGCATCTGTGATATCCATCGGCACATATGGCATTGTTGTTACCGCTGTACAATCCTGGATTCCGCTGTATGTTTCTTTGATGTCAGAACCGATTCCCTCATAACCACGGGATGCCAGTTCGTTCATCACGTCATGACCAAGCTGTCCGCCAACACCTGTCACTAATACTTTCATTCTTAAATCTCCTCCCGGTGAGCATACATTTTCTCATAATAGTTCTGGTATTCTCCGGAAATGATCGTCTCCCACCATTCCTTATTTTCAAGATACCATTTGATCGTCTTCTTAATACCATCTTCGAATTTGGTCTCCGGAAGCCATCCAAGTTCGTTGTGGATCTTTGTAGGATCGATCGCATAACGCATATCATGTCCCTTACGGTCTGCAACGTGAGTGATCAGGCTTTCCGGTTTTCCAAGCTCTTTACAGATGATCTTAACGATCTCGATGTTCGTCTTTTCGTTGTGTCCACCTACGTTGTATACTTCTCCGACTCTTCCGTTATGGATGATCAGATCGATTGCCTTGCAGTGATCTTCTACATATAACCAGTCACGTACATTTAATCCTTCTCCGTATACCGGAAGCGGCTTGTCATTCAGTGCATTGGCGATCATCAGCGGAATCAGTTTCTCCGGGAAGTGATATGGTCCGTAGTTGTTGGAGCATCTGCTGATAGATACCGGCAGTCCGTATGTTCTGTGATAAGCAAGAACTAACAGGTCTGCTGCTGCCTTAGATGAGCTGTATGGGCTGCTTGTGTGGATCGGTGTCTCCTCTGTGAAGAACAGGTCCGGTCTGTCAAGCGGCAGATCTCCGTATACTTCATCTGTAGATACCTGATGGTAACGTTTGATACCATATTTTCTGCAGGCATCCATCAGTACAGCAGTACCTTTGATGTTTGTATCCAGGAATACTTCCGGGTTCTCGATAGAACGGTCTACGTGGCTTTCTGCTGCGAAGTTTACAACCATGTCCGGTTTCTCTTCTTCGAATAATTTGTACACTGCTTCACGGTCTGTAATGCTTTCTTTTACAAAACGGAAATTCGGATTGTCCATTACAGGCTCCAGTGTAGATAAGTTACCTGCATATGTCAGGCAGTCCAGACAAACGATGCGATAGTCCGGGTATTTGTTTAACATATGAAATACAAAGTTACTTCCGATAAATCCGGCTCCTCCGGTTACAATAATTGTCATTTTTTGCTTTCTCCTTTTTTGTATCATTTCTTAGTATAGATTTTAGTACAGATTTTCTTTATATTTTCCATCCAGGACGTCTTTTAAGTACTGTCCATACTGGTTCTTCTTCAGAACTTCATATACTTCCATTACCTCGTCCTTGCTGATCCATCCGTTCAGGTATGCGATCTCTTCCAGGCATGCGATCTTACGGTGCTGATGTGTCTCAACCGTCTTCACGAAGTTGGTTGCATCTACAAGGCTTTCGTGTGTACCTGTATCCAGCCATGTGAATCCCTGTCCGAGAAGTTCTACATTCAGATCACCTTTCTCAAGATATACACGGTTCAGATCTGTGATCTCCAGTTCTCCACGTGCACTTGGCTTTAACTCTTTTGCATACTTCACAACATTATTATCATAGAAATACAATCCTGTTACACAGTAGTTGCTCTTTGGCTGCGCCGGCTTTTCTTCGATGGAAATAGCTTTTCCTTCGTGATCAAATTCTACGATACCGAAACGTTCCGGATCATCTACATAATATCCAAATACAGTAGCCCCCTTTCCGGTCTCTGCATTCTCAACAGCAGCTTTCAGACGTTTGTTCAGTCCGTGACCTGCAAAAATGTTATCTCCGAGAACCATTGCTACTGTATCATCACCGATGAATTCTTCTCCGATGATAAATGCCTGAGCAAGTCCGTCCGGGCTTGGCTGTACTGCATATGACAGATTCACACCAAACTGATGTCCGTCTCCTAACAATTCTTGGAATCTTGGTGTATCCTGTGGTGTTGAGATGATCAGGATATCACGGATACCTGCGTTCATCAGCACTGACATTGGATAATAGATCATCGGCTTGTCATAGATTGGCAGTAACTGCTTTGATGTTACCATTGTTAATGGATACAGACGTGTGCCTGAACCACCTGCTAAAATAATTCCTTTCATTTCAGGAACCTCCTCGTTTTGTATAAATAGGTTATCAAGTTCTTTACTTTCTATTCTAGTCTCCATGTTCCGTGTTAATTAGATTATAAAAGGTGACCTTAGGTCACCTTCAAGTACTTTTTTTATTTTTTTGTAACTTTCCTGTAATATTTAAGAAGTTCTTAAGAATTACGACTTGTCGCTGATCATAACTTTAATTTTCCGTAATCAAACAACTGCTTCAATCAACAGCTTCTCTCCTAACACCACTTCTTTTACACCAATCTTCTTATTCTTATTAAAATTAAAGCTCAGCATATATCCCTTATCCACATGATAATACTCCAGATAATCCGAAAGTTGCTTTTCTCCTCTTTCATTGTAGGCATTCCCATGCCATATCTTCATCTCAATGATATACTGCTGTCCCAAATAATCAATGATCATATCCGTCTGTTCATCATTCCTTGTTCTTGCCTCAATATAATAATTCCCTGTTCCATTAATGATCGGTTTCAAAAAAAGCATAAAATATCTCCGGCCATCCGCTTCCAGGAATTTTTCATCTCTATCACCGTAAATATCATCAAAATATTCTACAAACTTTTCAAGAATACGCCACATATCCAACGCACCATCATGTATAAACTGATTTTTTAATCTTGCCCCTTCTCTATATACATCCTTTTCCTGTTCATCTGTTGACATAAGAAACATATTGTAAAGACGTGTTTCAAAAATGCGGTTTGCAATATAGACATTTCCATTTCGAACTTTTATAAATCCAAACATTTCAGCCATATCTATTCCACTGTCATCTGGATTATAACCTATATTTTCACCTCTGAACAGCAATCTGTAAATCAGATTTTTCACTCCCGGATATTCATTCAATTTTCCGATTAAAGATTCAAATAATGGATTTTTATCATTCAACAACATTTTCACAGCAGTCAGTACATCCTGTTTACTCCATGCTGTCTTGCTTTCACCTTTGATATCTTCATCTATCATTTTACATAAACATGACACAAGATACGGATATCCCGATGTATAAGAATAAATCATTTCTGCAATCTCCACTACATCCATTCCTGTCTGATAATCCTGTTCATATTCATTCAGCATTCCCGATATATCATCTACTGAAAAATTCATATCTATCTTAAATTTCGCCGCTATATTCCACGGACTGTTCATCTTATGATTTTCTTCCGGCCTGATCTTACTTTTTACATTTCTCACGTCGTATACTCCTGCAAGTATCACTGACCGAAATGTAGGCATCTGCATCCTACGCAGATAATATGCACGCAGTTGAGCCAAAAAATCAACAAACACCTGATTATTTGTAGCTGTATCAACTTCATCAATAATCAATACCAGCGGTTTTTCCAAAATTCTGCACCACTGCAACAACGTACGAAACAGCACTGATAAGGTTACATTCCTCTCTTTTCCATCCGCCATACGCGACAAACCACTTCGTATATCCTCCGGTATATCATATTCTGATATCAATACCTCGTTAGAGAAGGCAGCAACAAATTTTTCTTCATTCTCAAAATCTCCATAACTGATTGTCTGAAAATCAAGACTGATCACCTTATAATCACTTTTCAAATATTCTGTCAAAGCAGCCAGCAATGTTGTCTTTCCATACTGTCTTGCCCTGTTAATTGTAAAGTACTCTCCGGCATCTACCATTTTTTTAATCTCTGATAGACGTTCCGATAAATCTATCATATAGTGTATTTGCGGATTACAACTCCCATTTACATTAAAAAACTTTTTCAACTCTGCCACCTGCCGATCTTCACCAACACTCTACACTTTTTTATACTTACTTTTATTATGCACGATATTTCTATTATTCTCAACCATTATATCCAACAAAAATCCCGGCATCTTTCGTAATGTGGAACCCGCCTTTCGTCTTCTTCCGCACATAAGACTGGAACTCCTTGTAATGATCCAGAATGTACTGTCCCTGATTCCCATGGCACGACAAGATATAAGAAATCAATGGCTCCGGTTCCGGCACGATAAGCGAATCCTCATACCGCCTCCACTCTATCTTTTCAAAATCCTTCTTAAGAATCTCTTCTCCGTTCTCTTTTCCAAAACGCTCGTACAGATTCTTTGCTGCCAGTACGATCCGGTCATCGAACTTCTGTACCAGTTCACTCACTTCTCTCATATGATCATTGCCATATGTACTGCAGACAAATCTTCCTCCCGGCTTCAATACACGTTTTGCTTCCTTGCAGACTTTCGGAATATCCTCGCAATAAAACAACACATGATTGGCAATTACAAGATCAAATGAATCCTCATCATAAGGTATTCTTCCCGCATCAAATACACGGAATCTGAACCTGCTGTCGTCTGCACCGATCGTACGCCTTGCATCTCTTAACATTCCATCCGATATATCTGATACTACAATCTCCGTCTGTTCCGGGATCTTATCCCTGTCCACGTTCCAGAGTGTACCATCTCCACATCCCAGCTCCAGAACCTTCATTCCCGGCTTTAATTCCAGTTGTTCGAAAATCCATGGAAACCATCCTTTCGTATTCTGTGAATACAGACTGTGTAGGTTAATTCTTGCGGAAATGTTTGACGCATCCTGATACTGGTTCTTCATACTTTTCTCCATACCGGTCAGATGGATCAGATTCAACATCTGGCTCCAGTCGATGGAATGTTCTTTCTTTATCAGATCCGACGTATCCTGAATTGCCTGCTCCACTAGTTGCATCTGTTCGATGCGGTCACGGACTAATTTTAACTGAATGTTAAGAGAGTTGAGCATGAAGTGGTAATCTGCATCATCGATCGTCATATCACGGATATCATCCAGGGAAAATCCCAGATATTTCAGAAGTAAAATCTGCTGAAGTCTTGCAAAGTCTTCATCTGTGTAGAATCTTGCGCCCGCTTCTGTGACGTAAGATGGTTTTAATATATTCTGTTTGTCGTAATAGCGAATTGTCCGCAGGGTCACGTGGGCCATGCGGGCAAATTCACCGGATGAATAGTAGCCTGGTTTTTTCATAAACTTCCTTTTCTCCTCTATTCATTCTCAACTATTCATTCTCAACTATTCAGAAATAATTTCTAAATCACTATCAAACACTATCGTTGAAATTCTTCTCTTATTCATATTTACAATAAAACATGGATCTTGCGATGATATTCTTTTCCACTCTCCACGCTGAAATCTTCCCACATGCGGTATTGATACGTCCATTTTCTGATTGTCTATTTTAAAGGAATAATTTCTAAATCTGATATACTCATGTTCTATTGGGTCAATCCGCACACTTTGTACTTCCAGATTTAATTTTAATCCTAATAAATAATGTTTTCCTTTATTCTGCATTGGTACAATAACCGAATCGGCTTCGCTAAATCCTGAACCAAAATCAAAATATACTCTTGCATATTTCAAATTATATTCAAAATACTCATTATATACATCTTTATCATATACAGGATTCATTAAACGATAATGAAATAACTCTTTTTCATTTGTATCAATATCTTTTTCATTCTCAATAATATATGCACCACTCCAAAACACTTTATCTTTTTCATCTCTCATATGTTGTAAATTATTATTTTGAATTTCATTTTCTTTTAAAATATCTTCAAATTTTGCCACATACGATTTATTTTTTGAATTACCTATTAAAAAATCAGATGTTAACTCTTCAAATTCTCTTATATCATCTTCGTTTTTTTCTTCAAGAAATTTTCTATATTGTTCTGTGGCAACCACCGGATTAATTATATCCATATAATCATTATATTTTATAGCTACCTTACACAATTCTAATGCAGTTTCTTGAAACTCTTTAATAACTTGATTAAATATAACATTATCATTTAAAACAGGAATAATTTTTTCATTCTCTTCTTTATAATCAATTGTTGAACCATGAGGAGCAGAAAACAGTAACTCATACATATTTATATAACGATATACTTCACTGGCAACAGTTGTCGGGTTCCAATCATCAAATATCCATCCATACATAGTACAAAACTTATTTCTTGACAATGTATCGGCTGTTCCAAAATAATATCCTATTACATCTTTGCCTAATATTTTTTCTATTACTTCCTGTGAGCTTCCCTTCCATCCAACGTCCATTACATTTAATTTATTCCAACAATTAACTTTTTCCTGTTCGAAATACCTTTCTAACAACTTTCTTTTATCAGAAAAATACTTTCTAACCTCTCCACTCAATTTTACTATTAAGTTCTGTGCCATATACAATTTTTCTGGCGAAACTATCTCATCCAAATTCAAAAAACCAAAAGCATTCATGTACTTTTCGGCTTTATCCATATCTCTGATTCCAACCTTATAAAGAGTTTCGCGCAATGTAATTTCTCCGTCCAATTCCGTTCTATCTGTCAGTTGGCGAATCACTTTGTCCAATTCAGGCATAGTCCCTAATAAAGGAAGTTGTAAAACTTTTCTAGAAACATATATATAATTTGTAAAAATAGTATTTTCATCCATTTTGCAAAACATATCATATATTTTTTTTATTATATAACCGTCTCGTGCCAAAAAAAACAGATTGTCTTCCTCTTTTGTCAAATCATACAGCCATTTTGCAAACCCAAAATAAATAGGAAATGCATTTTTTGCTCCGAATTTATTCCAGTAATTTTCCTGAATTCCATTATATAAATAGTTATTCTGAATTCCAATTAAAACAGATTCACTAATTGACAGTTCCTTTGTTCCTTCATAATATGTCGATACATTTTTATAATGATATGCATTTATTCCAAATTCTTTTGCCTGTTTATAATCACTATACTCATTGTCGCCTATATGCAGCCAATTTGTTTTTTTACAATTTAACTCTTGCCCAACAAGTTCATAAAGTTCTTTACTCCCTTTATTTTTTCTGTATTCATTCGATACATATAAGTGCTCTACTTTATATCCATTTTTTTTCAACAGTTTTTTTATAAAATCTGATGATAAATACATATCAGAAATGAATATTATTGTTTTTTTCTGTTCCGACGCATATTTCCAAATTTCCATCATATAAGGGTTAATTACAGAAAATTCCATCTCCAATTGTAATTCCATTTGTTTGATTTTCTCAATATTGCATCCACACAGTTTTTCTACTTCATCATAAATTTCTTGAAAATCTGCTTCTGAATTTTTCACTTTATCTCTTGCTTTTTTTTCACCTTCTACTCTTTTTTGAAAAAAATCATCTATATCAAATTCATCTTTCGCAAATTTAGCCAATATTCTAAATATATCTGTCGGTTGAAAGATATTCCTTAATATCAATGTGTCAAATATATCAAAACTTATTATATTATTCTTATCAATTAACTGTTTTAATGCTAACATATCCCTCAAAATCTCCTACAAAAAAATTTTATAAAGAAACTTTTTTCTAAACATACGCTTTTATTAGTGGAACAACAACATTTTGTTTGGCTTTCTTTCTTAATGTATAACATATTTCTCTTTCATCTGTATTTTCGTCACAATTTACCTCTTTCGCTAAATCCGTTCTCATCATCATAAACTTATCAGTAACACCATCTACACATTGTGTCAATTCATCTCTATGGAAATAACCAACTGCTTCTACAGGCTGTCCCTGAAATGCATACCCTTTTTGTCCTTTTAAGAACCCATTATGGTATATTGTCTGATTCTTTTTATTTATCAATTGGATTCCAACCACTCCATTTTCCGGGAACTGACAGATACCGATCATTTCTCGCATCCAGTTTTTGCTGATCATTCTGATAGAAGAATCTACAAATAAAACATATTCATATCTGATTTGTTCTTCTTTTACTTCTTTTATAGATTTTACTGCTATGAACTGGCATTTCACTTTTCCGGCTGTCTTTTTTATTGATTTCATGCATTTTTTCACATCTGTTTTATTGTTACCTACAAAGCAGACAGTGACTCCTGCTTTCTCTTTCACTTTATATGTCACATGATAAAAGCCACGATAATACAGTTCCCGTACTTTTCCAGCTCGGTCAACACGTTTAAGATGTTCTTCTATCGCACGCTTTCCCGCATCATATGCATACAATTTACTTTCCGGATTCTCTGCTGTTGAACTTTGATGTACTCGCCAATGATACAATATCTTAGGAATATGATATATCTCCTCTGCCTTTTCTATGCACCGCAAAATCAAGTCATAATCCTGTGCTCCATCAAAATCATTCCGGAATCCACCTATCTCTTCTACAATCAATCTTTTTACAACAAACAGATGGCAAATATAATTATTGGATCTTAACAATTCAATATTAAAATCCGTTTTAAAATGAGGTTCAAATCTTCTTGCACTGTCGGCAGTAATTTTATCTTCATCACTGTAAATAACATCTGCCTTTTCATTATCATTTACACACCGCACTACTTCAAACAGTGCATCTGGTGCCAGAAGATCATCATGATCCAGCAATGCAATATATTCTCCTGATGCTATTGCGATTGCAGCATTGGTATTATCCGCAATTCCTTTATTTTTCGTTAACTTCTTTACAATTATCCTTTTATCTGCCTGTGTATATGCCTGTATCACCTGCATTACCTGATCAGATACACTTCCATCCGCAATACATAACTCCCAGTTTGAATATGTTTGCTGCTGTACCGACTCAATCATCTCTCTTAAAAACATTTCCGGTGTTTCATAAGTCGGAACGATTATACTTATTTTAGGATTATAAGCGAATTCATATTTTTTTTGCTTTTCCAGTTCTGCTTCAGTAATCGCATTTTTTTTCAGCCATGAATCATAATCGAAATTTTCTGCAGAATTATTTCTGAAAAGCTTTAATAATAACATTTTCATTCCATAATAGTGATAATACCTTTTTAAGATGTCAATCTTACTCATTTATAATCGTTCCTTTGCTTTTATTAATCTTCGTATAAAGCTACGATTTCTTTACGGATACTCTCCCAGTCTCTTGACTGTGCAGTTTTGATACCACCTTCATACAGATGCTCCTGTAATCCTTTGTCTGTACAGATTCTTTCAATTGCGGCAATTCCTTCTTCAATCTTGCCAAGTGGATAAAGCAGGCAGTTTTCACCATCTAGCAGATATTCTTTGTTTCCATCATTCGGAACAACCACTGCATATCCACCTGTTGCCATCATCTCTAACGGCGGATATGAAAAACTTTCCAGATAACTTGTCTTTAACAGAATATCACACTGATTATATACATCAGCCACCTGATCAAACGGTACCTTATGAAGGAATTTATCTACACGATACCAGTCTTTTGGTTCTGCGTTATAAGACATATACCATATCTCATACTTTTCTTTATCGAGTTTATTTGTGATTTTGAAACTTTCATCAACATTTTTGTACTCTACTCCGCAATCTCCCTCGATCAGAATACGGATCTTTCCGTTCATCTCACGTTTATGATGTGGAAAGTTTTCTTTTTCAATTCCATTTGGTGCATATCTGGCAATCTGTTCATAATCGTCTCTTAACCAGTCTTCACACCACTTTGAAATGGTAAGATACTGGATTGGTACCTTCGGGATATAACTCTGATTTGCAAATACTCTGAGCGGAATTCCCGGCTCATAGAAATCCGTTTCAAAATTCTGTACCAAATAATATCTCTTTTCGATATTCTGATAATTTTCAAGAAATGCAACCGTCGTCCACATAGTCGCAACAGCTTTGTCAATTCTTCCTTCTACCAGTCTGAGATCCTGACTCATTACCGGTATCTGATGTTCTTTAAATGTACACCATTGAATTGAATTATCTACATTGAAAAGTGTGACATCCATTCCCGCATCCTGAAGCATAACAGCATGCCACAGTGCCACCATAATTCCGCCACTGATATTCAGAGAAGGCAGTATAAATGCAATATTTGGTGTTGTATATTTTTTTATAAATTTAACCAGTGGGAACCCTGTATATACAGTTACACATTTTTTTGTACAATATCTGTGTGCGTTTTCTGCAATCCGTTCCCTTTCTTTCTTATCTTCTACCAGTCTGCTTAACTGTTCTACCCATTCATCTTCTGTATCACAGAGAATTCCTGTCTCTCCTGATACGATCATTCTCTGAAATGCCCCCACATTACTTGCTACCGTTGGAACTTTCACCAGTGCTGCTTCCACCCATTTATTTTCGGATTTTGCTTCATTAAAGATGCTCTGCTCTAACGGTGCCAGATTAATATCCACTTCCGCAATCAGCGACGGTAACTTCTTCCAGTCAACAAACGGATGAGATACCACACGTGCTTTATACTGCTGTAACGCTTCCGGAAGATCCAGTTCTCCGACCACATGCAGCTGAACCTGTGGATATTTTTCCATCACTTTAGTCAGTGCCGGTAACACCAGTTCAAAATCATCGTTGTGTGTCAGGCTTCCGCTAAAATATCCGATTCCCACATGATCGTCTTTACGGGTTTTATTTTTTAACGCTTCTTTTGATAACGCACACATTTCTTCTGAAGCCGTATTTCTGTTAATAAATACTTCCGGTACATAATGTCCCAACTCTTCAGCAAGTCTTTCTGTTGTTGTAATTGCGGCATCACATAATTTTAATGTTCTACCCATGCGCATGACACCATCATCGTATAAAGCTCGTTCTTCTTTCGACATAGAATCCAGATATTTGATCGTATCTGTGTACTTTGTATCAACCACAAGATCATCAATATCAAATAGTACTCTTTTATTCAGCTTCTTGGCTAATTTTATAAATTCACCGATCATATCTGTGTATGGACATCTGAAAAAGACAAATGTACGATAATATCTGACCTGATCCAACTGCAGATTTACATAATATACTTCGCCTGTAGAAATATTATTCGCTGCCAGCTGTTCTCTCTGATGTGTCACACGGTATCTCGCCGGATGAGGTACACTTTCGTCACAACCATTGATGAATAATACATCTTTATAGACTCTGTCTTTTGCATCTCTTCCTACCGTTCTTGCCGTATGAACGTAACTCTTTGCTTTTCTTCCGACACTGATAATTCCTTCTTCTTTCAATGTATGAAGTGTTTTCGCCGTTAACTCTCGTATATCTGCCATCGTTTCCTCCTAATAATTATAAAATACCCAGTTCTGCCAGATTTTGATTGTAAAAATTATCTTTTTTACTGATTCTGCTTTCCCATTTTGAAATAAACTTCTGAATCTCTGTATCATCAACCTCAATTGTCAATGCTTTGGAATAAGAAAATTCTGCAAAACATGTCCAGACTGTCCAAAGTCCCCGTTTTTCTCCATTCAGGCAATAATCAATTATTTCGTATCCCGGAACGTCTTCTTTCAATCCTCCAAGACTTCTCCACGCATTCTTTGATATCATACAGCAATCTTTCCATGCTGCCGTAGTATTACGGACATGCCGTAACATTGCTTCATATCCTTGTTCTGCACCATTAATCCCCTGGCACAAGAATTTCACTTTTGCATTATCTCTGACATCCAAAGCAATACCTGCGTATGCAATCAGATTATTTTCAAAATATACTTTCGGGGATACTGCACATACATCTTTCCTCTGTGCAAACATCAACATTTCTTCTACCCAGTCCGGATTCATTGGTAGACAATGAACATTTATCATAACTGCGTATTCCTCTTCCATACTGTCTATCTGCTTATTTACATTATCAGCAAATGTACCGTTCTCTTTATTTGCATATACGACACGAATATTTTTATATGTGGTTTTTCCCAAAATCTTTTCTTTTGCTCTGTCATATTCTGTGTTCTTTTCTGCTCCATGCAAAATAAGCAGCACACCTACATTGTCCGGAATTTCGTAATGTACACGGTAAATAGTCCGATACGGAAGATTACTTTCAACTCTCCCCGGCTCTTTCGTTCTTTCTAACTGTTCGCTGACCGCATGTATTGCAGCATCAACCGCATAACTTTTTGAGTCCAGATTCATCGAAACTGACTGTGGATGAACTCTCCAGTAATACAGAACCTTTGGAATGTGTACAATTTTTTCTGCCTTTTCCGTCAGTCTTAAAACCATATCATGATCCTGGCTCCCGTCAAATTCCGGTCTGTATGCCTGTCCGATCTGATCTAAAAGTGATTTTTTGAATACTGTAAAATGACAAATATAATTATGGGCTCTAAGTTCATCTTTTCCAAATCCAGGTTTGAAGTTAAAATCTGATGCATCCTCGATTTTTCCAGAAAACTTTACTTCATCCGAATATAAGAAATCTGCTTTCTCCTCTTCAATTACTTTCATCATTTCATATAATGCCGACTCATGTAAGATATCATCATGATCCAAAAGACCTATGTAGTCCCCTGTTGCAAATTTCAGACATTCATTAGTATTTTCTGATATTCCTTTGTTTTCTTCCAATACCTCATAGCAGATTCTTGAATCTTTTGAAGCATATTCTCTGCATATTTCACCTACGTATTCATGCTCAGTGTCACTTCCGTCTGCCAGGCATAACTGCCAGTTTGAATAGGTCTGTTTTTGCAGCGATTCCAATAATTCTCTCAGATAATTCTCTGGTGTATTATACAGTGGTGTAATAATACTGAATGATACCGATGCTAGAAATTTCCTGTTTTTTTGATTTTCCCGCTCATCATCCGAAATCAGATGAATTGAGCGCACCCGGTTTCTGAATTCCTCTTCTTCTCTTTTTTTTCTGCAATGATCTCTTACTGCTCTAAAGACTGCAAATGGTCCCTGCTTTATCAACATCTTTATTACTTTCTTAATTTCCACTTTTGCACTCCACTATTTGAATAATTTATATAAGAATTTCATAAAAGCTATTACGTAAATGATAAATAACAATAATACACAAAATGTCTCTGCATCAAACCGGTTCGTAACCGCTTTCATGATCAACGTTCCATCTGTCTCTTCATCATTGATCCAGAACTTTGTTCCTTGTTCTGTATTTCTTTCAAAGCAGAACAATACTGCATTATCCGGAATTTCTCCTTCTGTGCCGATAGCAAAAATGTATTCTTTATCTTTACAGTTTTTCACGGTATCAAATTTAAAATTATAGAATTTTCCATTTTCCAGCTCCGTCGCATTCGTTTCGCCACTTGCGACTACCTTCTGTGTCTCTGCATCTGTAAGACTATATTTGATAACCGTATCAGACGGTGTCCCTGTAATCCTGCATTTTACTCTAACACCATCCAATGTATCTTCATTACTTTTGAACTGTTCCTGTACAGTTTCATTCAGGAACGATCCTGTTGTTATATATTCACTGGTATCAACATCTCTGTCATAGATATAATTATTCTTTGCTATATGAGCATATAAGAACGAACCTGCAACAATAATGATACCCGCAATTATTATCTGAATCTTTTTCTTCATGTTCCTACCTCATCTAATAAGACTGACTATATTCTTTACAAATTTCTTCTGCATCTCCGAATCTCTTCACATGTCCATGCTCCAGCCATACGATCTTCTCACACAGACTTTCTACCTGTGCAATACTGTGTGACACAAATAAGATTGTCGTACCGTGTTCCATCATTTTCCTGATACGCTCCTCACATTTCTGCTGGAACCGGAAGTCTCCAACCGAAAGCACTTCGTCGACGATCAATATATCCGGTGTTCCTATCGTCGCAATTGCAAATGCCAGACGGGATACCATACCAGATGAAAAGTTCTTAACCGGGACATCCATAAAGTTCTCAAGTTCCGAAAAATCCACTATATTATCATAATGTTTTTCCATCTCTTCACGCCCATATCCCAGAAGGGCTCCGTTAAGGAATACATTTTCTCTTGCCGTAAGATCCATGTCAAAACCTGCTCCAAGCTCGATCAGAGGTGCAACCGTTCCGCAGACCTCTACCTTTCCTGTTGTCGGCTTCAGCACACCTGCAATAGTTTTCAGCATCGTACTCTTTCCGCTTCCGTTCAGACCAATCAGACCAAGCGACTCTCCCTTGTACACTTCAAAAGAGACATTCTTCAATGCCCAGAATTCATCAAACTTAACCTGCTTTTTCAGTCTCTTAATCACATATTCCTTAAAGCTGTCAAATTTTTCAGATGAAAGATTGAACTTCATCGAGACATCTTCAACTTTTATAATTGCCTGTTTTTCCATATTTTCACCGCTCCTATATGTTCAAAATAAATTCGTCCTGTGCTTTATAGAATACTCTGAGACCGATCACCAGAGCAAGTCCCGCTTCCACAATCGCAATAATAATTGATTTCCATCCAAAGATCGTATTATACAGCATTACATCTCTGAACATCAGCATAATATTCGTAATCGGATTCAGCTCTACGATCGGAGTCAGCCAATTCGGTAAAATTGACATTGGATAAATAACAGGAGTCAGATACATTAGCGCCGTGATAAATACAGAGTATAAATGCATAATATCTCTGAATTTAACAGCAATTGCCGAAAGGATCAGACCAATTCCCATCGAAAATGCTACCAGTAGCACCAATGGAATCGGAACTAATATTACAGTCCAGTGTAACTCTGCTCTTGTCACAACCATAACTAAAAGCAGTGCCGTAAAAGAGGCCATCAGGTTAATAAAGCTGGAAAAAATTCTTGAAATAACAAACAGGTATTTCGGTACATAAATCTTTCTAATCAGAGATGCATTTCCAAGAATTGCTCCCATCGCATTTGTCGTTGATTCAGAGAAAAAGTTAAAGATTACCTGTCCACTCAAAATAAACAACGGGAAATTCTCCACATCAAATTTAAACAGATTTGAGAAAACAACAGATAATACGATCATCATCAATAATGGATTCAGGAGTGTCCATAACACTCCCAAAACAGATCTACGATATTTAATTTTTATATCTCTAGCAACCAGCTCTTCCAATAGTGGCTGGAATTTCTTAAAATTCTGGATATATTGTTTCATATTCAGCTCCTCTTATTTTTATAAAATCACTACAAACATTTTCTTACCAGTAAGACTTCCCACATTTGCTGGAATATGATGAAATTACTTGCAAGCATAATCATCATCTGATATTTTTCCAGTTCTATTGTATTTTTTATTTTATCAGTCTGGAAGCAAAGATAAAATATAAATATAAACGGATAATAATACCTTGCCTGTGTTCCTAGTATTTCTTCAATACCCGCCTCCGTAAATGATATATACAATGCCGTCCATACCAGACCTATTACCAGAATCATCTCTATTGCAAATATACACTTCGTCTTAATGTCCAGTACTCTTTCTTTACTTTTTCCATCTCCATAAGTGTCTGTCAGTGTTGTTCCTACCACCAGTGCTGCACAACATGTCGACAGACTGCCTCCGCCTAAATAGCCAAAACTTGTAAAAGCTGAACCTCCCATGATGTATTCCTGGAAAGTTTTCAATACATTCTTCAACCACACAATTGCATATGCAATTGGCTGCCCCAGAATATATTTCATCTGTTGTCCACTATCCGTTTTGCTTCCCCTGGAATCTGACATATCATTGGATGGATTCAGTGCCGGCAATACAAATGAAGCCATCAACGCTAAAAATGCTATTATAATACCACCTTTAAAGATATATTCATCTCTCTTTGAATAGAACTTGTCTTTTCCAAGGAACAGACCGCTCAGTATCAATGGTGCATACACTGCTTTCGGAAGACATCCCAGAACAAAGCATGCTATCATTAATATTCTCCACTTATACTCAAACTTTTCCGTCTTATTCACATGTTCTCTGATCAGTATACTGCTGCCCAATACCAGGAATGCAACCACCCATATATCATATGTATATACCGTTCCCTGGAAGATCAGTTCCGGCATCATACCGATTACCATCAGCAAACGTTTTCCTATTGGAAGAATCGCTATCGCAAAGCTCATAACCACTGCATAAAGCAATAAATTTCCAAGCTTTCCTAATAACCATTGGAAATAAAATGGCAAATGCAAAATTTGACCGATTTTTAGCAGAAATGCCTGATTCAGGTATCCTACACTACTAAGTTTGAATTCATACTTATCAGTCATCACTCCCGTATATCTTGTCTTATCATTCATGACTCTAAAGAAATCCATTCGCTCTTCGATCGACTCGTTTGCACTAATGGTCGTCGTATTGATTTCCCATGGATATCCGTAATAATAATCTTCAACCTGAGTAGACGGTTCTTCATATTTCGTACACCCGATCCAATGTGCGTTCAAATAATGTATCTGTTCATCAAATCCTGTTACATATATCGGCTCCAGCAACATCAGACAGATGCCTGCCACAAAACTGCATACAAAGAATGTAATTGCCGGATGTCTTTTATTTTCCTTTCTAAAAGAAAGTATAAACAGAAAAGCAAACACACATGCAGCCGTAAACACGCCTAAAATCGGGTTCAGTTTCAATGTGTTATCTACTTCGAAATGATTAATCACAACTTCATTTTCCGATTTTTCAAACTTTATTTCAATCTCTGCTACTTTTCCGCCTACATTCACAACAGAACGCGGCATATCTTTCATATATTCATCTTCTATATGCATATCTTTATAAGCACCATATATATTCTGTTTGCGTATTCTTAGATGTGCTTTTGAAAAGTATTCCGAAGTATATTCATACGATAATTTATTTACGTATTCTTTGTGGAGTTTTATTAACATCTCTCCACCTTTTTTTCCGATATAATACTTCCCGTTACGTCTTTTTATATCTCCCTTAATCAATACATTCTCATTGCCGATTTCTATCTTACCTTTATTATCGCCTGCTTTTATATAATGTATTCCCGCATATGCTCCCATTACGATACATCCGGCTATCACCGCTATACACGCGATAATCAACAGCTTGCCTTTTTTCTTCCAATAATCTTTCATTTACATTTCCCCAAACGATTACCTATTTTTCAATTCATCATTCATCTTCTTCTCATACAACGCCAATTCCTGTGTCAACTGTTTCATTCTGATTGATACTCTTGAAATCGCAACTGTAAGTACAAATATAATCACCAGAGAAAAACAGAATCCCAAAAAGAACAGCATATTAATCGGACTCGCCACACCGATCAGTTCTGCTAACTTCGTAGTTAATATCGGAAAACAATCTAGTACCAATGTTCCGACACCAACAATCAGCCATGCCAGAGCATACCTCAATTCCAATCGTTTCTTACGAATCATATTCACGATGACACATAACGCAATAATCAAAATAATTGCTATTATAATCTGTAATCTGATATTCATTTTTCTTCTCCTAATACTTTCTAATTCTTTCAATCAAAATCGCCAAAGGAACTTTTATCATATAGTAGACTGACTTTTTCAGAGAAATCGAAGAAACTCCTCCTTCTCTCGCCTTCATAACTACCGGAATCTCTTCCACTTTCATGTTTCTTCTCAGAATCGCAACTACACTTTCCGGCTCCGGATAATCTCTCGGATAATCATACGCAAACAGTCCCATTGCATTTCTTCCGATCATACGCAACCCGGATGTCGGATCTGTTATCGTCTTCCCGGTCATCAATTTAATCAGACCGGTGAAAAATTTGATTCCCATTCTTCTGGTATAAGAAGACTGAAATCCTTTCTTTTCAATAAATCTTGATCCGATCACCATATCCAGATTATGATCGACCAGATATGCAGCCATCGTATCAAGGAATTCCGGATCATGCTGACCATCGCCATCTACCTGAACTGCCACATCATAGCCATGCTCATACGCATATCTGTATCCCGTCTGCACAGCTCCTCCGATTCCCAGATTAATCGGAAGATTCACAATATTAAATCCATTATCTTCACAGATTTTTCTGGTATTATCAACTGAGCAGTCATTTATTATTACATAGTCAAACCCCTTCGCATCCTTCTTAATCGAAGCTACCGTCTTTTCTATATTCGCCGACTCATTGTATGCGGGTATAATAATCAACTTCTTCACTTTATTTCTCCTCACAAATACGTTCTACCTGTTTTGCAACAATTTTCCAAGTAAAATGATTTTGAATCATCTCATACGTTAATTCTATGCCTTTTTCTCTCCTGTCAGGATCTGCAATCACTTCCCTCAACGCCTTATAAAGGATGTCTTCCTGATTATTAGGTATAATACATCCGTACTCTTTATTGACCAACAATTCTTTCGCACCACCTCTGGCTGTTGTGACAATATAGCACCCACAAGCTGATGCCTCAAGTATGGAGGTTGAAAAACCTTCTGAGAAAGATGGCAGGCAAAAAATATCACTTTCCTTCAACAGTGCTACAATATGCTCAAAATCAAGTCGTCCGACAGGAATAATATAATCCGTCTTTCTTTCCTCAATTTCTTCCTGCATATCCCCATCTCCCGCAATGAACAGGCACACTTTTACTCCGTCTCTATTCAATCTATCCATTACATTTAACAGGCTAGGTAATCCTTTTTCCTTCAACAATCTTCCTGTAAATGTTATAACTATCGTATCTTCCGGTATGTTATATTCTTCTTTGTAAGAAGCTGTTACTTTTTTCTTTATCTCTTCAACCTCTTCCAGATCTATAGAATTATATAACACTCCTTTTGCCTTGATATGAAAATGTCCCAGCCATTGATTGCAAGCTTTCGACACCCCATAATACTCCTTACAGAACAAATAGTCAATCTTGGTAAATGCATGTTCAAAGATTTCACCGACCGTATCCCAGAATCTATTATGCACCGACAAATGGCTTGTCCCATGATCCAAAGTAATACATTTCGCCTTTTTCTGTCTGGCAAAAAGCATTCCATATAATGAATGTAGATAAAACCTCGTATTCACAATTACCATATCTATTTTCTTACTTTTCAATTTTCTGTGAATCCGCCAGAATTCCTTATTGAATTTGATTACCGGATATCGTCCTTCCAGCAGATTATAACACGGTATTCTATATACCGGTATTCCATTTACCAACTCGTGATTTTTCAGATGATATACATTAGATGTTACAATGATTACCTTATTCCCATCCTGTATCAACTGCTTGGCAAGATTGTATGTATATCTTTCCACACCTCCCAAATGCGGAAAATATTGTGCTGCAAATATGCAATATGTCTTACTTTTCTGCATATATCGGCTCCTCTCCTTCAAATTGAATGATTAATGGCATATGATTGACCCGTTCATTTTCCGGCGGAATCTTCATATAATCACCATATACTTTTTTCAAGAATTTATCATTATTATTCGGAATGTTTATCTCTGTGTTTTCAAACGGAACTTTCTTCAACGGAAAGATATCCTTCGCAGCAATCTTATCTTTCAAACTTCCCACATATTCATAAGACGTTACATATCTTCCTTTCTCATCACTTTTATTATACTTTGTAGCATTGTCTACATATTTCTTATAAATCCAAGAAGGTTTTATCCTCAAAAGTTTCAATGCAACATAAACCAACCGACATCCCAGACTCATAATCTCTCCTTTTATTCCGTCGTAGTCAATAATAGGATTCGGATTGCCGGATAGGAACAACAACTTTCCAAGTATATTTGCTTTTCTACTCTGTGCAACCTGTTTTTTTCTGTCCCGTGGCACATAGTCAAAAGGGAAGATGTCCATGAAAATGCACTGTTCACATTTTAAATTCTGTGTTACCTCTGACACAAATTTCGTATTTTTTCTTTGGATATGTGTTACAGTACAGCTATATCGTCCATCTATCTGCGGTGTCAGCAGATTATATTTATCAGACATCTCCTTTGAGAATATTTCCATGAATTTATCATAATCCACTCTTAGCATCCCGACATCTATATCATCATCCCACGGAATAAATCCGGCATGTCTGACTGCACCGATGGCTGTGCCATATACCGCAAAATATGGTAGTTTATATTTCTCACATACTTGCGCAAAGTCATGTAGCATTTCCACCTGAACACCATGCAGCTTTTTCAGAACTATTTCATCGTATTGTTTTGACCTACTGTATTTTTTCACTCTTTTTCCCTCTCTCTTTATGTGTTTCCATATAGAAACAAATTACAAATATCATTGCCGTTACTACCAAAAATATAAGCATCGCCGTGGTATATCCCATGGACGCCCCAAACAATTTCCATTTATTCACAAATGGTTCTGCCACAACCTTTATGTATATCCATGACACAATATAAGAAACGATCAGAAGATATTGCTTGCGGATAACGACCAATGCATTATCCAGAACCGCCGCAAATGTATAGCAGCATCCGCCGACAATAATCAGCAGCAACTGACTCTTATATTTATCAAGGTTCATTCCATAAATAACAGAAAGCACCGGAATCCCCAAAATCGCACTTCCGATGATCAGCACAATTGCCATTCCGAACAGGCACAGCAAGATTCTTCCTAATATTTTAATGAACTCACGATACTTTTTATCTCCCCATACAATCGCCATCTGTGTAATCAACGGTCTGAACACGATATACGCCAATGACAATACAGATGCCGGCATAAAAAGAATATTAAATACCGTTTGTGCCCCCTGTTCAATCCTTCCATCCTGTATCGCCGTATCAATCACCATCTTAGGCGTATTCATAATAGACATGATAATAAATGCATTTACAAACAATGGAAGACCTTCTCGAAAAAGGGCAACGATCCATTTCACATTCTTTCCTAAATTGCCACTTGATTTCAGAGCCGCAACACGTTTCTGATAGCTCACATCAAATGCAAAGAAACATATTACATATATAATTACGAGACTCCAGCAAGCATACAGAAGATTGTGTGTATTAACCAATATCACACCAAATACAATACTTGAAAAGACAATTCTGTATGTAAGCGCCTTACCCGCCAGGTCCAGTCTCTCTTTTTGCTGAAACCAACCTTCATACACGTCAGCAATTGAATCCACAGCTCTATATGCACAGACAATCATTACTATCTGCGCTTTATAATCTACATACCCACACATTCTTATATAAACAGCACTACTTATCAACATTGCCACAACTGTCAGGAACCTGAATACGCAATATTGTTTAAACTGAAACGTTTGCTTTATGTCTGTTGCCTGATATACTCTGATCTGAAATGTTCCAATTGTAACCATCAGCTGACTGATCGACCATGCGATACTGAAGATATCCGTATCTTCTTTGTTAAGCATTCTGGTTACCAGCATTAATGCAACAACAGAAAGTAACGCATTTGCCATACTTCCCGTAATGTTCCATATATATATTTCCTTTTCTGTCGGTTGATTTTTTATCGATTGCATTCTTTCTTCTCCATTATTTTATTCCACACAAAATCTTGCAGCAACTCGTTTCACACAATCAAATACCTTACTTCGAATCAAATCCACCAGGCTGCAAATCACATATACGGCTGGCACTACTATAATTAATTTAACTAATGCCCATTTATACATACCATTTTTCAATTCATCTTCAAACAAATGCGCTACTACTTCATTCCGGATCAAACCATTATCATGAATCAGATACACTCCTAATGTCACACCTGATAAAATCGTGATCACCTGTTTAAGCTTTATACTGTCAACTCTGATATTTACAAAAAATATCAACAGCGCAATACTTCCAAGAACAATTGTCGGAGATGTATAATCAACCAACACATTTGCATTCTCTGTATTGCCAACTTTTTCCATTATAATCTTACTCAAAAATGTAAGAAGCACCATGCATCCAAAAACTGACAAAGACAATCTTTTCTTAACTGCATGGTAATTGAAATATTTACGTATATATGCCCCAAACAGGTACATGATACATAACCACAAGGATGAATATCCTCGATTCACATTAAAAGGATCCGGATAGTATGAACCCTGCAACAAATAACTGACCAGAGTCGGTAGAGCAATATATATTGCAAATATTCCAATCAGCATGCGCTTATATATTCTCTGGTCAATATAGTCCATCGCCAACCGTATCATCGGTATCAGACACATCATTCCAAAATAAGCTGTAACATACCAGTTTTTTCCTGATGTAACAGGAAAAAATGAATAAATCCACTCTTCTCTTGAAATCGTTCCATGTAACACTGTACAGTCCATAACAATCGTAATCATTAAACTATAAAACATAACTTGTAACCACAATTCCATGAGCTTACGAATGTTACACCGTGCAGTCAGAAAGCCACTTGCCAATGCATAACAATTCACTGCTCCATAACATGCGATTTCAATTAACCATGCTACCTGATAGCATCGAGACATGGGCGGCATATCATCCAGTACACCTCCATGACCTAGCATATGTAATGTTACAATCATCAGCATAGATACAATCTTCAACAAATCTATTCCTATATTCCTCTCGGTCTGCATTCATTACTCTCCTACTCATTACTCATACCGATTGATTATATCATATCTTGTATTTCTTTACCAGAGCGAACACCAAAACCTGGCAAAAACCATTTAGAGTTACATTTCTTATTGACACATGCCTTTCCAAACTGTATAATATCCATATGTTCACAAAATTATAAGGTGGTGCAGTACATGAACACGCAAGAGTGTGATATTTTGAACTTAATATTATCCAATACATATACAAATCAAAGAACACTGGCAGAGGACTCCGGTCATTCCCTTGGAATTGTCAATCGTTCTATCAAGACATTGATTGCCGAAGGTTATCTGGACGAATCCATCCAGCCAACGCTGAAAGCCCTCCGGGAACTCACAGAGGCTTCCCCAAAAAGAGCCATTATTCTCGCTGCCGGCTTCGGGATGCGGATGGTTCCGATCAATACAGAAGCACCAAAGGGGCTTCTTGAGGTACACGGCGAACCATTGATCGAGCGTCAGATCCGGCAGCTACATGCTGCCGGCATTCACGAAATCTACATCGTCGTCGGCTTCATGAAAGAACAATACGAATATCTCATGGATGATTACAGTGTAGAGCTGATCGTGAATCCGGACTATGCGGAAAAGAATAATCTCCACTCTCTGTATCTTGCGAGAGAACATTTGTCAAATGCATATGTGATTCCATGCGATATCTGGTGTGATCAAAGTCCATTCCGCAGGCACGAACTTTATTCCTGGTACATGGTCAGTGATCTGGTAGATAACGACAGTTCGGTCCGTGTAAACCGTAAGCTGGAACTGACTACGATCTCTGCTTCTTCCGGGGGCAACTCGATGGTCGGCATCAGTTATCTTCTCAGTAAAGATGCCAAGATCATTCAGGAACGGCTGGAAAGATATGACAAAGATCCGGCATATGCTGATAAATTTTGGGAGGAAACACTGTACGAAAAAGGTAAAATGATCATTCCTGCAAAAGTCGTGCATGCCGCTAATATCGTAGAGATTAATACATTCGAACAGCTCCGGGAACTGGACAGCAATTCCAATCATTTGCAGTCTGATGTTCTTGAAATTGCTGCCGAAGCACTCCACACACATCCGGAAGACATATCAAACATCACGGTTCTGAAAAAAGGCATGACCAACCGTTCTTTCCTGTTCGACTGCAATGGTTGCAAGCATATCATGCGTATTCCCGGCGAGGGAACCGATCAGCTCATCAATCGCCGCGAAGAAGCACAGGTATACCAGATCATCCGCGATAAGCACTTATGTGATCACATCGAATACATCAATCCGGAAAACGGATACAAAATTACTCGTTTTCTGAATCACGCCCGTGTATGTGATCCACACAACTTAGACGATATTCAAAAATGTATGCATCGTCTGAGACAGTTTCATGAGATGAAATTAAAGGTGGATCACCGTTTTGATCTGTTTGGCCAGATCGATTTTTATGAAAAACTATGGAACGGGCGCAGTTCCGCATATCGGGATTATCAGAAAACAAAAGAGAATGTATTTTCACTGCAATCTTATATAGAGCGATACAAATCAGAAGATGTTCTCACCCATATAGATGCCGTTCCTGATAATTTCTTATTTACGACTGATACCGACGGTAACGAAGATATCCGCCTGATCGACTGGGAATATGCCGGAATGCAGGATCCCCATCTGGACATCGCCATGTTCTGTATCTATTCACTTTATAACAAGGAGCAGGTGGATCAGCTGATCTCTCTGTATTTTACAGAAGGATGTCCAGACGCTATCCGTATCAAGATCTATTGTTACATTGCCTCTGCCGGACTTCTCTGGAGCAACTGGTGCGAGTATAAAAGACATCTCGGTGTCGATTTCGGCGAATATTCTCTGCGTCAGTACCGATACGCCAAAGAATATTACCGCATTGTACAAAATGAATTAAACAACATTACCAAATAAAACATTCAAGCTAAGGAGCATCAAATCATGCACACTGTAAAAAGAGCAATTATCATGGCTGCCGGATTCGGTTCCAGAATGCAGCCTGTCACATTAACAACCCCAAAACCTCTCGTCAAAGTAAACGGGATGCGTATGATCGATACGGTAATTCAGGGATTACATCACAATGGTATTCAGGAAATCTACATCGTTGCAGGATATCTGAAAGAACAGTTCTATGCATTGGAAACACAGTATCCCGGTGTGAAGATCATCGAGAACCCTTATTATGACACCTGTAATAACATCTCTTCTCTTTATGTTGCACGCGAGCATCTGGAAGATGTAATGATTCTCGACGGAGATCAGATAATCTACCATGACAAGATTCTGGATCCTTCCTTCGAGCGTTCCGGTTATAACTGCGTCTGGACCGATTCGCAGACCGATGAGTGGCTCATGACTGTCAAAGACGGAGTCGTAACCTCCTGCAGCCGGACCGGCGGAACAGGTGGCTGGCAGCTCTACAGCATCTCACGCTGGTCCGTCGAAGACGGCAGAAAACTAAGACAACATCTGGAAATCGAATTTGAGCAAAACAAAAACCGTCAGATCTACTGGGATGATATCGCCATGTTCTGTTATCCGGGAGAATACCATCTGGGAATCTATCCGATGAAGAAAGACGATATTATAGAAATTGACAATCTAAGCGAGCTGGCCGCCCTGGATTCCAGCTACCAACAATATATGGAGGCGCAATAATATGAACACAAAAAAATCACAAGGAAAAATAGACTGGATGATCACACTGCTTCCGCTAGGCATCGTCATCGCACTTTGCATCCTCTTCTTCTTCCTGCCGAAACAATCCAATGCAGTATTAAGCCAGATCCGGTTCTTCTTCGGCGACACTTTCGGCACTTACTATCTGGTCATCGGTCTTGGAATCTTTATCCTGTCCCTGTACATAGCCGGTTCCAGATATGGTAACATCGTTCTCGGCGAACCCGACGAAAAGCCAAAGTATTCTTTCTTTGCATGGGGATCTATGATGTTCACCTGCGGACTTGCAGCTGACATCTTATTCTACTCATTCTCCGAATGGGTACTCTATGCTACCGATCCGCATATTAAAGAAATGGGAAGTATCCAGGACTGGGCCGGTGTATATCCGCTCTTCCACTGGAGCTTTATCCCTTGGGGATTCTATCTGGTGCTGGCAGTCGCTTTCGGTTTCATGCTTCATGTCAGAAAAAGAAATCGTCAGAAATACTCCGAAGCCTGCCGTCCGATCCTCGGGAAACACACCGATGGCTTAGCCGGACGTATCATCGATCTGTTGGCAGTATTCGCACTGCTTGCCGGTACCGCAACTACATTCAGCGTAGCCACTCCACTGATGGCAACCATCATCGGCGAGCTCTTTCATATTACAGTCAGCAGAACCGTTATCAATATTATCATTCTTCTGATTACATGCGCCGTATATACTTATTCTTTACTGCACGGATTCAAGGGAATCAGCAAATTAGCCAATATCTGCATCTACATGTTCTTTGGTCTGATCGCATTCGTATTATTATTCGGTGGTGAGACCCGCTACATTATCGAGACAGGATTCTCTTCTCTCGGCCGGATGATGCAGAACTTTATCGATCTGTCCACTTTCACCGATCCGTTGCGTACTTCTAATTTTCCGCAGAACTGGACGATCTATTACTGGGCTTACTGGATGGTATGGTGTGTTGCAGCCCCATTCTTTATCGGAAGTATCTCACGCGGAAGAACCGTACGTCAGACTATTCTTGGCGGATACGTATTCGGTGTAGGTTCTACATTGACAAGCTTTATCGTCCTTGGAAATTATTCTATGGGAATGCAGGTAACTGAAAAAGCAGATTTCATTAAGCAGTATCTCGATAACGGTGATCTGTATGGCATGATCGTAAGTATCATCAAGACCTTGCCTTGCGCTCCGGTTATCATGGTCGTCGTATTGCTCACAATGATCGCTTTCTACGCCACCTCCTTTGATTCTATCGCATTAACCGCTTCCTGCTATAGCTATCACACTCTGGAAGACGGGGAACAGCCAAACAAAGGAATTCAGCTTATGTGGTGTATCCTGCTTATCTTACTTCCGATCGCACTATTATTTGCTGAAAGTTCTATGAGCAATCTGCAATCGGTCAGCATCGTCGCAGCCTTTCCGATTGGTGCCGTCATCGTAATGATAGCACTCAGTTTTCTGAAAGATGCAAAAAAATATTTGCAGGAAATGAAAAACGAATAAAAATATAAAAAGAACAGAGACCGGGATTACAGCCATACAACTGCTGTTTCCCGTCTCTGTCCTTTTTTTCGCCCTAAGGAACCCAGATCCCCCGTTCGTCTACATAATATCGATTATAATCTACCCATTCCGAGACAGCCATCGCACCGCTTGACTTCAGATAGTATACACCTTGAATCCACATATCGTGATCCATTGCACCGCTCACCTCGAAGAAATACCAGATACCACCTATCTTCTGCCAGCCACACTGCATCGCTCCCGATTCCGACATATAATACCAGATTCCATCGATTTTCTGCCAGAAAGTCGTCATCTCTCCTGCTAGATCAAAGTAATACCAGGTGCCATTCACATATCTCCAGCCGGTCTGCATCGAACCATTCTCATTAAAGTTGTCCCCGGTTCTTCCCTTATCTGAACAATTGACTAACAAACCAGAAAAATCTAATTTCTCCATCACTTTTTTCAGGGTATAGACTGGATCGTCGTCAGGTAAACTCAATTCGAAGAAACTAAAGTTAATTTTCTGTTTCCCTAATTCAAAAAAATCATTATAATAATTATTGGTTAGCATAGTTACATTACAACATGTAACGGAGAGAAAGATGGTTGTCATTGGCCATCTTTTTTCTTTTTTCAGATAAATTCAGGGAGGGTATGACTCGTTGTGAGTCATACCCTCCCTGTTTTGGAACTACCTATTTCCCGACAGTCCCTATCTTTCATTTCACAATATTGTTATCTACAATGAATACATTGGTCTCACATACTGGTTCATCAGACTGATTCCGTAGTTCCAGGCTGTCGCCCAGCCTCTTCCGTTTGGATTTTCCTTTTGTCCAAGCCATTCTACATACATTGCAGATCCTCTTGTCACGAGTGAAAATCTTGGATCGACATTTGCCTGTGTCAGGTTATCTTTTGATGCATATGCTTTCAGATGCTGTACCTGAGCCCTGATTCCTGTCGCAACATCCGGAAAGCTTGCAGGTGTCGGATTCACATCTGTTGCTCCAAGTCCTGCAAAGTTGAACTGTTCAATCTTCACAGATCCACCGAACTGTAAATATCCGGTCTCCTTCATTGCCTGTCCGAATACGACCTCCGGCTTCACACCTTCTTTTGCAGCTTCATCGTATACGATCTGACAGAACTGCTCAAGACTTGCTACTCCTCCGTTTGCCAGCTGTGCGCCCGGATAAGTTCTTCCGCTTTTCTGGTACATTTTTACCATCTTATTTACAACTGTGTTCTTATCACTGCTGATATCTGAGTTTCCCATGATTGATGTCACACCGGTATAAGTTAACACACCCTGTGGGGATACATTTTTCTTTAAGTAATACCAGGTTCCATCTACATTCTGGTATCCAGTTGTCATCCAGCCATCTTTATCAAAATAATACCATTCGTTTTCTATGTATTCCCATCCGGATTTTGTACAATTGCCATCTGCATGACGATACCACCAACGTCCGGAAGTATTAACCCACTGTGCCTTTGCAGGAGCCATTGCCGGCTTTTGTTCCGGTTTCTGTACAGACTCATTGTTTTCTTTTTTCTTTCCCGGTTCCCAGGCTCCGGATACATTTACATAATACTCGCCTACCCAGGTATCACTCGCCATCTTTCCGTCTTTGTCGAAATAATAACACTGATTTCCTACCCAGTACCAGCAATTGCTGATTCTTGCTCCGCTGGTGTTAAAGTAATACCAGATGCCATCCAGTTTCAGCCAACCTGTTACCATCCAGCCGTCTTTGTCAAAATAATAGTTCTGACCGCCGATTGTTTCCCAGTTTGACTTTGTATAACTTCCATCTGCATGACGATACCACCAACGTCCGGAAGAGTTGATCCATTTATCTACCGGTTTTTCTTTTCCAGGTACCCAGGCTCCGGATGCATTTACATAATACTCGCCTACCCAGGTGTCACTCGCCACCTTTCCGTCTTTGTCGAAATAATAGCACTGATTTCCTACCCAGTACCAGCAATTGCTGATTCTTGCTCCGCTGGTGTTAAAGTAATACCAGATGCCATCCAGTTTCAGCCAGCCCGTCTGCATCGCTCCGTTCGGATTCAGATAATACCAGGTGCCGTTTAAATTCAGCCACCCTGTCTGCATGACGCCGCCGCCATTCAGGTAATACCAGGTACCACCTAAATTAAGCCAACCAACCTGCATCGCCCCGCTGGCATTCAGATAATACCAGACATTGTTCAGTTTCAGCCAGCCTGTCTGCATTGCTCCGTTTGGATTCAGATAATACCAGGTTCCACTTAAGTTCAGCCAGCCTGTCTGCATAATTCCGTTTCCATCAAAATGGTACCAAAATCCGTCAATCTTCTCCCAGCAATTCACAGCATACTTTCCGTTGTAATATACGAATTTCCACTGTGAGCCATTCTGCTGCCAGTTACCAAACTGTACGTTATTGTTGATATATTCCAGGATTCCTCTCGCATCGGCCTCTCCCAGTGCTTTCAGCTTCTCGTCTGAGCTGAGATACTTCTGATAATCGCTTGCATTGCTCAAAAATGCATGCTCCACGATAATTCCCGGGAATCCGTTGCGTTTGCTCTGCTGGATCACATAATAATAATCCTGTACTGAACCATCCGGATATTTACTGTTTGCCGAGTTATTGATCTTCACTCCCCGGTTGTATAATCCCAGGCTGACCAGCTGCTTTTGGATACTTGAGGCAAGTTTCTGACCTTCCTGTCCAATATCGGAGCGATAATTGCTATTCGGATAATAGACTTCCGCACCGTATGCACTTGCTCCTGCTGAATTCAGATGAATGCTGACGAACATATCTGCATTCTTACTCACTGCAAATGTGATTCTGTTTCTCAGATCTGAGCTTACATCTGTAGCACCTCCGACACTGGTATCGGATTCTCGTGTCATATAGACCTGAATTCTTCCGTTTTTCTCCAATGCCTCTTTGCAGTATTTTGCGATCTTAAGTGTCAGTGTCTTCTCATTCGCTCCGTTTCCGCTTGTTCCCGGATCGAATCCTCCGTGTCCCGGATCAAGTACCACAACCAGTCTTGTCGATGTACGTCCTGCATATGTCGCAATCTGTGAATCGGCAGACTGTGTATCGATCGCATCGTTGATCACATCCGCAATGCTGTCTTCCTCATGTACGGTTCCATCCTGTGTGATTGCTGTGAAGGATATATCTGCGTCACTAATGTCTGTATTTTCCTCTGTCTTTTCCCCTTCTACAACAGCATCCGGATCTGTCTCACAGATCTGATTGACTGCGAATTTCCCTTCGATTCCACATTTTTTGAAGTTCAAAGAATATTCTTTTCCATCTGCCGTATATGTGATATCTTCTATACTATATGTTCCTGTCCAGGATTCATCTTCATATGTCATCTCGAACACTGCCGCTGATTCCTGAATCTCTGAAGCTTCTACCGAATACTCTTCATTGGTCGATGTGTTTTTGTATCTTAATACCGCTCCTGTAAGAACCGTATCTTTGTTATATCCAACTACAATTTTCTGCGTTCCCGGTGTTGTCACGCTTGGTTTGTCTACGACTACATATTCCAGTGCCGGTTCTGTGCTTTTGCCCTGCTCGGAAGCCTCTACACTCGACACCGTCAGAAGTGACAATACCATTGCAACACACAGCATTACCGAGATGATACCACGCATGTGTCTTTTTTTCATTGTTTCTCCTTTCTTCTTCAGCTTTTTACCTTTTTTTACTCGTATATCATAGCATTCTATCTACGAAAAGTCAAAGAAAGAAGGCGGCACTCGCTTGTGCCGCCTTTCTCTACTTCCTTATTCAATTACTTGACCCATCTTCCATTCCGATCAAATACATATTTTACTCCACCGATTCTATGCTCACCTGTGTATAATCTTCCGGTTGTTCCTGCATAATACCAGCTGCCGTCATATAATTTCCAGCCATTTTTCTGAAGAATTCCGTTCTGATCAAACAGGTATAAGCCCTTAGACGTTCCATATATTCCTGTAATCATTCTTCCATAAGACAAGAAGTAATTTCCAAGCATTCCATCATATGGCTTTCCATCTTTAAAATAGTACCAGATTGCTTCTCCCTCATATGTAACCTTATACCAGCCCTCTCTGGAAACATCTATTTTCTTTCCACTTTCATCGTGCAGGAAGTATTTACCACTTTCACTATTATATTCAAGAGTACTTGCTATCATATGACCGCCAGTATAGAATGTGTATTCTGTACCGCCTATTTTCTTTGTAGTTCCAGATACCAGTTTTCCGTTTTCTACGTAAAACCATTCATTCCACGGTGTTTTCTTCCAACCAGCAGTTGTATCCAGATGTCCGTCATTGTTAATCCAATAATAATTTCCCGTCTTTTCATCGCACAAAGCGGAATTCCGTTTCATATAGCCACGACCTTCAAAGTAATAGGTTGCTCCGTTTATTGTTTTTTTGCCTGGCTCAACTGGAGAACCATTTTCCACATAACGCCAGTCACCGTATTCCATCAATACCCAGCAAGTTCCCTTTACTTCGCCTTGCCATGCGCCACTGCCAGAAAACTTATTTAATGTACCGTTAATCTCTACAAGATCATTGGAAACCATAAATCCATCTTCAAAATAATATCTTGTGCCGTTAATATTCCTCCAGCCATCATTAACTGCAACAATATCTCCGGTTTTTTCATCTTTTTCCAGATACATCCAATCATTCATTCTCTGTACCCAACCGGATACACATGTCCCATCCTGTCCGACATAAGAGTATCTGCCAGGAGTATTTTTTGCCGGAACGAGGCTATTCGTAAGCATCTTGCCGTTTTCAAGATAATACATATCATCTTTCCATCCGGTCGGTAATGTACCGTTATCCACATAATACCAGTCACCATCGGCCAGATGCCATCCGGTCTTCTGATCTTCCAAAGTCATCACTTTATGACCATTTTCGTCAAAGATAAATGTCTTATCACCTATTTGCGTCACTCCGACTGCCATAGATCCGGTTTCAGTCAGATAAAAGTCTCCATGCCACTGGTTTTTAAGAATATTTCCTTCGTTATCTGTAAAATACCATTCCAACTGATCCAGTACCCAGTTGTTTGTGATGATTACACCGCTGTTATCAGTATAATATTCGTAACTTTTCTCTCCATCCCAGACATAGAAATTTCCACTCTGCATGATTCCTTCAGAGCCCATATAGTAACGTTTTCCGCCAACTGTAATGATTTCATCATGGGCTGCCTCTCCATTGGCTTTCACATAATACCAGGAACCGTTTACTAATTTCCATCCCTGTGATCTGTCAATTGCACCGCTCGTATTTGCATACAGTACCTTGTCTTTCTCATCGTCAGCATAACATGTAAACACACCTGTCTGCATTATGCCGTCCCAATCAAAATAGTACTCAGCGTCACCAATTTTTAATACCTGATTTCTTACTACTACTCCTTCTGAATTAAACCAAAGCCATTTACCAAGCTGACCTGAATAATGCCATGTATTCTTCTTTTCAACAATCTGTCCACCAGGTTCTGCCCAATATTCATTATCATTTACCCAGAAGTGTCCTGATGCCATTACTCCATTATAATAGAAATAATACTTGGATCCGTTAATCACTTCAAATGTATCCTGTAACATCTTTCCATCTTTATAATAATACCAGTCTTCTCCTGACTTCTTCCATCCGTTTTGTCCCTTTGTATCAACAAGTGTTAATATGCCGTCATCACCTGCACGGTAAAGTACACCCTGTACGACTACTTCCTGATTTCTTAACATTTTTCCGTCACTATCGAAGTAGTAATAATTATCTCCTTCTTCCAAGACTTGATTGCGATACTTTGTATAATCACTTTCGAAATATTCATCTCCGTACCAGCCTTGTCTTAAATATCCGTTTTCGTCTGCCCAAATATACCCTGTGATCCATTCCTGTTTTTCCTTATCCCAGTATGAAATCCATTCCTGGCTGTCTCTTAGCATGATTCCATTATCACCAAAGTAATAGCCATGTGTACCGTCTTCGTCTTCGATTTCTGCAATCACATTGGTGAACATCTTATCATTTTCATAATAAAAGTAATTGCCGTCTTCGTCTTCATACCAGCCATTTTTCACTTCAGCTTCTTCTTCACCTTCACCGCTTTGAGCAGCTGCTGTTCCGTTCTGTGCCGTTAGCGCTGAATTTTCATTTGCAGATGGTGTATTGCCTGCATCCTGAGCATTTTGAACGGTACCCTTTTGTTCTTCCTGTTCCGGAGTTTCTTCTTGTACTGTCTCGTCTGCATTCTGGCTATCCTGCTCTTCCTGCACATCCGGTGTTGCCTCAGAAGCTTCTGTCTTTTCCGTCACTTCGCTGCTCTGTGTGATGGCTTGTGCATCTGCCACATTGTCCGCTGCCATAGTAGGTGTTACGGTTGCTGTACTTAACGCTGCTACGCACAGCAATGCGCATACTTTTTGTTTTTTCATACCTTTTTCCTCCTGTGGGTTCGTTATATGTTTATTTCATCATACAATTCTCTGTTTTAAAATATATTTTTCATACATCTTTCACAATTTTACCACACTTTTTTCTCAATTATCTGATCCACTTTCCATTTTCATTAAACCAGTATGTCTTTCCTCCGATTGATCCTTCTCCCGTGTACAATCTTCCTGTGTTTCCGGCATAGTACCAGTCTCCATTAAAGAGTTTCCATCCAGTATATGGAAGACCGCCCTGGAAAATCCATTTTCTACGTCCTCACTGGCACTCACAGGCACGAAAAAAAGACCGCTACGTTTCGTAACGATCTTTTCTTCCTTCAATATATTAATATACTACTACGGTTGTTCCTCTCGGGATATTATCATAAATCCATTTTGCATTCTGGATTTCCAGTCTTACGCAGCCGTGTGACAATGGAATTCCGACTCTTCCATCCATCAGAGTTCCGTTCTTGTTGTACAATACACTGTGGAATAAGTAATTACCATAGAATTGTGTATACCAGTAACATCTTGCTGCTCCAGAATCAAAATAGTAACCTTTTGACTGAACAGTGAATGTTCCGGAAACTGTCGGTGTTGCCGCTGCTCCCGGTGCGCACTGCCAGAACTTATTTATGTTCCATGCGCCTAAGCGTCCGTTAAATATCGCAACTCTGCAGGTTGCTCTGTTAACAAGAATCAGGTAATTCGTATTACTTGTATAGGCCTGTGCTTTCGCAGTCATCATAGACATATCTGTCGGAAGCATTGCCCCATTTGCACCCAGATAGTATCCATCGATATATCTGTTCTTGGCCATTATTCCCCATATTCCTCCATGAGAATCATTCTGATAGTACATATAATACCAACTGCCCTTTACAGACTGCCAGCCGGTTTTCATTGCTCCGTCTTCACCGAGATAATACCAGTCAGATCCTGCTGCCAGCCAGTTCTTAGCCATTGCACCGCTGCCGTAGAAATAGTACCAGCTGCCATTCACAACTTTCCATCCACCGGCTACCATTCTGTTGCCATTCTGTGGGTCTAAATAGTACCAGGAACCATTCACATACTTCCAACCGGATGCCGGGAGTCCTGACTCATTGTAATAATACCAAGAACCGTTCTCTGCATACCAGCCTTCGCGCATTGCTCCTGCCTTATTGAAATAATATGTAGTTCCGTTAATTGTTTTGGCACAATCTGTCACCAGTAATCCCGGATATGTTTCATTTGCACCATCCAGATAATACCATGCTCCGGCTACTCTTCTCCAGCCTGTTGCACGAAGTCCTGACGGATCCTGATAATACCAGCCTTCCGGCCGCTGCAGCCAGCCACGTACCATTGCTCCGTCCGGATAAAAATAGTACGTTGCTCCGTCAATCTCTTTTTCCGGATCTGCCGTCATAAGTCCCGGATGTTCTTCATTATTGACATCCAGATAATACCATTGGCTGTTAATATTCTTCCAGCCATACACCTTGGCTCCATCCGGCATTGCATAATACCAGCCTTCCGGATACTGTTGCCAGCCACTTCTCATAACTCCGTTTTCTCCGAAGAAATAAGTATTTCCATCTATTTCTTTTTGCTGTCCGGCAACCATGAGATCTCTGTGTTCTTCATTATTCGCATCCAGATAGTACCATGCTCCGTTAATGTTATTCCAGCCATTCACAAAAGCGCCATCAGTCTGTGCATAATACCAGCCTTCCTTTTTTAATATCCAGCCGGTCTGCATGGCTCCCGAGTTATCGAAACTATAATATTTTCCATTAATCTCCAGAATCTGATCTGCGATCATAAGTCCCGGTTTTTCCTGATTTGCTCCATCCAGATAATACCATGTTGTTCCCTGAAGAATCCATCCTGTCTGCAGTGTGCCATTTTCATCATACAGATACCAGTCTCCTTCTTCATTCTGATACCATCCGGTATGAACAGGCTGTTTTTCTTCTTCATCCTTCGGATCGTCCTTCGTTCCCTCATCAGGATCTTTTGCATCGACAACCGGAAGTTCATTTGGATCCTTCGTAGTGAACTCTGTTGTCTCATCCGTTTGCCCGTCTACAGATTCTGTCTGCTGACCTGCCGGCTGATTGTTCTCAACGGCAGATACGCTTGTCGGTACCAGCATACACATCGTTAATGCCAGTGCAATGAATGCTTTCCTTCTTTTCATAGCTCTTCCTCCCTGCTTTTTATAAATATCTTCTTACTCCAACCAGAGAATTTCCTTTGTCCCAGGTCTCGTAATAATCTACTCCCTGGATCAGTGTTCCATACTTGGAGTTAAGTGCATGCATCAGCTTTCCGTCACCCAGATATAAAGCGACATGATTGATACTTCCCGACGAATTGGCATACAGTAGAATATCTCCTGCTTTCCACAGACTCTTATCTTTTACATTAATCACCATTCCACCTTTTGCCTGATCATAAGATGATCTTGGAATAGATACTCCCAGATACTTTAATGCCCACTGTGTAAAGCCGCTGCAATCCCATCCTTTTGTTGTCGCACCACCGTAGAGATACGGTGTTGTTACATATCTTTTTATTTCATCAATCTTCTGTTCCAGACTTTCAACTGCAACTCCGCTGCTTCCGATCGTCCATCCATCAATTTCTATATTCGTTGCCATCAATCCTTCTTTATACTCTGTTATATTCGGATCATTTGCTTTATAGAAATAATACCATTTATTATCGATCAACTGCCAGCCTGTACGCATTGCTCCGTCACTTCCGAAATAATAATTATTCCACCAGCCGGTTTTAATCGCTCCACTGCTTTCCAGATAATACCAGATATCTCCCAGTTTTATCCATCCGGTACTCATCAATCCCTCTTTCTGAGGATTTAAATAGTACCAGCGTTTATTTACCAGTTGCCAGCCGTTTACAACCGCACCGCTTGTATTTGCATAATACCAGCCTTCCGGTTTTAAGATCCAGCCGGTCTGCATTGCTCCATTTTCCTGAAAGCTGTAACTTGCTCCATTGATTGTATAGCGCTGATTTGCGATCATCAGACCTGGATATGTAACGTTATTTCCTTCCAGATAATACCAGCAGCCGCCAATCAATTGCCAGCCATTCACAATCGCACCGCTTGTATTCGCATAATACCAGCCTTCTGGTTTTAGAATCCAGCCGTTCTGCATTGCCCCGCTTGCCTCAAACCAATACGATGCATTATTAATCGTTTTTCTAGTTCCCGCAAGCATGGCTCCATTATTATTTTCATCCAGGTAATACCATCTGTTACCATCATATAACCAGCCGGTCTTTCGTTCTCCGTTTGTATTATAATAATACCATACACCTTCCTCTTTACTCCACCCTGATTTTGTGACTGTATATATATTACTGTCGGAATCATCTTCTCCAGTATATGTTGTTGTTATATTCTCATCTTCCTTACTATCATCGATACTCTGAACATCTTCAACACTCTGATTTTCTTCGCTACTTTGATCACTCTCGGTTACAAATTCATCCGAGTTTACTTCTGCTGTATAATTTATGTTTTGTGTTTCACTTTCTTCTGCATATACTGGATTTACAATTTGCACAGAAATTGCTGCGATTCCAACTGCAATCCCGGTTCTCATTATTTTTTTCATTATAAACCTTCTTTCTTTTGTATACTTACCTAGTATACATGATTTGCTTTTGAAATTCAAATTTCTACTACACGAAATTCTAAAAAGTCTCTTGACTGTAATTGTACTTTTACAGCCAAGAGACTTTTTTACTTCGATATTTTCTTTGCGGTCTGTGCTATATTGTACAGATCTCCTTTTCCGTCTACCAGATAGACGTGAATATTATAGGCTCCTTTCGGATCTTCATATGCGCTTATGTCGATATCGCCTTTCCATACATCTCCGTCAAACATTGCGAGTGGTACCCACTGAAGATCACTCTGATCATCATATTTCCATACCGCAGCCATTACTGATTGTATTCCTTTATCTGCATACTGGATATTTTTTACGGTAATCGGAATTTCTTCGGTTTCGGCATTATATTTCCCTGTCTTTGCTTTTCCTACAGGGTCTGTCTGTGCCACAAGTTCTTTCTCGTACTTCTTCTTATCAATCTGCGCCATTTTGTTCAAAAGTTTTGACTTTTTGCCCAGTTCTTTTTCTTCCTGTTCGATTCCGACTTTTTCAGTCAGTGTCTGCTCTGCCGAATACAAATTTGTTCCAAGTCCCAGACGATTTCCTTCGATATCTACTCCCATCGCCGCAAGTGTTGTCGGGAAATTATCAAATGTTGTATAATTTCTTTTTTCATCTGTCTGCTTCTCTGCACTGGAATTAATATATGTTGTATAGACTCGTTGCTCATAATCTTTATCCACATCTTCACAGAAGTCACTGTCCATCGTCGGATGATCACCGGATATCACAATTGTAGTATCTGCCGCGAAATCCTGCTGCTGTATCCAGTCAACAAATTCTTTCACCTGTCTGCTCGAGCATGCCATAACATTGGCATACTGGTTGTCTCCAAATGTGTCCGGACACAGATCACACACATATCCATCTTCAAAATGTGTATCAACAGTCAACATAGTAAGATTAAATGGTGTATCTTGTTGAGATAACTCCAGCAATCTTTCTTTCGCAAATCCGAATAATTTTTCATCCTCATATCCCCACCAGACTTTATAGTCTTCCGGGATCAGTCCGTTATCATGTGCATAATCATAATCCATAATGTCATACTGACCATGATCCGTAAAATATAATTTTCGTCCTCCGAATGTCGCCTCTGAGCCAATTAGCAGAGTCTGTGAATATCCTTCTTTTTGAAGAATATCTCCCAAAGTAGTAATTTCCGGGAAGAAGGAATCTTGCGTATCCATACCATTAGCACCAATGGATACACTTAATGGCAAGCCTGATGTCTGTCCGAACATTGCTCCCATCGTCCACGTAGTTCCCGGCATTGAATAGCCTCCATTCAGTTTGTTACTTTTCCCCGAAAAATCTTCATTCTCCTGTGCAAGCTGAGTCAGCTCCGGGATCACATTTTCATCAAAAGCTCCACCATTCTTTTTATCCGCATACGTCATTTCCATGGATTCAAGGAATATATAGATCAGATTTTTCTCCTGCTCCGGAAATGTAATATTCACACTGGACGGATCTACATAGTTCTTATCTATAAATGTAGAATATGTATCCTGCCCTTTTAAATAGCTTCCAATATCCAGTCCGTTCCATGTTACCCCTACTGTAACGCCTGTGATTACAATTGCTCCGGTACAAAAAGCAAGTGCTATTTTCTTTAACCTTTTTTTATTCTTTCTATTCGCACATATCAAAAAGATCATACAGCTTAAAATCAATACAACTGGAACCACGCACTCGTTACAGTAATCCTTGATCATATCTGTATTCGTTCCTTCTAGCGGTGCAGTAAGATGGAACACCAATTCATCCATAGAAAGATTCGTCCATGTCTTGAACATCCATTTTGCACTAAAGGCAAGAAGTGTACCTACTACACCTAATAACACACTAAAAATAATCCCTAAAATTCCTATTATCTTATGTAATTTCTTATTTTTCATTATTCTTCTCTTTTCGTCCATAGTCACCGCTTTTGCGCATATCAGATTTTATTATATACATTTTTTGCCTTGTCCTCAAGAAACTCCTTAAGATTTTATTATTTTTTTATATATTATCTTTTTATTAAAAACGGTCTAAAAACATTTTGTTCTGTTCCCAGACCGCTTTTATTATAAAATTCTTTTTACTCCCGGTATTTTTCTTAAAATTGCAGTAATAACTAATGATACAAAGAATGTCACAACTATTAATCCTATAAAATTAAACAAAAAAGACATTGTCAAATTACAATTCAACAATGCCTTCCTTTACTTCTTAAACACCACAACTCTCTGCCCCACATAATTAAACACCACAAACGCTCCCATTCCAACCAGCATAGACAGATTATCCTGTACACTCTTACTCTGTCCGTGCAATACCCAGGACACAACCGGCTTCGCCATTCCGTATGCCAGCAGATAGCATATGGTAATATTCAGCACAAACTTTCCAATCTGCTTCCAGGATTTCTCCTTGTTCTGAAATGTAAAGTATTTATTCAAAAAATAACTCACAACGCTTCCCACTACATAATTAGAAGCTGATGATAACCAGTAACTCAAATGTAACAGATTATATGCTGCGAACATCACCCCGGTTCCAACCAGAGTATTTACTATGCCAACCAATACAAATTTCCAAAAAGTAATATCCAATATATTTTTAATCTTATCTTTCATTTTCAAATAATAAGCGGCTCATGCATACCTTCACACAAGCCGCCCATCCTCTCTATATTATGCTATTCTGTATTGCATTTTCCAATCTACCTCTCTGCGTCCGCTTACTCGCCAAGCCCGGATTCAACTGCTTCAACCATTGCTTTCATGGCCTCTTCTTCATCTTCCCCGTCGCAGATAAGCTCGATTTCATCTCCCGATTTCACGCATGCTCCAAGGACACTCAATACACTTTTCGCATTTGCTGCAGTGTCATCGTTATACATGAATTCTACTTTGCATTTGTATCTGCTTGCTATGTTACAGAACATCCCTGCAGGTCTGAGATGCAGTCCCGTCGGATTTGTTATTGTAACTTTCTGTCTGATCATAATGTATTCTCCCCATTTCTGTCTGTTATTCGCTCTGGCCGCTCTGATTGTTTTCATCTGTCTTTGTCTGACTGCTGTTCTGGCTTTCCCCCTGTGTTTTACTGCTCTGCTTTGAGTTTTCAAGCGTGATCTCCACATTCACTTCATTCACAAGCTTGCAGCCATCCGGCAGTTCGACAGACACCGGAACGGTATATGTACCAGGCTCTGTATAATTCTTAAGATCAATGCTGACTTTCTTCGCAGGTGAGAACAGATTCAGCACATCATTCGGTCCCTTCACCTGTATCTCCAGATCAACAGTAGATCCGTAATTGATGCTCAGTCCGTCCGCTATATTCTCCAGGATGATCGATCCTGTCGATATCTCAAAGCTCTTTGTTCCCGGCTGTTGTACCTGGATGGATATTACCACCTTATTCGCATTCTCTTCCGCAAGGGACACACCGCTCGGAAGATAAGATGAGATATCAATGGTCTGCTCCGTTCTCTGTGTCAGTTCTTCCAATTTCAGGGCACTCGGTGGAATATCGATCTCTGAGATCTCTGCAAGCGTACTTTTATCACCTGTCACTTCCACTTCCTGCGGTTCTACCGTGATCTTGCCAAGTTTATACCCTTCTGCTGCCGACACCTCTGATGTATCCACTTTAAGTGGCACACTTTTTACCTGAAGCAGTTCTACTTCAACACTGACTCCTTCTTTTCCAAGGTTGTTTGCAAGAAGTGTCTGGTCGATCACGTTATTATTTGCATCATACAGTACCAGTTTTGCTTCTACCGTCTCATCTTCGGATAATCCGGATACGTTTGCTTCTGCTGTTACTTTTGCAATATTGTTAATGATTCTCTTCGGTCCGCGAAGTGTTACTTTTTCCGGAAGTGCTTTCAGGCTTCCCACTTCATATCCGTTTCTTACCGTTCCCGTTGTTGTCGGTGTGATTGGGAAATTATTCTTCGCTTCCTCATCGATTTGGATCTGCAGATTTCTTGGATTTGCCGTTGCCTTTTCATATTTTCCTGTATATCCTTTGATCGTCACTTCAATCGGCACCTGTGTACGAAGCGTAAGTTCTTTCATGTTCGCTGTCGCAACAATATCCTCTGCCTTGATCTTATCCAGTACCGACCGCTGTGCTGTAACTGTTACATTAATCTCCTGTGTGTTATCCACGATCTGATACGTATTATTATTATCCGTAATCACTTCTTCATGCGTTACCTGCACCGGAATATTGGAAAATGTCTTGTCATCCACCGGATCATCGATATTCACTACAACCAGCCATAAGAATGCCGCAATCAGGAAAGCCAGTATTTTCAGCGCAAGATTGTTAGTTATTCTTTTTCGCATGCTTCCGCCATCCTTTCCACATTGCCTTTATTCTGTTGGTTTCACTGCTCTTATGCTGTACCTCTTCCAGTTTCACACGAAGTTCTGCTTCATTGATACTTCTTGTAAGCTCTCCTCCCTGTGCGACTGACACAGCTCCTGTCTCTTCTGATACCGTAATGACCAGTGCATCACTGACTTCGCTCATTCCTACTGCCGCACGGTGTCTGGTGCCCAGATCCTTGCTGATCCCCATATTATCCGAGAGGGGAAGATAGCAAGTCGCCGAGACGATCCTGTCACCTCTTACGATGATCGCACCATCATGAAGCGGTGTATTATGTTCGAAAATATTGATCAGCACCTGACTCGATACCAGGCAGTCCATCTGGATTCCGGTACTTTCATATTCCGTAAGCCGTATTGCCTGTTCTACGACGATCAGAGCCCCTGTCTTGACTTTTCCCATGGCAAAGCATGCACGGATAATATCCTCTCTTGTCTCTTCACTGAAACGTATCTCCCGGTTCTGTTCAAAAGGAACAACCGATGTCAGGAATTGCTTCTCTCCAAGCTTTTCCAGTGCCCTCCGCAGTTCCGGCTGAAATACTACAATTGCTGCCGTAGCCATGACCGTCAGTGAATTTCTCGCGATGAACAGGATCGTATGCATCTTGAATATAGCTGCGAGAAGAATAAAGCCCGCAAGTACAATGATTCCTCTGAGCAGCATCCATGCTTTCGTATTCTTTATCCATATGATGATCTGATAGATCAGAAAAGTGAGGATCAGAACTTCTATGATATCTGTGATATGCACTCTCGGAATATAAAGTCCAATTCCATATTTATCAATAAAATCTGCAATTGTCTGTCCCATTCCTCTCACCTCCCTGCATGGTTTTTAATGATTTTTTCTGTCTTTCTATCTTTTTCTGCGTCTACCTGCATGAAATTCATTTTCCAGACTCTGTGTCAGAAGCATCTTATCTACATCTTTCATGTCATGCTTTTTCGGTGCCGGTCCTCTCTTCGGCGAATGCTTTCTTGCCTGACTTGCCCGGATCTGTGCCGGACTTCTGTAGTCTGCATCACCATATGACGGCTTCCGTTCTGCTTCTCTTTTCTGTCCATGTCCCGCATGTACTTCCAGATCGATGGCTTTTGTCTCTCCTTCCGCCGTATCCTGCGACAAACGTTTTACCGCTTCTGCATCGATGATCTCCGTCTCCTGACGTTCATTGATCTTCTTCACCGTCTTCTCCGGCGTTGTCATGGCAACCTTCGGTATTGCTTTTACATAGTAATAATATTCATCGTCTTCAAACTGCAGACGTTCACTTCTTACATAATCTACCGAGAACAGGAATAATTCCAGCACAAGTCCTGCAACGGCTGCCAGAATATTTCCTATGATCAGCGGACCATAGGAGGTGTTTACGCCCAGTGCAATACTTCCCATTGCCGTTACGACCACATTGGCAATTGCTCCCGCAATAATCCCAATCTTCCAGGCATGATCCAGTTCCTGTCTGCGGATGGTATAAATGATAAAAAATCCAATGATAAATGCAACTATGTAGAGCCACATTTCTTTATTCTGGAACACTTTCTGTACGTATGTGCTGATCTCGGCAAGCATCGCCTTACTTCCGGACGTCTTAGATGCCGCACTTATTTTCTTAAGATATTCCATCATATAATATACAACAGTTCCACATCCCATCGGTACAAGACTTACCGGTGTATAGATCAATGCACATGCAACCGGTACCACAAACGGTATCTTAAGTGCAAATGCAATCGGTGTCAGAAGCACAACAAATGCCATTTTCGGTGCCAGTCTGATATAAAATATATACATAATCAGGAAGATCAGTGCAGACACTGCGAATATGCCTATGGACGCTGCCAGTGTATGTGCAAGCAGCAGTATCGTTGCAAGCACCACCATAACCGCAGGTGGAAGGAAAGTAGCAACCACAGCCAGCCCCAGAGATATCACCGGTGAGGAAAGTGATTTCATAAATCCTGTATTCTGATTGATCATTGTAAATGTTATCATTGCCAGTATGAACTGAAAGGCTTTATCAAACGACTTTGAATGCTTCCCATAAACCGCTTCTATTCTTTCACGTATTACATATATATTGTCCATCTATCTTTTCTCCTTTTCATACATTTTCAGCAGTTGAATCAGATTATGATTATACTTTTTCACTCTTTTCCTTGCCTTTTTGTGTTTCTCATTATAAATGTGACTGGCAATTCCGCAATATACGATCACCACACCCACATAGCCTGCCAGAATGATCAGAAAAAGGAACAGGATCAGACCATTCGACATATTACTCATTATATCCTCCACACCGGCCAGTAAAAGCAGCGCCACCAGACACACATAACCGACTGATACGCTCAGAAATGCATATATAACGTGCAGGCTTGCATAATCTTTTCTATAATAGGAACTGATCTTAAAATCTTCTTTTCCATAAGTCTCTTCATAGAGAGCAAGCTTTGTCATTAATTTTACTTTTCTCTCATCTAACATATATCCACCTCAACATGATATTAATTCCATTAAAAACATCATTTTAAGTATAACAAATATCAGTACCCTTGTCCAATACTTATAGTTAAAAAATAAACCTTCTCCACGCCTTTTTCCTTTAATGCTTTTGCCGCCGCATCCAGTGTATTGCCGGTCGTATATATGTCATCCACCAGCAGCACCTTCCGGACAGGGCGAAATGCCGGTGTTACCGCAAATGCATTTTTCAGGTTCTTTTTTCTCTCATTATGTCCAAGTTTCTTCTGCGGACTGGTCTTCTTTTTTCTTGCCAGGCTTTTACTGTCCACCGGAATGCGCAGCATCCTTCCCAGGTTTTCCGCAAGAATCTGTGCCTGATTATAACCCCGTTTTCTACGTCTCGCCCGGTGCAGCGGGACCGGTATGATCACATCCGGGTTCCATCGCCGGATTTCTTTCTGAAAATTTTTCACGAGTTCCTGACTGTACAGTTCCCCGTATCTTCTCTGATTGTGGTATTTGAACTGATAGATAGATTGATTCACAGGAGCTTTATGGTTCCATAAGCTTAATCCCTGCTCATAATAATGATGTGTATGCATACAGTCATAACAGTATTCCTTTTCCATACTACGGATCTGCTTGCCGCATTGCATACACCTTGGTTCTCTGATTCGTAAGAATTCCAGCCTTTCCCTGCATTCTGTACAGATGCCCTCTTTACAGACTTTCTGACAGAATGGACAGGTTTCCGGCCAGAACAGAACAATTATATTTTCTTTGATATCTTGTATGATACTTTTATTCATTAAATTCACGGATTCGCTCTGCGAGACTCGTATTGCGGTTCTGCTGGTTTGTGTTTTGTATCATCTCCTGGAATACGCTTTCACTTCCGATCACCGTCACACATTTTCTCGCTCTTGTGACAGCTGTATAGAGCAGATTTCTATAATAAAGCTGTCTTGGTCCCTGTAACAAAGGGATAATGACTGCAGGATATTCGCTTCCCTGCGCTTTATGGATTGTGATCGCATAAGCCAGTTCCAGTTCATCCAGCAGATTGTATGGATATTTTACCTGCTTCTTTTCATCATATTCGACCGTCACGGTCTCTTCATATGTATTGATCTTTTTGATGATCCCCATATCCCCGTTAAATACACCGATCCCTTTATCGATCGTCATTCCGTACCGGGTGGTAATCTCCCACTCAAGCTGGTAATTATTCTTGATCTGCATCACCTTATCCCCCTCACGGAACAGATGATCTCCATATTCTTTTTCCTGTTTGCCAGGCTTCGGCGGATTCAGATATTCTTGCAGGATCTTATTGATCCGTTCCACTCCGAGCAGGCCCTTTCGCATCGGCGTCAAAACCTGAATATCTGCTTCTGATGCAGACACGAATTTGGGAAGTTTCTTCTGGATCAGTGTGATGATATTACTGATGATCATATTCGTATCATCACGTTTCAGGAAGAAGAAATCCATGCTTTTGTTATCCAGCACGACCGGTTCACCCCGATTGATCTTGTGGGCATTGACGATAATATCACTTTCGCCTGCCTGCCGGAATATCTTCGTAAGCTTTACCACCGGAAAACATCCGGATGAAATAATGTCTTTCAGTACGCTTCCCGGCCCTACACTCGGAAGCTGGTTCACATCTCCCACCAGGATCACACGGGTTCCCGGCACGATCGCATTCAAAAGTGCATACATCAACGGCAGATCTACCATTGACATCTCGTCTATGATGATTACATCTGCTTCCAGCGGATTCTCTGCATTGCGCTGGAAACCACCAACTGTCTCATCATCCGGATTGCCGGATACTTCCAGCAGCCGGTGAATCGTCTGTGCTTCACATCCGGTTGCTTCGGTCATACGCTTTGCTGCTCTTCCTGTCGGTGCTGCCAGATAGATGTCCAGTCCTTCACTTTCGAAGAAATGAATCATCGCATTGATGGTCGTTGTCTTACCGGTACCCGGTCCTCCGGTCAGTATCATCAGACCATGCCTGACTGCTTCCATTACTGCATCTTTCTGCATCTCGTCCAGATACAGTTCTGTGTTCTTTTCAATCTGATTGATCCTGTGAAGAAGTGTCACATCAGCTGCTTCAAAATCAAGATTCAGATCATGCAGCATCTTCGCAGTATTCAACTCCATATAATAATAATGGGAAGTATACACTCTCACCCCCTGCTCTGACTGCTTCATGACGATCTTCTTTTCCATCATAAGATCCATAAGATACTTTTCCATATCTTGTATCTGTACTCCAAGAAGGTCTCCCGTCTCTTTCAGCAACACGTCCTGATACAGATAGACGTGTCCTTCATTCACACTCTGTTGTAAGGTATAAAAGATTCCGCTGCGGATCCGGAAATCAGAATCTGTGTGTATGCCAATCTTCATTGCAATCTCATCGGCAGTCTTAAATCCCACTCCCGGCACATGGTCTGCCAGATGATACGGATTCTCCTCTATCGTGCGGTAGACATTACGTCCGTAATGCTGATAGATCTTTGCTGCCAGTGTTGTAGAAATGCCGAATTTCTGCAGATAGATCATTGCCTGCCGCATATCCTTCTTCTCTTCTACCTGTGAAGCGATCTCTCTTGCTTTCCGTTCACTGATTCCTTTGATCTCTGCCAGTCGTTCCGGCTCCTCTTCGATGATCCGGAAGGTATCTTCTTTGAATTTTTTCACTATCTTTCCCGCTAGAGAAGCTCCGACTCCTTTGATCGCACCGGAACCCAGATACCGTTCGATGGATACCAGATCTTCCGGCTCACATATCTCCGATTCCTCCACAGCGAACTGAAGGCCATACATCTTATGAGTTGTATAGCCTCCTTTCAGTCTTAACAGTTCACCTTCTTCAATATAATGAAAACTTCCGACACAGGTCACTTCTCCATCTGAATTATTCAGATGGAATACCGTGTACCCGTTGTCTTCATTGCGGTAAACAATATGTTCTACGTATCCTTTTATTTCTTCCATTCGATTTCACTCATCCGGATTCCTATCTGAATCTAGATTCCTTTTCTGTCACCCATGAACTCTACGTATTCTCCGGTTCCGATGGCAACAACCTTCATCGGATCATCCGCCGTCATCGTGTTGATGCCTGTCTTTTCCTCGATCAGTTCTTCCATACCACGTAACATAGATCCGCCTCCGGTCAGCATAATCCCTCTGTCAAGGATATCTGCGGAAAGCTCCGGTGGTGTTCTCTCCAGCACGCTGATAACAGCTTCTACGATCTGTCCCGTTGTCTCCCGGAGTGCTTCTTCTGTCTCTGTCGAAGTTACCGTTACCGTCTTCGGAAGTCCTGTTACCAGGTTTCTTCCTCTGACTTCCAGCGTCTCATCTTCGATCATTGGATAGGTTGTACCGATCTTGATTTTAATATCTTCCGCTGTTCTTTCACCGATCAGAAGATTATGTTTCTTTCGCATATAGCGGACGATCGCCTCGTCGAAATCATCTCCGGCAATCTTTAAGGATGTATTTACAACCGTTCCGCCAAGTGAGATAACGGCAATATCGGATGTACCTCCGCCGATGTCAACGATCATATTGCCACACGGCTTTGAGATATCGATTCCCGCACCGATTGCTGCCGCAACCGGTTCTTCGATCAGATGTACCTCTCTTGCTCCTGCTGCATAAGTTGCTTCCTCCACTGCCTTGCGTTCCACTTCTGTAACCCCGCTTGGTACACAGATACTGATTCTCGGCTTCTTGAATGTACGCTTTCCAAGTGTTTTCTGCACGAAATATTTGATCATTTTTTCTGTTACTGTATAGTCTGATATCACGCCCTGTCTCAAAGGTCTGACTGCCACAATATTTCCCGGAGTTCTTCCAAGCATCAGTCTTGCTTCTTCTCCGATCGCCTTGATTGCATTCGTATCTCTGTCATACGCTACAACAGAAGGCTCTTTTAAAATAACACCCTTTCCTTTTACATACACCAGTACGCTGGCGGTTCCCAAATCAATTCCAAGATCTACTGACATTCCCAATTCTCCCTTCATCAAGCTGTCTATATTCCTATCTTTGGTGAGATATGATTATATCACATGCTATTTTTGAGCATGTTCCCATTATAATCAAAATCATTTAAAATAAAAAGACCCATTTTGCTTAAATCTTTATGAACCTTTTTACATAAATATTACAATATGACGAATCCGGACGATGCATTGAACAAAATGTCATATTTCTACCGTTCCAGCATTGGTTTTATATACTTTCCGGTATAGGATACCGGACTTTCCGCAACTTCTTCCGGTGTTCCCTCTGCGATCACGGTTCCGCCTTTGTCACCGCCTTCCGGACCGATATCGATGATGTAATCTGCGGTCTTTATCACATCCAGATTGTGCTCGATCACAATGACTGTATTCCCATCTTCTGTCAATCTGTGGAGAATCTCTGTCAACTTATGCACATCGGCAAAATGCAGTCCCGTCGTCGGCTCATCCAGAATATAGATTGTCTTTCCCGTACTTCTCTTACTCAGCTCTGTTGCCAGCTTGATACGCTGGGCTTCTCCGCCGGACAGAGTCGTAGACGGCTGTCCCAGACGGATATAAGAAAGCCCGACATCATACAAAGTCTCCATCTTTCTGCGGATACTTGGTACATTTTCAAAGAAATGCATTGCTTCTTCTACGGTCATGTCTAGAACATCATAGATATTCTTTCCTTTGTATTTCACTTCCAGTGTCTCTCTGTTGTAACGTCTTCCCTTACATACTTCACACGGAACATAGACATCCGGCAGGAAATGCATCTCGATCTTGATGATTCCATCTCCGCTGCAGGCCTCACATCGTCCTCCTTTGACGTTAAAACTGAATCTTCCTTTCTTATAGCCTCTTGCTTTTGCATCCGGTGTTGCTGCAAACAGATCCCTGATCAGGTCAAATACTCCGGTATAGGTTGCCGGATTGGATCTCGGAGTCCTCCCGATCGGAGACTGGTCGATGTTGATCACCTTATCCAGCTGTTCCAGTCCCTCGATGCCTTTGTGTCTGCCCGGAATGGTCCTTGCACGGTTCAGGTCTCTTGCCAGACGTTTATAGAGGATCTGGTTCACAAGTGAGCTTTTTCCCGAACCGGACACACCGGTAACACAGGTCATCACGCCAAGCGGAAACTTCACATCTATGTTCTTCAAGTTATTTTCCTGTGCTCCGAGTACTTTCAGCCATCCGGTTGGTTTTCTTCTTACTTCCGGAACCGGGATCCGGATCCGCCCGCTCAGATAGGCTCCGGTTACAGAATTTTCATTCTGCATGATCTCTTCCGCATTTCCGGTTGCAACTACCTCACCGCCATGTTCTCCCGCTCCCGGTCCGATATCCACGATAAAGTCCGCTTCTCTCATAGTATCCTCATCATGCTCGACCACGATTACTGAGTTCCCGAGATCCCGCAGATGTTTTAAAGTTCCAAGCAATTTATCATTGTCTCTCTGATGCAGTCCGATACTTGGTTCATCCAGAATATATGCCACACCTACGAGTCCGGAACCGATCTGTGTTGCCAGACGGATTCTCTGTGCCTCTCCTCCTGAAAGTGTTCCGGTCGATCTTCCAAGTGTCAGATAATTAAGTCCGACATCCATCAGAAACTGGATTCTGGAATTGATCTCCTTTAAAATCTGTCCGCCGATCAGCAATTGCTGGTTCGAAAGTTTCAGTTCTTTTAAAAAGGTCTGCAGTTTTTCAATTGACATTCCTGTCAGTTCGGAAATATTTTTATCTCCTACCGTCACAGCAAGTGCTCCCGGCTTCAGGCGCTGGCCTTTGCACGCAGAACACGGTGTGATATTCATAAACTCTTCGTATTCTGCTTTCATCGTTTCCGACGAAGTCTCCCGGTAACGGCGCTCTACATTGCGGATCAGACCTTCGAATGCCACATCATAAACTCCTTCTCCGCGCTGCCCCTTATAATATACTTTCACTTCTTTGCCGTTTGTCCCATGGATCAGAACATCATGGACTTCCTTCGGATAGTCCTCAAACGGTGTATCTAATGAAAAGCCATATTCTTTGCTCAACGCATCCAGGATCGCATACGTGAAGCTCTTCTTATCCGTGCAGGACTGCCATCCCATAACAGTGATCGCACCTTCACTGATACTGAGACGTTTATCCGGAATCATCAGGTCTTCGTCAAATTCCATCTTGTATCCCAGTCCAAAGCACTCCGGACATGCGCCGAACGGATTGTTGAACGAAAAGCTTCTCGGTTCGATCTCTTCAATACTGATTCCGCAGTCAGGACATGAAAAGCTTTCGCTGAACTGGACCGGTTCCCCGCCGATCACATCCACGGTCATCAGTCCTTCCGCAAGATTCAGTACATTTTCAATGGAATCGGTCAGACGCTGTTCAATACCCTCTTTTACTACCAGACGGTCTACAACAATCTCTATATTGTGCTTGATGTTCTTATCCAGCTTGATCTCTTCCGACAGTTCGTACATATTACCATCGATCCTGACACGGACATATCCGCTCTTCCTGGCGCGCTCCAGTAATTTTACATGGGTTCCCTTTCTGCCTCTTACAACCGGTGCCAACAGCTGTATCTTGGTTCTTTCCGGAAATGCCATCACCTGTTCTACCATCTGATCAACCGTCTGTTTCTTAATCTCGCGCCCACATTTCGGACAATGCGGAATTCCTGCTCTTGCATATAATAACCGGAAATAATCATAGATTTCCGTTACCGTTCCTACGGTAGACCTTGGATTGCGGTTCGTAGATTTCTGATCAATGGAAATAGCCGGAGACAATCCTTCTATACTTTCTACATCCGGTTTTTCCATCTGTCCCAGGAACTGTCTGGCGTAAGAAGACAATGATTCCATATATCTTCTCTGTCCTTCCGCATAAATTGTATCAAATGCCAGTGATGATTTTCCTGATCCGCTAAGACCGGTCAGTACCACCAGTTTGTCTCTTGGTATGTCTACGTCTACATTCTTCAGATTGTGTTCATTTGCTCCTCTGATCTTGATATATTGTCTTGAATCTTTTTCCTGTGGCATGTAAGTCTATGATCTCCTTTTTCTATATCTTTATTTCCTGTAATGTCTTCTTAAGCTCTATTAACTTATCCCTGAGTTCTGCCGCTGCCTCAAAATTCAGATCTGCCGCAGCTTTCTTCATCTGCTTCTCCAGCTCTTTGATCAGCTTCTCTAATTCTTTCTCACTCATGGATTCCGGATCTTTTTCCATCTGTAATTCAGAAGCCGCCACTTTCCGGGATACTGAGATCAGATCTCTGACTGCTTTCTGGATCGTCTTCGGTGTAATACCATGTTCTTCATTATATGCCATCTGCACTTCACGTCTTCTCTGCGTCTCATCCAGTGCTGCACGCATGGAATCTGTGATCGTATCTGCGTACATGATAACATGCCCTTCTGCATTACGGGCCGCACGGCCGATCGTCTGGATCAGAGACGTCTCGGAACGCAAAAATCCTTCTTTATCCGCGTCCAGGATCGCAACCAATGTGATCTCCGGAATGTCCAGTCCTTCCCGCAGAAGATTAATGCCGACCAGAACATCGAATACGTCCAGGCGCATATCTCTCACGATCTCTGTACGTTCCAGCGTGTCAATATCCGAATGCAGATAGCGCACGCGGATTCCCAGCTCACGCATATAGTCGGTAAGATCTTCTGCCATACGCTTGGTCAGCGTTGTTATCAGTATTTTGTGTTTATTGGCAATCTCTTTATTCACTTCTCCGATCAGGTCATCGATCTGTCCTTCTACCGGCCGCACTTCTACTTCCGGATCCAGAAGTCCGGTCGGCCGAATCACCTGCTCGGCTCTTAAAAGTTCATGTTCTTCTTCATATTTCCCCGGTGTTGCAGACACGAACATGACCTGATCGATCTTACTTTCAAATTCCTCAAAACTAAGCGGACGGTTGTCCAGTGCCGATGGCAGACGGAATCCATACTCTACCAGTGTACGCTTTCTCGACTGATCGCCATGATACATACCGCCGATCTGCGGAACCGTCTTGTGCGACTCATCGATCATTATGATAAAATCATCTGGGAAATAATCCATCAATGTATTCGGCGGCTGCCCCGGAGCAAGTCCTGCCAGATGCCTGGAGTAGTTCTCAATCCCTGAACAGAATCCGGTCTCACGCATCATTTCTATATCAAAATTCGTTCGTTCCGCAATTCTCTGTGCTTCCAGAAGTTTCCCTTCTTCTTTGAAATATTTTACCTGTTCTTCCAGTTCAATCTCGATATTTTTTATTGCTTTCTCCATACGCTCCTTCGGCACAACGTAATGGGAGGCCGGGAATATCGCAATATGATTCAATGTATTTTTAATCTCTCCGGTAAGCATGTCTATCTCTGAAATCCGGTCAATCTCATCTCCGAAGAATTCCACCCGAATAGCCGTATCGCCCCGGTCTGCCGGTACAACTTCTACAGTATCGCCTCGTACACGGAATGTTCCCCGCTTGAAATCCATATCATTTCTGTCATATTGAATATCTATCAGCTGGCGCAACACTTCATCTCTGTCCTTCTCCATCCCCGGTCGGAGCGATACCATCATCTGTTCAAAGTTCTCCGGTTCACCGAGACCATAGATGCAGGAAACGCTGGCAATTACGATCACATCCCTGCGCTCGATCAATGCTGCCGTTGCCGATAACCTCAGCTTATCAATCTCTTCATTTACGGAGGAATCCTTCGCAATGTAGGTGTCTGAAGATGGGACATAAGCCTCCGGCTGGTAGTAATCGTAGTAACTCACAAAATATTCCACTGCGTTATTCGGGAAAAACTCTTTAAATTCTCCATATAGCTGCGCAGCCAGAGTCTTATTATGCGCAATGACAAGCGTCGGTTTATTGATCTGCTGAATAACATTCGCCATCGTAAATGTCTTACCAGATCCGGTGACACCAAGCAGTGTCTGGCACTGATTTCCTTCTTTAAAGCCTTTGACCAGATCCTCGATTGCCTGCGGCTGGTCACCGGTCGGCTTGTATTGTGATACTAATTCAAAATGATCCATATGATTTCTCCTAAGCCGCTCTATCTGGCGGTGATATTTTAGAAATAGTAGTTGTATTTTTAGTATTGTTACTTGTATAGTATATCATTCAGGAGAAAAAAAGTACAGAACTAAACCGAATGTTTGTTCTATGCTTTTTTATTACTTTTATTTTATTATCAAAAATGCCGAACACTTTTACGCATTTCATGATATACTTAAATCAGTTTTTACACGGATACAAGGAGAAGCAGATTATGAAAAAACTCAGAATCTTATGGGGAATTTTAAAACGTACACGGGCAGATCATATTCTTTTAGGTTTTGTCCTCTTCCTTCTGGCCGATGCCGCCGTTATCCGGCTTGTCGAACCAGATATCCACCGCTATGGTGATGCACTGTGGTATTGTTACGCCGTCATCTCTACCGCCGGATTTGGAGACATTGTTACCGTCACACTGATTGGAAAGATCTGTTCCGTCCTGCTCACGATTTACACTATTTTTGTCGTTGCGATCGTCACAGGTGTTGTCGTAAACTTCTACACACAACTGGTCGAAATGCAACAAAAAGAAACGCTTGCTATGTTCATGGATAAGCTGGAACGCCTCCCGGAGCTTTCAAAAGAGGAACTGGAACATATCTCGCAGAAAGTCCGCAAATTCCGTTAAAAAATACCCGCTGTCAATATGTATTCCTGTTTGCATCATCGAAATACATACTGATAACGGGTGCTTTTTTCACTATACATCTTTTCCCATCTTCTTCACACATTTACTTCCCACTGCTGCCGCAATAAATATCCATATAAATATTTTCACAGGAAAACACAGGAACAAAAGCATGGTCACCGCCAGCGGCTTCTTCATAATACCGCCCAGAAGTGTCGATGTTACAATTGCTGCAGCAAATACAACATGACTGTCCCCCTGCTGTCCGAAGAACAGCATCGCAAGTCCGTATCCCAGACATACTCCCGCAAAAATAACCGGGAAAAAATGTCCTCCTTTTAATCCAAACTGGATACAGAGATTTGTAAGTAATACTTTCAGAAATGCCACACCGATCAATACGATTGCCATATAGCCGGCATATTCTTTCATAAGTACTCCCATCTGCTCTTCTCCCGAAAACATCACTGCCGGTATCAACATACCGATCACACCCAGACATATCCCTGCCAGAATTTCTTTTGCGACACCCGGAATTTTCCCGGCAATGACTCTGGTTACAGTGTGTGTCGTCTCATAAAAATATGCCAGCACACATCCGCAGAGCATATACACCAGCATCATCACATAATCGATTCTCTGTACCGCAACTGTATCAAATGACGGGAACCCGGACATTCCTCCGCCCAGCAAAGCAGAAAGTCCCGCATAACTTCCGGTTCCGGCTGCAAGTGCAATTCCATATATGAAGATCTTTGATCCCCGGCCCGGTTCTGCCAGCTGCATATCCGGATCTTCCTCCACCTCAAAGATCCCAAATAACGGTGCATGAAATAACACACTAAGGGAAACGGCTGCACCGATCTGCGAATATTCCTTTGTATTCTGTTTTGCAAATTTCAGATTTTCTCCTGCCCAGTAACATAAGCCTACGATAATCCCGGTAAGTCCTGCCTCCGGACCTACACTGCTTCCGATCAGAAGTGGCAGCAACGCTGCGATCATCATGACGAGCATATTTTTATATTCGTATCTTTTTTCTTTCTTTACTTTTCCCATGACCGTTTCCATATCTTCCGGATAATCCCCGTATAACTTTCGAAATATCCCGATAATGGCTCCGCCCACAGTACACACGAGCACCGTATAATACGGAATATGAATTTTTTCCGGTATCCACTCCCATATCATTTCTGTTCCTATTGCCATGATCTTCAGCAATGCCCAGACCAAAGCTCCCGCCGCAGTTCCAATGACCGCACAGAATGCCCATAATTCCAATTGGTTTTTTATTTTGATCTTCTGTATATTCTTTTCCATAATCCACTCTTATCCGGTTCTTTTTATTGCTTCTGCTCCTTCTCGTCTCTTACCTGCGGAATCAGTGATGCCGCAAGTTTTCCTTTGCCGCGGTGCTTCAGATATAGAATTCCGATGATCGAGAACACCACCGCTCCGATAAAATTCACCATCAGATCTTTCATCGTATCCACGATTCCGATATCCAGATATCCACCCAGATTCCATTTTTCGCCATTGATCACCACTGACTGGACGTCCACATGCACCGGAACATTTGCACCTGTCGGGTTAAGTTTCACAGAGTTGATCGATGGAAGGATCCAGTCTTTCTGCATATCCAGTCCGAAGAACCAGTCCATCGAAAATTCGAAGAACTCCCACAATACACCGACTGTCATCGAAAAACAAAATGCAAAAAATGCCACGAAATACGGAGACATTTTAATTGAGAACCGGTCACTTCTGTTAAACAGGTCGATCAGTGCAAATCCAATTGCCGCCATAAGAAAACCGTTTGTCGTATGTAAAATGGTATCCCACACAGGAATCTTTACATAAAATGCGTTGATCTCTCCCAGTATTTCTGCCGAAAAGATAAAGATCAGAATCACCGTCTCCAATCCTGCCGGAATCGTTACTCCCAGTGTCTGATCTAATACAGCAGGTACCATGAACAAAAACAGGGTCAGAATTCCCAGAAACATATTGTGGTAATTTCCCAGGAAAAACTGTCTGACTACCGACAGTATAACGAGAACCGTCAACACCATCTGAATTTTCGTCCTTTCCTTTTTCAAATTCACTCCTTTTAGATTCATAACTTTTCTCCATCTCTTTTCTTAACATATTTTTTATCCGTATTTCTACGTTTACTGATATCATATCATATTTTTTGCTATCAAGCCTAAAAAAAGTCCTTAAACAAGAATTTACACATCCGGCAACAGCCGGCATCACGATTCCTGCCTAAGGACTTTTTTATTTTTTAATTATCTTCAGGTTAACCCTGCAAATTCATTTTATTCAAATGACTGTTCTGTACGGTTGATGATCTCATCCTGTAACGGTTTGCTTAAGTTACGGAAGAAGTCACTGTATCCGGCAACACGGACGATCAGGTCTCTGTAATCATCCGGATGTTTCTGTGCTTCGATCAATGTCTGTCTGTCGATGACATTGAACTGAATGTGATGTCCGTCCATTGCAAAGTAGCTGCGGATCAGGCTGGACATATTCTCAAGACCTTTTTCTCCGGCTACAACATCAGGTGTAAACTTCTGGTTCAGAAGTGTTCCTGCTGTTGCAAGGTGATCCATCTTAGAGCATGACTTGATAACAGCTGTAGGTCCGTTTGTATCAGCAGACTTCTCTGGTGAGATACCTTCCGATACAGGCACATTTGCTTTTCTTCCGTTTGCAGTTGCTCCGATCACTTCTCCGAAGTATACGTGGCATGTAGTAGGAAGCATATCTACTCCATATTTTCCGCCTCTCATAGTCGGGCGTCCTGTGATCAGATCATGATACAGGTTGAATACATCCTGCATAACAGAATCTGCATAATCATCATCGTTACCATACTTCGGTGTCTTGTCATGCACCATACGGAAGATTGCATCATAACCTTCAAAGTTATGATCCATAGCTTCGAGCAGTTCTTCCATTGTGAAATTCTTCTTATCGAATACGTTATACTTAACAGATGTGATGCAGTCTGTAACTGTTCCGATACCTACACCCTGGATATAGTTTGTATTGTATCTTGCTCCACCTGCATTATAATCTTTTGCATTGCTGATGCAGTCATTTGTTACCACTGACAGACAAGGTGCCGGCATATTCTCTGCATATAATTTCTCGATCACATTGTTTCCGCGAATCTTAATATCAATAAAATGTTTCAGCTGTTTCTGGAATGCATCCCATAATTCATCATAAGACTTGAAATCTTTTGCTTCACCGGTCTTAAGGCCGAGCTGTTTTCCGGATTCCTTGTCAAATCCATTATAAAGTGTCAGCTGGAATACTTTTGGAATATTCAGGTATCCTGTCAGGATATATGCTTCACTTCCCCATGCTCCTGTCTCAACACATCCTGAAGATCCGCCACGGCGTGCATCTTCCAGTGATTTTCCTGCATTGATAAGCTCCATGGTCTGTGCTTCTGTATTGTAGAATGCAGGCTGTCCCCATCCTTTTCTTGAGATCTCACATGCTCTCTTCAAGAAACGTGCAGGAGTCTTCTTACTGATCGTTACGTTAGAGTTTGGCTGAACCAGCTTCATCTCGTCCATACAGTCAAGGATCAGGTAGCTGACAGCGTTAACTCCGTCACGTCCGTCCGGTGTAACTCCTCCGGTATTGATATTTGCAAAGTCTGTGTATGTGGCACTTTCTTTTAATGTGATACCTACTTTAACCGGTGCAGGCTGATTGTAGAATTTCACCCATAAGCACTCTAACAGTTCTTTTGCTCTCTCATCATCCAGAATTCCTGCTTCTGTATCTGCTTCATAATATTTGATCAGATGCTGGTCAAGACGTCCCGGGCTGAATGCATCCCATGGGTTCAGTTCTGTTGTAACTGCCAGATGTGTAAACCAGTATAACTGGATTGCCTGCCAGTATGTCTGTGGTGCATGTGCAGGTACAACCTCCAGATTGGCTGCGATCTGTTTTAATTCTTCTTTACGTATCGGATCAGCCTCTTTTTCTGCCAGCTCTAGTGCTAATTCATGATATCTCTCACCAAGAATGATCACTGCATCGCAGGAAATATCCATGGCTTTTAACTCTTCCATTTTATCCAGAGCATCCGGATCATTCATAAAATCAAGAGCATCCATTGTCTTTTTGATCTTCTCTTTGTAGTCCAGATATCCTGTTGTAAATACCTGTTCTCCACCACATGTATGTCCCGGTCCTCTCTGCTCCATAAACTCTGTGAACATACCTGCTGCGTAACAGTCGTTCCATTCTGGAGTCATGGAAGCCAGAAGTCTCTCTCTCATAGTTCTTCCCTTCCAGAACGGAATGATCTCTTCTGCCTGGAGTTTTCTGTCTTCTTCTGTTGTGTGGAAGGATACCAGATCACGCTCACTCATAACTGTCATATCCTCAACGCTGTGACAGCAAAGTTCCGGGAATGTCGGAGATGCCTGTGGATCTTTTCCCTTCTCTCCTACGATCAGCTCACCGTCTCCAAGGTAAAGTGTCTTCTTTGAAAAATACTCTTTTAACACCATAGCTCTCATAACCGGGATAGAATATTTTCCGTCATTTTCTTTGTAAAAATCTGTTTCGATCTTTGCTCTTTCCAGATCGATGTGTACCGGTGTTGTAACACTCAGTTCTCTTAACTTCTGGATTCTTTCGTTCATGCCTCTTTTTTCAGCCATTGCTTTAACCTCCTATCTTTGTGTTAGAAAAACCTGCTTCCTGGAAGAGTTTCACAAACCCCTCCATCTCTTCTTTTGTCGGTGCATTCAAGTCATTACCTTTATATTCCATATCCAGCTTCGGATATTTACTGCTTCCCGTATTATGATATGGCAGCAAATTAACCTGTGCCGGGTGAATATCGTGTTCTTTCAGGAAACGGATCGTCTCTTTCATATTCTCTTCGTTTCCATTTACTTCCTTAACAGTAGGGATACGGATGTATATCCTTGCTCCTGCATCTGAAAGTTTTACAAGATTATCTAAGATCAGTTTATTGTCTACTCCGATATATTGCTTATGTAATTCCGGATCCATTACCTTTACATCATATAAAAATGTATCGACATATGGAAGGATTGCTTCGAACTTCTCATATGGAACATATCCGCATGTATCAATTGTAAGCGATACTTCTTCTTTCTTCAAAGCTTTTGCGATCGCAAGTACATAATCTGTAGACATAGCCATCACTTCACCACCTGAAAGTGTAACTCCACCGCCGGACTGTTCATAGAACATCAGATCTTTCATCAGTTCCTTTACAAGTGTTTTTACCGGATATTCCTGGCCAACGATCTCCCGGATTCCCTGTGTACAGAAATTCTCACATTTTCCGCAGAGCTTACAAAGTTTTTTATCCAGCTTCGGTCTTCCGTCTTCCATGGTGACCGCGCCGTTCGGACAGACTTTTGCGCATACGCCGCAACCGGTACATTTCTCCGCATCATACTGAATTTCCTGCTCGAAGCACTGTGTCTCAGGATTATGGCACCACACACACTTTAACGGACATCCCTTAAAAAATACAGTCGTACGGATTCCGTCCCCGTCATGAATAGAATACTTCTGGATATTGGTTATCAGATCCATGATATTCTCCTTTCCTCTTATTATACTTGTTATTTTCACATTTTTTACCCGTTTTAGACCAACGTTTGTACTTTAGTCTAATCATAACAAAAAAGATAAAGTTTGTCAATCCTTTGACAAACTTTATCTCATTAATTACCATCTGAAATGGATTCTGTCTATTCTTCATTCTCCTGAGTATTCAGATAATTTCTTTCCACCAGCTCCCATATCTCATCACGTCCCTGTTTCGTCACTGATGAGAACGGGATGACGATTGTTCCCGGTAACACTCCCAGACCTTCTTTTACAATCTTGATCTGTTTGTCTTTCTGGCTGCGTTTGATCTTATCGAGTTTTGTTGCAATGATCACCGGATGGAATCCCTGTGACACGATCCACTCATACATCATCTTGTCGTTACCGGATGGTTTATGACGGATATCGATCAGAAGGAATACTACTTTCAACTGCTTCGACCCGTGCAGATAACGTTCGATCAGCTGTCCCCATTTGATCTTCTCCTGTTCGGATACCTTCGCATATCCGTAACCCGGCAGGTCGACCAGATATAATGCCTCATTAATATTATAGAAGTTGATCGTCTGTGTCTTTCCCGGTGTTGCAGATATTCTTGCGTATGATTTGCGGTTCATAAGCGCATTGATCAGGGATGACTTTCCTACGTTGGATTTTCCTGCAAATGCAATCTCCGGAAGTGTATTCTCCGGAAGTTTGCTGGTGATTCCACATACGGTTTCCAGATTAATATTTCTGATTATCATATATTTCTCCTTTGATCCATCTCCTGACCCGTGCCAGAAGATCTGACTATACAAGTGCTTCTTTCAGCACCTCATTCATGTGTGTTACAAATTTAATTTCCAGTCCCTTTGTAATCTCTGTTGAAATTTCCTCAACATCTCTTTCATTTTTTGCCGGGACAAGTACGGTCTTCATTCCTGCATTTTTTGCAGCCAGAAGCTTTTCTTTCAGCCCTCCGATCGGGAGTACACGTCCGCGCAGTGTAATCTCTCCTGTCATAGCGAGGTCTGCCCGTACTTTTCTTCCTGTCACCGCAGACATGATTGCAGTTGCCATTGTAATACCGGCAGATGGTCCGTCTTTTGGAACGGCTCCCTCCGGAATATGGATATGTATATCATGTTTCTTAAAGAAATCATCTGTAATATCATGCTCTTTGCTTACGGAACGGATATAACTGATACCGGTTCTCGCGGACTCTTTCATGACATCGCCAAGCTGTCCGGTCAGCAGGATTTCTCCTTCTCCCGGCATCATATTCACTTCGATCTGGAGTGTATCACCGCCGACACTGGTCCATGCGAGTCCACGCACAATACCAACTTCATCTTCTTCATTTGCCATCTGATAACTGTAAAGTTCCTTACCCAGATAGTGTTCCATATTCCGCTCTGTCACATGAATGGATTTCTTCTTTTTCTCAAGGATCTCCATTGCTGATTTACGGCAGATATCACCGATCTTACGTTCCAACTGTCTGACCCCTGCTTCTTTTGTGTAATTTCTTGCCATCTTCCAGATCGCATTTTTACTGATGGTCAGCTGATCTGCTTTCAGTCCATGCTTTTCGATCTGCTTTGGAATCAGATGTTCCTGCGCAATATGCAGTTTTTCATTTTCTGTATAACTGGTAACCTCAATGACTTCCATACGGTCAAGAAGCGGCCTTGGAATGGTCTGCAGGCTGTTTGCCGTTGTGATAAATAACACTTCCGACAGATCCATCGGCACTTCCAGATAATGGTCTACGAACTTATTATTCTGTTCGCCATCCAGAACCTCCAGAAGTGCTGAGAATGTATCTCCTTTATAGTCATTGCTGACTTTATCTATCTCATCCAGCAGCATCAGTGGATTCTTGACTCCTGCCTGTTTCATTCCATTTGCGATTCTTCCCGGCATTGCTCCTACATAAGTCTTTCTGTGCCCCCGGATTTCCGCTTCGTCACGGACACCTCCAAGCGAAATTCTCACATACGGCTTCTTCAACGCCCTGGAAAGAGATTTCGCAATCGAAGTTTTACCGGTTCCCGGAGGACCCACAAGACAGATGATCGGTGCTTCGCCTTTTTTCGTAAGCGCCCGTACTGCAAGATATTCAAGTACTCGTTCTTTTACTTTCTCCAGACCGTAATGATCTTCATCCAGTACCTGTCTTGCAAATGCAATATCTTTATGTTCTTTGCAAGTTTTATCCCATGGCATTTCAAGCATTGTTTCGATATAGGTCCGGATAACGCCTGTTTCCGCCGGGGAATTCATAGAATTGCGGAATCTTTTGATTTCTTTGTTCAGCTTTTCTTTTACTTCTTTCGAAGCTTTCAATGCATCTGCCGCCTGCTGGAATTCATCCGCATCCGACATGGTATTGTCATCACCAAGTTCCTCACGAATTACTTTCAGTTCTTCCCGTAGGATGTATTCCCTCTGGTTCTTGTCCACACGTTCTTTCACCTTACTTTGGATCTCTTCTTTTACTTTCTGTGCCTGGATCTCATTCACGATCTTATATACCAGAAGTTCATACCGTCTCATAACGTTCGTCTCTTCCAGCAGTTCCTGCGCATCTTCGAATGAAAACGGCATATTTGCAGCAATCACATCTGTCAGGTATTTCAGATCATGAATGGATTCCACCTGCATGCCAAGTTCTTTTGAAAGCTTTGGATTCTTTAACAGATATTCTTTGAAGACATCCTGTAATCCACGGATCATTGCTTCCCGGTTCATTGGATCGTCTTCTTCCCGCTCTCCGGATACTACTTCATCATCCGGCAGTTCTACTACCGTTGCCTGGAGATATGGTGTCTCACTATCCATTCTTACAAGACTTGCTCTTACTTCTCCGGATACAAGTACACGGCTCATTTTTTTTGGTAATTTTACTACCTGCCTTATGGTAACAACACAGCCAACCAGATAGACATCTTCTGCTCCCGGCTCTTCTATTTCCAGATCCTTCTGAGCGCTGACGAATAACTTCTGGCCGTTTTTTACCGCCTCTTCAATCGCCTGCAGTGATTTTTCCCTGCTTACATCAAAATGTCTGACCTCTTCCGGCAGTATCGTAAGTCCTCTTAAGGCAACCATAGGCAGACTATAGGTTTCTCCTGTCATATATTCACACTCCTGTTCACCGACTGGATTATCTTGGTATAAAATCAGCGGGTACAATTATTCTTCGCACCCGCCGTCTTTCTTTTCATTTATTATGCACTTTCTGAGTCAGGTTCTGCATGTTCACATACAGGCTCTCCTGTTCCTTTTACAACATCTTCTGTGATGTGGCATGATTTTAATGTCTCATCCGATGGTGCTTTATACATGATATCCATCATGATACTTTCCATAATCGCTCTCAGTCCTCTTGCTCCCGTCTTTCTCTTCAGGGAAGTCTCTGCGATTGCTTCCAGTGCTTTATCATCAAATGTAAGCTCTACATCGTCCAGTTCCAACAGCTTCTGATACTGTTTAGTCAATGCATTCTTCGGCTCTGTAAGAATCCTCATTAATGCATCTTTATCCAGCATTTCCAATGCTACTGTTACCGGTACACGGCCTACGATTTCCGGAATCAGACCAAATTTCACAAGATCCTGCGGCAGAATCTGCTGAAGCAGTCTGTCCACATCATCTTCATGCTTTTCTGCAATCTCTGCATTGAATCCGATTGATTTCTGATCGATACGTTTTTCAACGATTTTTTCGATTCCTTCAAAGGCTCCTCCACAGATGAATAAAATATTCGTGGTATCGATCTGGATCATCTCCTGATGCGGATGCTTTCTTCCTCCCTGTGGAGGTACATTGGCAACTGTTCCTTCAATAATCTTCAGAAGCGCCTGCTGTACACCCTCACCCGATACATCTCTGGTAATCGATGGATTCTCTGATTTTCTTGTAATCTTATCAATCTCATCAATATATATAATTCCATACTCTGCACGTTCAATATCTCCGTCTGCCGCCTGAATGATCTTCAGAAGAATGTTTTCTACATCTTCACCGACATATCCGGCCTCTGTCAATGCTGTTGCATCAGCAATCGCAAACGGTACTCCCAGAATCTTTGCCAGTGTCTGAGCCAGAAGCGTCTTACCGCATCCTGTCGGTCCGAGCATGAGAATATTACTTTTACCAAGGTCTACTCCCATATTTCTTCCCGCCATTACACGTTTATAATGATTATAAACAGCTACCGATAATACTTTTTTCGCTTCTTCCTGACCAATGACATATTCATCCAGAAATGCTTTGATCTCTTCCGGTTTTAAAAGATTGATATCCGAGAACGGATTCCATTCTCTTCCGTTCTCGTATTCAAATTCTTCTTCTATAATCTCTGCGCAGACATCCACACACTCATCACAGATATATGCCCCATTCGGACCTGCGATCAGCTTTCTCACCTGATTCTGCGTCTTGTTACAGAACGAGCATCTTACCTGATCATCGTTCTTTCCTGCCATACTTTTCACCTCGTCTGAGGACTGCCCTAGCGGTTCTTGATGACTTCGTCAATCAGACCATACGCTTTGGCTTCTTCCGCAGTCATAAAGTTATCTCTTTCTGTATCTGCGTTGATGACCTCTAACGGCTGTCCTGTATTTTCTGCCAGAATCTGATTCAGTTTCTGACGAGTTTTTAAGATATGATCTGCTGCGATCTGAATCTCTGTTGCCTGTCCCTGAGCTCCGCCAAGCGGCTGATGGATCATGATCTCAGAGTTTGGAAGTGCAAGTCTCTTTCCCTTTGTTCCTCCTGTAAGAAGGAATGAACCCATACTTGCAGCCATACCAATACAGATTGTCTCAATATCGCATTTGATATACTGCATGGTATCATAAATTGCCATTCCGGCTGTTACAGAGCCTCCCGGACTGTTGATGTACAGATGGATATCTTTCTCCGGATCTTCTGCTTCAAGAAACAGAAGCTGTGCAACGATCACACTTGCAGATACATCTGTTACTTCTTCGCCCAGAAATATAATTCTGTCTTTTAATAATCTTGAATAGATGTCGTAAGAACGTTCTCCACGGCTTGTCTGTTCAATGACATAAGGTACTAAACTCATGTATATGCCTCCTGACTATACTATACTATGTTATGATCTGACGTTCTTATTTTTCTACTGCATTCTCAACAAGGAATGTAACAGCTTCCTGAACTGCCAGATCTTCCTTCATCTGTTTCTTCTCGTTCTCACCCATGAATTCTTTCAGTTTCTCAACTTCCATGTTGTAAGATTCAGCCATCTTGGCAAGTTCTTCATCGATCTTCTCATCTGTGATTTCGATATTTTCAGCTTTTGCTACCGCCTCAAGTACAAGACGTGTCTCAATTCTCTTGATTGCCTGTGGTCTCATATCTTCCATCATCTTCTCTGCAGTCAGTCCTGTGAACTGGAAGTACTGCTCAAGAGAGATTCCCTGAGACTGGATTCTCTGTGCAAAATCCTCTACCATCTGAGTTGTCTGTGTCTCGATCATTGGCTGTGGGATCTCGTATTCTGCATTCTTAACAGCCTGCTCTACAGCCTGATCTTCCTGATTTCTCTTTCCGTCTGCTGCTTTCTGCTCTTTGATCTTTGCTTTTACATCTGCTTTGTATTCTTCTAATGTATCGAATTCAGATACTTCTGCTGCGAATTCATCATCGATTTCCGGCAGTTCTTTTGCTTTGATCTCATGAACTGTGCATTTGAATACAGCTTCTTTTCCTTTTAATTCTTCTGCATGATAATCTTCCGGGAAAGTAACTTTTACTTCAACTTCTTTCTCAGCTTCAGCGCCTACTAACTGCTCTTCAAATCCAGGAATGAATGATCCCGATCCGATAGTCAGTGGATAGTTCTCTCCCTTTCCGCCTTCAAATGCTTCACCATCAACAAATCCTTCAAAGTCGAGAATTACTTCATCACCGTCTGCTACCGCACGGTCTGTAACTACAACTTCTCTTGCATTTTTCTCTGCTTCCTCCTGGATCTTAGCGTCTACTTCTTTCTGAGTTACGCGTGTAGATACTTTATCTACTTCCAGTCCTTTATACTCACCGAGTTTTACTTCCGGCTTTGTTGCAACATCTGCTGTAAAGATGAATGATTTTCCTTTTTCAATCTGAACAACGTTGATCTCCGGTCTTGAAACAATCTCAAGTTCACACTCTTCATATGCTTCAGAATATGCCTTAGGGATCAGTGCATTTGCTGCATCATCATAGAAGATCTCCGGTCCATACATTTTCTCGATCATCTGACGTGGTACTTTTCCTTTACGGAATCCCGGCATAGCGATCTTGTTCTTCTGCTTCATATATGCACTCTGAAGCGCTTTCTCTAAATCATCGGCCGGAACTTCGATAGTAAGTTTCGCCATGTTGTTTTCTAACTTTTCTACCTGTAAACTCATTTACTATTTCCTCCTGTTTCTAACCCGCCTCATGGGTAGCGGAAAAAAAGCGGGTATACTACAATACATTCACCACAGAAGTATAACACAAACTCTGGTAAATATCTAGTCCCCGTTTTTGCTTAAATCCGGTGTTTTTCCGCTTTTTTCCTCTATTTTTATTAAATTTTATGAAAAACTATTAAAAGACTATGGAATCTGCGATTTCCTTTGCTTTTTCTTCGCCATCCAGAATCTCGATCAATTTCAGTCCAAAATCAATTGCAGTGCCAACGCCCTGGCTGGTGATAATATTCTCGTCTACTACAACCGCTGTCTCTGTCAGCACGACATCTTCCATCTCATCTTCCACACCCGGATAACAGGTTGCCCTCCTGCCTTCCAGTACCCCCAGGCTCTTTAATATAGTAGGTGCCGCACAGATCGCTCCCACATATCTTCCTTCTTTTGCATACTGTTTTACCACATATCTGACTCCGTCATGGTTTTTCAGATTCAGGGTTCCCGGCATTCCGCCCGGAAGCACAACCATATCAAATTCATCAAAATCTACTTCATCAAATAAATCTTCTGTCTGCACATTGATTCCATGTGCTCCATGTACGATGTAATCATCCATGATTGAAATTGTATCTACATATATCTTTGCTCTTCTTAACAGATCAACAACAGTCAGACCTTCGATCTCTTCAAATCCGTCTGCCAATAATACGCATACTTTTTTCATCTTCATTATCCTCCTCATCTCTTATTTATTCTAAATTCTATCACCGTTTACTTTTTCTGTAAACTGTTGTATCATAATTTCACCGCAAATGAAAGGAGACCTTATAATATGGAAATAGAACGAAAATATCTTGTTGCAAAGCTGCCGGATCAGTTGGAAACTTACCCATGCCGCCTTCTCGAGCAGGGGTATCTGAACACCAATCCCGTTGTACGTATCCGTCGTGATAATGAAAAGTACGAACTCACTTACAAGTCTGCCGGACTGATGTCCCGTCAGGAATATAACCTTCCTCTTGACCGGGAATCCTATCATCATCTTCTTGGCAAGATTGATGGACGTCTGATCAAAAAGAAACGGTATGTAATCCCGCTTTCTTCCGGCCTCACCGCAGAGCTTGATATCTTCGAAGGCGATCTTGCTCCTCTTATGCTTGTAGAAGTAGAATTCCAAACCGAAGACGATGCAGATTCTTTCACCGCTCCTGGCTGGTTCGGCGAAGATGTCACTTTTTCCGGAAAATATCATAACAGCTATCTGAGCCGTTTATAAATTGATATTTGTCCACACGCCACATTTCGTTGCCTTTTCGTGTTTTGTCACGTCTTGTTGCATATCATATCTATTTTATGGTCAGATTGTTATACTAACAGCAATATGTAACTTGTGGAGGTTTAACATGGCAAATCTGCAACTGGCCAAAAACTTATTCTATCTCAGAACCATATCTGGTCTAAAGCAGGATGATATTGCTGATATCTTCAATATCAGCCGTCAGGCCTGCAGCAATTATGAAACCAGTACACGTACGCCGGATCTTGGTTATCTGGCTTCTTTTGCTACACATTTTCACGTTACTATGGATCAGCTTATCCTCTGTGATCTCGAAGCCGAACATTTTATTCCCGACTCGGAATATTCTTCCGGCATGCGCGAGACGGTTACTCCTTATATGCAGGGAATCGAAAAAAATACCGGTAACTACATCTATCTCACCGAAGAAGAAGTGGATCTTGTATTCGCATTCCGTTCTTCTTCCGATGAGAAGCGTAAACTCGCTACCGGTTTTCTTCACTCAGATAAATAATTGTCTTTCCTTTTTTCCTGACTTTTTCTCAGGCTCCCAGTCCAAATCCGTCATGAACTGCATTCATTGCTTTTTCAATATCTTCTTCCGGAATCAGTACCGTAATACGAATCTCGGATGTGGAGATCATATTGATATTGACTCTGGAATTGTATAATGACTCAAACATCTTCGCAGCTACTCCCGGATTACTCATCATTCCGGCTCCAACGATGGAAAGCTTTGCAACCTTTTCATTCCATGTGATATCCTGGATCGTAAGTCTTTCTTTATTCGCATTCAGTACTTCGAGTGCATGTTGCAGATCCTCAGATGCAACCGTAAAGGAAATGTCTTTTGTTCCTTCTCTTCCGACAGACTGAAGAATGATATCTACGTTAATATTATTTGCAGCAAGTGTATTAAATACAGCAAATGCCGTTCCCGGCTTATCCTCTAATCCGATAACAGAGATTCTGACTGTATCTTTATCTGCAGCCACACCTGTAACCAGTAATTTTTCCATATTTGAACCCTCCTTGACTACGGTACCTTCTGAACGGTTCAGGCTGGACCGCACCACTAATTCCACATTATATTTTTTTGCCATTTCCACAGAACGATTGTGAAGAACTTTTGCGCCGAGGCTTGCAAGTTCCAGCATCTCATCATAAGTAACCGCATCCAGTTTTTTTGCAGTTTTTACAACCCTCGGGTCTGCGGTGAACACACCGTCTACGTCTGTGTAGATTTCGCATTTATCAGCATGAAGTACCGCCGCCAGTGCAACGGCTGTTGTATCGGAACCGCCTCTTCCGAGTGTTGTGATATCGTCATATTTATTGACTCCCTGGAATCCGGTTACGATCACGATCTTTCTGGAATCCAGTTCATGCATGATGCGTTCGGTGTCTACTCTTTTAAATCTGGCATTCCCGTAACGGGATGTAGAGTGCATCATAACCTGAAAAGCATTCAGGGATACAGCAGGTACATCCAGTGCCTGCATTGCCATAGCCATCAGGGATACCGACACCTGTTCTCCTGTAGTAAGCAGCATATCCAGTTCTCTTTTTTTTGCGTCCGGATTGATCGTATTCGCCAGTGCGATCAGTTCATCTGTAGTATCTCCCATTGCAGAAAGTACAACCACCACGTCATGTCCGGCCCTATAATCTTCAATGCAGCGTTTTGCCACATTAAATATCCTGTCTTTATTGGCAACAGAACTGCCGCCAAATTTCTTAACTATTAACATGTTTCCTCCTGTGACAGACCAATCTGATTAATCCTGAATACGGATCATATGTACGATCTGCTCTTTGTAAAGTTTTGATCTGGTCTCATAATCACCTTCCATCATAACAGGTGTTACGAATCCAAATTCATCTTCCAGTTCCGGAACGTTTACGACTTCAATCTCTCCGTATGATTCTTTCAGCTGCGGAATCAGTTTTTCTTTATCTCCCTTAATTCTCACAAAGAATCTTCTCTTGGAATCCGCCTTATCTTCCAGTTGGAGCTTTTCTTCTTTCCACATTGTCATAATATTACGGTTCAGATGTTTTGCTTCGTCTACCACATCTGCAACTACGGCACTCGCAGTCGGAAGTTTTCCTGCCCCGCTTCCATAGAACATCGCATCTCCCAGTACATTTCCATGCACAAAGATTGCATTAAATACATCATTGACATTGTAGAGCGGATGATCCGGATATAACATACATGGTGCTACGATCGCATGCAGTCTGTTGCCCGCATAACGTCTGCTGGACGCCAGCAGCTTGATCGTTGTCCCCATTGCCTTTGCATATTTCATATCTTCTACCGTAATCTCTGTGATTCCCTCACAGTAGATATCTTCAAAATCGACCTGCTGTCCCGAGATCAGAGATGACAGGATTGCGATCTTTCTGCAGGCATCGTAACCTTCTACATCAGCTTCCGGATTTCTTTCCGCATATCCATTTGCCTGTGCTTCTTTCAGGACGGTATCATAATCTGCCCCTTCGTAAAACATCTTGGACAGCATATAATTTGTTGTTCCGTTTAAGATTCCGGTGATCTCCTCGATCTCGTCTGCAGTCAGAGAAGAATTCAGCGGACGGATGATTGGAATACCCCCTCCGACACTTGCCTCAAACAGGAAATTAATATTATGTTCCGCTGCAATGGAAAGCAGCTCTGCTCCGTGCTTTGCCACCAGTGCCTTATTTGATGTTGCCACACTCTTTCCGGCCTGCAGGCAGCGTTTTACAAATGTATACGCCGGTTCGATACCACCCATCACTTCCACAACAATCTGTACCTCTTCATCTGATACGATCGTCTCGAAATCATGTATGATCTTGTCCTGCACCGGATCTTCCGGGAAATCTTTCATGTCCAGCACATATTTGATATTCAGTTCTTCACCGATTCTCTGATTGATACGTGCCCCGTTGGTATTGATGACTTCTACCACTCCGGAACCCACTGTCCCGTAGCCCATTACTGCTATATTGATCATATATTCCCTCCCTTTAGCCGTTCGCGATCTTCTTCAGGTATGCATTGATAAATGAATCAATATCACCATCCATTACGGCATTTACATTACTGTTTTCCTCATTTGTACGATGGTCTTTCACCAGTGTATATGGCTGCATAACATAAGACCTGATCTGATTGCCAAATCCGATATCTTTCACTTCACCCCGGATATCTGATACTTTTTCAGCCTGCTCCTGCTCTTTCATGAGTTGCAGCTTTGCTTTTAACATCTGCATTGCTTTTTCTTTGTTGTGGTGCTGTGACCGTTCATTCTGACACTGTACCACAATTCCGGTTGGCAGATGCGTAATACGTATTGCGGAAGACGTCTTATTTACATGCTGTCCTCCGGCACCACTTGCGCGGTATGTATCAATCTTCAGATCATCATCTGCAATCTCAATATCGATATCATCTTTCAGATCCGGCAGTACATCGCACGATGCAAAAGATGTCTGGCGTTTTCCTGCCGCATTAAACGGTGAAATACGCACCAGCCTGTGGACACCTTTTTCTGATTTCAGATAGCCATAGGCATTCTCACCATTCACTTCAAATGTAACTGCTTTAATTCCGGCGATATCTCCGTCCAGGAAATCCAGCACCTGAAGTGTGAATCCCTTTCTCTCTGCCCACCGGCTGTACATACGGTAAAGCATACCTGCCCAGTCACAGGATTCTGTTCCGCCGGCTCCGGCATGTATCGTCATGATCGCATTGCAGGAATCATATTCGCCTGACAACAGTGTCTGGATCTTCAGCTTTTCAAACACTTTTTCAAATGTATGGATCTCTTCCTCCAGTTCTTTTACCATCTCCGGATCTTCATCTTCATATCCCATCTCGATCAAAAGACCGATATCTTCATAAGAACTGTAGAGATTATGGATTGTCTCCACAAGTTCTTTCAGATTCTTCAATTCTTTCATCAATTCCTGTGATTCTTCCGGATTATCCCAGAATCCAGGTTCTTCTATCTTTCGTTCCAGTTCTTCGATTCTCCGCTCTTTCCCTGCAACGTCAAAGTGAATCCCTCATTTCGGCAAGAGGTTCTTCATAAGCGTTCATTATTGTTTTGAACTGATCTAATTCAACCACATTTCCACCTCTTTCTTTTCTTATATTCTTCTTTATCCGGCAGCCGGGTTATCCCTGCCGCCGTCATCTCATATCATATACGTCTGCATTCTGAAATTAATTCTTCCGTCCGCAGCACTGTTTGTATTTCTTTCCGCTTCCACACGGGCATGGATCGTTTGGATATACTTTCTTTTCGGCACGTTTCTTCGGCTCACGTACTCCTGTATCATCCTTGTTCGTTCCGGTTACTTTTGCAACCTGTTCTCTTTCTACCTTCTGTTCCAGTTTGACATGCAGGATCGTACGTACCGTATCTTCCTCAATGCTTCTTGTCATCTCATCAAACATCTCGTATCCGATCATCTTGTACTCAACCTTTGGATCTCTCTGACCGTAAGCCTGAAGACCGATTCCCTGACGCAGCTGATCCATATCATCGATATGATCCATCCATTTTGCATCAATCACTTTCAGGAGAACGACACGCTCAATCTCACGCATATGCTCCGGCTCCGGAAATTCTGATTCTTTCGCCTCGTAAACCTTTGCCGCACGTTCTTTCAACATATGCTTCAGTTCCGTCTGACTGATATCTTTGACATCTTCTTCCGTGATCACTTCCATCGGAATCGTATTCCGGATCGTCAGATTCAATTCTGTCAGATTCCACTCATCATAATCCTGATCCGGACTGGTTACCAGGTCTACCGCGTTTTCCACATAATCATTCATCATGTGGAAGATAGAATCGCGCATGTTATCTCCATCCAGCACATGGCGTCTTTCTTCGTAAATAATCTCTCTCTGTTCATTCATTACCTGGTCATATTCCAGCAGATTTTTACGGATTCCAAAGTTGTTGCTCTCGATCTTTTCCTGCGCTTTTTCAATCGCACTGGAAAGCATCTTATGCTCGATCTGCTCGCCGTCTTCCACACCAAGTGTATTGAACACATTCATCAGTCTTTCCGATCCGAACAGTCTCATCAGATCATCTTCCAGGGAAATGTAGAATCTGGATTCTCCCGGATCCCCCTGACGTCCGGAACGTCCACGCAGCTGGTTATCGATACGTCTGGATTCATGACGCTCGGTTCCGATGATCTTAAGACCTCCGGCCGCCCTTGCTTCATCATCCAGTTTGATATCCGTACCACGGCCTGCCATGTTTGTTGCGATGGTTACCGCATCATGGATACCTGCCTGTGCAACGATTTCAGCTTCCAGTTCATGGAACTTGGCATTCAGTACGTTGTGTTTGATGCCGCGGCGCTTTAACATACCACTTAACAGTTCCGAATTGTCGATCGTGATCGTACCAACCAGTACCGGCTGGTGTTTTGCGTGCGCCTCTTCAATTGCATCGCACACAGCTCTGAACTTTTCTTTCTGTGTCTTATACACTGCATCTTCCAGATCCTGACGCTTTACAGGCACGTTTGTCGGAATCTCAATAACATCCATTCCGTAAATTTCACGAAATTCTTTTTCTTCTGTCAGAGCTGTACCTGTCATACCTGACTTTTTCGTATATTTATTGAACAGATTCTGGAATGTAATAGTTGCCAGGGTCTTGCTTTCCCGCTTAATCTTTACATGTTCTTTCGCTTCGATTGCCTGATGCAGCCCGTCTGAATAACGGCGTCCCGGCATGATACGTCCGGTAAATTCATCCACGATCAGCACTTCATCATCTTTTACTACATAATCCTTGTCACGGAACATCAGATTGTGTGCACGTAATGCAAGAATGATATTGTGCTGGATCTCCAGATTATCCGAATCTGCAAGGTTATCGATATGGAAGAACTTTTCAACTTTCTTTACACCATCTTCGGTAAGGTTGATATTCTTCTCCTTTTCATTAACAATGAAATCTCCTGTTTCTTCAATGTCCTCACCCATGATGGCATTCATCTTGGTGAATTCTCCGCTTGCCTCACCACGTTCCAGCTGACGTGCAAGTATATCACATGCTTCATAAAGTTTTGTAGATTTCTCGCTCTGTCCGGAAATGATAAGTGGTGTCCTAGCCTCATCGATCAGTACGGAATCGACCTCATCGATCAGTGCATAGTTCAACCCTCTCTGCACAAGCTGTTCTTTATAAATAACCATGTTATCTCTCAGATAATCAAATCCGAGTTCGTTATTTGTCACATATGTGATGTCACAATCATATGCGGCACGTCTCTCATCATTATCCATGCTGTTCAGTACCACACCTACAGTCAATCCTAGGAATTCATGTACCTGTCCCATCCATTCTGCATCACGTTTTGCCAGATAATCATTGACAGTTACAACATGTACGCCTTTTCCTTCCAGTGCATTCAGATAAGACGGCAGAGTTGCGACCAGTGTCTTACCTTCACCGGTTTTCATCTCTGCAATACGCCCCTGATGCAGGATGATTCCACCGATGATCTGTACACGGTAATGCTTCATTCCCAACACACGGCTTGCCGCTTCTCTCACTACTGCATAAGCCTCCGGGAGAATATCATCTAAAGTCTCGCCATTTTCCAGACGGTCCTTAAATTCTTTTGTCTTTGCTTTCAATTCTTCATCTGAAAGCCGCTGCATATCTTCATCCAGTGCCATAACCGCATCTGCGATCGGATATACTCTTTTCAACTCATTCTGACTGTGAGTTCCAAATATTTTCTGTATAATATTCATTCGATGTATACTCCTTACTTCTCTTTAAGGCCGCAAAACGACCACTTTATCCATTATTTTATCACTATCCATACCTCAATTCAACTGATTTATAAAGTGTTAACACTTTATTTACGACCTGTTTACAGGAGATTTCTTTTTGATCCCACATCGTATGTTAATGATATTCTTTTATCACTTCATACGGAATCCTGCCGCCAAAGAGATCAAGCGCACTTCCAATCGTAAAATCAACTTTTCCATTTCCGGTTCTGCGTATCTGTTCCAGATCCTCCATACTTCCGATACCGCCTGCATAAGTCACCGGAATGTCTGCCTGCTTCAGGATCTCTATCAGCTCCTGTTCTATTCCGGAAGCTTTCCCTTCCACATCCACACCATGTACCAGAAATTCGTCGCAATAGCCGGATAGTCTGCCAAGGATCTCCGTTCCAAGCTCTACATTGGTAAATGTCTGCCAGCGGTCAGTTACGATATAATATCTTCCATTCTTTTTCCTGCAGCTCAGATCCAGAACCACATGTTCTTTTCCCACTGCCATACATAATTTTTCCAGATTATCCCAGTAGATTTCACCATTTTTGAATACATAAGAAGTCACGATCACATGGCTTGCTCCTGCCCGGATATATTCCGAAGCATTGTCTGCCGTAATTCCACCTCCGATCTGCAATCCTCCCGGATACGCATGCAATGCCTTTAATGCCTGTTTTTTTGTCTGTCCGTAATATTCCGACGATGCCGGATTCAGGAGAATGACATGTCCCCCTTTCAGTCCGTCTTTTTTATACATTTCCGCAAAATAATCTGCTCCCTGATCTGCCGCGAAATTCTCTTCCGCCTGGTCTCCCTGATCCCGAAGGCTCCCTCCGACAATCTGTTTTACTTTTCCGTTATGTATGTCAATGCATGGTCTGAATTTCATAAATGTTTATCTCCTTTTTGCGTTTTCAACCATTTTACCACACTAAAGTGCAGCCGTCCAGTTTGCCGCGAGTGCCCCGGACAACAACGAAGGATGCCGGAAGGATATTTTTCCTTCACCCCGGCATCCTTGTTTTGTACTTTTTGTCTTACCTTCCAGCAATCAGGTGTCCTTTTTCCTATCTGGTATTATCCGTATCATTTTTTCCTGTATCGTTTTTTTCCGTATTGTTTTTTTCCGTATTGTTTTTTTCCGTATCGTCCGGATCCAGATCATCTACAATATCATCCACACCGTCTTCTACACCATCTTTCACTTCATTTACTGCGTTATCATCTGTATTATTTGTATTATTTCCACAGCCGGTCAGCCCCGACATTGCTCCTGCACACATTAATATCAGCAGCATTTTTTTCCATTGTTTCATTGTACAATCTTCCTTTCGTATATTTTTCATCTGCCATCAAGTATTACCTGTCATCAGTAATATCTGCATTTTTTGAAAATATATACAAAATCCGTATGCTGCTGATACTGGTATTTTTTTACATTTCTACAGTCTCTCTGCTATCACACCACTTCTGTATGCTGCAAGGAGCACTTCCAGATCTGCGATCTGTTCTTTCAGATGTCTTCCCACATCGGTATCTTCCACTTTTTTACGTTCCAATGTCCGTTTGACTACGGTACTGTCTGAATGTATATCACTTTCCTTCTCAATGGCCGCTTCTGTAGATTCAAACGGCTCATGCGCAGCTAGGATCAGTCCATAAGAATTGTAAATCAATGTATATCCTGCAATACCTGTTTCTTTCTGATACGCTCTCGAAAATCCACCATCGATCACCAGAACTTTTCCGCCGCACTTGATCGGTTTTTCCCCATCTTTGCATTTTACCGGTACATGACCGTTGATAATATGCGCATCTTTATTTTCCAGTCCGAATTCTTTCAGTATATGGCAGATTACCTTTTCATCTTCCAGCAACAGATAATATGGATTTTTCTTCTCTTTATGTGTCTCTTTTTCTGCCAGGAAATAACGTTCGAACGTCGCCATCTTGTCTTTACCGAACAGTGGTGAATTCTCGCTCAGCCAGATATACCACATAATGTCTTTTCCACGTTCTTTTTCCTTGGAATCCATAGCATAGAATCCTTTTCTCACATAACTTTCAAGGACTTCATAGAGACCTTTCCCCTTATATGTATGACCGAAAATCCTCACACTCTTCAGATTGCCATCTTCTTTTAATGGTACACAGCCATGATATAACAGATTTCCATTATACACTTTATATAATCCGCCTTTGTTCAACAGGAAATGCATATGGCTCTGTAATTTTTCACAGTTTTCAAATGCCCGTTCCAGACGCTCCATAATATCCTCTTCTTCTTTGGTAAGTGCATATGGCTTTTTCGGGTCAATTGTCGGGAAATTCGAATCCAGCATTTTATATTCTTTCCCATCCAGTTCAATTGTACCCTTTTCATAGTCAATATGATGCAGGAGATTGCGTTTATCCAGTTTAAATCCCGGATTTTTCTTGATAATCTGCCCTTCTATCTTGAACTGGATCACCGAAATCGCTTTGTGCATCTTCACATCCAGCAGCATCTCACTTGCACTGTAATTCGGACTGCCTTTTAATTTGAAACATTCGCACGGATCATCCCGGTATGTATTCATGGCAAATGTTGCCAGCGGAAGCAGATTGATTCCATATCCTTCTTCCAGAATGTCCAGATTTCCATATCTCGCACAGATACGGATCACATTGGCAATACATCCTCTCTGCCCGGCTGCCGCACCCATCCACAGGACATCATGGTTGCCCCACTGGATATCTACCGAATGATAGTCCATCAGCTTGTCCATGATAATATGCGGTCCCGGTCCTCTGTCATAAATATCCCCCACAATATGCAGATGGTCTACCGTCAGCCGTTGGATCAGTTCACTCATGGCAATAATAAATTTCTCTGCCCTTCCGATGCGGATGATCGTGCTTACGATTGCATTATAGTAAGACTCTTTATCCGTCATATCCTTTTTCTCCGTGATCAGCTCTTCAATCACATATGCAAAATCTGCGGGCAATGCTTTTCTGACCTTTGATCTGGTATACTTGCTGGCGGTTCTTTTGCAGATTTCGATCAGGCGATATAATGTGATCTTATACCAGTCTTCCATATTCTTTTCCGTCTTCTTGATCCGATCCATCTTCTCTTTCGGATAATAAATAAGAGTAGCAAGCGTCTGTTTGTCCCTGCTACTCAAAGTATTACCGAATACATCATCAATTTTACGGCGCACAGAACCAGAGCCATTCTTTAAAACATGTGCGAATGCCTCGTATTCCCCATGAATGTCCGTCAGAAAATGTTCTGTACCCTTTGGCAGATTTAAGATTGCCTGCAGATTGATGATCTCTGTAGAAGCTTTGGCGATGGTCGGATACAGTTGAGAAAGTCTTTCCAGATAACGTTCCTCCAATTGTCTCATAATTACCTCCCGGTTTCCCCTTTATTTTTTAAGATGCCGGGATTGTGTGAGAACAAAGCACAGAACAATCCACCGGCATCATAGATGGGACTTTAGATTCCACTATCTTATATCATATCACATTTTAGAACTGGATCACATCTGACATATCATATCTTCCGGCCGGTTTTCCTGCCAGGAACTTTGCAGCCTCCACTGCTCCTTTTCCAAATACCGCTTTGGAATACGCTGTATGTTTGAACTCGATCACTTCATCCTGCCCTGCAAAGAGCACCTCATGATCTCCAACGATCGTTCCTCCGCGTACAGCTGAAATTCCGATTTCTTTTCCGTCGCGTTTCTGGCGCACCTGGCTTCTATCATATACATAATGATACTGATTATCCGCTGCTTCATTGATAGAATCAGCCAGCGCAAGTGCAGTACCGCTTGGTGCATCCAGCTTCTGATTATGATGCTTCTCTACCAGTTCGATATCATATCCTGCCGGTGAAAGTACCTTAGTAGCATCCTGAAGGATCTTCAGAAGCAGGTTGATTCCAAGTGACATATTTGCAGATTTTAAAACTGCAACTTTCTTTGCAGATTCTTCCACCTTTGCAAGCTGCTCTTCTGAAAGTCCTGTTGTACAAAGTACGACCGGCACCTGCTTCTCCACGCAATAACCCAACAATTCATCTGCTGCCGCTGCATTCGAAAAATCAATGATAACGTCCGCTTCCACATCGCACGCACCAATGTTCTCAAATACAGGGTACTCATTTGGCACTTTGGTGTATTTATCAATACCTGCTACAAGTTCAATTCCTTCTGTGTTCTTGATAATATCTGTAATAACACGTCCCATATGTCCGTTACATCCATGCATAATTGCTTTTACCATATTCTTGTCCTCCTCTGTATACATGCTTCTTCCGGGCGTATGCCGGTAAAAACAAAGGATACCATAGACGTATGATATCCTTCTGTCTTTTTATTATACTAACTGAATACCGAAATCTTTCATTGCCTGAGCAAGATTCTTCTCATGTTCAGGGGATATCTCTGTAAGCGGCATGCGAAGCGGGCCACAGTCGATTCCCATCAGCTGCATTGCTTTCTTAACCGGGATTGGATTCACTTCACAGAATAACTGATCGATCAGAGGGAGTGCCTTCAGCTGAAGTTCTGCACTTCCTTTCACATCCCCTTCAAAATACTTCTCACAAATGTCATGTGCTGCATCCGGTGCCACATTCGACAGTACAGAGATCACACCTTTTCCTCCAAGTGATAATACCGGCACGATCTGATCATCATTTCCTGAATAGAGGTCAACATTACCGTCTGTCAGGTTCATGATCTTTGCAACCTGTGAGATATTTCCTGATGCTTCTTTGATACCCACGATATTATCTACATCTTTTACCAGTCTTGCAACTGTTGCAGGTTCAATATTACAACCTGTTCTGCTGGCAACACTGTACATAATGATCGGTGCTGTCACTTCTTTTGCTACCGCACTGAAATGTCCGATAAGTCCGTTCTGTGTTGCTTTATTGTAATAAGGCGTAACCAGAAGCAGACCGTCTGCTCCATACTCGGAAGCTTCTTTTGACATGTCTATTGCAGTACGTGTACAATTTGAACCTGTTCCCGCAATAACCGGAACTCTCTTATTCACACGGTCGATTGTGAATTTCACACACTGCATGTGTTCTTCTTCTGTCATGGTAGCAGACTCTCCTGTTGTACCACAGATTACAATGCTGTCTGTTTTATGTGCACAATGAAACTCGATCAACTCATCAAGTCTGTCATAGTTAATACTTCCATCTTCATTAAATGGTGTGACTATTGCCACGCCGGCTCCTGTAAAAATAGCCATAGTGATCCTCCTGACTTTCATATAATCTAATGAAATTCTATCATCAATTAAATATGATGTCAATCCGAACCCTTATCGAAAATTCATCCTTTACACCGGCTCATCCATACATTCCAGCTTACTGACCGATACCTCGTAGGCAACTCTTTTCTGTGTTTCTGTTTCTGTGATCTTCTTCGTATATTCACGGCTCTGAATTCTTCCAACCACCTGCACGTGCTCCCCAACTTCAAATGCAGAAGCGAATCTGGCATTCCTTCCCCAGCAGATACATGGAATGTAATCGGATTTCCCGTACGGTCTGTTCACTGCCAGCAACAGATCTGCGATTTCCCTTCCCAGCGGTGTTTTTCTATATACCGGCTGTTTACAGATATATCCATCCAGTAAGATTTGATTCGTCTTTGCCCCGTCAAGCTCTTCTTCAATAAAAAAGAGTTCTCTGACAAAAACAGAAAGAATCAATCTGTTTTTCATCTCTTCGTGCCTGTTGTAAGACCGGAATTGTCCGTTTACCATAATAAATTCCCCTGTATAATCTTTCGAAACATCTATCAGACGTTCTGAAATCATCAGCGGTATCCTGTCTTTGGAATTACTGAGTCTTTTCACATCCACTTCTACCATATAAAAGCCTTCTCCGAATACTTCATGGCTGAATAAAAACGGGGATACGATTTCTCCCATCATAGTTACCTGGTTGTTCTCAATCATCTTATCTGACATAATTTTGTAATCTCCCTTCCTCTGGATCGTATTTTAAGTCATTACAAAGTCTATGAATCAAATCAGCATTTTAGAACTAAATACTTGTAAATTTCAAAAAATGTGATAAACTAATGTGGTTGCAGATAATAATAGGTAGAGAAAAGGAAGATTCGTAATGAAGACAAAACGTGAAGATGTACGTAATATCGCGATTATTGCCCATGTTGACCATGGTAAGACAACATTAGTAGATGAATTATTAAAGCAAAGCGGTGTATTCCGTGAAAATCAGGAAGTAGCAGAACGTGTCATGGACTCTAACGATATCGAAAGAGAACGTGGAATCACGATCCTCTCCAAGAATACTGCCGTCACCTATAACGGTGTAAAAATCAATATTATAGATACTCCGGGACATGCTGATTTCGGCGGCGAAGTAGAACGTGTCCTTAAAATGGTTAATGGTGTTATCCTCGTTGTTGATGCGTTCGAGGGTGCTATGCCGCAGACCAAATTTGTACTCCGCAAGGCAATGGAGTTAAAACTTCCGGTCATCGTATGTATCAATAAGATTGACCGTCCGGAAGCAAGAGCCGAAGAAGTTATCGATGAAGTTCTGGAACTGCTCATTGACCTTGGTGCTTCCGATGAACAGTTAGACTGCCCATTTGTGTATGCTTCTGCCAAGAATGGTGTAGCTGCACTTGAGATCTCTGATGAGATGAAAGATATGAAGCCTCTGTTTGAAACGATCCTTGATTACATTCCCGCACCGGAAGGAGACCCGGAAGCTCCGACCCAGGTACTGATCAGCACCATCGATTACAATGAATATGTCGGACGTATCGGTGTCGGAAAGGTAGATAACGGTACCATCTCCGTCAACCAGGATATGGTTGTTGTCAACCATCATGATCCTGACAAACAGAAGAAAGTTAAGATCAGTAAATTATATGAGTTTGATGGTCTGCAGAAAGTTGAAGTAAAGGAAGCTTCTATCGGAGCGATCGTAGCAATCTCAGGTATCTCTGATATTGCCATCGGTGACACGCTCTGCTCTCCGGAAAACCCGACAGCAATTCCTTTCCAGAAGATTTCTGAGCCGACAATTTCTATGGACTTTGTAGTAAACGACAGTCCGTTTGCCGGACAGGAAGGAAAATATGTTACTTCCCGTCACTTACGCGACCGCCTGATGCGCGAATTGAATACAGATGTCAGCCTTCGTGTAGAAGATACTGAGAATATGGATGCATTCAAAGTATCCGGACGTGGTGAGCTTCACTTATCTGTTCTGATTGAGAATATGAGACGTGAAGGATACGAATTCGCAGTCAGCAAAGCCGAAGTCCTGTATCACAAAGATGAGAATGGTAAGCTTCTTGAGCCTATGGAAATTGCTTACATTGATGTACCGGATGAATACACCGGTGTTGTCATCGACAAGCTGAGCCAGAGAAAGGGTGAACTGCAGACAATGGGTGCTGCCAATGGCGGATACACCCGTCTTGAATTCCGCATTCCATCCCGTGGTCTGATTGGTTATCGTGGTGATTTCCTGACAGATACAAAAGGAAATGGTATTATGAACACAGCATTCGACGGATATGCTCCATATAAAGGAGATATCCAGTACCGCAAACAGGGTTCCCTGATCGCATACGAAACCGGTGAATCTGTAACTTATGGCCTTTACAGTGCACAGGAACGTGGAACACTTTTCATCGGTGCCGGCGAAAAAGTCTATTCCGGTATGGTCATCGGCGAGAATGCCAAGACAGATGATATCGAAGTAAATGTATGTAAAACAAAACATCTTACCAACACCCGTTCTTCAAGCGCAGATGAAGCACTCCGCCTTACACCTCCGACTGTACTCAGTCTGGAGCAGGCAATTGACTTCATCGATACAGATGAACTTCTGGAAGTAACACCGGAATCTCTCCGTATCCGCAAGAAGATTCTTGATCCGAAGATGAGAAAACGTGTAAACCGGTAATCTATACCCCACCGGATAAAAGAGACAGGAAAACCTGTCTCTTTTTTTCTTCTGTAAATACTTCTGCAACTCTTTTTTATATCAAAATATATTGGCAAATACATTCTTTTCACTTATACTGAAATTACAGCGGAAATCTATTATGAGAAAGGAATCCAACGAATGAAAGAATTTATCTCTCACATTCTCAAACAGGTGGCGGCGATTTTGGAGTATGTGATCGCTTTTATGCTTGCGATCGGTATCATTCTGCTTTGCTTCCGTATGGTATGTTCACTTCAGAATATCCCACATCTGAACACCTATCCAAATTACGATGATCTTCTTGAGGTTTGTTTTAATCTGATCATCGGTGTAGAGCTGATCCGTATGATGTATTCGCATTCTCCAAGCACTGTATTTGAAGTTCTGCTTTTTGCAATTGCGAGACATATTATCATGGATCACTCTTCTATCTACAGCAGTCTGATCGGGGTATGCTCGATAGCAGTCTTATTCGCAACAAGGAAATACCTGTTCTCAGAATTCGATGTTGCAGATGAAACTGTATTTCGGGCCTCAACAAAAGCTAAGGTTGTCAATAAAATCCTGAGTGTGAACATTCCTCATAAAACAGATGACACTCTTGCGGATGTGTTGCTCCCTCATCTCGACGAACACAATATCACTCCTCGTGTCGGTGCCTGTTATTACTTCCCCGACTGCGGTCTACGTGTTGCGAAACTACATGATGGAAAAATTTCGAGAATTCAGGTAATTCGTGCTATACATTAACGTCCAAACATGCTATACTACATATATCAGATAGATTGACGGTCCGAATAACAATTGTCAGATTTTATTTTTCTTATTTGATGATTGTATAACGTACATTTATTTGAAATTATGTCGCAAAGGAGTTGGGCATCATGAAATTTATTATTATTGGGAAGAACATCGATGTAACACCAGGCTTAAGAGAGGCCGTAGAAAGCAAATTAGGAAAGTTAGAAAGGTACTTCACTCCGAATACAGAGATCCATGTAACCTTAAGCGTACAAAAAGGGCATCAGAAGATTGAAGTAACTATTCCTGTAAAGGGTGGAATGGTTCGTTCTGAACAGGAAAGTTCAGATATGTATGTATCAATTGATCTGGTAGAAGAAGTGATCGAACGCCAGCTTCGCAAATATAAAAACAAACTGGTAGCAAGAGAACAGGAAGGCGGTAACTTCAAGCAGGAGTTCTTTGAAGAAGATGACAAGATTGAAGACGCCGGTGAGATTAAAATTGTACGTACCAAAAAATTCGGATTTAAACCTATGTATCCGGAAGATGCATGTGTACAGATGGAACTTCTTGGACATGATTTTTATGTATTCTGTAACGCAGAGTCTGACGAGGTAAATGTTGTATATAGACGTAAGAACGGAACATTTGGATTGATCGAACCTGAATTTTCTTAAAATTCTATATAAAATGCAACACAATACCTGTAATGCAGAATGCAAAAAAGAGACGGCAGCCTATCATGCCGTCTCTTTTTTATTTCCTGTATGCACCAGAAACCATCAAAGCAATTATTCCAAAACCGTTGGCACACCGTCAATCTCAGCATAATAACACTCTTCTTTCGGTGTCATATCTGCCTGTGCGTTCGTCCCTTCCGTAATTGCATGCATCACCTGTTCCAGTTCCGTCTTCGGGATCAGTACTTCCAATTCTACTTTATCCGTATATACCGTATCCAGTATCTTCAGCTCTCTCTGGGCCAGAATGTACTGGATCTTACCGAATGTTGTATAATCTGTCTCTATATGAAGTTTCACACCCAAAATCTTCGTTATCACGACCGATGCCTGCAGACCGGCTTTCACAGCTTGTGAATAAGCCCGAACCAGCCCTCCTGTACCAAGCAGTGTACCGCCGAAATAACGTGTTACGACCACAGCCACATTCCTCAGTTCATTTCCAAGCAGTACATCCAGCATTGGTTTTCCGGCTGTTCCGTTCGGCTCTCCGTCATCACTGCAGCGCTGAAGCTGTCCTCTCTCTCCGATCACATATGCGAAACAGTTATGTCTGGCATCCCAGTATTTCTTTTTTGTCTTTTCTATAAATTCCAGTGCTTCTTCTTCATTCTCCACCGGTATTACAGTTGCGATAAATCTTGATTTTTTTTCTACAATCTCATCTTCTCCGCCCTGATAGATGGTTCTGTATTCTGGTAACATTTTGTCGTCCTTTCGTATAATTTGTAAATTTATACATAATATAATACCTAATTTCTTAAGATTTTCCTAGTCTAATATGAAGTTTTCATTTTTTTCTTTATAAAAGAGTGTACATTTGCTATAATAACCTGGTATAAAGGAGGCCTAAACGCATGAATTATGGAAAGAAAAAGGCTGCGAAAAGGCAGAAAAAAATAACGTCCAAATCTACGATGCAGGGAAAACGTATCGTTGTCCGTTTATTCAAAGCATTACTGATCTGTATTATTCTTGCAGCAGTAGTCGGAGTAGCCGGCGGCGGTCTTTTTATAAAAAAGATCATTGATGATACTCCTCATGTCTCCGCATCTGACGTTAAACCGAAAGGATTTACCACTTTCGTCTACGCCGATGACGGCAGCACAGAAATTGAACGATTTGTATCTTCCGGTTCCAACAGGGTATACAAATCCATTGATGAGATACCGAAAGATCTGCAACATGCTTTTGTTGCGATTGAGGATGAGCGTTTTTACAAACACAACGGTATAGATCTGCAGGGTATTGCCCGTGCCGCAGTAGTCGGCATTGCAAGAGGTGGTAATTTCACCGAAGGTGCCAGTACTCTTACACAGCAGCTGATCAAGAACAATGTGTTCCCGAACTTTACCAAAGAAAAAACATTTTATGATAAATTCCAGCGTAAAATTCAGGAACAATATCTTGCTTTACAGATTGAAAAGAAAATGGATAAAAGCGAGATCATTGAAAGTTATCTGAATACGATCAACCTTGGACAGAACTGTCTCGGGGTTCAGGCTGCATCGCAACGTTATTTCGGAAAAGATGTATCTGACCTGACCTTATCTGAATGTGCAGTCATTGCCGGAATCACACAAAGTCCAAGTACTTATGATCCGATTACTCATCCGGATAACAATAAAGTAAGACGTAATAAAGTATTAAAAAATATGCTGGAACAGGGTTATATCAGCCAGAAACAATATGATGAAGCACTTGCCGATGATGTCTATGCCCGGATTCAGACAACCAATACTGCTTCTCAGGCAGATAATACCTATAGTTATTTTGTTGATGCACTTGCCCAGCAGGTTATTCAGGATCTGAAAGACCAGCTTGGTTATACTGATACGCAGGCTTATAATGCTGTTTACAGCGGTGGTCTTAGTATTTATTCTACACAGAATCAGACCATGCAGCAGATCTGCGATGAAGAAGCCAATGATGATTCTAATTATCCCGGACTGAAAGAATATGGTCTGGATTATGCACTGACTGTAACCCGTGCCGATGGATCAACGGAAAATTATGGCAGCAATAACATCAAGAATTATGTAAAAGAAACTTATGGAAAAGACCAGGGACTTTTATATTCCAGCGAAGATGCTGCCAGAGCAATGGTCGAAGAATGGAAAGCAACGATTGCCAGGGAGGGAGATACTTACGATGAACGTATCACGATCACTCCGCAGCCACAGTCTTCTATCACGATCATGGATCAGAAGACCGGACAGATCAAAGCAATGGTCGGCGGACGTGGTGAAAAAGCTTCCAGCCTTGGTCTTAACAGAGCCTACCAGGGATCAAAAAGACAGCCAGGATCTACATTCAAGATTCTTGCAGCTTATGCACCGGCATTAGATTCCTGCGACAAAACACTTGCAACAACAATTGATGATGAACCATATACACTGAAAAACGGACAGGTCTTAAGAAATGCCAATAAGCAATATGGCGGTACTACAACTCTTCGTGAAGGTATCAAACGCTCCATCAACGTAGTGGCTGTAAAATTAAGTGACGAGATCACTCAGGAATTAGGCTATGAGTATTGTCAGAAATTCGGAATCAGTACTCTTGTAAAAAACAAGACGATCAACGGAAAAGTGTTCGATGACAGTACTTCACAGACTCTCGCTCTTGGTGGTATCACAGAAGGTGTCTACAATTACGAAATGTGTGCAGCATATGCAACGATCGCCAACGGCGGCGAATATAATAAACCAACGCTTTACAGCAAGGTAGTTGACCATGATGGCAACGTTCTTCTGGATGGCACCGGCGAATCACATACTGTAATCAAAGACAGTACTGCATATCTTCTCACCAACGCAATGGAAGATGTCGTCAATTCCGGTACCGGTACTGCATGCCAGCTTCCTAATATGCCGGTAGCCGGTAAGACAGGTACCACAACTTCCAACAAAGACTTATGGTTCTGTGGATTTACACCATATTACACCTGTGCCGTATGGGGAGGATATGACGATAACAAAGAATGTGATTATGACACAAGTTTCCGTTTCAGACTCTGGAAAGGTATCATGAGCCGTATTCACGAGAATCTGGAAGAAAAAGATTTTAAAGTTCCTTCTTCCGTTGAACGTAAAAGCATCTGTACAATTACAGGAAAACTCGCAGGAAGCGGATGCCCGTCTATTACAGAATATTTTGCAAAAGACACTCTGCCTGCTGAGACATGTTCCGGACACGGATATTCTTACGGAAGCAAATCCAACTCTTCCACAGAAGATGACAGCAGTTCCAATGCTAATACTTCCGGATCTTCTACCAGAGAAGACGGCAGTAATTCAGCGACCGGTAATACGACCGGTAACACAACAGCCGGCAGCGATACAACCGGCGGTACTACAACGGGTGGCTCAACCGGTGGTACTACAGGTGGTTCAACCGGTGGCTCAACCGGCGGTACTACAGGTGGTTCAACCGGTGGTTCAACCGGCGGTACTACAGGTGGTTCAACCGAAAGTACTACACCTCAGTAATATACAGAAAAAAATGCGGGATAGTTAAAACCATCCCGCATTTTTTTACATATTTTTTTGATTGTGAAATCAATCTCTGTTTTTCCAACATCCTTTATGAAAGAATTAATTTAGCAGCTCCACAGATTCCTGCATCATTTCCTAATGTTGCAAGGACAAATTCGGTATCCTTGTTAGCAAAAAATGCCCTCTCTTTAAAGTTCTTTTCCACATACTCTATCAGTACTTCACCTGCTTTGGATACACCTCCGCCAATCACAATTGCTGACGGATCTGCCACTGCTGCCAGATTAGCCATTGCATGTCCGAGATATTTTCCAAATTCTTCTGCAATCTCTTTTGCCACCGCATCTTCGGCTTTCACTGCATCAAATACAGTTTTTGCACTGACTTCCTGCCCTCTTAATACTGAACTTGTATCATCTTTGGCAAGGCGGATATTCGCCAGTCTGGTGATTCCTGTGGCTGATGCATATTGCTCCAGACATCCGGTATTACCACACCCGCAATGATCTGTCTCTTCATAATTCACACAGAGATGCCCGATCTCACCACCGGCACCATGCGCTCCTACCAATGGTTTTCCATCAATGATAATTCCACCGCCTACACCTGTTCCAAGCGTTACCATGATGATATTTTTGCGTCCTTTACCGGCTCCCAGCCACATCTCTCCAAGTGCGGCTACATTGGCATCATTACCAATCTCAGCTCGCATACCGGAAAGTTCTTCCATCTCTCTTTTTACTTCTTTATATCCCCATCCGAGGTTTGCAGTGTTCTGTACCACACCTTCTGCATCTACCGGTGCCGGAACTCCGACTCCGATTCCTTCCACCTCATCTCTGCCAATCTTCTTTTCTGCAAGCTTTGCATTTAACGCCTCTGCGATATCCGGAAGCACTGCCTCTCCCTGATTCTCTGTACGAGTCTTAATCTCCCACTTATCTACAATCTCTCCACCGGCTGTAAACAAACCTAATTTTACTGTTGTTCCCCCGATATCTACACCAAAACAATATTTCATTTTCCTACTCTCCTATCTTTTTGTCAGATTCTGCTGTACACGCTTGTATAATTCCTGTGCAGCATTATATCCCATCTGTTTCTGTCTGTGGTTAACGGCTGCTGTCTCAACGATAATCGCAAGATTACGTCCAGGACGTATAGGAAGATGATGACACACCACTTTATTTCCAAGAAATTCTGTATACTCTTCTTCCAGTCCGAGACGGTCATATTCCTTGTTCTTATTCCACTCTTCAAGCGTGATGACAAGATCAATATTCTGTGTCTCCCTGACACTCAGTACACCGAACAATGCTTTTACATCTACAATACCGATACCACGCAATTCAATGAAATGTCTTGTAATATCCGGTGCCGATCCAACCAGTGTCTCATCACTGACTCTGCGAATCTCTACGACATCGTCACTGACAAGACGGTGTCCACGTTTAATCAGTTCCAGTGCAGCTTCACTCTTACCGATTCCACTTTCACCCATGATCAGCACACCGACACCGTATACATCAACCAGCACACCATGAATAGAAATGCATGGTGCAAGCTCCACATTCAGCCATCGGATGATCTCTGCTGTAAATTCCGATGTCTTCTTCTCTGTCTGGAATACCGGGATATTTGCCTTTTCTGCCATCTCCAGAAGCATCTTTTCCGGTGGAAGGTTCCTGCAGAAGATCAGACAAGGAATCTTATAAGAAAGCAGTGTCTCATAAATCTGCTTTTTCTTATCTTCATCTGTCATCTTCTCCAGAAATGTATATTCTACATAACCAATGATCTGTACACGTTCCGAATCAAAATGTTCAAAAAATCCCGTCAGCTGCAGTGCCGGTCTGTTAATATCTGGTATCTCTACATCTTTATCAGACAAATCTACATCCGGTGTTAGATTTTTAAGATTCATTTTTTCAACAAGTGTTTTTAATTCAACTTTATTCGCCATATTCTTCTACCTCACACGTATTAAAAATCTGATACACTTATTATAGCATACTTAAGGATTCCGGTGAAAAAATTTATATACTTCCTGTGCAGATTTTCCATTCATACTTGGCAGTTCTTTTAACTCTTCTACCGTTGCATTACGGATTGCGTCAATATTCTCAAAGTGCCGCATCAGATCTTTTCTTCTTGCAGGGCCGACTCCCGGAATATCGTCCAGCACAGAATGCACCTGCCCCTTGCTGCGCAATTGTCTGTGAAATGTAATTGCAAAACGGTGCGCTTCGTCCTGTATCCTGGTAATCAGCCGGAAACATTCCGAGTTGCGGTCAATCGGAACTTCGGTATTATTAAAATACAGTCCTCTCGTTCTGTGATTGTCATCTTTTACCATTCCACACACCGGAATATGCAGATGAAGCTTTTCCAGTACTTCCAGTGCTATATTCACCTGCCCCCGTCCTCCGTCCATCATGATCAGATCCGGAAATATCTGAAAGCCTCCGGTTTCACTTTCTTCCTGCTGTTCACGCAATCCATGCCCGAATCTTCTGGTCAGTACTTCATTCATACTAGCATAATCATCCGGACCCTGCACAGTTTTAATTTTGAATTTGCGGTAATCGTTCCGTTTTGGTTTTCCATGTTCATAGACTACCATCGATCCGACAGAATCGAATCCGTTCGTATTGGAAATATCATATGCCTCCATGCGTATGATGCCTTTTAGTCCCAGTATCTTTTCCAGTTCTTTCACTGCACCGATCGTTCTTCCCTCTTCACGTTTCAGACGTTCTCTGTCATTCTTTAACACCATCTGCGCATTCTTTTGTGCCAGTTCTACCAGTTTTTCCTTCGTTCCCTTCTTCGGAATGCGAAGATGTACTCTGCGTTCTCTCCTTGCCGTCAGCCATTCTTCAATAATATCCTGATCTTCAATCTCTTCCGGCAGCATCAGTTCCGCAGGAATATATGGTGTGCCTGCATAGAACTGCTTGATAAAGCTTGACAATATCTCGCCTTCCGTATCATTTTCTGCGCTCTTCAGATAAAAATGATCCCGTCCGATCAGTCTTCCGCTTCGAATAAAAAATACCTGCACAACTGCATCTTCTCCCTCAGAAGCCATTGCAATGATATCTCTGTCATCTCCTGCCGTATCTGTGATTTTCTGCTTCTGAGCAACCTTCTGTACACTTGTAAGCAGTTCTCTGTATTCAATTGCTTTTTCGAACTCCAGACTATCCGATGCTGCCATCATCTTTTCTTCCAGTTCTTTTAACACCAGATCATAATGTCCATTCAGGAAACGTACAACTTCGTCTATGGATTTCCGATACTCTTCCTGAGAAATGTATCCCTGGCATGGTGCCTGGCACTGATGGATATGATAATTCAGACAAGGTCTCTCTTTCCCTATGTCTTTTGGCAGCGAACGGTTACAGCTGCGGATATGATAAAGCTTACGGATCAATTCTATCGTATCTTTCACTGCACCTGCACTGGTATAAGGCCCAAAATATTTTGCCTTGTCCTTCTTCATCTGTCTTGCCAGCATAACCCTCGGAAACGGCTCATTTACTGTAACTTTTATAAACGGATAACTCTTGTCATCCATCAGCATAGTATTATACTTCGGTCTGTGTTCCTTTATCAGATTACACTCCAACACCAGTGCTTCCAATTCAGAATCTGTCACAATGTATTCAAATCTGGAAATATGTGTCACCATCTGTTCTATCTTGGCACCTTTATTCCTGCTGCTCTGAAAATACTGACGGACACGGTTCTTAAGGCTGATTGCCTTTCCGACATAGATGATTGCATCCTTTTCATCGTGCATCAGGTATACACCCGGTTTTCCGGGCAGCTTCTTCAGTTCTTCCTGTATGTTAAAATTCTCCATATACGTCTCCTGTATATTTTTTATTTTCTAATTCTAAACATCTTCTCTGATTTTTGAATCCTGTTATCGCTCTTTTTCCGAATCTTTTACAATCAATAAAGAATAATAGCCTGCCTGCTCCGGAACATCTTCTATTCTTTCATAGATCTGCTCCTCTGGCATTCCACAGTTTTCTATCATCTTTACATTCACATTTCCGTCTTTTTCTTCCAGAGTCCTCTTTACTTCACTTATTCCGGATGCGGACTTCATCAGAATCTTTGTACCGGAATAGTTTAGTGCCGCTTCTATACCATAGCTGGATGGGATTACATGAAGTTCTTCTGCCCGGTCAACAAGACTGTCATCCAGTCTCGCCGCTGCAGCACAAAAGGACGGAATTCCGCTGATGATCGTTGTCTCATACCCTTTTGCTTTTACTATGCAATGAATGTACATATAAGTCGAATAGATTGTCGGATCTCCCAGCGTCAGATATGCTACATCCTTCCCTTTTTCCAGTTCTTCTATAATTCTCCCTGCTGCATTTTCATAATTCCGATCCAGAATCTGTCTGTCCTTTGTCATCGGCGTATCCAGATCCAGGAATTCTTTTTCTTCCATGTTCTCTATCATCTCCGCTGCAATCCTGTAGCTGACCGCATGTTTCCTGCCTCTCGCAGGCACTGCGAGCACTTGGCATTCCTTTATGATACGCACTGCTTTATATGTCATAAGTTCCGGATCTCCCGGCCCGACTCCGACTCCGAATAATCTTCCCTTCATACTCTTTCCTCCAGAATACTCTCATCCTGCCTATTATATACCAGGCAGATATAATTGAAAAGAAAAAAGATACAGGGCTTTCTCAAACTTTACCCTGTATCTTTCCTCGTATATCTATTCTCTTTATACTTATTCTTCTTCGCAGACAACTTCCTTTATTGCTTCAACAGGTTCTTCGGCTGTATCATCTGCAGATTTCATAACAAACCCTTCACCTTCTACCGGATTCATACCGATTCTTGCTTCTTCCTTCTTCGGTGCATCCGGATCAATTCCTTCTACTTCATGGAAGATTTCCATAAATTCTTTTCCGGTGATCGTCTCTTTTTCGATCAGGAATGCCGCAATCCTATCCAGTGACTGTCTGTGATCTCTCAGCAGTTGTTTTGCTTCTTCATAAGCATCTTTCAGCATTTTCATGACTTCTTCATCAATCTCGGATGCTGTCTGCTGTCCACAGTTGCTGACCGGACGTCCGTCCAGATAACGGTTCTGAATGGATTCCAGACCGATCAGTCCGAACTTCTCACTCATACCATACTGTGTGATCATGGCTCTTGCAACGCTTGTTGCTTTCTCGATATCATTGGAAGCTCCCGTTGTAACCGTATCAAATACCACTTCTTCTGCGGCACGTCCTGCAAGCAATCCGACTAACATCGCCTGAAGTTCCTTCTTCGTATTCAGGAATTTTTCTTCCTCCGGAGTCTGCATAACATAACCAAGTGCTCCCATCGTACGTGGAACAATCGTAATCTTCTGTACCGGTTCCGCATCTTTCTGCAATGCGCTTACCAGCGCATGTCCGACTTCATGGTAGGAAACGATTCTCCGTTCTTCCTGACTCATAATCCGGTCTTTCTTCTCTTTTCCTACAAGTACTACTTCTACTGCTTCAAATAAGTCTGACTGACACACTGCATTTCTTCCATGTTTTACTGCATTGATTGCTGCCTCATTGATCATATTGGCGAGATCAGAACCAACTGCTCCTGAAGTTGCCAGTGCAATCTCTTCCAGATTAACAGTCTCATCCATCTTTACATCTTTAGAATGTACCTTCAGGACCTCTACACGTCCTTTCAGATCTGGTTTTTCCACGATGATTCGTCTGTCAAAACGTCCTGGTCTCAATAACGCAGGATCCAGGATCTCCGGTCTGTTGGTTGCTGCAAGAAGCACCAGTCCTTTATTGCTTTCAAATCCATCCATCTCCGCAAGAAGCTGGTTCAGTGTCTGTTCACGCTCATCGTTGCCGCCCATCTGATTGTCACGGCTCTTACCGATTGCATCAATCTCATCAATGAAAATGATACATGGTGCCATCTGCTGAGCCTGTTTAAACAGATCACGTACCCTGGATGCTCCTACCCCGACATACATTTCCACAAATGCTGAACCGCTCAGTGAGAAGAATGGTACCTTTGCTTCACCGGCTACTGCTTTCGCCAAAAGTGTCTTACCGGTTCCCGGAGGACCGACTAACAACGCTCCTTTCGGAAGCTTTGCACCGACACTCGTATATTTCCCGGGATTATGCAGAAAATCTACTACTTCCTGTAAGGACTCTTTTGCTTCATCCTGACCGGCCACATCTTTAAATGTCACACCTGTCTGCTTCTCTACATACATCTTGGCATTGCTCTTACCGATTCCCATCATGCCGCCGCCTTTTGACATACGCTTTGTCATCCAGACGATCATTCCGACAAAGAATGCGATTGGCAGGAATGTTAAGATAACGTTCATTGCTACCGCGGATGTGGTATCCGGAATCTCCTGATTAAATTCTACACCGGCTTTTTCCAGACGCTTGGTCAGTTCGTCATCATTCACAACTCCGGTATAATATTCCTGTGAAATTCCACTGTCCTTATCCTTCTTCGTGACAATCATGATCTTATCACTCTGAATCTCTACTTTTTTGACCTTGCCGTCATCTACCATCTTCAGGAATTTATTATAAGTAATCTCTTTTGCAGAGGTCATTCCCTGAAACTGGAACAGTGCAACCACAAGAATCGATGTAATAACTGTGACCAATAAAATAAACGAAATACCTTGTTTATTATTCTTGTTATTCTTATTATTCTGGTTGTCCATTTTAATCCTCCTGTATAACTAATTATTATAAAGACCACTATGTTAGAAATCAATAAAAACATTATGAAAAGATTGTAAACTTCCTATGTGTTGTAGTATACTTGAAATGAAAATGCTTATGCCGGTTCCGGCAGATTTTCCACTATAAAAGATCAAATATATTTTAGATGAGGGAATGTACTTATGAAAATTGGATTCGATAATGAAAAATACCTAAAGATGCAGTCTGAACATATCCGTGAACGTATCGGACAATTTGACAACAAACTGTATCTGGAATTCGGAGGCAAACTTTTTGATGATTTCCATGCCTCCAGAGTTCTTCCTGGATTCCAGCCTGACAGCAAACTCCGTATGTTATGCGAGCTGTCCGATCAGGCCGAAATCGTCATCGTCATCAGCGCTGAAGATATTGAAAAGAATAAGATCCGTGGTGACCTTGGTATCACGTATGATTCCGATGTACTCCGCCTGATGCATATCTATCAGGAACTTGGGCTCTATGTCGGAAGTGTCGTTATTACCAAATATAACGCACAGGAAAGTGCCGAATTATTCAAAAACCGTCTGGAAAAGCTTGGCATCAAAGTGTACCGTCACTACCTGATTCCCGGATATCCGACAAATGTACCTTTTATCGTAAGTGACGATGGTTATGGAAAAAATGATTATATAGAAACAAGCCGTCCTCTGGTCGTTGTGACTGCTCCGGGACCTGGAAGCGGAAAGATGGCTGTCTGCCTGTCACAATTATATCATGAACACAAGCACGGAATCAAAGCAGGTTACGCCAAATTTGAGACATTTCCAATCTGGAATATTCCGTTAAAACATCCGGTCAACCTGGCTTACGAGGCAGCTACGGCCGACCTGAATGATATTAATATGATAGATCCGTTCCACCTGGAAGCCTATGGTGAGACAACGATCAACTATAACCGTGATGTAGAGATTTTCCCTGTATTAAATGCCATGTTCCAGCGCATCTACGGAGAAAGTCCTTACAAATCCCCAACAGATATGGGGGTAAATATGGCTGGCAACTGTATCTGCAATGATGACGCATGTAGAAACGCTTCCTGTCAGGAAATCATCCGCAGATACTATGCATCCAGGAGAAGACTTCTTCTCGGCGCATGCTCTGAAGAAGAAACTTATAAATTAGAAATGTTAATGAACCAGGCAGATATTACCGTTCATGACCGTCCGGTAGTCGATGCGGCTCTCACCGAATCCGAGCGTACAGACGGGCCTGCAGCTGCACTGGAACTCCCAGACGGCTCGATCGTGACAGGCAAGACATCGGATCTTCTTGGCGCATGCTCTGCTCTTCTTTTGAATGCATTAAAAGAACTTGCAGGTATCGGACATGAGATCAAGATCATCTCTCCACAGGCGATCGAACCAATCCAGAGTCTGAAAACAAAATATCTGGGAAGCCGCAATCCACGCCTTCATACCGATGAAGTTCTGATTGCCCTTTCTGTAAGTGCTGCTACCAGTAAAGATGCAAAACTTGCGATGGAACAGCTTCCTAAATTAAAAGGCTGTCAGGCTCATGTATCTGTTATGCCGGGGTCTGTAGACATCAAACAATTCAAACTGCTGTCTATTCAGGCAACTTTTGAAGCAAAATATGAAAAAAACTCTGTATTTTTTAATAACAAAGGTGTATAATCTTAAAGTATTTTTTTTGAACACTTTATATAACAGAGAAACTAATTTTGACTTAAGGAGGAAGTTATGGCAGTAAAATACGTATTCGTTACAGGCGGTGTAGTATCTGGATTAGGTAAGGGGATTACAGCTGCATCTCTCGGACGTCTGCTGAAAGCTCGTGGTTACACAGTTACAATGCAGAAATTCGATCCATACATCAACATTGACCCTGGTACTATGAACCCTGTACAGCATGGTGAAGTATTTGTAACTGATGATGGTGCTGAGACCGACCTTGACCTTGGACATTATGAAAGATTCATCGATGAAAGTCTGAGCAAGAATTCCAACGTAACAACCGGTAAGATTTACTGGTCTGTTCTTCAGAAGGAACGCCGTGGAGATTTTGGCGGAGGAACGGTTCAGGTTATCCCACATATTACAAATGAAATCAAATCCCGTTTTTATCGCAATCCAGCCGCTGAGAATACGGAAATTGCCATTATTGAAGTCGGCGGAACCGTTGGTGACATCGAAAGTCAGCCTTTCCTGGAAGCCATTCGTCAGTTCCAGCATGAAAAAGGACGTGAAAATGTTATCCTGATTCATGTCACACTGATTCCATATCTGAAGGCTTCTCAGGAAATGAAGACAAAACCTACCCAGGCAAGCGTTAAAGATCTTCAGGGAATGGGAATCCAGCCGGATATTCTGGTATGCCGTTCCGAATATCCACTCGGTGTCGGACTGAAAGACAAAATCGCATTATTCTGTAATGTACCGTCTAATCATGTACTGCAGAATCTGGATGTAGAATATCTGTATGAAGCTCCTCTTGCAATGGAAGAAGAGAATCTTGCAGGTGTTGTATGTGAATGTCTCCACCTCGACTGCCCGGAACCGGATTTAAAAGACTGGACAGAAATGGTCGACTACCTTAAGAATCCAACCACCGAAGTCACAGTTGCTTTGGTTGGTAAATATATTCAGCTTCATGATGCTTACATCAGTGTTGTAGAAGCATTAAAACACGGTGGAATCTTCAGCCGTGCTACTGTAAATATCAAATGGATCGATTCAGAAACCGTTACTGCCGATAATGCCGAGGAATTATTTAGTGACGTAAGTGGTATCCTGGTTCCCGGCGGATTCGGTAACCGTGGTATCGAAGGAAAGATCGAGGCAATCAAATATGCACGTACACACAATATACCGTTCTTAGGTCTCTGCCTCGGAATGCAGCTTTCTATCGTAGAATTTGCAAGAGATGTCATCGGTTACAATGATGCTCACAGTGCAGAACTTGATCCAAACACCACTCATCCGGTCATCCATATCATGCCAGAGCAGATTGGCATTGAAGATATCGGCGGAACTTTAAGACTTGGGGCTTATCCTTGTGTACTTGATAAGACATCCAAAGCTTACGAAATGTACGGAACAGATCAGATCAGTGAGCGCCACCGTCATCGTTACGAGGTCAATAATGACTACCGCGAGGCTCTTACTTCTCACGGCATGAAGCTCTCCGGTCTCTCACCGGATGGAAGGATTGTTGAAATGATTGAAATTCCTGAACATCCTTGGTTCATCGCCACACAGGCACATCCGGAATTAAAATCAAGACCAAACAGACCGCATCCATTGTTCAGAGGATTTATCGAAGCTTCTCTGAAATATCAGGAAGAACATAAATAACTATTAAACGAATAAAAACAGGGAAGCTGTTGCTAACGCTTGCGTATCATGCAACAGCTTCCCTGTTTTTATCTCTGTATATAACGGATCCGATAACAGATTTTCCGTCCTTATACCGACCAGCTTACAGAACTTCCCTTGTCCGTCTTTTTCACTACAAGCTTATGATCGATCTGTTCTTTCAGTTCATTTACATGTGAAATAATTCCCACCAGTCTGTCTTTATCCGCAAGATCATTCAGTACACGAATTGCCTGATCTCTCGATGCATCATCCAGAGATCCGAACCCTTCATCTATAAACATCGTATCCAGATGGATCGCACCTGCTGTATTCTGCACTATATCAGAAAGTCCCAATGCCATAGACAGCGCTGCCATAAAAGATTCTCCGCCGGATAAGGTTTTTACATCTCTGATCGTATCTGTTGCCATATGATACACATCCAGTTCCAGTCCAGCCTGTCCCTGGCTTCCCAGCTTTTCAACATCTCTGCATTGCAAAATGAATTCGCCGGATGTCATACGGATCAGCCTCTTATTTGCGGCACGTATGATCTGCCGGAAATATTGCCTCTGGATATAAGTCTCGAAGTCCAGTTTTGCAGTTCCACTCAGATTTCCATTCGCCGTCTTACTCAGATTACCAATGATTTCATACTGGTTCTGCAGTCCACTGTTCTTCTCAAAATTGCGTCTCAGATTCTCCCTGATTTCTCTATTCTTTTCATTGATATTATGAAGCCTCATATATTCCCTTCGGATCTGCTCCAGCACTTCAGATGCTTCTTTTATTTCCTGTTTAATCTGCGCTATATCTTTCTTTTCTTTCCCCTTCAGTTGCTGTTCCAGTAATTTTCTGTTTGCTTCCAGTTCCTGAAGTTCTCTCTGATATGCTTCTGTCCACCGTTCTGCTTCTTCCAGTTCTGTCTCCTTCATGCATTTCCTATGATAACTCTCCTCATCCGCAAATCCCTGTGCCTTCATTACCTGTTCATAACGGAGTTTCTTTTTCTCTGCTTCTTTCTGAGATTGTAGAGCAGATGCCTTCACGGTCTTACTACGTCCTTCCAGTTCCTTTTCTTTATTTTGCATTTCTGTCAGACGTCTGGTCACTGTCTCATAATTCTTTCTCAACTGCTCCAATGCTCCTACTGTCTGTGCCAGATGTTTTTCTGCTTCTTCTATGGTCTCATATGGCAGTTTCTCCTTCGCAGTCTGATATTCAGCCTGTACTTTTGTATATACCAGCTTTGATTCCGTCAGGCATTGGTCCGTTTCCCTTTCTTTTCTTTCCAGTTCCACCGACTGCTCCGTAATCTGTTCCTGATTCTTCTTTAATGCTTTGCATTTTTCGGAAATCTGTTCCAGTTGTTTTAATTGTTCTTCTGTTTCTGCAAACGTCTGTCCCAGATTTTGCATAATCTTTTTCCAGTTAGTCTTAAATCCGTCTTCCGGCGCATCTTTTATGTTCATTTGAAGCGTCTGGCAGATTTCCTGTGCTGCCTGGTATCCTGCAAGACATTCCCTGAATGCAGCGACTTTTATATCTCTTGTTTTTTCTTTCCTGTCTCTTTCCTCCTTTGCAGATTCTACTTCTGCCTGTGTCGGTGCTTCGTCACTTAATAATGTAATCTGAGGATGTTCTCTGGAACCACAGACCGGACAAGGCTGTCCTGCTTCCAGTGTCAAAGCTAGTATTCCCGCCTGTTCTTTCAGAAACTTCTGATACTTCATTTCATATTCCGCCCATGCATGTTCATAATTCTTCTGTTCACATTCAGCTTCTTTCTTTGCTCTTTCGCAGTCTTCCTTTAATTGTTCTTTTCTGTTTTCCTGTCTGTCCAGTTCCTTATATTGCCGCATTTTTTCTTCTGTCTGTTGTTTTTTATTTCTGCATTCATTTATGCATATCTCAACTTCTTCGTATTGCTTTAGAAATTTAATTATTTCTTCATTCTTATTCTGCAGGATTTCATTCTTTTCTTTTATTATTCTTGCATGATTTAGATATTTTTTTATTTCTTCTGCAAGTTTATTCAAAGTTTCCTGCTTTTTATTAATACTCTCATATTGCAAAATTGCATCCTGTATCCGCACTTTTTTCTCAGTCAGTACAATCTCTTTTTCTGTCTTTTCTTTCACAGCCTCTTTCTGATCTTCTGTAAGTTCCTGCAACAATTGTCTGCATTCCTGTAATTTCTTTTGAAGACTGTGATCCTGTGTTTTTAACTCTGTCAGCCTTTTTTCTTCTTCCAGATATCTCTTTTCCTCTGTCCTGACACGTTCTGCACTCTTACCGGACTGTATCTGCTCTTTCATAAGCTCATATTTTGCCTTTTCCGCTGTTTTTTCTTTCAGATGGCTCAGTACCTGTCCATACGAATCAAAGAGCTGATCCAGAAGTTCTGCTTCCTTCAGCAGACGGTTCTTATCTTCCAGAAGCACCTGTGCCCCGTCTGCTTCTTTTTTGCAGGCCTTTTCCAATCGGCTTCCCTGTCCGATGATTTCTTTTAGTATCTCCGATATTCTGTCTCTGTCCGGAATATCCTGTCCGGATACTTCTTTCCATTTTCTGCTAAGCTCCGTTTCTTTTCCGTTCTCACACACCGGATACTCTGTCCTGGCCATCTCAAGCTTCATTTCCTGCAGATTCTGTTCCAGTTTGACATATAACTGTACTGCCTGTTTCTTCAATTCTTCCTGTATTCTGTAATAAAAGCGTGTCTGAAATATTCTGGAAAATATCTTTTTCCGTTCTTTTGATTCAGCCAGCAGAAGCTTCAGAAATTCTCCCTGTGCAATCATGGAAATCTGGGTAAACTGATCTGCATCCAGCCCTGTAATTTCTACGATTTTCTGATCCGTCTCTCTCTTCTTTCCTTTGAACACACTTCCATCCGGCAGTGTCAGTTCTACCTTTGGGGTCTCCTTCACATATCTCAGTGACCCGTCTGCATATTTTCTTTTTCCCAGGCGCATATATTCCGGATTTCTTAGTATCTTATATTGTTTCTTTTGATATATAAACGTGTACTCGACATAAGTATCCGTTCCTTCATCCGCATACTGGCTCCGCATCATATTTCCATCTCTGGTGCCGCCGCTGGTCCTGTCATACAACGCATATGTGATTGCATCAAAGATCGTAGTCTTACCTGCACCTGTATCTCCTGTGATCAGAAACAGTCCATTGGGAATCTCTGTAAAATCAATCTCTGTTCTGCCGGCATATGATCCAAACGCTGACATAATAAGCTTAACCGGTCTCATCTACTCCACTCCCTTCACATTGTCAAAGATTTCTTTCATGATTGTCTCCTCCTGCGTATTCATCTCTCTTCCCTGCATCTCCTTATAGAATTCACCAAAAGAGGTAAACGGATCCTTCATAACAAGTTCTTCATCCATTTCTTTTAATTTGGTTCTTGTTCTCTGATTATCTACCCGGATCTCTAATATATGGGAAAATACCCGTTCCAGCTGCTCTTTCGGTTTATATGGATCGATCTCATCCGTCAGCGTAATACTGATGTAATCCTCTTTTTCTTCTTCACCGGCTTCTTTTATAATTTCTTCCAGCGTTCCTTTTTTCTTCCTGACATCTCTGAGCGGATGCAGCGGATAGCATGCAATTTCCGGCTTCTCCCCTTTTTCTTTTAAAGTCACCACAGTAAGACTTTTGGTCTGCGTGCTCTCACTGACAGAATACTTCAAAAGCGTACCGCAATACCGGATCTTTGGCCTGCTGACGTACTGTGCCCCGTGAAGATGTCCAAGCGCCACATAATCAAATTCTTTCACTGCCCCGATATCTACATTATCAATCCCTCCTACGGAAAATACTTCCGAATCACAGGTTTCCGGACTTCCTTCCTTTTCTCCCACATAAAACTGATGAGAAACCAATACATTTCTTTTATTATTATAATCTATCTTTTCTCGTTTAATGATTTCTCTCACAGCATCTGCATATGTCTCTGGGACATTGTTAACAAAAACATTTCTTACATATCCAGGTTTCATAAATGGCAACAGATAAAAATCTACCTCTCCATATGTATCCTGCAATGTTACTTTTTCAATATGCTCTTCCGGCTGCTCCGGAACATTCCCCACAAGATAAATATGATGCCGTCTCAAAATCTCTGAAGCATAATTCAGACGATCAGGTGAATCATGATTTCCGCTGATGATCAGAATTGGAATTACCGGTGTGATCTCTGAAAGTTCCGTCAGGAACTCATCAAATATAGTCACTGCTTCCGCTGATGGAACTGACTTATCATAAATATCCCCGGCAATCACAATTGCATCCGGACGCAATTCTTTTGCATAGGCAATGACCTCTTTTAAGATCACCTGCTGATCTTCTTTTAAATTATAACGATGAAGCTGCTTTCCGATATGCAGATCCGATAAATGAAAAAATTTCATACCTGTCCACATCCCTTCTATTTTATTTGCATCTTTCTCTATATTACACTATAATCAACTTATCTAACAAGACTATACAAAAAACTATAATCACAGATATGAGGTAATGAGTATGTTAAGAGAGATTAATCTGGATGAAATATCCGATGGGAAATTATACAGCAGCAACGATATGGCCAGGACTGACTGCAAAGGCTGTGACGGTTGCTCCGCCTGCTGTCACGGTATGGGAAGTTCCATCGTCCTTGATCCACTGGATGTGTACCGGCTTTCCATCAATCTGTCAAAACCAGTGAATGAACTCCTGGCCGGTCCGCTGGAACTGAATGTGGCAGACGGGATCATTCTTCCGAATCTGAAGATGACTGGAACCAAAGAGGCCTGTTCTTTCCTTGATGCGGACGGACGGTGTACGGTTCATGCATTCCGTCCCGGAATCTGCCGCATGTTCCCTCTGGGACGTTTTTATGAAAACCATTCTTTCCAATATTTCTTACAGGTACATGAATGTCCGAAAACGGATCGTTCTAAAGTAAAGATCAAAAAATGGCTGGATACACCAAATCTGAAAACCTACGAGAAATATATTGCTGACTGGCATTTCTTTCTGAAAGGGCTTCAGGAATACGTTATGAATCTTACTTCTGATTCTTCTTCAAATTCTGATTCAACTGCCAGAACGATCAGTATGCATGTGCTGACACAGTTTTATCTGACACCTTATGGGGAAGATAGGAATTTTTATGAGGAATTTTATGAGAGGCTGGAGAAGTCGCAGCTTTTTACGCAATCACTTGGGATTTAATTCAGAAAGGCACGACGACCCGGACCTGCATAAAAAGTAGAAAGCCGTTCCTGTTCAGGTTCCGTCGGCGGGAAATACTAAAGCGTCAAAATTATGCTAAAAACGGGCTTCCGAAATTTGCAACTCGCCATTCGGCTCAAACAGGCAAATTTCGAAAACCCAACGCATAATTTTGACGCTTAACTATTTCCAACACCTTCTTCACATTCACTGGAACGGCTTTCTACTTTTTATTCCGTGGGTATCAAATGCTTTACGAATGAATGGCAAATGCGTAACCGTAGTGGCTTCCACCGGGTTACACTTCCGGGCATTTCATTTATTAATATCCGCTGCCAGTCACGACTTGAAGGAAACAATAGATAAGGATTATTGTGAATGTGGAATGCCGTTAGAAACAGTTAGAGAGTCAGAAGCACCGTTAAAGGAACGAAGCGAACGTGTTTGAGGCGAACGCCGAGTTTGAGCGTAGTTCCTTTGCTTTTAGGTGATTCTGACTCTCTTAGTGTTTCTTATGGTATGGAACCTGAACAAGAAGCCTTATCTATTGTTTCCTTCAAGGACTGAGAGGCCGCTTCCCCGTTCATAAATTAAATCCCAATATCCCCTTCCAGCTTTGAGGTACAATGTGGGCATCTGGTTGCCGTAATTACAATCTCACTCTTACAGAACGGGCATTCTTTTGTCGTCTTTTCTTCGACTTCTTCCTCTGTATGTTTCAGTTTTTCTGCAAATCCGTTCATAACTTTCATCATAATGAATACAATCAAATCCATGATCAGGAAATTAATGACTGTAGAAATGAATTTGCCATAATTCAGTGAACTTCTCCCAGAAGATTCACTTTCAACTGATCAAAGTTCATTCCTCCGAACAATCCAAGAATTGGATTGATGATATCATCTACCAGGGATGATACGATACTTGTAAATGCATCTCCGATAATGATACCTACTGCCATGTCCATGACATTCCCACTCATCTTACCATCTTTGCAATTCAATGGTCAATGCTTTCTTCTATATCACTTTATTTGTCCAGAATCCGCTGGATTTCTTCCAGATCCTCCGCAAAATATATTCCCTCCTGCTTTTCCTCAGAAGAAAGATCCATCTCGATCATATGCTCCAGAAGCTGCTTCAGACTGTCGTAATATCCGTTCAGATTATAAAGAATACATGGCGCATCCAAATGTTTTAACGATACTTTAGACATCACCTCCGTGATCTCTTCCAGTGTTCCCGTTCCTCCCGGAAATGCAATGAACACCTCTCCAAGTTCTATCATCTTTGCCTTTCTTTCCGACATATCTTTCGTCGTGATCAGTTCCGTAATCTCGTCATACACAAATCCTGCATCAATAAAAAACTGTGGCTCTACCCCGATCACTTTACCACCGGCCTGCAATACACTTTCTGCAAGTTCTCCCATCAGACCGGATTTTGAACCACCATATACAAGAGCATTTCCATTTGTTCCGATCCACGCTCCCAACTCGCGCACTGTTTCTTTTAAAAATGGATCATTTCCTTCATTTGCTCCGAGGTATACTGTAATATTCATTTTATACTTCTCCTTGTAAATCTTCTATTATCTTTCGAATAATGTCTGATGCATATGGATGAAAAGAGGATCACCCGTTCTCTTCCCGGCAATCCTCTTTTCCATTCATTATAATTCTATATAGATTTCTTATTTCATCACAATATTTATATCTACTCAAAAATGTTGATTTTACGCTGTTTTTCGCTATCTATCTTCTGATTTACTCCGTTTTTACTCCAATTTTAAGCCAATATTTTCAGTTCGGCTACTTCTTCTTTTTTCTTTTCTTCTGAGACGTGCGTGTATAAATCAGTTGTCATTGCTAATGTGGAGTGACCCAAGAGTTTCTGCACTACCTGTTGGTCTACTCCATTTTCATAACACCTTGTAGCGTATGTATGTCGCAGAGTGTGACAGGTAAACAGTTCAAATATCTTCGGCTCTCTCTTTTCTTCTTTTGCCAGTTCAATCTCTATTACATTGATTTTTGCCACATAGTCTTTGATTGCACTATTGACGTTGTAATAATAAACGGGCGAACCGTCCGAACAGGTAAATACCAAGTTTTGAAATTCTTTATGCTGTTTCCATATCGAGCGTTTCCACATCTTCTGCTCTGTCTGCTTTATCTTCTGATTTTGTAAAATCTCATACACTTCATCTGTCATAGGAATAACACGATTACTGGATATGGTTTTTGCAGTTGTGTAGAAAAACTTTGAACCCTCGACGGGACTGGAAGCCTTTGAATAATGAATTGTCTTATTGATTGTAATTTCTCTTTTTTCAAAGTCACAATCTTCCCATTTCAGCCCAAGCACTTCTCCAATCCGACAACCTGTTGTCACAGCAAATTTCAGAACATTGATATGTATATAAGAAGAAGCAAATGTAAAGAATTTCTTCTGTTCCTCTCTTGTTAATACACGTCTTTCTTTTTTCACTTTTGGGGGCATTTCCACAGCAATACAGGGATTTTTTCTAATATATTCACTCAATACTGCTTTATCAAACATATCACTCAGCATAAATCTGATGTTCGACACCGTTCCATGTGCAAGACCGCTATCTATCAATTCATTTATGAATTTTTGAACATGATATGTTTTAATGTCCTGCAAATACATCTTTCCGATAGAGTTCTTCACTCTTGCGTTATAGTAACTGTGATTTTTATATATCGTAGTCATTTTAACTGTTTTCTTCTTATACAACTCCGTCCACGTTACATACCATGCGTTTAAAGTGATACTTTCGCCGTTGCCATTCAAACCATGTTCATCTTCATAAACCGCTTCTCGCAACTTCCGTTTTAATTCATTCAGTTTAAAATCATAAATCGTTTTACGTTTTCCTGTTTTGCTTGTAAATCTTGCAATATAGCGTCCGTCTGATCTCTGTGAAATTCCCTTACCGAGTTCTTTTCCTTTTAAATCTTTACCCATACCAACTTTCCTTTCTTCTACTGAAAGAAATATGGTAAAGTAAATATTTCAATTTTCATTATATCCACACCCCATTTTCTTTTCAAGCCCTTTTGCATTGATATTCCAGCCATTCATCAAGTAATTTCTTATTTGCATACAACCGATTACCAATGCGTACTGTAAATCTATTTTTCGGATTGTTCAACAGTTCTCTTGCCTTTGTTTTCCCAATCCCCATATACTCACAAAATTCATTTATATTTAGTAATGCTTTCTCGATACGATTACCCCCTTTCGCCTAATTTTCTTGCTTTTATGTAATCATCATACAACTGTTTTTGTGTGATATTCATTTCTCCATTTTTTACAAGATTACCGATATAATCTCTTTTCTCTATCTTCCCAACCTCTGCAAACAGTTTCAAAGACGGTGCAACATACTTTTCCAACCACTCCCACACCTTTTGCAAACTTTTCTTCTGTGGCTGTATTGTAAGTTTCACCTTGCCTATATCTTTCATCAGTTCCGCCCATGCTTGATAGGTTGGATAAAGTCTTTTTCGTGTTGTCATGCTGTCTGTCGGCTTTTCTAAAAATCGTATTTTACTGTTCAATACTTCCATTGCCAGTCCTGCCACATCTCTATATCTCAATAATTCCTGTACTACACTTACTGCCATTTCCTGCCGAAATCTCAACTCATATCTATTCCAATTTTCGTCTAATTCTACTCCATATTTTTTATTCTGTTCATATCCCTTTTCATAAAATACCAATCTCAAATTACTGGCTGAACTGCCGAGATAAAGACTTCCACCTTTACTCTGAAACACTTCCTCTTTCAGTTCTCCCGAGTCGTGAAAATCTATCTCCCGTAACTTTGAAGAAAGCAATCCCTCTTTTGTCCGTATAATCAAATCAGGAATACTCAAATACGGTTTTCTGTCGTCTATCGCCAAATCAATCCGAGGAAAATTGATGTGATACTGACAAACTCTGTTTAAGAAATCAAACCATGTTTCCTCATTGAGTTGTAAAAAATTCTCATAGTTGCGACAGCCTTTCCCACTCATCAAAATCTGAAAGCCTTGATACTGTGCATTTCCTGTCGGCTTTAGCACCTTGATATTATCGAAGATTGCCACAACCTCATGCCCTGCAATCCCTTTTTCATAGCCTGTTACCGTCATAAGTTCCAAAGGTATTCTCAGCACATCTTCTATAACTGCTTCTAACGGAACTTCCTTAATGGTTATCTGACACCAGTCTATCAAGGCACTTAATTCTTCTTTCTGCCGTATTACTCCCCTGTTAGTGTAGGGGAGTTCTGGAAGAAAACTTCCGCTTCTTTCTTCCAAATTTATCAAACCTCCAATCTGCAACGGCGTTGCCATTGCCCTGCCCTCAACCTGACGTTTGGTACGTCAGAACGAGGACAGGAACTTTGACTGCCTACATATTTTTATTTGGAACAGGGCGGATACCCTTACAGGTAATCTTCTCCACTAATACAGGGAAGTTTCCTCTCTGCACATAAGGGGCATATACTGGTTCTTCCAGTTCCACCACCGCATAAGGCTCAATCTTCGGAAGTTCCGTTGCTTCCAAGCGAATATCCACGCTGTTCCCAAGTTTCATGCTTCCAAGATGAAGTTTTAAGGCTTCCACTTCCTCTGTTTTCTTCTTACTGTCTTTATCATAGCGGTAACAGTTATCCGCACCCATAAAACGAAGTTCTCCAAAGGCTTCTTTTACCTGTTCTTTTGTCAATGTAATCTGCATACACGTTCCTTTCTCCCCGTTGAACCGATAGGTCAGTTTCTCATATTTTCATTTTCATATTTACGACGTCGATTTTTAGTTCAGTTATTCCTGAACTTTATTGTATATTAGCACAGACGCATTCGTTTTGCAATACAAAGTTTAGTTTTTTATAAACTTTTTGTTTTCTTTTTTCTGAACTTGTGGTATAGTGTCCTTAGATGATAAGATATGAGCAGTTATAACGAGATATGGAAAGAGAGGTTTTTTCAGATGAATACAGTCGCAGAACGGATTAAATTTGCCATGAAAGCAAAAAATAAAAAACAAGTAGATATAGTCAAAGATACTGGTATCAGCAAAGGGGCGTTCAGTTCCTACCTTTCAGGACAATACAATCCGAAAGCTGATAAACTAGAACTGATTGCTGACTCTTTAGATGTAGATTTGCGTTGGCTTTACGGGGAAAATGTGCCTATGGAAAATACTCAAAGAAATAATACTGCCCTGCAATACGTCTTTTACAACAACTCCTGCTCCGAGTATCTTCTTGATGATTTAGATGATATGTATATCGCAATGAAAACACAGTATTCCGCCCTCATTCCACGCTTTTATGTCCTTGTCAACCGAAGCGAAAATGAAGTACACATACTGCCTTTATTTTTAAGAGAAGATAGTTCCGAGTTCTACGAATGTCCGTCTGATTTTTTCCATGCAGACAGGCACAGCGTTTTTACAAGAGATTTTGACAGTATCAATGTGGAACTTTCAACTGCCACCGTCTATTATTATGGAATTGATACAAAGACTTATGAACCGAAAGTTACCACGCTGTCCTACTCACAAGCTGACGACTGCTTTTATATCGACAATGGAATACAGAGCGGTCACATAAAAGCATTTGAAAAAGAACTGGTAAAAGAAGCACTTTACTTAAAGCATAACGCCCAGTAACAGACAAGAGGACTTGCAAGGTTTCTGACCTTTCAAGTCCTCTGCTGTATCATGGTGCTGTTGGCTGTGTCCGTTCCGTCAAGGACTGCCCTACGGCGTATCGGCTTCGCCTTGATCCTTGACCTCACTACACACCTTATTTTATTTTCTCATCTACCAATTCTCCATTTTCAATCACAATTATTCTGTCTTTAAATTCTAATATCCACTGATGTGGTTCTCCACTTCTATTACTCTCTCCTTCTAAGCGAACCATATTTTTATCATTCCCCCATATATTTCGAGCATACATAACTTTCAAACTAGATTTATTCTCATCCGTTGCCCCCGAAAAATTCAACTCATATCCTGGTTTCCCTTGCAGTGTAAGATAAGCCGTATCCCCTTGCACCCCATAATTTAAAATAACATTTTCATACATTGCTACACCATGTGTCAAGTGGAAACCAACTCCCATAAGAACTCCCGACAAAATAAACGCTCCAACGAATATTCCTAATGCTTTTCTTCTATTTTTTTTCTTGATTTTCTTAATCAAATTTACATCTTCAATTTCTTCATTTGTTATCACTGAAAAATTGTCGATCCCCCCTGTCATTTCCTGATAGTACTTTTGACATTCTTCACAATTTTTCAAGTGTTTTTCAATTTCTTGATTACTTTCTTTGCTTGTCAATCCATCAATATATAGAGGTAACAAATCTCTAATCATTTCACATTTCATGGTTACTCTCCTTTCTTATTCTTTGCTTTCCACGATAAAAAGTCACTCTTGCCCAATTCTCATCTTTACCCATAATTTCTCCAATTTCTTTAAATGTAAAATCGGCATTTAATCTCAAATACATAACTTCTCGCACCGGCTCTTCCAACAAATGAAGTTTTTTATACAACTCTATTACTTCCATTTTCTGTATTGCCGAATTTTCTGTAATTTTCTGACAAGTAGTTTCTTCTACATATTCTGCCACTACTTCTCTATCTTTCTTCTTTAATTCTTTATACCATAAATGCTTTGCAATCGAACATAACCATACATATATCTTACAATCACCACGAAAACTATCAATAGATTTTAGGGCTTGAAAAAAAGTTTCTTGTGTAAGTTCTTCGCTTAAATGTGCATCATGGCAAAGGCTAAATAAAAATTTATATACTTGTGGCATATATTTTCGATAGATTTCTACCATTTCTTCCATACTCTACCCTCCTTTACCTATATGTACTTTACATATATTTTTCGTTACACAAATTTTTTAATTTTTAAAAATGGCGTAGATAATGTTCCCACTACCTACGCCATTTCTCATTACATCTTTGAAATATTTACTCCATTTTCTTTCAATCTTTACTCCAATTTTACTCCATTTTAAAAATCTGTTACGATATTTTGCGGTATTCTATGATACCTTTTCTTTGAAGAAAAATGTCTGTAAACCTTGGTTTTAAGCGAACTTTTCAATATTCCCAAGCACTTTATTCTGTTGTGAGATTTTCTCTCAAATTATTTTATGACAATATTAATGATCTTCTTCGGAACATAGATCTCTTTGATCACATTTCCTGTCAGCTTATCAGCAATTGCTTCTTTACCTGCTGCAAGTGCTTCTTCTTTTGATGCATCTGCTGAGATTTCAATAACTGCTTTTGTCTTTCCGTTGATCTGTACCGGAACTTTGATCTCATCGTCTTTCATGGCGTGCTCATCGTATTTTGGCCATCCAGCTTTGAATACGCTCTCTGTGTGTCCCAGTTCTTCCCACAGTTCTTCCGCAACATGTGGCGCAAATGGAGACAGGAGTACTGCCATTGTAGACAATGTCTCTTTATCGATTCCGCCCTCTTTCTTGGCAATCTCGATCAGTTTGTTATTGTGTTCCATGAATGCTGAGATTACCGTATTCAGGCTGAAGCTTTCCAGACGTGTTGTTACATCGTATATCAGTTTATGACGCTCTTTGATCATCTCTTTTGTAGCTGTAATGTCTGCGTCTTTGCTGTCCATAACAAGGTTCCATACACGTTTCAGGAAACGGTTTACTCCGTCGATTCCTCTGTCATCCCACTCAGCATCTAACTCCGGTGGTCCAACGAAGAGTTCATACATTCTTAAAGAGTCACATCCATAGTCTCTTACCAGATCGTCCGGTGATACGACATTTCCTTTTGACTTACTCATCTTGATACCATTCTTACCAGTGATCATTCCCTGATTGAACAGTTTGTGGAATGGCTCATCAAAATCTACTACCCCGATATCATATAAGAACTTGGTGTAGAAACGTGAGTACAGAAGGTGAAGAACTGCATGCTCTACTCCTCCGATATACATATCTACAGGAAGCATCTCATCTGCTTTTTCTCTTGATACCAATTCTTTATCATTGTGGTTATCTACGTAACGCAGGAAGTACCATGAAGATCCTGCCCACTGCGGCATTGTGTTTGTCTCTCTCTTCGCATCAGCTCCACACTGAGGGCACTTGCAGTTTACCCACTCATCAATTGCTGCAAGCGGGGATTCTCCCGTTCCTGTAGGTTCGTAAGATTCTACTTCCGGCAGACGGAGTGGAAGTTCTTCTTCCGGCACCGGTACATTTCCACATTTCGGACAATGTACGATCGGGATTGGCTCTCCCCAGTATCTCTGACGCGAGAATACCCAGTCACGCAGTTTGAAGTTCACTGTTGCGCGTCCGATTCCACGCTCTTCGATCATATGCGGAGCTTCTTTCTTCAATACTGAAGATTCCTGTCCATTCCATTCTCCGGAATTGATCATTGTTCCGACAGCATCTGTGTAAGCCTCTGTCATATTCTCAATCTCTTTTCCGTCTTTTGCAATTACCTGGATGATCGGAATGTTGAACTTTGTAGCAAATTCAAAGTCACGGTCATCATGAGCCGGTACACACATGATTGCTCCTGTACCATAGTCAGCAAGTACATAATCAGACAGCCAGATTGGAACTTTTGCCCCGTTGATCGGGTTGATTGCATAGCTGCCTGTGAATACACCGGTCTTTTCTTTATCCTGCATACGGTCTACATTCGACTTCATAGAAGCATCATAAATATACTGTTCTACTGCTTCTCTTGTCTCGTCATTCGCAAGACTCTTAGCCAGTTCATGCTCCGGTGCCAGAACCATAAATGTTGCTCCGTATAAAGTATCCGGTCTTGTTGTGTAAACAGTAATCTTCTCGTCTCTTCCTTCTACAGGGAAATCAACCTCTGCTCCGTAAGACTTTCCGATCCAGTCAGCCTGCATCTTTTTAACCTTCTCCGGCCAGTCCAGCTTATCCAGATCATTCAACAGTCTGTCTGCGTATTTTGTAATCTTTAACATCCACTGACGAAGGTTCTTCTTTGTAACCTCAGCGCCGCAACGTTCACATTTTCCGCCAACCACTTCTTCGTTAGCAAGTCCTGTCTTACATGAAGGGCACCAGTTGATTGGGAATTCTTTCTCGTATGCAAGTCCTTCTTTGAACATCTTAACGAAGATCCACTGTGTCCATTTGTAAAAGTTCGGATCTGTTGTATTTACTTCTCTGTCCCAGTCGTAGAGAGCTGCGATCTCATTGATCTGACGTTTGATATTCTTAATATTGGCAGCTGTTGAGATCTCCGGGTGAACGCCCATCTTAATTGCGTAGTTCTCAGCCGGAAGTCCGAATGCATCCCATCCCATTGGATGAATGATGTAATAGCCCTGCTGTAATTTATAGCGGCTCCATACATCAGAGATTACATATCCTCTCCAGTGACCTACATGAAGTCCATTTCCTGATGGATACGGGAACATATCCAGACAGTAATATTTTTCTTTCTTATTTCCATCTTCATCAAACTGGACGTTTACCGGGTTTTCTTCCCATTTTTCACGCCACTTTTTTTCAATTGCCTTATGATTATAAGGGATCTTTGACATTTTTTTGTCCTCCTGTTTTTATATGGTAACTGATTTTATTACAGGAATACACATCCTATAATAAAAATAAAAAAGCCTGTTCATCTCATTATAAGAGACGAAAAGGCTTATATTCCGTGGTACCACTCTTCTTCACCCGACATTACCTGCCAGATGCACTCATTTTTCTTCTATAACGGGAAGCACCCGCTTCTGCCTATGTGATCTTCAGTAAATCCGTTCAGCAAAAGGACTCTGAGGTGAGTTGGGAGTCTTCGTCTGCTGTCTCGCACCAACCGACAGTTCTCTTATCAGACACCGGACCCTTAATACTCCTCTTCTGCGTCTTTTCAATATTCTTCATTATTATATGAAGAATGTTAAAATAAGTCAAGACCTGTCTTCAAGAAAGTACAGAAATACCTCGCAGATTCCTCATATTTTTCATCACATGCTTTCAATTATTTTCCTGTCGCAAAGTTAACATTTTAGCCAAAAAAATTGTCAGAAAATTCATTTTTTTAGTTGTTCTCACCAGTTTCTTAGTGTATAATAAGGATAAGTAATTACTACTGATACAGATCAGTAAATATGATACATAAAGGAGAGTGTTTACCATGGTTTATTTATTAGCAGGTCCGAAAGGAACAGGAAAAACACAGCAGATGATCGAGCAGGCCAATGAGGCTGCGAAAAAATGCAATGGAAATGTTGTATTTATCAAAAAAACACACCGCGATACAGCAAGTGTAACATTTGATATCCGCACAATTTGTATGGATGATTTCCCGGCAATCACAAACATTGACGAATATATCGGATTTTTATATGGTATGTACAGTTCTAATCACGATATCGAGTATGTATTTATCGATGGTATCTTAAAACACGCTGATATCTCACTGGATAATATTCCGGCATTTATTGACCGCCTGAAACAGGTTTCCAAAGAATGTGAAGTTGAATTCTATGTCAGCATCAGTGCAAACAAAGAAGAACTTGCTGACGTAAATACGGAAGGATGCAAATATCTGAACTAATCTTTCTTATTGAGACAGAATGATCCGACAGTCCATTTTACAAATGGACTGTCGTTTTATGTCACAATAAGATATAAAAAGCAAAAAGGCAGGTCTGACAATCCTGCCATGTACAGGAGAGAAAACGTATGAGCGGAATTAAAGATGCAAAAAAGAAAAGGGCACGCAGAAGGCGCAAGAGACAGATTCAGCGTATCCTGCTGATCATTGCCATGATACTGATCCTGATCGGATTCCTATTCCTGATCCGGGCCGCAGTCCATGCTGTTGTAAACAAATTCACCGGTCCTACTGTCACAACCTCAGCAGACAAAACTGCCGGTTCCCCAAAAAGCAAAAAAACGACTGCAAAAAAAAGCAGCAAAAAAAAGAAATCTTCAAAAAAGAACACTCAAAAAAAGAAGCCTTCCGAAAAAAAGTCTTCTGAAAAAGACACCGTAGAATTAAAAACGGTAACACTCAGTAAAAAGGGAAAGAACAATACGGACAAGCTTTCTCTTACCATCAGCTCAACCGGAGACTGTACGCTTGGAACCGACGAAAGTTTCAACTATTCTACCAGCCTGAATGCGTACTATGAATCACATGGTGCTGATTACTTCTTCCAGCATGTCAGATCCGTTTTTAAAAAAGACGACCTGTCCATTGTCAATATGGAAGGAACTCTCACTGACGAGACAGCCCGTGAGGCAAAAACCTTTGCTTTTAAAGCTCCTGCCGAATATGCTTCCATTCTTTCCGGAAGTTCTATTGAAGCAGCCAATCTCGCCAACAACCACAGTCATGATTATGGCGAGAAGAGTTATACCGACACGATTTCCGCACTGGAGGATGCCGGAATTACTTCCTTCGGTTATAATCGTATCAAGATTTTAAAGATAAAAGGTATAAAAGTCGATGTCACCGGAATCTATGAACTTGCAGACCATCAAAAACGTGCATCTCAGGTGAAGCAAAATATCAAAGCCCTGAAAAAAGCCGGTGCACAGGTCATCATCGTGAATTTCCACTGGGGAATAGAAAAGCAGTATACACCGGATGAAAACCAGAAGGCTCTCGCACATCTTGCTGTCGATGAAGGTGCGGATCTTGTGATCGGGCACCACCCACATGTACTTGAAGGTATTGAAGAATATAATGGAAAATACATCTGCTACAGTCTTGGTAATTTCTGTTTTGGCGGCAATTCAACACCAAGTGATACGGACAGCATGATCGTGCAGCAGACATTTACTTTTAATAAAAAAGGAAAATTAACGAAAAGCAGTAAATTAAACATTATCCCTTGTTCTATCTCTTCTTCCAGTGGCTATAACGACTACTGCCCTGTTCCTCTTACCGGAGACGCAAAGCAGCGTGTACTGGACAAGATCTCGCAGTATAGTGAAGGATTATAAGATTATAATATCGACAGATTATCGATATAAAAAGCTTCGCAGGAATATGCATTGCACATACTTGCGAAGCTTTTTTTCTGTCTTATTTTATTTTTTATTATCCAATCAATATCTCATAAATCAGGACCATCAAAGGCATCGTAATGATACAGCATATTACTGACATTACATTGATCACACTGGCGTATCTGGAATCTTTTTCATAAATCTGTGCAAGCTGTGTGACCATTGCTGCTGCCGGGGCTGCAGTTGCGATCAGTACGATCATCAGAATATACTCCGCATCCGGATGTAACCCGGTCCGCTCCAGTCCCGCAAAAGCAATTGCCGCAATTAACGGGAACAGAATCAGCCGAATCATACAGATCAGATACAGACGCTTCTGCCGGAACACCCACCTTAGATCTACATCACCGATCACCATTCCGATCACCATCATGCTCGCCGGACTGATCATATCGCCAAACCCTCTGACACAGCTGTCGATCACTGCCGGAAGACGGATCTCCAGCGCAAAAAGTGCAATTCCTATTATCATTGCGATTACATTCGGATTACACAGAATCTTACGGATATTCAGGTTCTTCTCCTGCCCGATCAGATTTACGCCGTGTGTCCACATCAATATCGTCTGCACCAGAATAAATGCCGTCGTATAAAACACCCATTCCTCGCCCAGTACCGCCGATACCAGCGGAATCACCAGATATCCTGCATTTGTATAAATAATGGATGCCTTCTCTATGCTGTTAAAATGAATTATATATGATAATAATTCCGAACCCACGATCAGGATCACATGCACAATTACCGACATCCCAACCGCGATCATAAGCCCTTTTATCTTGTCGTCCGTCAATTCAATCTGAAATGCATGTACGACTACACATGGATTGCAGATATACACAACCATATTTGAAATGATCCGGCTGTCTTCTGTCTTAAAAAGTCCGGCTCTGACCACTCCGAATCCAACCGCCATTGTCAGAAACATAGCTATGATCTGTTCCGCAAGAAGTATACTAATCTCCATGACTCTCTCATTCCTTATATCTTTTCGGTAAAATATATCACCAGCTATTATTCCTGTGCATCTGCCTCTTCTTTATCAGAATCTGTTTTTTCTTTTGCATCTTTACCGGTATTTAACTTTGTCACTGTATTGACATCCTTATCCTCTTTATACGTTACCGTCACCTGTTCTCCCAGTTCACATCGGATCACATCTATGATATCTGCTACTGATACATCATAGATCGCGTCAGAATTCTCCAGCATCAGATAATAATGAGAATTTCCATTCAGAACAGCCTGCGCAATCTTCGTGATCTTTCCGGATACCTCTTCTTCCTTCCGCGTATCCTTTTCCTGTTCTTTCACACCATTTTTCAACAGTAATTCATTATAATTCTCCTGACACTGACTGACACTGTCACCAATTGCAACGATCTGATACTTCTGGACATTAACCATTGCATATTTCTTCACCAGACCGGCATCGTCTTTTAATGCGACAAAATAGGTCGGCTCACCGGCAATATTCAATAAGAGTGGGAATGTTGCCTGATATTTCAGGTTCTGTACCTGTCCTTCTGCCGATGACATGGCTGAAGATTCTGTCGCACCTTCTACTTTGTAGTATTTTGTCTCCATTGTGCGTTGATTTGCCAGAACAAATCCAACATTCGACTGATCTCCGTTAACAGATGTAACTCCGGTATACATCCATACATCATCATTTAATGCCAGATAGTTATAACCATCCGTTGTCTCCAGACAGTCTTTCTGACTCAGTACACTGTTAAAGAAGCCATGTTTCAATGTTCCGTAATAATCGAACAGATTCACCAGCAGGTCTGCGGAATATACACGGTCTACCCACTGTGGTACATTTCCGACATCATAGGTCTTCGTCTTTCCTGTCACTGCATTACATATAACAACTTTTCCAACCGTCTCACCACCGAATAATCCGATGTTAAATTTCTTTACCGGAGCAATCCAGTACGGATCACCATTTTCATCAATTTCAAAACTCAATTCACCGTAAATGTATGTCGGATGTGCAAAACGCAGATGGCGGTAAATATTACGGTTAAAATGATCACTTGTTGTATATTTCATACCCTGTTTCAGTTTTACAAGCTCCGTAGACTGATTTGCCATATTGATCCGGATATACGCCGGAATTCCTTCCCCCTGATTCGTAAACCATTTGATCAGATTTGCGTATTTTAACGGGGTAACACGTACCGGATTTCCCTTGTAGTTAATCTGACTGTAAATGTCATCCGCCTCAAACTGGGATACCATATCTACCATACTGCCCATCTTACGGTCACCGAGAAGTGCTGCCGTATCTTTATCCAGAAGCGGGATCTTGTCAAATGACAGTTCCTCTACATCTTTTGCAAATTCCCCTTCTTTGACCGTCATAAGTTTCTGATATTTCTTTGCATTTACAACCGGTGAAGACAGCAGTGTTCCAAGCAGATATACCACTCCAAGAACCACCACTACTCCCAGGAAGCCTTTTACCACTTTATTTTCTTTGATCTCATACCTGTTCATTTTCTTTCTTCCCAGATACAAAACTGCCAGTATCACCAAAAAGATCATGATGAAAAACCATGTCTCTGATGAATGAATATTGATAGCCGGAATTGCGGCATAGTAATAGATTCCAGCCATGATCACAACAACGGCTGCGATCATCATTTTGGTTTTACCTTTCATACTTCTCTCCTTTCATGCAAAAAAGCCTGCCATTTACGGCTTTTCCTGCATCCTTTTATATATAGAAAATCAGACGGCACGAAAAAAGCCGCCTGTTATTCTAGAATTTTCTGCGCCACGCCGGTGCTGTAAACAGTACCAGGAACGGGAATATCTCCAAACGCCCCGCCAGCATGTCAAAGCATAATATTAATTTTGAGAGCGGTGAAAACTCTGCAAAATTTCCCATCGGTCCGACCTGCGCCATACCCGGTCCGACATTTCCAAGTGTAGTAAGTACTGCACTGAACGTTGTCTCAAAATCAAAATTGTCCAGAGAAACCAGCACAACTGATCCGATCAGAATACCTACATATGCAATAAAATAAATATAAATCGTGCGCAGCACATCTGAACTTACCTTTTTCCCGCCAATGCGTATAATACCCACAGACTTCGGATGAGCCAGCTGCACAATCTCTCTCTTTACACATTTCATTCCGACCAGCAGACGTGACACCTTGATTCCGCCGCCGGTGGAGGATGCACAGGCTCCTATTACCGTCAGCATCATAAGCACCGCTTTGGAAAACATCGGCCATTGTGCAAAATCAGCCGTCGAATATCCGGTTGTTGTTATAACCGTAACCACCTGAAAAACCGCATAGCGGAAAGATTTTCCAATCGTCGGATATAACGAATGGATATTGAGCATGATCGCTGCCGTAGCACCTGCAATCAGCAAAATGTATGTCCTGAGCTCTTCGTTTTTCAGGATAGATTTAAAATCACCCAATATCATAAAATAGAACAATGCAAAATTGACTCCAAATAATGCGCAGAAAACGGTGATCACACCATCGATATATGCACTGTTAAAATGTGCCACACTGTCCGCATAGTTTGAAAATCCACCGGTTCCGGCAGATCCAAACGAAAATATCATACTGTCAAACAGATTCATTCCTCCGATGACGAGAAATACCATTTCTATCACAGTAAGGATCAGATACATTCCATATAAAATCCTTGCGGTAGACATTGCTTTCGGTACTAACTTATCTTTCTCAGGTCCCGGCACTTCCGCACGCATCAGATGCATGGAATTCTTTCTGTCCAGAGATGTCACGACAAGCACAAAAACCAGTACTCCCATACCTCCGATCCAGTGGGTAAAGCTCCGCCAGAACAACAGGCAGTGGGGCAATACTTCCACATCCGGGATAATACTTGATCCGGTTGTTGTAAAACCTGAAACTGTTTCAAAAAATGCATCTACATAACTAGGTATATACCCGGAAAGGGTGAATGGCATTGCTCCGAATAAAGACCACAAAATCCATGCCAGAGCAACGATCACCATCCCTTCCTTTCCGTAAATCTGACCATGTTCCGGTCTTTTTCTTCCGGCCACCAGGAACAGCAGGCATAATATAACAATTGGTATCAGAAAGACAATTCCACATTTTTCCTGATATATAACTGCAACAAGAACAGGTACAAGCAAAAGAGCCGCCTCTACTCCAAGCATTCTACACAAAATATATCTTACTATTTTTGTATTCATAACTTTTTGTCCGTCTCCTTATTCTGTATATTATTCCAGGATATCGTTGAACTTATCCACATGATCCATTGTAACAACTACTACGCTGTCCCCGACTTCCAGGTGATCTTCACCATTCGGGATAATAATCTGTCTTTTTCTTCCAATACAGGCAATCAGATTATTTTTCTTTGTCCGCAATTCACGGAGCGGTACATTCGTAAAACTGCATTCACATTTCACAATGAACTCAAGTGCTTCTACTTTACCACCCAAAAGCTGATACATGGATTCTACGTTTGCATTACTTGCAGATTCATTTCTTGCTCTTACATAACTCATGATCGCATCTGCGGTCGCACTTTTTGCTGACACAATAGAGTCAATTCCCAGTCCCTCTACCATCTGTGCACGGGAATCTTCATTTACTTTTGCCACAATTTTATTAACACCCTGCAGCTTTGCAAACAATGCCATGATAATATTCTCTTCATCCATTCCGGTCAATGCGATCAATGCATCTGCTTCATTGATCCCTTCTTCTACAAGAAGTTCATGATCCGCAGCATCTCCGTTAATAATCGTTGCTTTGGGAAGAAGCTCACAAAGTTCTTCACATCTCTTTATATTCTGTTCTATGATCTTTACCTGCATGCCGACCTGCAGCAACTGCATTGCCAGATAAAAGCATACATGTCCACCTCCACAGATCAATACTTTTTTTACTTTTGCATTTCGATGACCCAGTGCCCTGAAAAATGACTTCAGATTCTGATGCGCGGCAACGATATGCATCTTATCTCCTTTTTCCAGAACAAAATTTCCATCCGGAATATAGATCTCTTTTCCTCTTTTTACTGCACATACCAGGATTTTAATCTGGAACTTCCGGTATACTTCCGCAAGAGAAAGCCCTGCAAGTGCACTGTTCTCCCTTACGACAAATTCTACCAGTTCTACACGTCCCTTCATGAATGTCTCTACTTTACTTGTCTCCGGGAAAAGCAGTACTCTGGATATCTCATTTGCCGCCGCACGTTCCGGATTAACCGCCATACTCAGATGAAGATCCTCTTTCAACAGATCGATCTGTCGGTAATAGATTGGATTTCTTACACGTGCGATCGTATGTCTGGCACCTAATCGCTTAGCCAGCAGACAGCTCAACATGTTAAGTTCATCTGTGGATGCACAGGCAATCACAAGATCCGCATGCGGTACATCCGCCTGTCTCTGCACCTCTACATCTGCTCCATTTCCTGTAATACAGAAAATATCAAGTTCATTCACTGCTTCTTTTAATTTCCCCTCATTTTGATCAATCAAAACCACATCATAATTTTCTTCGGACAGCTGGGTTGTCAATTTATGACCAACTTTTCCATCCCCAATAATCACAATTTTCATTCCCTGACCTCACAATTATCCACGCATATCTTTTTTGTCGTCAAGATACCGGTATTTTAACACAAGAGATTATAGCATCTTTGTTTCAAGAAAAAAAGCCCTTACGGGCTTTTCTTCTATTTTAACATTTTCTTAACTGATTACTCCTCTTTTGCACGCTTAGCAATCTCTGCTTCCTGTACATCTGACGGTGCCTGTTCATAACGTGCAAATTCATAAGAATATACACCTCTTCCACCTGTCATAGATCTTAATACAGTACAGTATCCAAAGAGTCCCGTCATCGGGATATCTGCTACGATCTCCTGCCTTCCACCGGAAACCGGATTCATACCGAGTACACGTCCGCGTCTCTTATTCAGATCGCCCATAACATCTCCGGTATAATCATCCGGAATCGTAACTGTAAGAGACGCAATTGGTTCCAGCAATACCGGAGAAGCTTCCATGAAGCCTTTCTTGAATGCCTGGACTGTTGCTGTCTTGAATGCCATCTCGGAAGAATCCACCGGATGATAGGAGCCATCATATAATACGGCTTTCACACCGACTACCGGATATCCTGCAAGAGGACCTTTTACAACTGCTTCCTGCAAGCCTTTTTCAACTGCCGGGAAATAATTCTTCGGAACAGCTCCGCCGACAACTTCTTCTTCGAATACATAAGGCGTCTCCAGATCACCGGACGCTTCGAATCTCATCTTGACATGACCATACTGTCCATGACCTCCGGACTGTTTCTTATATTTGGAATCTACGTCAGATTTCTTCTTGATCGTCTCACGGAAAGCTACCTTTGGTGTCTCCAGTCTGATCTCACATTTATAACGTGCAGCAAGTTTACTTGCCGTAATCTCCAGATGCTGGTCTCCCATTCCATAAAGAAGTGTCTGACGGTTCTCACTGTCATTGACTGTTTTCAGTGTTACATCTTCTGCCATCATCTTCTGTAATGCCTGAGATACTTTATCTTCATCTCCTTTATTGTTGCAGACGTATTTCATATATGTATATGGTTTGGAATATTCTGTCTTTCCATACATCACCGGTGTATTTTTAGTAGAAAGCGTATCTCCTGTCTTTGTATTTGCAAGCTTTGCAATTGCTCCGATATCTCCTGCAAACAACTCACTGACCTCGGTCGGTTTATTTCCCACCATTGTATAAATCTTTCCAAGTTTTGCTTCTGCATCGGAATCTCCGTTATACAAAATATCGTCCCCTTTTAATACTCCGGAACATACTTTCACGAACGAATACTTTCCGATAAACGGATCTACCATTGTCTTGAATACATATGCTGATTTTGCTTTTGCAAATTCATAATTGCCTTCAAAGATTTCATTCGTCTTGCGGTTGATTCCTGCACAGCTTCTGCTGTCCGGACTCGGGAAGAATCTTACGATATCAGAAAGCAAATTGGCAACTCCCTGCGCCTGGATATTAGATCCCATTGCAACCGGTACGATATCTCCGTCCATAACTTCCGTACGCATTGCAGAACGGATCTCTTCTACAGAGAATTCATCTCCTTCAAAATATCTTTCCATAAACGCTTCACTGGTCTCTGCAACTGCCTCCAGTAATTTATCACGGTAGATCTCCAGATTCGGTTTACAATATTCCGGAATCTCACATTCTTCTCTCTGTCCTACGCCTGTATAACGTCTTGCTGCATTCTTAATAACGTTCACATATCCTACCAGTTTTTCATTCTCACGGATCGGCTGGAAGTGTGGTGCGATCACCTTTCCGTAACGTTCCGTCAGATCCTGTACTACCTGACGGAAGCTCGCATCATCCACATCCATCTCTGTTACATATACCATTCTCGGAAGTTTGTACTTATCACAGAGTTCCCATGCCTTCTCTGTTCCGACTTCCACACCTGCCTTGCCTGATACAACGATAACGGCTGCATCGGCGGCACTTACAGCTTCTTCGACTTCTCCCACAAAATCGAAATATCCCGGTGTATCCAGAATATTAATCTTCGCTTTCTCCCATTCGATCGGAACCAAGCTTGTACTGATCGAAAATTCACGTTTTTGCTCTTCTTTATCAAAATCACTGATCGTGTTGCCATCTGCAATCTTTCCCATTCGGCTTGTTGCCCCTGATACATATGCCATGGCCTCTGCAAGACTGGTCTTTCCGCTTCCACCGTGTCCTAAGAGAACCACGTTCCTGATTTCGTCCGTTCTGTAAACTTTCATATAGCTGCCTCCTTATTTTGGTAAAATCTCATGTAAATATTGTACTAAACTTTTGCTTTTTTTACAACACTTTTATACACTTTAACCATATCATTTTTGTATTTATTTTTAAATATATGTAATTTTATACTTATTTCTGAATTTTCTTTACAATTTTATCATACAGTTTGCATCATTTTCCACCGTTTCTGCACATTGCTTTTTCGCTTTAAAGTATTATAGTGTTGACAAATTCATCTGTCGCACGTTACAATAGAAACTAAGTTTTTTGATTATGAATTATTCACACTGTTTATTCGTAATTTTTTATAAATATATTCTAACTTGCCGGAAGGAGAATCTATCATGAAACAAAAAATCGGTTTTATCGGACTCGGACTGATCGGCGGTTCTATCGCAAAAGCCGTCCGCCAGTACTATCCTGATTACGAAATTGTGGCTTTCGATAAAAATAAAGAAGCCCTTGCCCTTGCAACCCAGGAATCTGTCATCGATGTGGCAGCAACCACGATTGACAATAATTTCCATAATTGTAACTATATATTCTTGTGCGCACCTGTTGCATCTAATACTGCTTATCTCAAACAACTGACAGAATATCTGGATGATGACTGCATTCTTACAGATGTAGGAAGTGTAAAAGCGAACATCCATGAGGAAGTACAGACACTCGGTATCGGGAAATACTTTATCGGAGGACATCCGATGGCCGGTTCTGAAAAAAGCGGATACAGTAATTCCAAGGCAATGTTGATTGAAAATGCATATTTTATTCTGACACCGACCGACCAGGTTGCCCGTGAAAAGGTGGAGGCCTATGAAAAATTTGCAGAAAGCCTGAAAGCACTCCCGGTTATCCTTGATTATCGGGTACATGACCAGATTACTGGAACGATCAGTCACCTGCCTCATATCATTGCATCTACACTCGTCAACTTTGTTAAAACACATGACACCAAAGATGAGATGATGAAGAATCTTGCCGCCGGGGGATTTAAAGATATCACACGTATCGCTTCTTCATCACCGGTCATGTGGCAGAATATCTGTCTGAAGAACAAGGATAATATCGTAAAGATTCTGGATCAGTACATCGACTCCCTCGAAGATTTCAAAGAAGCGGTCGAACGTGAAGATGACCTGGATCTTTATACCCGATTTGAATCGTCCAGGAATTATCGCAATTCCATGCCTTCGTCCTCTGCTGGACCTATCAAAAAATCGTTTGCCGTATACTGTGATATCATTGATGAAGCCGGTGGTATCGCTGCTATTGCAACAATCCTTGCATCTAATAATATCAGCATCAAAAATATTGGAATTGTACACAACAGAGAATTTGAAGAAGGGGTTCTGCGTATTGAATTTTACGACGAAGATTCCAGCAAGCGCGCCGTAGGATTACTGCAGAAATTTAGGTATATTGTATATGAACGTTAGAACAATCCGTCCTGTAAAGGGATTAAAAGGAGAAGTAACGATACCGGGAGATAAATCCATCTCTCATCGTTCTATTATGTTAGGTTCCATTGCACTTGGAACCACAGAGATCACACATTTTCTGGAAGGCGCAGACTGTCTGTCTACCATTGACTGCTTCCGCAGGATGGGTGTGGAGATTGAGAGGAAACCATCCTGCATCCTGGTGCATGGCAAAGGACTGCGGGGACTTAGTGCACCTGCTTCTACTTTAAATGTAGGAAACAGCGGAACAACCACGCGTCTGATCTCCGGAATCCTATCCGGGCAGAACTTTGCAACAACATTATCCGGAGATGCTTCTCTGAATTCCAGACCAATGAAACGTATTATGACACCTTTAAACAGCATGGGGGCTCACATCACCAGTCTGAATGATAACGATTGTGCACCTCTCCGAATCGAACCGGGAGAATTGCACGGTATCCATTATCAATCTCCGGTTGCATCCGCACAGGTAAAATCAGCCGTCCTTTTGGCCGGTCTTTATGCGGAGGGTCCGACTTCTGTCACAGAGCCAGCTCTTTCGCGCAACCATACAGAACTGATGTTACAGGGATTCGGTGCATGTGTTGCAACAGATCTTCATACAGACGGAACTGCAACTGCTCATGTAGAACCTTGTAAAGAGCTTTTCGGTCAGCAGATCTGCGTACCCGGAGATATCTCTTCTGCTGCTTACTTTATTGCTGCCGCACTTCTGGTTCCTGGCTCGGAGCTTCTGGTCAGAAATGTCGGGACCAACTTCACACGTGCCGGATTCTTAAAGGTCTGCAAAGATATGGGTGCCGACATTGAGACAGTCAGCCAGACTTTCGAAGGTGGGGAAGGACGTGCGGATCTTCTTGTACGTCACAGCCGCTTAAAAGGAACTGTGATCGAAGGTGATACCATCCCGACTCTGATCGATGAGATCCCGATGATTGCGGTCATGGCTGCTTTTGCCGAGGGTCAGACAGTGATCAAAGATGCTGCTGAATTAAAGGTGAAAGAAACGAACCGTATCGATACGGTTACTGCCGGATTAAAGGCTATGGGTGCTGATATCACCCCGACGGATGATGGTATGATCATTGAGGGAACCGGCCATCTTGGCGGTGCTTCTATCCAGAGTTATCTGGATCACCGGATTGCGATGGCGTTCTCGATTGCCGGGCTCGCTGCTGACGGAGAAACACAGATTATAGACAGTCAGTGTGTGGATGTGTCCTATCCGGAATTTTATGCGACATTAAATTTAATTGGGATTTAATTTATTAACGTAGTTGGCCTCTCGATCCTTGAAGAAAACAGTATAAAGTGGTTCTGGTTCAGGTTCCACGCTCTAAGAAAAACTAAGAGAGCCAGAATCTCCTAAAAGCAAAGGAACTACGCTCAAACTCGGCATTCGCCTCAAACACGTTCGCTTCGTTCCTTTAACGGAGATTCTGACTCTCTAACTTTTTCTAAGAGCATTTCACATTCACCAGAACCACTTTATACTGTTTTCTTCAAGTCGTGACTAGCAGCGGATGTTAATAAATGAAATGCCCGGAAGTGTAACCCGGTGGAGGCCACTACGGTTACGCATTTGCCATTTAATTTTTGAGGCATTTGATACACACGGAATAAAACTTGGAAAGGCGTTCCTGTGAATGTGAAAGAGGCGTTGGTAATTCTTAAGGGGTAAAATTCTGCGTTAGGTTTTCAAAATTTGACTGTCTGAGGCGTATGCCGAGTTTCAAATTTTGAAAGCCTGCTTTTAGCAGAATTTTGCCCCTTTAGAATTGACCCGCCGATGGAACCTGAGCAGGAACGCCTTTTCAAGCTTTATTCCGGTTCGGGTATCCAAAGCCTTCCTGAATTAAATCCCAATTAAATTAACATCCCTCTCTCTTCCGCAATCTTAAGCAGTTCCCCTGCTTTCTGATTCATCTTTCCGGTTTTGACTCCGGCATTGATCACTTTTTTGCATTGTTCCATCATTTCTAATGCTTTTCGGTAGGTCTCGCAGGATATTGGCTCGTATGGTTCTTCACTGATGATCTCGGATGCGAGCAGTCTTGCGAGCTGATAGTCGCACTCGCCCGGATATAGGATTCCGGCAGCAAATGGGATTCCGGCTTTCTGAAGTTTCCGGTAAACCGGAATTCCGGTTCCACAGGATGAGAGGACGAAAACTTCCGGTTTTCCCACTACCCTTGGAAGTTCCACACTTCCAAAGCATGGATCATAATAACCATTATCAATCCCATACAGCTCCCTTATTTTTTCTTCCGTAAATATTTCTTCCGGGTTTCCAAAGCCTGCAATCCTGTCTCCTTTTACGCAGACTACTTTATCTGAAATTTTCTGTGCCAGATCGATCTCATGCAGGGACATGATCACTGTTATTTCTTTTTCTTTTGCCATCTTTCTTAAGATTTCCAGCAGTTCTAATTTATGCCGGATGTCCAGATAGGATGTCGGCTCATCTAAGATCATGACTTCCGGTTCCTGACAGATGGCTCTTGCCAGTAATATACGCTGTCTCTGTCCATCACTGATTTCCAGAAAATTCCGGATTCCTAATTCCTGAGCATGCACAGCCATCAATGCTTCATCCACCTTGTTTTCGTCTTCCCTGGAAAGGACTCCCAATCTTCCGGTATACGGATAGCGCCCTGTCGCCACTACATCGTGACAGGTCATCAGTTCCGGTTTCATCCGTTCCGTCAGCATTACTGCCACCTTCCTGGCCATACTCTTATAAGAAAGCTTTCGTATCTCATCTGAATCTAGATAGACTTCGCCTCCGATCAGTTTCAACTGTCTGGTAACGCTCTTTAATATGGTGGATTTTCCCGCACCATTTGGTCCGATCAGGGTAACGATCTCCCCCTTTTTTATATCCAGATTGATATCACGGATCAACACCTTTCCCTGATATCCTACAGAAAGGTCTTTCGTCTTTATATAATAATCTTTCATTTCCTACCTGCCTTTCTGTCCGTGTACCATCATAAATATGACTATCGGTGCACCGAATATCGATGTCACCGTACTGATATTCAGTTCCATCGGTGCAAATGCCATCCTTGCAATCAGATCACAGATCATACAAAATACTGCACCTCCGATAAATGTTCCCGGTATCACAACCAACGGTTTCGATGTCTGCAGCGCATGCTTTATCAGGTATGGAACAGCAATTCCCACGAATGAGATCGGACCTGCGAAAGCTGTCACACTGGCAGAAAGCACACTGGACAAAAGAATCAGTGCTACCCTGAAAAATCTGATATTTACTCCCATGCTCTGTGCGTATGCTTCCCCCAGCTGATATGCCCCGATTGGTTTTGACAGAAAAAATGTAAGTACCACCGTCACACCAATTACAGTAGCGGCAACCTCTACATTACTCCAGTTCATTCCTGAAAAGCTTCCCTGTGACCATCCATGCAGATTGACAATATCGGAATCTTCCGCAAAGGTTACAACAAAATCAGTAATTGCCGAGCAGATATATCCAATCATGATCCCACCCACAAGAAGGGTTGCCATATGCGTCATTTTCCTGGACAACAACAGGATAAATCCAGTGGAAATAAGTGCACCCGCAAATGCAGCAATGATCAACGTATAAGAAGATACAAACGCATATCTCTCCAGGAAAAATATCATTACCAGCGCTACCATCATCTTCGCCCCGGAAGAAATTCCCAGAACAAACGGACCTGCAATCGGATTTGAGAAAAATGTCTGAAGCAGGAACCCGGATAATGACAATGCGCCTCCCAGGATTGCTGCCATCAGTACTCTCGGAAGTCGTATCTTCCATATAATGTTTGCCTCTGTTCCTTCTCCGCCTCTTCGAATCAGTATCTTGCATATTTCTGCTATTGAAATATGGACATTTCCCGTATTAATATTTAAAACTGTTACAACACAGAACGCCGCTGCCAGAACCCCGAATACCAGGGTGTATCTGGAACGCCGCCTGAAATTCTCTTTCTCCATCATTTCTCCTTTTAAAAAAATCAGGTGAACACATCCAAACGCCCACCTGATTATTATACTGTATTATTTTACCCGATACAAGAATGTCATACCACTCTCATCTCCATCTGTCAGCATCAGATTGATATCCGTAATCAGATTTCCCACAATGTCCGTTGCCTGATACAGTGATTTTCCGGTGCACCACACATTTCCGCTCTTCACTGCCTTAAAATCTGCGAACAATTCACTCTTTGCTGTCAGATCTGCAATGCTATTGATCGGACTGTCGATCGATGCATTATAGATCAGATAATCTGCATTCTTTGCTTTTGCATAAAACTCTTCCATCGACAGTTCCACAGAAGCACTCTTGCTTTTTGTGTTCTTAAGATCCTGAAAAATGTATTTTCCTCCGGCAATATCGATCATCTTCGGAATATAATCACTGCTGCTTCTTACGACCACTGTTCCATCTGTATTCACAAAGAAATAAGCAACTGTTTTTCCTGTATTCTTAAAATCTTTCAGACTGCCGATCACTTCTGTCTGTGTATCAAAAAATGTATCTGCTGCATCTTCTTTGTTCAGCATTGCTGCATATGCTTTGATCCACTCCGTCCTTCCAAGCGGATGACTTTCATAACTGGAACGGTCAATAAACACCGGAATATCCAGATCTTCGATCATCTCCTGAACCTTTGGTGTATGCAGGATCATCGTGGATTCAATTGCAAGATCACAGTCCTCATCTATCAGCATTTCATAATCCGGTTCGCTGTATTTTCCTGCAAACAGGATCTTGCCGTCTTCCATTGCTTTCTTCGCATGATCAATATACCAGTCCGAAGCCTGTGCTCCCGACATCCGGATACTGTCCAGCCCATCCATCGCATCAAACAATGCCATTGCCGATGTTGCTGCGAGATAAATGTGCTCCAATGGCTGTTTTAATACCACAATTTCTTTATCCAGATCTGCCGGTTTCTTCTTACCTTCCGGCACGATCAGATACTGCCTGTCTTCGTGTACGTCCAGTAATTTGTATCCTTCTTTATAATAATAGACATCAAAACCCGTAGCATATTTCAGCTTCATTGTTTTCTTATACTCAAGACCGTCTATCTTCGGAGCATGTTTTTCTGTCGCCCCTGCTTCTTCTGTCTGCTGTATTCCGTCACCTTTCGATACACCCGATTTACCTGAGCCGCTGCACCCGGTCAGTGCTCCTGTTGCCAGAAGCACTGTACCTGCAAGTACACACAACAGCCGATATGTTCTCTTTTTCATCCTTTTCTCCACTTTTTCAGATCACAAGAGCATTGTCCACACTCTGCTATCTTACGCAATCTCTATTCTGCACTTTGGCCGTTACATCCCAAAATCACCTGGTAGACCTTTTCCCATTCTTTCTGTGCATCTTTTCCTTTTTCATCTTTTGCACGGTCAACGATCACCGGAATCTGAAGAAGCGTCATCTTCTCTGTCATCTTTCGATAAGCTGTCATCTTTTTCTTTGCCGCTTTTTTGCTGCTTCTTTTTTCCGGCAGCACGCTGGATGAAAGGAGTGCAAGATTACATTTGTTTTTTACAAGTTTCTTATAATTTAATTTGCCGGACGTTCCCGCATAAATGACTTCTTTCTCAGCCATCTTTTCTTTGATAGTTTCATTCTTGCATTTATTTTTCTTCACACCTACTGTTGTCACTTTATCAAGCTGTCCCAGTTCTTCCATCAGGGAAATCGTCTTATTCGATCCTGCATAAACATGATCTGCCGGCTGTCTTACCACAATGACTTCCTTATCCAGCCCCGCCGGAATCTCTGCATTTTCCGGAACGATCAGATATTTGACCACGTTGTTCAGGTACAGTGCTGCCTGCTCCTGCTCTGCCGGATTCAGTCCGCTTATTTCTGATGCTTCTTTCCATTTCTTACCGGCTGCTTTTCTTCCGGTCTTTTTATTCATATCGATCTCCAACAATGTAATTCCCTGATCATAATGATATATCTTGAAATATTTCGCATACTCGGCTTTTGTTTCAGACTGATACTCCAGGCCGATGATCTCCGGTGCTACCTCGTCCATTTTTTTGTTTGCTGTTGCCGTCTTGCTGCTGTCACTTCCGTTTACACCGATTACCGTTACTTCTTTTCCGTTGGCTCTCGCTGATGCATTGGCTTTTGCTGCTTCGGCAATGTATACAAAAATCGTATATTTAATCTCATGTGCCGTAGACATCGCCGTTGTCATACCCACAACCGAGTTATTCTTATTCATTTCTACCGGAATTACAAAGGATGTAGAACTTCCTGTTTTCGCACTCGGATAATATACATTTCCATTCGCTTTTACATATTGGTAATGCGGACTGCTGAATGTGATCGTTGCATATGCCTGACCGCCTGTAACCGTTACCTTGCTGCAAGTGATGCTTACTTTTCCTGTTCCGCCTGACCATGAGAAGCTGTCCGGTGTGTATACACCGTCTTTTAATCCTGTGGTACTGTTGACTCTGGCTGTTGACTTATTCAGATCAGACTCGTATTTTGATTCCTGATCCGGTTTTCCATTGTTTGTCGTATTATTTCCTGTAGTTCCACTGTTTCCATTATTGTTTTCTGCATTTCCCTGGTTATTTCCGTTGGAACCATTTCCCGGATTGTTATTATTTCCGCCCGGTGTCAATGAGCCATTGCTTCCGTTATTACCATTCGAAGCATTTCCATTATTGCTGTCCGCAATCTTAGTCATGCCTTCTGAATGAAATGTCAGTGTTCTGGTGTCCCACTTATTACTCTTTGTCGTATGAACGGCAATTGTCATTACCTCATCCAGTTTCTCTACCGGAATCTGAAATGTATATTGCTCTGCAAGAAGCGAATCCGGAAGGATCCAGTTCTTTTCATCATCCGGTGCGCTATTTACATCGCCCAGATAGATTCTGTTATAACCCTGACCGCTTAATGTAACTGCCGCCGTCATCTGTCCATTCTTTACAGTCATAACACAATCCGTAACACGGAACATCTTTCCGCCGGCTTCAGCATTCACCTGATAGGTTCCGTCTGCTATGATACGTTTTGCAGAGGCAGATGAAAATATAAGTGTACGGTCATACCATTTATCTTTTTTAATGGAATGTGCCGCAACTGCAATTCCTTTATCCAGATTTTCTACCGGAACTTTGTATGTATATTTTCCAGCCTCATCAGCCACATATGAAATGTAGTCTTTTGCTGCAGCTTCTGCCGCATTGGCTGCTAGTCCCATATAAAGATAATCATATCCGGTTCCGCTTAATGTGATTACAGCATACATCTTACCTTTTTCAGATGTCAGGATACAATTCGTAACTTTGAACATCTTATTTCCAGTATCCACATCTACCTGATAACTTCCATCTGTCAGGGTTTTATTTTCTGTTTCCGATGCTGTTACCGTTACCTTGCATGTGGCTTTAAGCTCTGTTCCTTCAAAGTTGGTAAATGTTGCCGTTACCTCCGCCGTTCCAGCTTTCACTGCAGTCAGTTCTGCCCGTGTTCCGGATTTTGCAACGGTTACAATCTTTGGATCAGAAGAAGTCCATGTCATATCCGGTGCTGTATCAGATGCTGATAATGCCGGTGTGAACTGAGGTGTCAGTTCCTGAACTTCTCCCTCTTTCATGCTGAGTTCAGATCCCTCTTTGAAACTTAATTCCGTAATAACGGTCTGATCCGGTGTGGATGGTGTCGACGGAACTGTATCTTCCGGGATTGCAATATTGATCGTATATGCAATATTTTTTCCACTCATGGAACTGGTATGTGCCATAAAAGTCATTGAACTATTTAAATTAACAGGAATCTCAAATGCAACTCCGGCCTCGCCTTCTCTCGGTTTTGCATGATATATGTTCTGGGTTCCATTCACTTTCACCCATACTTTATCATACTTAGAACTGCTAAAATTTATCCAGGCTGTTGCTTTTCCATTCTTTACGATTACTTTTTGACACTCAATCTTCACCTTGCTTGAACCACCCGAAGTCAGTTTTGCCGAAAAATGATCCGCATCAACACCATATTCTCCGTCTTTCAAAGCACCTGCCATACCGCTGATATCAGTAATGTTCTCAAATATTTCGTCTTCGCCGATTGGTTCCGTCTGTGGGGCGATTCCGTCTTCCTGCGTATTCTGTACCTTTTCGACAGCTACCTGATTTTTCCCGGCTTCTTTTGTGACTTCCTGACTTGTATCTGTCGTCACACTGCTTTCTGGCTGTCCGGCAGCGGCTTCTGGCTCAGTCTGTCCGGCAGCGGCTTCCGGCTCTGTCTGTCCAGCTTCATCACTATCCTGTTTATTCTCACTCAATGTATCTTCTACGGCTGCATTCTGATCTTCCGCATACACTCCCGATACCGGTGCAACTGCCATAGACACAGCCATAAATAAGGCCAAAAATTGCTTGGAATTATGTTTCATCTTATACTCTCTCCCTACTACTTTTCTGTCAATCAAAATACCCTTCCACGAAATCATCCGTAAAAGGGTACAAAATGGCCTTGTTAATTTATTATAATTTTCTTCCATTTTTGTACAACCAATTACTCGTGGTCCGGATTTACTTCCATGTACACTACAGGCAGGTCTCCTGACTCACAGATCCATACATCAGAATCTTGTCTTCCCGTTATCCAGTGACTTTTTTCTTTTCTGATATTCCCTGCTCACAGTGACGAGTTCGCACAGGACTTGCACCTGTTTCCCTTTTCACCGGCTCTATCAATCTTATCCAGCCGGCACCTGCAGTTTTCATTCTATTTTTCTCATCTTGACTACGATACCATAAGTACCTGTAAAATGCAATTGTTAACCCAGATTCTGCTTCTGTACTGCCTCTTCGGTGCGGAATTTTTCAAATGTATGAACTACCTCTTCCGCATCAGAACCATCTACTACAAAAATCATCTTCTGATTCAGCGTAACTGTCATCATTCCCATAACTGATTTTCCATCAATGATAAGTTTATGTGCTGTATCTTCAATCAAGGTATCAGCCTCTACTTTCTGACACATTCTTGAAAATTCTACAAGCTGTTCCGGTGTTTCAAATTTTACATTCATTTTTATCATAATTAAGTCTCTCCTCTCAGGTGTATCCATCATTTTCATTACAAACACATCTGTTTATAAGAAAAATATAAATCAGTATACTACGTTTTTTTCTACTATGTAATATATTTTTTTATTTCTTAACATTGTCTTTTCACCTAGAATATATTATACTTATCTGGCATCATCCGTATTAAAGATAACTAACTATATATATATATCAATTTTATATATTATTTTGGAGGATATTATGAGTACATACGATTATTACCGTATTTTTTACCATGTTGCACAACATCACAGTTTTACAAAAGCGGCAGAGGTATTACACAATAACCAGCCGAACATTACCCGTTGTATGAATAATCTTGAGACAGAACTTGGCTGTCACCTTTTTGTCCGTTCGAACCGAGGAGTCTCACTGACGCCTGAAGGCCAGAAGCTTTTTAACCACGTTGCGATTGCTTTCGAACAGCTTGAACTCGGAGAAGCCGAGCTCAAGCGTGACCAGAGTCTTACAAGCGGACTCATCTCCATCGGAGTCAGTGAAAATGCACTTCGTATTATGCTTCTGTCCAAATTAGAAGCATTTCACAATCATTATCCACATGTAAGGCTTAAGATATCCAACCATTCCACTCCGCAGGCGATTGCTTCCCTGGAAAGCGGACTGGTGGATTTTGCAATTGTAACAACTCCACTTTCTGTTCAAAAACAGTTTCAGAAAATCTCCCTGGGTTCTTTCCGGGAAATTCTGATCGCCGGCCCGAAATACAAAGAACCGGCTTCCCGCATCTGCTCACTGGAAGAACTTACGGACTACCCTTTCGTCTCGCTGGAAAATAACACCAGCACCAGAGATCTTCATATTCAATACTTTTCTTCTCACGGGCTTCCGTTCCGTCCGGATCTTGAAGTTACATCCACCGACCAGTGCCTGGCTTTGATCCAGCACAATCTTGGTATCGGCTTCTATCCTGAGAAGCTTGCAGAAGAACCGCTCAAGCGTGGAGAAATTCTTCAGATCCATCTGAAAGAATCCCTTCCTGCGAGACAAATCTGTCTTATACAGAATGCTTCCAGACCACAGAGCATTGCAGCGCAAAAACTAATCGAGACATTGATCCGTATCTGATGACGGATCAATGTCTCTTTTTTGTCCCTTTTTTATCTTTCGTTTCTCCGGGATTCTATATCCAGGAACATCAGCAGGAAGCTGACGATCAAAAGTCCGCAGGATACCCAGATCATATGGATTCCATAATTGGCTGAAAGATTGCCTCCGATTCCGGCTCCTACCGCAAAAAGAACTATAATTCCAAAATAATACATTGCCTGCCGCAATTGTTCCGGCTTTTTCTCTCTCAGATAGAAGGATAATGCCGCCGTTCCACTCCGTAAGTTTCCGATACACATAGTACTTGCATATGAAAATCCATTTACCTTCCGGAAACTCTGCACCTGCATCGCACAGGCAAAGGATACCAGAACAGTCGCGATCATATTTCCCCGCTGCGGAATAAATCCTACAACAAACAAAATGAGGATCTCTGCTCCCAGTATTCCTTGTCTCCAGTGCAGGCGCCTGGCATATTTGTACTTATTCTGGATCTGCTCCGCAATCAGAACACCTAAAGCAAATGCAAAAAGCGGAAATAAATATTTCAGTCCAGCCTCCCATTTTCCCGTCATGAAATTCTGGCTCATCAGCACCACATTACCTGTCTGTGCATTCGAGAATACTTCATTCCTCGTATTATAGGTATACGCATCCTGAAATCCACCCGACAAGGCCAGAAATGCACTACAGATGAATGCCTCCGACATCTGCTTTCCGGAAAATAAACTTTTCATTACTCCCATGTTTTCATCTCCTTAGAATAAAAACGGAGGATGATTCTCATACGTTCTTACGTTTTCCGATCCATCCCCCTCAGCAGACTATTATACGAAAGAATATCAAAAATGTGAAACGTATATTTGATATATCTTCCATATCTTTTTTATATATTCAATTTTATATTAAACATTTCAGACTTCTTCCGCAACTTCTTTTACAAATGAAACCTTTCTCCACTGCTTTTCTTCTTTTTTTACAATCCGCCTGTATATTTTTTCAATGCTTCCATATATGCTTTTCCATACCGGCTCAGTGCCACATCTTTCCGCACAATCGTTCCGATCCGCATATATTCGTCTACCAGAAGTGGTTTTCCGATAATATTCTCTCCATTCAGCTCTTTACTGATCACGCCGGAGCTTACCGTATACCCGTCCAGGCCGACCGCCAGATTGAAAAGCGTTGCCCGGTCTCTGACTTTGATGTTCTTATTCCGGTCCAGTGTGCTTAATATCTCTTCGGAAAAATAAAAGGAATTATAATCCCCCTGCTCAAATGACAAATACGGATACTCCTCCAGATCTTCCAGTGTCAGTGCTTCCTTATCTGCCAACGGATGCTTTGAACTGATAAATACATGTGGCTTTGCTACGAATAACTCTTCGAATTTCAGATCATTCTGACGGATCAGTTTCATGATGATCGTCTCATTCTGTGAAGAAGCATACAGAATACCTATCTCACTTTTCAGCTTCGCCACATCTTCGATGATCTCATAAGTCTGTGTCTCCCGCAGTGTGAAATCATATTTTCTCGCATCAAATTTACGGATCACATCTACAAATGCATTGACCGCAAAAGAATAATGCTGGCAGGATACGGAAAATCTCGGGTTCCGTTCATTTACATTCAGATACCTCTCCTGCATGAGACCGACCTGATCCAGGATCTGTCTTGCATAGGCGAGAAATTCATCTCCCTCCGCGGTGATCGTCACCCCTTTATTCGTCCGGTGAAAAATCGTCACCTGCATCTCCTGCTCCAGTTCCCGGATCGCATTGGTAAGACTCGGCTGGGAAATGAACAGCTCTTTTGCCGCCTCACTTATCGTCCCCTTCTCCGCAACCATGGTAATATACCTTAACTGCTGTAATGTCATAAATTCTTCCTCCCTACAGCATATAGATCAGTGCGTTACAGATACATGCCGCAATATTACTTCCGCCTTTTCTCCCCCTCGCTACAATATACGGGGTATCTTCCAGAGTCAGGATCAGTTCTTTGGACTGTACCACATTTACAAAGCCGACCGGTACACCGATCACGAGCTCCGGACGGATTCTTCCGTCTTTGATCAGTTCATACAGGTGAATTAGTGCTGTCGGTGCATTTCCGATGGCAAAGATCAGTTTTTCGTTCAGTTCACACGCCTTTTTCATACTGGCAACAGCTCTTGTGGTTCCATTCTTCTTTGCCGCCTGTGCCACATCTTCATCTGACATGAAGCAGTATACCTGACCGCCGTACTGTGCCAGTCTCTTTTTGTTAATTCCGGAACGCCCCATCTGTGTATCGGTTACGATGGAAGCACCGCCTCTGATCGCTTCGAGTGCTTTCTCCACCGCATGCTCGGAATACACCAGATTCTTCGCATAATCAAAATCCGCACTGGTATGTATGCAGCGCTTTGTAATTGGTGCCTGAATCTCAGGAAGCACGATGCCTTCCTGCTCCAGTTCTTCCGTAATGATCTCAAAGCTGCGCTTTTCGATCTCTGTCGGAAGAACATTTTCTATCTCTATTTTAGTATGTGCTGCGTGATTATTTTTCTGTATATTCAACGTTTTCTTCCTTTCTCTTCATAGTCCGTCATAGCCCACATCTCATCTTTTCTAACTACAAAACTTGCCATCGGCAACTTCTCTTGCATACTTTGGTATCTACAGCTCCTTACGAATACATAGTAATCCCGAAAAATTATTTCTGCATTCCCATGATCTGATAGATTGCCTTCATGTCCAGATGTTTTCTGAGTGTATCTGCCAGAAGATCATACTGGCTTTCTTTGAATGCTTTCAGGTCTACACCTTCCACTTCTTCCATTGAAAGTCCTTTCTTTTCTGCCAGGGATTTTACGATCTCCGATACAATTTTCTCCTTATCAAAAATGCCGTGGATGTATGTTCCGTATACATTTCCATGCGAGATTCCGTCTGTACTGTTCTCTATTCTGTTTTCCGGCTCCATATCCGGAATCTGTCTGTCCTTTTTCTTCACCGTATCGTGAATCTGATTCATCGGACATCCTTCCAGAAGTTCGGTCTTTCCCATATGGATCTCGTATCCTTCAAACTTCAGATTCTCAAGTGCTTTCAGATTCCCCTCCACATGAAGGAGTGTTCCATTCACCCTTGTTCTGGTCTTTTCTGTGGTAAATGTAGTCGTTACCGGCAAAAGGCCGAGTCCTTTTATACTGCCGCCATCTTCCACGCCTTCCGGATCACTGAGCGACTGCCCCAGCATCTGATAGCCGCCGCAGATTCCCCAGACCACACAGCCGCCGGCATGCGCCTTTAGAATCTTCGCTTCCATTCCGCTCTGTCTTAACCATTTCAGATCTCCCATCGTATTTTTTGTTCCCGGAAGGATAATCATATCAGGATTTCTAAGTTCTCTTGGATTCTTTACATAACGCAGATTCACTCCCGGAGCATTTTCCAACAGCATGAAATCCGTAAAGTTCGAAATTCTCGGTGTCCGGATGACTGCGATATCCACCAGACCGATCCTTTCTTCTGCACCTTTTCCACCCTTTGTCATGTTAAAACGCTCTGTCAGACTGTCTTCATCTTCAATCTCGACCTGCATATACGGTGTAACTCCGACTACCGGAATGCCGCCTCTTTCTTCCAACATGACAATACCGGGATCCAGGATTGTCTTATCCCCGCGGAATTTGTTGATGACCAGTCCCTTTACACGTTCTTTCTCATCATCTTCCAGGAGCATAAGCGTCCCCAGAAGCTGGGCAAATACTCCTCCGCGGTCAATATCTCCGACCAGAAGCACCGGCGCATCTACCATCTTCGCCAGCCCCATATTTACAATATCATCTTTCTTCAGGTTGATCTCTGCCGGACTTCCCGCTCCTTCGATCACAATGATGTCATTCTCTTCTTCTAATTTGTGAAATGCTTTCATAATGTCCGGTATGAGCTGCTTTTTATAAGCAAAATATTCTCTTGCACTCATATTCTTCAAGACTTCACCATTTACGATCACCTGTGATCCTACATCGTTGGTCGGCTTTAACAGGATCGGATTCATCTCTACCTGCGGCGCCACGCCTGCTGCCTCTGCCTGCACAACCTGTGCACGTCCCATCTCCAGTCCATCCTCTGTAATAAAGGAATTCAGTGCCATATTCTGGGATTTGAACGGAGCCACCCGGTATCCGTCCTGTTTGAATATTCTGCAAAGTCCCGCACACAGAAGACTCTTTCCTGCGTTGGACATTGTCCCCTGTATCATAATTTTTCCAGCCATGTTATCAACCTTTCATTCTCTTCTTCTGATCTTACCGCGATCCGGTAATAGCCTTCCGTAAGTCCTTCGTAGTTACTGCAGTCCCGGATCAGCAGACCATCCTCCAGTGCTTTCTCATACAGACCTGATTTCCCTTTAAAAAATATATAGTTTGCTTCCGATCCCCATACATTCAGACCAAGCTTTCTCATCCGCTCTGTCATCCAGAACTTTTCTTTTTTTATATATTCTCTCGTTCTCTTTAAATATGCTTCGCAATCAACAAGTGCTGCCACACCTGCTTCCTGTGCCGTTACCGACACATTCCACGGCTGGAGCATTGCCCTCATTCGTTTCCTAAGAGCTGCATTCTCACACAATGCATATCCAAGTCTTACACCCGGCATACAGAATATTTTCGTAAATGCTTTGATAATGACCACATTCGGATACTGTGTCAGATACCCCCGGCATTCATATCTTTCTGGTTCTTCCAGAAACTCTATAAAGCACTCATCCAGGACCAGTATCGTACCGCATTTATTACACCTGTTCATCACACGGATCAGCAGTTCTTTTTCCGTTGTCTGTCCGGTCGGATTATTGGGATTGCACAGAAATATCATATCTGTATCTTCCGTAATCTGTTCCAGTATATCCTCCTGTATCCGGAAATCCTGTTCTTCTTTTAATCTGTAATATTGTACCTCTGCTCCAACTGTGCCAAGTGCCCGCTCATACTCGGAAAAAGCTGGTGCCGTCACCAGTGCTTTTTTCGGTCTCACTGCCATTACGACAGCAAAAAAAAGCTCTGCCGCACCATTGCCGCAGAGTATCTTTTCTTTTTCTATTCTCTCAAAATCACTGATCGACTCCCGAAGTCTGTCGCATCTGACATCCGGATAATGCATGATCCTGTCTGCACTTTCCTGTACGCTCTTTCGTACTGCTTCGGGAACTCCCAGTGGGTTACTGTTTACAGAATAATCTGTAACAGATGGATTCCGGTAAATGTCTCCACCGTGAACTGTCTCTTTCTGTTCTGCCAACTTTTTTCACCCATGCGGCTAGCCGCTCTCTCTGCTATTTTGCTACAACCATCTTACTCACTTTGCAGAAAATAGTCAACCGGAATCTTATACCTGAATTCTTGTTGCCGCATCGCTGCTCATTGCGATCCGCTTCTCACCACTTCTGATGATCAGGTCTCTTCCGGAATTCTGAATGACTGTGATCTCACTGCCTTCATCAATCTTGCATTTTCGGATCTTATCCAGAACTTCCGGGATGCCGAACATCCACTTGATGGTGTAGCTTTTTCCAGCCGCCGCCTTTGACAATGCCTGCATAACTAACACCTTCTTTACCTCTTTTTTATATTGTAAGTTGCACTGACTATGTTAGTCAACAGGAACATTGTTTGCACAATTCTAACTTTTTATTCATAATTTGCAGATAATATTATTTGTTTTTTGATTTTTATTATCAATATCATCTACAGAACCAGAATCCGGAGGATGATTCCAAGTATCAGACCAAGCATTGCCGTCCCATATAACAGCTTATGCGATCTCCGGATATCCAGTAGTTCCATCTCCCGGACCGGATCTCCGATCGTCGGCTTCTTATGCAGCTTTCCAAAATACCATGCATCTCCTGCAAGCTGCACATCCAGCGCCCCCGCCATGACTGCTTCTGTCTGTGCAGAGTTCGGACTTTTATGATTAAAGCGGTCTCTTCGGAAGATACACGCTGCATTCTTTCCATCCATTCCGGTCAGATATGCAGCCAGGATCATCAACACTGCCGATACCCTTGCCGGAATGAAATTCACCACATCGTCTAACTTCGCTGCTGCCGTTCCAAACCACTGATACTTGTCATTCTTATATCCAACCATCGAATCCATCGTATTGATCGCTTTGTATGTAAATCCCAGAACAGCTCCGCCGATCAGCATATAAAATAACGGTGCGATCACACCATCTGATGTATTCTCTGCCACCGTCTCTACGGCCGCCTTGGTCACACCTTCTTCCGTCAGATTCTGTGTATCTCTTCCGACAATCATGGACACGGCCTTTCTCCCGGCCTCCAGGCCCTTATCTTTCAGTGCTATGTAGACCCTGTCACTTTCTACTTTCAGGGATTTCGTTGCAAAGATCTGATAACACCAGAAGCTTTCCAGTGCAAGTCCAAGCTGCCAGAAATACTTATATGCAACCGATAAGATCACCGCCGGAACTCCTGTACTGACCGTCACAACCACCAGCACCAGAATCCCTCCACCGATGCGTTCCCCTGTCTTATTCGCCGGCAGACAGTTTCTGATAATTCTTTCGGTTCCCGATATCAGATGCCCGATCAGCCTCACCGGATGATACAGCCATCTTGGATCCCCGAAGATCAGATCCAGAACAAAGCCCGCCACGATCGCGATCGTCATATATGTCATTCTCTGAAATTCTAAGTTCATATCCTTCTCCATTCTTTATCTGATAATCATAATAACTTCCTGCTGGTGTCCCGTCTTCCTTTACTGCATACCGTTCCATGATACTCATGATCGTTCCGCCATGTGCCACAACCGCAATCGTCTCCCGGTCATGTGCCTGCGCATCCCGTACGACTTCCCGGAACCCTTCCAGTGTCCGCCGGATGAACGCTTCCCTGCTTTCCCCTTCCGGAAATGGCAGCTTCCCACCACTGTCTATCCATGCCTGATACTCCGGGCAGCCGGAAAGTTCGATATAATTATGATTTTCAAACAGGCCAAAATCACACTCCCGTAACTTTTCATTACAGCTATATGCTCCTGCTTTCATCATCTTCGGATAAATGATCTCTGCCGTCTGCACACACCGCTTCATCGGACTTACATAGACATATGTAACCTCAGGATACATTCCTTTTCTCTCTTCCAAAAGCTGTATTCCTTCCAGACATAAAGATTCATCCGTCGTTCCGATATAGCGTTTTTCTTTATTTCCTTTCGTCATCGAATGACGTATCAGATAAATCCTCATACTTCCTTTATCACCTGTCCGATTCCGCACATCACACGGTATACTTTCTCCGAATATGCCGCAAGGCGCGTGCACACTCTTCCGGTCTGCTCTCTGTATTCCCGTTCCATCCGGTCAACCGGCACGATCCCGTATCCGATCTCATCTGTGATCAGGATCAGTTCCGGATTCTTCCGAATCAGTTCTTCTGCAAGATCATCTATCGGTTCTCCTTCCTTTATCTTTCTTTCGATATACTGATGGAAATGATATATCCCTTCGCAGCTATATAGTTCTTCTTCCGTACATACCGCACCGTCTGCCCATGTGACATCTGGGTAGATTTTCTTTGCGAATGCAAGTTTTCCCTGATATGCGCCGCCTATTATCATGATCATGACTTCTTTTCCTTCCTCCAATCCTGTATTTTCATCTTTCTGTTATTTTCTACTATTTCTCTGCTGTTTTCTTTCTGCCACTTGTTTTCTTCATTCTTTCCACACTTTTATCCAGCCTGTTCATCATTTGATGATTCCGCTTTTTACTACGATATCCACTACTACCACGACAAGCGACATCACAAGTTCACATACCTGCAGGAAATATCCACACAGATCCCCGGTCACACCACCGAAATTCTTCATCGCCATCCGGTAATAATATCCAAATACCACGCCTGCCGAGATCACACATCCGATTCCGCAGATCCCTCCGGTCAGTGGAATCAGGAAACACAGTACAATCAGATAAATGCCCAATACCATTCTTGTAATTCTGGTCGATGCACTTTCCGAAAAATCTGCCACCATACCTTTCTTCCTTGCCTGTGGAAATGTAACTACAGACAGTCCACTCAATGTTCTCGATAACATGAAGCTATATGCGATCACTTCCATACTCCGTACACTCAGACAAGAATACACGCCAATATACATCAGAAAATAGACGGTACATGAAATGATAGCAAATGCTCCTGCGTGGGAATCTTTCAGTATTTCCAGACGACGCTCTTTCGTCTGCCAGGAACTCAGCGCATCCTGTGTATCCAGAAATCCGTCCAGATGAATTCCTCCCGTAATAAATACCGGGATCAGAATCAGAAATATTACAAAAAATAAGGAATAATTTCCTCCTCCATTCCCATCAAACCATTTTGAAAATCGAAACACTCCATAAGACAAAAGTCCGATCACCGCACCGATCCATGGAAAAAAACACATTGCATACGATTTATTTTCATCTGTCCATTCGCTGCGCGGCATCGGAATCCTGCTGTACATGGAAAACGCAATTTTGAAACTATTCCATATTCTTTTTATACTCTTCATACTTCTTTTGCTCCTTACGAATGCATACCGGAATTCCATACACAACTTCCGTTACTATATCTGCAAGCTCTGCAAGACTTTGATTCACCATTCCGATGCATTCCCGATATTTTTCCGTCTCTTCGCTATAGCCGTTTATATCTGCGTTCACTTCATTTGTAACAATTACAAGACGTGTCGTAGAATTGCTCAGTCTGCGTACTCCTGCCAATACTTTTTCTTTTGTTTCTTTTAAATCATTCAATGTACCATCTTCTCTGTAAAGCTCATTGGCCACCAGATTCGATATGCACTCCAGAAGGATTCCCTGATTCTTTGGTATCTCAAGTTCTGATAGATCTGTATATTTTTCCAATGTCCGGAATCCTTTTCCGGCTCTCAGCCTGTGATGTCTTTCAATCTTTTTCATCGTTTCTTCTGTGTATGGCTGCATGGTTGCAATATATATGTAAGTACCATCCTTCTTATTTCTGCCTGTCAGCCAGTTCTCCGCATACTCAGATTTACCGCTTCCGCTTCCGCCTGTCACCAGATGTATCATTCTTTCTCACCTAATTCTTTATAATCTTCGATGTCATTTTCTGAAAATGTACTCATCCGTCCATACACTTCTGCCGCAAGATTCAGCACCGGAAGATATGCCACAGCTCCGGTTCCCTCACCCAGGCACATATCTGCATGCAATGGTGCATCCATGTGTAACTCTTTCAGGATCTTCTGCATTCCAGGTTCTTTCGAGACATGTGACACAATCATCGCATCTTTGACCCACTCACAGATTCTGACGGCCGCAAGTGCCGCAACCGCTGAGATAAATCCATCAACTACAATCGGGATTCGATATACAGCACCTCCCAGATAGAGTCCGGTGATTCCCGCCAGATCGAATCCGCCTACTTTTGCCAGTACATCCACCGGATCATCCCATTTCGGACGATTGACCGCTATCGCCTTCTCGATCGCGTGTATTTTTCTTTCCAATCCTTCGTTCGTCAGTCCTGCTCCCCGTCCCGTTATCTCTGCCGGTTCGTCTCCCAGAAGTACGGAAGCCACGGCACTGCTGGTCGTCGTATTTCCGATTCCCATCTCTCCGGTAGCAATGATCTTATATCCGGCTTCCTTCTTTTCCTTCACCTGATGGATCCCGGTTAAGATTGCCTGTAACGCCTGCATTCTTGTCATAGCCGGACCTTTGGTCATATTTGCGGTTCCATTTGCTGTTTTATATCTTGGGACTTTTGTATCCGCTGCCATACCGATATCGATGGGAAAGATGTCTACACCGGCTTTTTTACACATGATCGCCGCACTGGTATTACATGTCAGAAAATTCTCTGCAACAATTGCAGTTACTTCCTGTCCTGTCTGCGTTACACCTTCTTCTACCACTCCGTTATCCGCACACATCACGATCAGCGCCTTCCGGTTCAGATTCACGTCTGTATCGCCGGTCAGTGCCGCAATCTGCATAATATGATCTTCTAGTTTTCCCAGACTGTGTAACGGTTTCGCAATGGAGTTCCACTTTTTCTGCGCATTTCCTTTCGTTACTACATCTGCCGGATGAATGCCAGATACAATCTGATGGAATTCCTGTTCCAGTTGTTCTAAACTTTGCTCTGCCATGCTTTTTATCCTCTCTGTTCTCTATGTTCTATCTCTTTCCCTAGCTCTTTTCTCTTGTTCCCTGCATCTTCTGCATTGTTCCAGAAAGTTCTCCGGAATCTTTTCATTTCCATAATAATGAATATGCGGATATCCTGCCAGTACCGTATCGGTACTGATCATGCATTTCCACGAACGGTTTGACATTGGTTTTTCCGCCAAAAATGCTTCCCCGCATACTTCTGAATCATAATAATGAAATTCATGTGCCGGGATACCTCCTGCTTCTTTACCGAATATTCTTCCCCCTGTCAGGGTAACATAGCCGAATCGCTTTAAGGAACCTGTCGGATAACTTTTCCCTTCTAAAAATCCAACCATTGGAAATTCTGTGCCGCTTTCATCTCTGATATATTCCTGCAGGTACATGAATCCTCCACACTCCGCGATACATGGCATTCCGCCGTTCAATGCTTTTTTAATACTCGTCTTCATTGACTCATTTTTACTTAGTTCTTCTGCATATAGTTCCGGATAACCGCCATAGAACAAAAGTCCCGACAGATTTCCCGGAATCTGCTTATCGTAAAGAGGAGAAAAAGGAATCAGTTCCGCTCCCATCTCCTGCAGCAGTTCCAGATTATCCTGATAGAAAAAACAGAATGCATCGTCACTTGCAAGCCCGATCCGTACCGTATCTTTTGTTCTAACCGATTCTGTACTATACTGTGCATTTTCTGCCAAATTTTCTACCATTTCTGATGTATATCCTTGCGTTTTCTTTTCCTGCAGCTCCGGTGCATTTTCTGCCAGTTCCAGAAGGCCTGCGATATCTACACTTTTCAGAATCTGTTCTCCCAGTCTTGTGAGTTTGTCTTCCGTATCTTTTCGTTCTTTTGGAAGCTTCAGTCCCAGATAACGGCTCTCCAGTGCACAATCTTTCATAACCGGAACATAACCGTAGACTTTGATTCCTGTCTGCACCTCGATCATCTCTTTCATTCTTCCATACATCATCGGAGACAAACGGTTCAGAATTACGCCTTTGATACGGCTGTCTTCTTTATAATGCAAAAACCCCTGGATACACGGCACTGCAGACACGCTTAGTCCTTTACAGTCCAGGATCATCACAGCCGGGGTATCGGTAATTCTGGCAATGTCATAAGCACTCGCCTCTGAAGAGATCCCTGCGATCCCATCATAGTATCCCATAACACCTTCCATTACGGAAATATCTGCTCCGGCACCATTTTTTTTCAGGATCTCTCTGACTCCATTTTCTCCACACAAAAAGGAATCCAGATTATAGCTGCTGATGCCGATCACAGTCTTGTGGAACATTGGATCAATGTAATCCGGCCCGCACTTAAAAGACGCAGGATTTATCTCCTGCATCTTCATTGCTTTCAATATTCCGCAGGTCAGCATGGTTTTACCTGCGCCACTTCTCATCGCAGTAATCAGAATTCTAGGAAGTTTCATTACTCAGATTCCTCCATTTCTTCCCGGATTTTCTCCGGTGTCAGATCCCCTACAGAGATCACTTTCGTAATATCCTCCACAATATCTCCGGTCATATCTTCCGGTTCCACCTCGTCCAGATTGATTTCTTCCAGAACGAAATCGTCTTCATTTTCCGGATCTGCTTCCTTTTTTGCCGGTCTGCTCGTAAAGCTGATCACATAGATCGGATTCTGTCCATTCATCATATGATAACTGCCCACTTTTTTCGCACGGCTTACCGCTACCTGAATGACTTCTGCCTCTTCTATCTCATTCTCTTCCGTATATTTTAACACCTGCATCATCGTCTCGAGTGAGATTGCATTGAGCACCACCCGTACAAATGGGTTCTTCTTCCGGATAGCATCCAGGATTTCATACAACTTTCCTTTACTGCCCCCGATAAATACGCAATCAGGTGCCGGCAGTTCTTCCAGTGCCTCCGGCGCCATACCTTCTATCACATGCAGATTATCCACGTGCATCCGCCTTGCATTTTCACGGATCAGTTCCTGCGCCTCCACTTTCTGTTCGATTGCATAGACGTTACCTTGCGTTGCAACCATGGCGGCCTCTACGGAAATAGAGCCTGTTCCTGCTCCGACATCATATACAACTGCATCCTTCTTAATCTTAAGTTTAGCAATCGAAATGCTTCTTACTTCTTCCTTGGTCATCGGTACATCGCCACGTACAAATGTATCATCCGGAATTGCCGGAATCACCGGGCTTTCGCCGCCGGATTCATTTTCAATATAAAGGACCGCCAGATTCTCTCCTTTGTAATGAAGCAGTGATCTTGCTGTTCCTGTCTGAATCTCTTCATTCTTATAAGAAAGTTCTGTTCCGATCCTGACTGTTACTTCGCCCATTCCATATTCCGTCATTTTTGTCAGGATCTGACGGATCTCTTCTGCATTACTTACAAGGGCGAATACCTTTTTATTCTCCTTAATGACCGCCATCAGATTTTCTTTTCTTCCATGCAGGCTTACTAGTGCCGCATCCTCCCATGTTACGCCAAGCTTTGATGCAAAATATATGATGGATGATACTCCAGGCACCACTTTTGTCTCAATCTGTGGGTCATCTTTCATCAATTCCAGAATCTTCTTCGCACCGCTGTAAAATCCTGTATCACCGGACAACGCAATCGTTACATTTTCATATTCCGGATTTTCTTTGATATAAGAAATGATCTCATCCGGGCGGTATGCTTCATATATGGTCTGTCCGACTTCTGCCACTGCCTCGATCATCCTGCCTGCTCCGATCAGAAGTTCTGCTTCCTGACAGCATCTTTTTGCTTCCAGTGTAACCTGGTCTCTGGCACCTGCACCGATTCCCACCAGTGTAACTTTCCAGTGATTATCCAGTTCCAGTTCTTTCTGAAGGAATTTGGACATTTCTTCAAAATTCATTCCCTCTTCTTCTTCCGGCCTTCCGATCACAACCATTTTCACACCGGCTTCTAGTGCAGCCTGACATTTCTGCGGGTATCCGCCTGCAAGTCCTGATTCTTTCGTTACCATATAAGCAATATCATATTCCTTTAACATGGCACGATTCATTTCCGTAGAAAACGGTCCCTGCATACAGATGAGATGACGTCCGGAGAATCCAAGTTCTTCACAATTAACTGCCACCTGGCCAATAGACAGAACGCGCGCATATACCCGGCTTTCGTAATCCGTCAGTCTTGTATAGGATTCCAGCTCCTTGCTTCCTGTTGTTACCAGAATATTTCCTTCTGTTTTTTCCAGATACTTTATCGCTTCATCCATATTTTCCACACAGATGCTTTCTTTGGTCTCTTCACTTCCCCTGACCAGTCTTAAATACGGAACCTGCATAACCTCGCAGGCACTTTTCAAGTTTTTGGTCACTTCTTTGGCATATGGATGCGTTGCATCGATCACATAATCCGGCTCAAACACCCTCATAAACTCACCCATCTGCCCACTGTCCATTCGGTCGTGTGTCACCGTTATATTCTTCTCTTCCGGAAGCAGACTCTCCCCATAAGCGGTTGCCACACAGACATGCAGTCTTACGCCTCTTCTTCCGAGATAAGATGCTAATTTTCTTCCTTCTGTTGTCCCTGCATATAATAGAATCTTTTTGTCTTTCATATACGATATCCCCTTGGTGTAACCATTTTTTCCCGAATTACTTTTGTCTGTTTATTTCCGATAAATACAGTAGAGAACATATCTACTGTTGTCTCTTTTAATTCTTTCAGTGTCAGTGTCTGCATTGTTTCTCCCTCGCGGGCAATGTTTTTCACTATTCCGCAGACGGTATCTTCCGCCTTATATTCCAGCATGATCTCACATGCTTTTGCAAGATAGGTACTGCGTTTCCTGCTGGACGGATTATAAAGGCAGATCACAAAATCAGCTTTTGCCGCACAGCGAAGTCTTTCTTCGATCAATTCCCACGGTGTCAGAAGATCACTTAAACTGATCAGACTGACATCATGTCCGACTGCTGCTCCAAGTACCGCAGAACCTCCCAGTGCCGCTGTCACTCCCGGGATTACTTCGATCGCGACTTCCGGATATTCCTCACCGATTTCATACATCAGTCCTGCCATTCCGTATATCCCGGCATCTCCGCTGCATACCATTGCCGTTACAGCTCCTTTTGCTGCCTCTTCGAATGCCATCCTGCACCGTGCTGCCTCCTGTCTCATGGACGTTGTCAGATATCTCTTATCCGGAAAATATTCTTTTAATAATTCGATATATACGGTATATCCGACGATCACATCACATTTTTCCAGCGTCCGGACTGCTTTCACCGTCATCTGTTCATATGCCCCCGGTCCCATTCCTATCACATATACCTTATTCAAACTTCACCCTCCAATTATCCCAGGCAAATGCTGCTGTCACACCATTTTCTGCCTGTTTTCTGATCCGCAGTATACCACCTGTATATACAGCACTTCTTTCACATACATTATCCACTCCGGTAACCTTTTTTACAAATGTAGAAACACTGAATTCTCCTTCTACTTTTTTTAATTCTTCTGCCGGATAAAATTCCGGCTCTATGTTATATTTGTTGCAAAATGTAAGCAATCCCTCTTCGTCTTTTTTTAGATCAATGCTTGCGATCCTGCCAATACTTTTCTTATTAATATGTGATTCTTTCAGTATCTTATCCACCAGCTGTTCTATCTGCTCTGCGGATGTCCCCCGTCTGCAGCCGATTCCCACCGTGATCCGTTGTGGTATCAGCCTTAATACATGACTGCTTAATTTTCGTTCATATATCCCGATATAGATATCTGGATTCTCATAGGTTTCCGGTACGATCTTCACTTCTTCCGGCACAGTACCCTCTATCGAATCTCTTCCGCTCTCAATCGCGGCCACGACTGTCTTTCCTTCCAGAATCTTTGCCGAAATTTGCTTTGCCTTCTGCATATCTTCTATATAAAGATGATTCTTTCTGGCAAATACATCTATTGCCCATTTTCCCCGGATATCTGTAGCTGTTGTGATCACAGGCAGTGCTCCTGCCATCTCTGCAATTCTTTCAGCCATCTCATTTGCTCCGCCAATGTGCCCGGACAGGATCGGGATACAATATTGTCCTTTCTCATCCAGTACCAGTACCGCCGGATCTGTTGTCTTTGATCCTATAAAAGATGCGATCAAGCGCACGGCAATCTGTACTGCTCCAATAAAGATCAGTACATCCCGCGTCCGGAACTGTTCACCTGTCCATTCTCTGGCACTGCATTTTACCGCATCCTTGTCCGATTCCAGTTCTTTGCATTTTACCGCCTGCAGCACCTGGTGTCCTTCTTTTTCCAGTTCATGTGCTAAAGATCTCTCCAGTCTTCTTCCATTTCCGGTAAAACTGATCATTGCAATCTTCATCTTATTTTACTCCCTGACGGAACTCGGTGGTGAATTCCGGATCATACAGTTTCGAACGTTCATACGCATGATGTGTCACCACATCTCCAACGATGATCAATGCTGTCTTTGTAATTCCATGTGCTTTCGCAGTCTCTGCCAGTGTACTGACAGTACAGATGTAACTTTCTTCCTCCGGCCATGTTGCTTTGTATACAATTGCTGCCGGCGTATCTTCTTTATAACCGCCTTCTATCAACTGGCCTTCCAGCTTTTCCAAAAGTCCTGTACTTAAGAAAAGTACCATCGTCGCATTATGACTTGCAAACGCTGCAACCTTTTCCTTCGCCGGAACCGGTGTTCTTCCTTCCATACGTGTGATGACAACACTCTGTGACACCTCCGGAAGTGTATATTCCAGATTCAGTGCCGCTGCTGCCCCGCAGAAGGAACTGACACCCGGACAGGAATCATACGCAATTCCCAGTTCATCCAGATGATCCATCTGTTCCCGGATTGCACCGTACAGACACGGATCACCTGTATGCAGCCGAACCGTCATCTTCTGTTCCCGGTCTGCCTGTTCCATCACTTCCAGAACTTCTTCCAGTGTCATCTTCGCACTGTTATATATCTCGCATGTCTCCTTTGTACTCTTTAACAGCCCCGGATTCACCAGTGATCCCGCATAGATCACCACATCAGCCTGCTCCAGATAACGCTGTCCACGGACCGTGATCAGATCTTCGGCTCCCGGACCTGCTCCCACAAAATGTATCATTTTCCGACTCCTTCCTGTCCTGCAAAGAACCTGCCACCAGCAACTTCTCCTGCATACTCTGGTATCTATTGTATATGTCGTTCTTTTCTGAATCTTTCTATCAGTTCTTCTGCTTTTTCTGTCTTCCCAAGGATTCCGTATACATTGGAAAACGTGACCACTCCCACCTGTATCTCTCCTTTCCCCCGGTAGTTCAGATATTCCTCCATACGCATCATGATTTTTTCCATAATGCGTGTTCGTTCTTCCTCGCTGCATTTCTCCAATGCATCATCCGTCGTCACACAGTCAAGAAATTCGACTGCCTTCTCTCCGGCAATTCCCGCTCTCAATGCGGCCGTGGCGAATAAATCCATCCGACAGTCTGCCCATCTGGAATGGGTATTCATGATTCCGCCGGATACCTTGATCAGTTTCCCGATATGTCCGACCAGCAGGACACCTTTACAATCCTGTTCTACCGCCATATCTATGGCCTGACCAATATAGTTACTACATTTTACCACATCATTTTCTTCTATACTATACTGTTCTTTCAGAAAATCCAATCCGTAATTACCCGGTGCAATGATCAGATACCTGTACTTTTCCGCAAGGCATACCTTCATCTCTACTTCAATGGTATCGATCAGCGCCTGTTCACTCATCGGATTCACAATACCGGTTGTCCCAAGTATTGAAAGTCCTCCTTCTATTCCAAGTCTTGGATTAAATGTTTCTTTTGCCAGTCTTGCCCCTTCCGGAATCGAAATCTCTACATCAATTCCACCGGTATAGCCAACCTCTTCACAGGCTTCTTCTACTTCTTTTCTTATCATCTGCCTTGGCACACGGTTAATTGCGGCTTCTCCCACCGGCTGATTCAGTCCGGGCCTGGTCACTCTTCCTACCCCGATCCCGCCATCAATATGAATCTGTCCTGTTTCAGAAAGCCTTACCTGACTGTAAACCAGTACTCCATTCGTGATATCCGGATCATCTCCGCTGTTTTTTTTGACCGCACAGGATACCATATCCGGCAATTCCCTGTCTGTATATTTTCTCTGTATATCCGTGATATCCAACTGCAGCTTTTCTCCCTGCGGCAGTTCTACCGACACCTGCTCTACTTTTTCACCTGTAAAAAGCATCTGCATTGCTGCCCTCGTTGCAGCCTGTGCACAGGTTCCGGTTGTATACCCTTTTGCTAATTCTTTTTTCGGCATATGGACTCCTTTCCATCAGGGAGCGAGGTTTTGGCTTTTTTAATATCCCCTGACGCAAAAATGGAGGACTGCAGTTTTCTACATTCCTCCACCAATTTTAGCGTTTTCATACTTACATGTCAAATTATCTGTATGACGGTTCTCCACTTATTCGTTACCATTTTTGTTCTTACATTCTTGTTCCCATGCTTTGATTTCACCGCATGCAATCTTCATTCCCGAATCTCCGGACGGCTGGGTCTTGAAGTCATCCGGCATCTCATGAAGTACGATTGTCCTGCCGACAACATCCATTGGATAGAATCTTCCAGTATAAATCTCCATCCATGCAGTTCCATCATTACCTAATACCGGTGGCAGATCTCCTGCATGTCTGGGATGTTCTTCTCCAGTTCCTCCGGGATTCCCATCAGTTCTCCTAAAAGAACTGTGCCATTATACACTTCATAGAGATATACATTTCCACGAATATCAGGGTATTCTTTGCTCCCTTTTATCCTGGCATAGCATAGGCCTGCGGAAGTCCCTGGATTGCTTTATAGATCATATTATCACGCTCCTTCGCATTTATGGTATGCAAAAGAGTATAAATATGTGCGGCTTTTTTCTATTTAATTCACTAGGCCAAATCCCCGAACCCTAATAAAAGCTTACAGTTCTCCATTTAATTATTATGGCATGCGAAACCGCAGGAATAAACTTACAAGGTCCTATCCTGTGCATACGGACTCATGGTTGGTAATTCTTAAGTAAAAAAGTTGACCGTTTGCTCACAAAAAATCCACTGTCTGAGACGAAAGTCGAGTTTGGATTTTTGGTGAGCTCGTTTTTAGGTCAACTTTTTTGCTTTAGAATTTCCCCATGTTGAAGTCAGCACAGGATAGGACCTTGTAAGTTTATTCCGATCGGTGACAGCCGACATGATAAATTAAATAGCAACTCTACTGAATAAACATCGCATCCCCAAATGAAAAGAACCGGTACCTCTCCTTCACAGCCTCTTCATAAGCCGCAAGCACGTGCTCCCGTCCTGCAAGCGCAGATACCAGCATGATTAATGTAGATTCTGGAAGATGGAAGTTCGTGATCAGACAATCCAGTACTTTGAATTTATAGCCCGGATAGATGAATATCTGTGTCCATCCACTCTTCGCTTCCAGATGTCCATTCTCATCTGCTGCCGATTCTACCGTTCTGCAGCTTGTCGTTCCGACGCAGATAACACGGTGTCCCGTCTCTTTTGCACGATTGATCTTCTCAGCCGCTTCTTCATCGATCATGAAGAATTCCGAATGCATATGATGCTCGGTAATCTCATCCACTTTTACCGGACGGAATGTTCCAAGCCCCACATGAAGTGTAACTCTCGCAATATCCACACCTTTTGCCTTAATCTCTTCCAGAAGTTCCGGTGTAAAATGCAGTCCTGCCGTCGGTGCTGCTGCCGAACCTGTGTGAGTTGCATATACCGTCTGGTAACGGTTCTTATCCTCCAGCTGGTGTGTGATATATGGAGGCAGCGGCATCTGGCCAAGCTGGTCTAAGATTTCTTCAAAAATTCCGTCAAAATCGAATTTGATCAGACGGTTTCCTTCTTCTACCACATCAATGACTTCTCCCATCAGAAGGCCATCACCGAAACTAATCTTTGCTCCGACTTTTGCTTTCTTACCTGGTTTTACCAGCGTCTCCCATACGTTGTTTTCTTTTCTCTTCAATAATAATACTTCGATTTTGGCATTGGTCTCTACTTTGGAACCAATCAGTCTTGCCGGAATAACCTTTGTATCATTGATTACCAGACAGTCTCCCTCATGCAGATACTCTGTGATTTCTTTAAATACATGATGGGAAAAAGCCCCGGTCTCCTTGTCAAGGACAAGAAGTCTGGAGCTCGAACGATCCTCAAGCGGATCCTGTGCAATCAGTTCTTCCGGCAATTCATAATAAAAATCCTGACGTTTCATAATTATGAATTCCTTTCCCTTTTATTCTTTACGTATCTTTTTCTGATATGTTTTCATTTACAGTTGCATTTGAAGCTATTTCTTTTTCTGATTTATTTTCTACCAGACGATAGCCATTATACACTGGTTTTCCCAGTTTCTCAACTACAGAACTCTGTGTATTTTCTGTTTTTTTCAATTCCCGTATCCCAGACTCTTTCATTTGAACATTTTCCTGCGTTTTTGACAGCTCACCCTCTGATGTCTGCTGTTTCTGCTCTTCTACATTTGGCTTTTCACATTCTGGTACAACTGTTCCCGGTTGCGCCATCCATGCTTTTATCTTCTTCTGATAGACCACTCTGGTATCACAAAGCAGGTCATGAAATCCACGTTTTTCCGAATCAATTCCTGCAACAATATAACCGATATTCACCGGAAGGCTACATAAGAATCTTCCAACCGTCTCGCGGTACACCACATTGAACAGTGTCAGCTTCTCTTCCGGATTTTTTGAAACTACCCGGAGATTCATCGCTTTCTTTCCAAGTGTCGTTCCTGTCAGATAGGTAAATGCAATAAAATATAACACTTTCAGAGCATACAGTATGATATCTTTCAACGAATAATGAAACAGGATATCCGTTCCCGTTATCGCACCACCGCCAGCCAGTGAGATACCTGCAAATATCAGCCGCACGATCAGGAGGCCTGCAAATACTACCACACTGTCGATCATATAAGCCGCCATCCGCACCCAGAACCCTGCATACTCCAGATTCCCACTGGCACAGCAACTGTTCTGTCTGGCTAACTTCTCCTGATTATCGTAACTGTTCTGCATAGTACATCGGCACCCCGCTTTCTACACTTTTGGCGGTTTCCGTCAGAACCTGCGCTTCTGACTTCGGAACTAATGATTCTGCTTTGGAAAACAGCGACTGCAAAATTCCTTCATCTGATTCCATCTCATAAAATGTAGATGTTCCAAGTTTTTTGCTCATTGCATCTTTCATATCCGGATACAGACTGATCTCATCGATCAGACCGTTGTTCTTCGCCTGCTTTGCAGTATAAGTTCTTCCGTCTGCCAGTTTCTTTACATCCTCCACTGACATATCACGGCCGTCTGCCACGATATTCACGAATTTCTCATAAGCTTCATTAATCTGATCCTGATAAATAGCAATCTGCTCGTCCGTAAATTTGCTGCTGTCCTTATTCTTTCCGCTCGTGATACTTACATAACGGATTCCAAGCTTTTTATACAGCCCGGACATATCATATCCTGACATGATCACACCGATGGAACCGGTCGTTGTATTCGAATTTGCATAGATTTTATCCGATGCCATAGACACCATATATCCACCGGATGCCGCATAATGTGCCATATAATCCCAGATCGGACGTTTTGTTGTCTCTTTATATTCTTTCAGTTTCTGATACAGTTCTTCGGATTCATAGACAGTTCCTCCCGGAGAATCTACATACAGAAGAATTCCTTTATTGTTAGAATCATCCATCAATTCATCGATATAATTCATCGTTGAATCATGCTGATATCCACTGGATGCCTCTAGTGTACTGCTTCCACTCTGTTCCTGGATCGTACCTTCTACTCTTACGATTGCAATATAATCTTCAGACGGTGGATTAAACTGATACGAACCTCCGAGATTAATTATATCATCTGCACTGTTCTGAAGTAGATTTTTTGAAATTGTATTGGTAAATACGCTGGCAGCACTGACTCCAACGAACAGTGCTGCCGCTACTACCAGACCTATGATCTGTTTTTTCTTCATACGTAATCCTCTTGCTCTTTTTACCGAGCTTTTATCTGATATGAATAAATGTTTTTTTATTTACGAAGTTCGATTCCCATACCCTCGAGTGCCTTTAAGATACGGTCCATAGCTGCAGATACATCTGCATCTTCCAGAGTCTTATCCTTTGCACGGAATACGATAGAATATGCAACAGATTTAAATCCTGTTTTAATCTGAGCACCTTCGTAAATATCGAACAGTGAATAGCTTTCCAGATATTCACCGCCCTTGCTTTCGATCACATCTTCAATCTGTCCTACCAGAATCTCTTTTGGCATTACCATACTGATGTCACGTGTCACTGCAGGGAATTTTGCAATTCCTGTATATTTACGATCAAACGTTGCTCTTGCTACGATCTCTGGCATATCGATTACTGCAATGTAGGCTCTTGTTCCGATTCCATAGTTATCTGCAACTTCCGGATGTACTTCTCCAAGATATCCGACTACTACACCATCATAAATGATGTTTGCCTGACGTCCCGGGTGAAGGAATGATTTTCCTGCATTCGGATCGTATTTTTCTTTCTTATGAAGTCCTACTTTATCGAAGAACTCTTCTACGACACCCTTCATAGTGAAGAAGTCGCCTTCGCCATACATACCAAGTGTGAACTGTACTCTTTCATCCGGCAGTTCTGTAAGTGGAAGTGCCTTTGGGAGATAAATGTTAGCCAGTTCGTATAATTTTACGTCTTTATTTCTTCTGTTATAGTTTGTTGCAAGTGATGTCAGCATACCATTCAAAGAAGATGTACGCATGATACTATAATCTTCTCCCAGAGGGTTCATGATCGGGATTGCCTTACGAAGATCTGAATCTTCCGGAATCAGAAGCTTGTCAAATACTTTCGGGCTTTCGAATGAATACGTCATTCCCTGGCTGAATCCACAGAATTCTGCAATATCACGGGCAACCTGCTCTACTCTTAACTTAAATGATAATTTTCCTGTTGTAGCTTCTCCGCTTGGAAGTGTGGTCGGAATGTTATCATATCCATAGAATCTTGCAACTTCTTCTGCAAGATCAGCAATACGGAATAAGTCATGACGGAAAGTAGGAGCGATGACTTCGCTTGTCTCTTCGTCGAATTCCAGATCAATCTTCCTGAAATATCCAAGCATCTCTTCTTTGGAAATGTCTGTTCCGAGAAGTTTATTGATCTTATCTGCATCAAATGGTACTCTTACAGGCTCTTTCTTCTTGCTGTATACATCAACCATTTCTCCGACAACTTCACCGGCTCCCATCTCTTCGATCAGCTGGCATGCACGGTCAATGGCTGCCTCTGCATTATTTGGATCCAGACCCTTCTCAAATTTACCGGATGCATCGGTACGAAGTCCGATCTTCTTGCTTGATTTACGGATGTTGGTTCCATCAAAGCAAGCTGCTTCGAATAACATTGTCTGAACATCGTCTGTGATCATAGAGTTTTCTCCACCCATGATACCTGCGATACCGATGGATTTCTTACCGTCACAGATCATCAGTACAGATTCATCCATCTCTCTTTCCTGTCCGTCAAGAGTTGTGAATTTCTCACCTTTTTCTGCAGTACGCACTACAATTTCTTTTCCTTCGATCGTATCAAGGTCATATGCATGCATTGGCTGTCCGTATTCTTCCATTACATAGTTTGTAATATCAACTAGGTTGTTGATCGGGCGGATTCCTACAGAAGCCAGACGTCTCTGCATCCATTTTGGAGATGGTCCGATCTTAATGTTCTTTACGATTCTTGCACAATATCTTGGGCAAAGTTCCGGATTCTTAACGGTTACTTTGATATAATCTGCTGCATTCTCATCATTTCCTGTTGGTGTGACAACAGGTGGATAGAACGCTTTATTAAATGTAGCTGCTGCCTCTCTTGCAATACCTACAACACTGAAGCAATCTACACGGTTAGATGTGATCTCATATTCTACAACGACATCATCGAGGCCAAGTGATTTGATCGCACTCTCGCCTACAACGGCATCATCGTCGAAGATATAGATTCCGGATTCCGGAGCCTCCGGATACATCTCTCTGTTTGAACCGAGTTCTTCGATGGAACACATCATACCATCGCTTTCTACGCCGCGGAGCTTTCCTTTTTTAATCTTGATCCCGCCTTCTACGCGCTGTCCAGGTTCATGTCCGCCTGCCACACGTCCGCCTGCTAATACAACCGGTACCTTGTCTCCTTCTTTCACATTCGGAGCACCTGTTACGATCTGAATCGTCTCTGTTCCGATATTTACCTGACAGATGATCAGCTTATCTGCGTCCGGATGTTTCTCAATCTTGTCGATCTGTCCGATCACGATCTTATCAAGATCCGCATCTAATTTTTCAAAACCTTCGACTTTTGTACCAGACAAAGTCATTGCATCTGTATATTCCTGAGCTGTTACATCAAGATCCGGAACATACGCTTTTATCCATGATAATGAAGTATTCATTTATAAATCTCCTTTTCGTATTATTACTTGTGCTCGCTAGAACTGTTTTAAGAATCTGATATCATTTTCGTATAACAGTCTCATATCATCGATCTCGTACTTCAGAAGTGCGATACGTTCCAGTCCTACACCGAATGCGAATCCTGTATATTCTTCCGGATCAATTCCGCACATTTCCAGTACGTGTGGATGTACCATACCACATCCGAGGATCTCGATCCATCCGGATCCTTTACAGAAACGGCATCCTTTTCCACCGCATTTGAAGCAGCTTACATCCATCTCGGCACTTGGCTCTGTGAATGGGAAATGATGTGGTCTGAATTTTGTCTTTGTGTCTTCTCCGAATAATTCTTTTGCAAATACTTCCAGTGTTCCCTTTAAGTCAGCAAATGAAATATTCTTGTCGATGATCAGTCCTTCGATCTGATGGAAAGAAGGTGAATGTGTTGCATCTACTTCGTCTGAACGGAATACACGTCCCGGTGACAGGATACAGATTGGAAGCTTGCCCTGCTCCATAATACGTGCCTGTACAGGAGATGTCTGTGTCCTGAGCACGATGTCTTTATTAATATAGAATGTGTCCTGCTCATCCTTTGCCGGATGTCCGTCCGGGATGTTCAGTTTACGGAAGTTGTACTCATCATACTCGATCTCAGGTCCTTCTACGACTTCGTATCCCATACCTGTAAATACACGCTCTACTTCTTCCAGTGCAATTGTATTCGGATGACGGTGTCCGACACAATTTTTCTTAGCCGGAAGTGTAACATCGATCACTTCTTTTTTCAGCTTTTCTGCACGGATTGCCTTTTCCATCTTTTCTTTATTTTCTTCCAGAACAGCTTCAATTGCCGCCCTTGTCTCGTTTACCATCTGTCCGACCTTCGGTCTGTCCTCCGGTGCAACGTCTTTCATACCTTTTAATACAGCGGTAAGTTCTCCCTTTTTACCAAGGAACTTTACACGCACATCATTCAGTTTTTCCGGCATATCGGCAGCTTCAATTGCCTTCAATGCTTCATCTTTGATGTTCTGCAGTCTTTCTTTCATCATTTTCTTCCTTTCTCCGCATATCTTTATATCAGCGTATGCTTTTTGGTATTAAAAAAGCCCCGCCCCAAAAGGGACGAGACATATAACCCGTGGTACCACCCTGATTCCCGTAAAAACTTTTACGGACACTCATTATTGCGTAACGTGCATCATACGGCGTTCTCTACTGTTATTTCAAGAACACAGCTCACGCGGGAAATTCATTTACCATCTGAACCCAAGGGAACTTTCAGCCTGTTGATTCCCTCTCTCTATTGGAAAATGGCTCACTACTTACACGGTCATTGCCTTTATCTCATAATACCTAATTATTGTATCATATGGCTCAGAGTTGTCAAGTCAGAAATTCTACCCCTGCTCCATATCCCGCAAAATCATATTTACTTCTCCACCCAGCAGTAAGATATACATACAAAAATACAGCCACAACATGATCAATACAATCGTTGTCAGACTCCCATACATTGATGAAAATCCTTTAAAAATATCCAGATAGACCGAGAAAATCCAGGATACGATCATCCATCCGACTGCTGAAAATGCAGCTCCCATCAGCTGGATCCTCAACTGTACAATGTGGTTCGGCAGGAATTTATAGATCATCATCGTAAATACAAACAGTAATACCGGCGTGATGATTCCGCGAATCCGCATGATCTGATCCACCAAGCGTTCCATCACCGGATAGTGTTCCGTTACAAACAGATTCAACGTATTACCGAACACCGATAATACCAGCAGAAAAATGATCACAATTATAAATGCCACTGTATAAAAGGTTGCACGTATTCGCAAAATAATATAATTACGTGTCTCTTTACAGTCATAGACACAGTTCAAACCTGTCGTCAGTGCCAGCACCCCTTTCCCGGCTGACCAGAGTGCAACGATAATAGTCAGCGAGATGATTCCGCCGGACTGATTATAAACCTGATTAACGATCGACGTGATCAGACTGTCTACGGATTTTGGAAATACCTGAAGAACCGCTGTCATGACATCTGCCTTCGTAACCGGTGTATACTGTACCAATGTGATCAGCAGTAAAATGATCGGAATCATACTGAGCATAAAGAAATACGCAGCCTGTGCAGCATAGGCACCCACATGATCTTTTCCGACCTGTCCGGTTATTTCCATTACTTTATCATATAGAAACTTAACTTTTTTCATCCTTATCTCCCAAAATATTCGTCTCTATATTCTACCCGATTTTCATTTATTTGTCTATTAGAAATGATTCTGTTTCCTGTTATGTTTTTTCAAATATTTTTCCATTGATTATACTTATCATTCAATTGTCGTTCCGGGATAGAACATTTGTAGTATTTGCTGATAATTCTTTCCTTTTTTTGCCATTTCATTTGCTCCGTTCTGACTCATGCCAATACCGTGTCCATATCCACCGCCCTTAATCTTGAAGGTGTTTCCTTTCTTTTCTACTTTAAAAAAGGCACTCGGAAGAAGTCTGCTTCCCTTTACAGCTGTCCCGTCCTGTTTCTTTATCTCATATCCGCTTCCCCCCAGTGCTCTGCGGATCTTATTTTCCGTATCAACAACAACTGTTCCCAGATCTCCTGATACTTTTATCTGTAACGCTGCACCGCCCGGTCCGCTTTTCGTCACCTCCAGTGACTGCACAGTTCCTATATTCTTTTTTGTATTCTCTGCGATCATTTTGGACAATGTATTCTGATCTATATCTGCTTCCCACCGGTACCATGGAAGATTTCTCTCATAATCACCTGTCTGATCTTTCACTTCTACAGACTGAAGATATGCATTTTCTGCCTTCTCTTTCGTTCCCCACGCAGCCATCGTTGTTGTCTTTCCACAGGAAGTCGAATAGTAATAGGCGGTTATAATATTTCCATTATATTTCAATACTTTTCCTGCCGTCTCCTGTACAGCCTCTGTTGCAGCTTGTTGCGATGCCGAATTATTATACACCTGGTAATCCGTACTGTCATTCACATGAGCCTGATATTCCGGATATGCATAATCCATAATCTGCCGGTATGCATAACTTCTTGCGCATATCGCCTGGGCCTTTAATGCTTCCTTCTGATATGATGCGGGCATCTCACTCGGAACCACTTTACACAGATAATTCTCCAGCGGAAGTTCATTTACCATCACAACCCCTTCTGATGTGGCATACAGATCCAACGCACCTGCATAAGACGGATTCCCATAGCCCCGCCTGATACTGCTAACGGTTATCTCTCCGCCATCAATTGCCTGTATACGGATCTTTCCATTTTGAAATCCCGTATCTTCTTTTGTGATCTTAATTTTTTCATTTCCTGCAGTTTCTTCCAGGCCATCCTTCTTTTCAATTCTTAAGCCTCCCGCTGCACTGATTTCTACCTCTCTATGTACGATCTGCTGATATCCATCTGTCATGATCAATACCCGGATATTTCTCTGAGAATCCGCATCTTTTTCCGGGGTCTTGTCTTTACTTTCACTTTCTTCCTCTCTGTCTTTCGATGATACTGTTTTCCACAATTCTTCCCACCGGCTCTGAATCGATATTCCCGGATAGGACTCCTTCTTTCCGGCTGCATTTTTTTCTAACCCGGCTTTCAGCCCTGTAATCAGACACAGCAGCAATAAAATCCATGCAATGTAGATGCTATAATGCCTGTTGTTCCGTTTCCGCACTTTATTTTCCTTTCTTTGACTGTCTTTCTCAGATCCGCTTACCTGAACCTGATGGCGATTTCAAAAAAAGACAGCCGTTAAAACGACTGTCTTTTATCTTTTGTATATTCCCCAAAATGCCGGTTCCTGTATTCTGACTCCTAGCACCCGCTAGGTGGGTATCCGCATCTGCTTTTCTGCCTTCCACTGCAAAATCGATGGCCTGACATATTACAGAGATGTAAGACTCCCGTTTAAAGTATTGTAGGTTCAAAACTACAAGAGTATCGAACATTTCAGGTTTCCACTGCACTTATTATAACCCATTTACATGGATTTTACAACCCTTTACAATTCTCTGATTTTAATCAGATAGATAAGTGTCTCTTATAACTGTGGTCCTGCTGAAACTAAAGCTTTACCAGCTTCATTTCCTTCATATTTAGCAAAGTTCTTGATAAATCTTGCAGCAAGATCTTTTGCTTTTTCATCCCACTCAGCTGCATCGGCATATGTGTCACGAGGATCAAGGATTCCTGTGTCAACACCGGTAAGTTCTGTAGGTACTTCGAAGTTGAAGTATGGAATTGTCTTTGTTGGAGCATTCTTGATGTCTCCATTCAGGATGGCATCAATGATTCCACGTGTATCCTTGATAGAGATACGTTTTCCTGTTCCGTTCCATCCTGTGTTAACCAGGTATGCTTTTGCACCGCTCTTCTCCATCTTCTTAACAAGTTCCTCTGCATATTTTGTAGGATGCAGTTCCAGGAATGCCTGTCCGAAGCAAGCTGAGAATGTAGGTGTAGGCTCTGTGATTCCACGCTCTGT
>ERZ837590.14-NODE-14-length-186921-cov-14.594656_pt1 | contig 186921 bp, 178 predicted proteins | sample MGYA00519573_ERZ837590 | MGnify/ENA primary metagenome ERZ837590 (study PRJEB31850, sample SAMEA3708820) | human gut metagenome | biome: human gut; feature: human-associated habitat; material: faeces | place: China | collected 2014 ... | reverse complement strand
CCTGTAGCTTATATTTGTCGTCCGTTCGTCACCAACTAATATTCAATTAAACAACTATATTTATAAAAAAATCATATTTTTTCTCATTAAGTACTTTTAAAATTCCCTGTTTATGTATATAATGTTGATTAGCTATGAAATGTATTTTTTATTGCTAATATATTAATAAAGTAAAAATGTTTGTATATGTTTATAAGATGTATTGTTTATGTAAAATATGCGGATTGGACATAATTAATGATAACAAACAATAAGCTGATTAACGAACTTGATCAACAAGTCAGATTAACAAGTCAGATTAACAAGTCAGATTAACGAATTTGATTAACGAGTCAGGTTAATAAACTTGATTAACGAGTTAAATTAACAGGTTAGATTAATGAGCTGGATTATTGAGTAGGATTAATGAGTTGGATTTTAGGAGGAAAACAGAATGTTATCAACTGATATTGGAATCGATCTTGGTACTGCAAGTATTCTTGTATATATAAAGGGAAAAGGCGTAGTTTTAAAGGAGCCTTCAGTTGTCGCATTTGACAGAGATACTAACAAGATTAAGGCTATTGGCGAGGAAGCACGTCTGATGCTTGGTAGAACACCAGGAAACATTGTAGCGGTAAGACCACTTCGTCAGGGTGTTATTTCAGATTATACAGTTACAGAAAAGATGCTTAAGTACTTTATCCAGAAGGCTATCGGCAGAAGAATGCTTAAGAAGCCTAGAATAAGCGTATGTGTACCTTCTGGTGTTACAGAAGTAGAGAAGAAGGCAGTTGAGGATGCAACTCTTCAGGCAGGTGCAAGAGAGGTTGCTATTATTGAAGAGCCTATAGCAGCAGCTATTGGAGCTGGTATAGATATTTCAAGACCTTGTGGAAACATGATAGTTGATATCGGTGGTGGCACTACAGATATTGCAGTTATATCACTTGGCGGTACAGTTGTAAGTACATCTATCAAGATTGCAGGTGATGATTTTGATGAAGCACTTGTAAGATACATGAGAAAGAAGCACAATCTTCTTATCGGTGAAAGAACAGCAGAAGATATTAAGATAAAGATTGGCTCAGCTTATCCAAGACCAGAAGTTGCCAAAATGAATGTAAGAGGACGTAACCTTGTTACAGGTCTTCCTAAGACAGTAGAGGTGACTTCTGAAGAGACAGAGGAAGCTTTAAAGGAAGCTACTTCACAGATAGTAGAAGCAGTTCATAGTGTGTTAGAAAAGACACCACCAGAACTTGCATCTGATATTGCAGACAGAGGAATCGTCCTTACAGGTGGAGGAAGTCTGCTTTCAGGATTAGAGGATCTTATAGAGTCAAAAACAGGAATTAATACTATGACAGCAGAGGATCCTATGACAGCAGTTGCTATAGGAACAGGTAAGTTTATAGAATTCCTTTCAGGTTACAGAGAAGATTAGAAGCTTATGTTAACAGTATATATGTTATGATATCTGTTATAACATATAAAATAGCTGTTAACATAAATTCGCAGGAAAAGAGGTCAGGTATGGTAAGAGGTTTATACACTGCTTATACAGGATTAGTGAATCAGCAGAAGAGACTTGATGTAGTATCAAACAATCTTGCAAATGCTACAACAACAGGTTTTAAAAAAGAAGGTGTAACAACACAAAGCTTTGATTCAGTATATGGAATAAAGATAAAAGATGCTACAGTTGGATATATGAACCAGAATATAGGTAGTATGAGTCTTGGAGCAAAGATAGGTGAAACATATAGAAGCTGGGATCAGGGCTCACTTAGAAACACTGACAGTAATTATGATTTTGCACTTTCTGGTAAGGGATTCTTCTCAATATCATTTACTAACAAAGCAGGTGAAACATCAACACTTTATACCAGGGATGGATCTTTCCAGATGAATCAGGAAGGTTATCTGGTTACCAAGGATGGTGATTATGTATTAGGTGAAAGTGGAGACCCAATACTACTTCCTACAGATGCATCGCAGTTATCTGTTGATTCAACAGGTGCTATATACGCAGATGGACAGTATGTAGATACATTTGGAATAGTTGATTTTGAAGACTATGATTATATAGAGGCGTACGGTGAGAATCTTTACAGAGCGGTTGATGGAGCTGTTACAAAGGATTCTGATGCCGTGGTTAATCAGGGATATATTGAAGCATCTAATATTAACGTAGTTACAGAGATGGTAGACATGATTAACATAGCCAGAGAATATGAGAGTAATCAGAAGATAGTTAATGCAGTTGATGATATGCTAGGCAAGATGGTAAGCATATCAGAGTTATAAAGTATTTATTAGAGTAATCAGGAGGACAAGCATTATGATGAGGTCATTGTGGACTGCAGCATCAGGTATGATGGCACAGCAGACAAGTGTAGATACAATATCGAATAACCTTGCAAATGTTAACACAGTAGGTTATAAATCAGAGTCAACTGAGTTTAAGTCTTTGCTATATCAGAATCTTCAGGCAAGAACAACATCAGCCAATGGTGAGTTTAAGCCAGTTTCTGCGCAGGTTGGTCTTGGTGCAAGAGTATCATCAATAACATCACACTATACACAGGGTGCCATGAATGCGAGTGACAGTGCAACAGATTTTGCTATTAGTGGAGATGGTTTCTTTGCTATACAGAATGAAGATGGAGATACATTATATACACGTAATGGAAATTTCTATTTTTCAACATCAACAGAGGGTATGATGCTGTGTACAGCAGACGGATATCCAGTATTAAGCTCAGATGGACAGCCTATAGTTGTATCATCAGATGAATATGATTTAACAAGAATCAGCATGGATTCCGATGGCAATGTAACATATAAAGAAGATGATGGCAATGTTACACCTATAGGTGTAAAGATAGGACTTTTTCAGTTTACGAATCCATCAGGACTTGAAAAGCTTGGTGGTAATTATCTTGCTGAGACAGATGCATCAGGTATCGCTTTAAATGAAGATGCAGATGCCGTTGGCAAAAAGAGCCAGTTAAAGCAGAAATATCTTGAGGCTTCTAACGTTGAAGTGGCAACAGAGATGGTTAATCTTATTACAGCACAGAGAGCATATGAGTTATGTTCAAAGGCAATAACAACATCTGATACTATGATGGAACAGGCTAATGCACTTAAGAGATAAACTTAAGATATAATAGGAGATATGTATGGATTATATGACAGGTATTAATACAAGTTATGCAGATACATATGATAAAACATCATCAGATCTTACAGATAAGATAAATGGTACAGATTTTTCCAAGGCATCTGATGATGAGCTTATGAGTGTATGCAAGGATTTTGAAAGTTACTTTGTAGAACAGATGCTTAAATCTATGGAAAAGATGGCTAAGATAGATTCAGATGATGATAGCAGTACTTCATTGTTTAACAGTATGGCATCTATAGGTGGAGAGTCAGACTCTGCCATGAGTACACTTGGAAGTTACTTCGGTGATGAGATGATTAAAAATTATGCTGAGTTGTTTACAGAATCTGATAATGGTAAGGGACTTGGTATTGCACAGACACTTTACCAGCAGATGAAGCGTAACTACACAGTAGATGAAGCGTAGCTATAATTATAGTTTGGTAAAAAGTTATAAAGAGAGGGAAAAGCAGATTGGATTACGAGTCTGTTAAGTATGTAGAAGGATTTGTAGAAAACATTATCTTTCGTAATGAGGATAATGGTTATACAGTTTTCGAAATAGAATACAAAGGTGACGATATTACCTGTGTTGGCACACTAAGCAGTGTTGACACAGGTGAATTTATAGCTGCAGATGGTGTTTTTGTTAAGCATCCATCATATTATACAATGCAGTTTAAGATAAGTTCTTATGAATTCAAGACGCCTACAGATGCAGAATCTGTAAAGCGTTATCTAAGTTCCGGGGCTATAAAGGGTATAGGCGCTAAAATGGCAGAACGAATAGTTAAGGAGTTCGGCGAGCAGACCTTTGAAATACTCGACAAAGAGCCGGAGCGTCTGGCAGATATTAAAGGAATAAGCTACAACAAAGCAATGGATATAGCACAGCAATATGCCGGTAAAAGAGATACCAGAAAAGCTGTTATGTATCTTTCAGATTATGGTATCCAGATGAATCTTGCCAATAAAATATTTAAAAAATACGGTAACAGCATATACACGATAATCACTGATAACCCTTATAAGCTGGCAGATGATATCGAAGGCATAGGCTTTAAAAAGGCTGATGCAATAGCGACAAAGGTAGGAATAAAGGGCGATTCTGATTTCAGAATAAAAAGCGGACTTTTATACTGTCTTAATCAGGCGACACTGCAGGGGCATACATATCTTCCATATGATAAGCTTAAATATCAGGCTGAGATGCTGCTTGACGTCAAGATAACGGATTATGAACATTATATAAGTGATCTTGCTATTGATAAAAAGATATATATTAAGAAAAATGCGGATGACGTGCCAGATGATGAAAAGGATATGTCATACAGCATAAAGGAACAGGAAAGTGATGGACATACATCATGGAATGTATATTCAGCCATGTATTATCGCATGGAACAGAATGTTGCAAAGAATCTTCTTGAGCTTAATATACAATGTGATGAAGATACCGGAAATGTATATGAACGCATAGCAGATATCGAAAAATCAGAAAACATAATACTTGATGATATACAAAAACGTGCGGTTGCATTAGCGGCACTCAATGGACTTATTGTAATAACAGGTGGTCCTGGTACAGGAAAAACAACAACGATTAACGCCATAATAAAATATTTTGAAATGGAAAGACTGGATATACGGCTTGCTGCACCAACAGGAAGGGCTGCGAAACGTATGACAGAAACGTGCGGTGTTGAAGCACAGACAATCCACAGATTGTTAGAGATAGCAGGAGGTGGGCTTTCTGAGCTTGATAACGAAAAGCGTAATGCTTCTTCAAGTCTTGGCATGCATTTTAACAGAGATCAGGATAATCCTCTCGAAGCAGACGTAATAATAGTGGATGAGATGTCCATGGTTGACATTAACATTATGAATGCATTGCTTAAGGCAGTTCCAGTAGGTACAAGGCTTATACTTGTAGGAGATGTTGACCAGCTTCCTAGTGTGGGACCAGGAAATGTGTTAAAGGATATTATATCATCAGGATGCTTTAATGTTGTAAAGCTTGAGAAGATATTCAGACAGGCAGCAGAAAGTGAGATAATAACCAATGCCCACAAGATTAATAAAGGCGAACAGGTTACGTTAAACAAGTATAGCAAGGATTTTCTTTTTATACACAGACAGGGTTCTGAGGCCATAATAGCTGCATTAAAAACAGTTATTAAGGATAAGCTGCCAGGTTATGTCGGTGCAGATATAAACGAAATACAAGTGCTTACACCTTCAAGAAAATCAGCAGTAGGTGTTGAAAGACTTAACAATATTCTTCAGGATTTCCTCAATCCTTCCAGTGCATCCAAGATGGAAAAAAAGCACGGGGATAATGTTTTCAGGGAAGGCGATAAGGTTATGCAGATAAAAAATGACTATCAGCTTGACTGGACGAAAAAAAATGATCGTGGAATGGCTATAGAACAGGGAAGCGGAGTGTTTAATGGAGACACAGGGATAGTTATGGAGATAGTACCATTTAATAAAAGCATGACAGTAAGATTTGAAGATGGAAGATATGTCGAATACAGCTTTGATGATCTTGATGAGCTGGAGCTTGCATATTCAATAACAGTGCATAAGGCACAGGGAAGTGAATATCCTGCTGTTATTATACCGATGTATGCAGGTCCAAGAATGCTTATGAACCGGAATATTCTATATACAGCTATCACAAGAGCAAGAAAATGTGTGTGTATAATAGGAGAAGAGCCGGTGTTTATGCAGATGGCAAAAAATGAATCTGAAGCTAAAAGATACACTTCATTGGACGAAAGAATAAAGGAAATATCAGAAATTAAGTAGATTACATATGATAAAATGCGAAATTAAAAACAAAGAAAAAAGATATTTAAAAGAAAACTATATTTAAGGGGAAAATGTATTCAAAAGAAAAAAGATATTTAAAAGAAAAAATAGAAAAAATCATCCAGGATATAATAAAAAATACAGAAGATGTTTTGTATCCTCCGGCATGTCCCATATGTGGAAAACCGCGTGTAGTAAAGAACAAAGAAAGACTGGATATATGTCCGTGGTGTCTTGACAAAATAACATATGTTGATGAGCCGACATGCATAAAATGTGGCAAAGCTCTTGATGATGACAGGGAATACTGCCAGGATTGTATGAAAACAGAACATATTTATGACCAGGCAGTAAGCTTATATGAGTATTCAGATGGAATAAAGCAGTCGATATATAGATTTAAGTATCATAATAAGAGAGAATATGCGGCTATATATGCAAGAGAAATTGAAAGAATGTGTGGTATGGTTATAAGATCATGGAGGCCTGATGTGATTATACCTGTACCAATACATGAATCAAAGCTTAAACAGAGAGGTTATAACCAGGCGGAGCTTATTGCAGATGAACTTTCAGGCAGTATGGGAATTCCCATCAATAATAAATATATTATGCGTATCAGGAAGACAACGCCAATGAAGGAACTGAGTAATGAAGAAAGAGTTAAAAATCTTCAAAACGCTTTTCAAATCTGCAATAATAGTATAAGATATAATAAAGTATTAATTGTGGATGATATATATACAACGGGTGCAACGGTAGACGCGTGTGCAAGATGTTTTAAAGAATCTGGAACAGATAAAGTATATGTGGTCACGTTGTGTATAGGAAAAGGATTTTAGACACAAGAATGGAGGAAAATTATGGATGTAAGAAATTGCAGAATGTGTGGTAAGTTATATAATTTTATAGGTGGTCCTTACCGCAATCTGTGTCCTAACTGTATAGAGAAGATGGAAGAAAAGTTTGACGAAGTCAAAGAATATATAGAGGAACATAAAACTGCAACTATCAATGAAGTGTCAGAAGAATGTGATGTAAGCTCAAGACAGATAGAACAGTGGATAAGAGAAGAGCGTCTTATGATAGCTGAGGATTCACCTATAGGTATCAGATGTGAAAGATGTGGAGCAACAATAAGATCTGGCAGGTTCTGTGAAAGATGTAAGAATAAGATTGCTAACAATCTTGGTTCTATGTATGGAGAATCCAATGCGGCTGTTGAAAGCATGGAAAAGCGTGCATCAGCGGAAGCTAAAATGAGATTCCTCGATAAAGATAATAAGTAGAATTCATAAAAAGAATTTATAGCAAGAATTATAACAAAAATCATAATAAAGTAATAAAAGTAAGGGTGTGGACACTGAGATGTGTTTACATCCTTTTTTAAGTCAGAGAACTATATAAATATATAAGAATTTAAAAGTGTAACGAGTTTAAATATATTTACAACAAATAAAATAAACCTAAATATTTAAAATTAACAAAAATAAAAACATATTTAAAATAAGTGAATAAGTAGCTGAATAAGTGGAAAACATATTAACATCGCAAGCAATAAGTGCATAAAACTATAAATGCATCTGGTGAACGGCTTGTTTATTAAAATATGCATATTATGCATGGAATGGAGGTTAATATGGATAAAGATAGAAGGAATACAGTAAAGATAGTATCTACAATTATTTCACTTGGTATAATTGCAGCTCTTATTATTGGTGTTGTTTCGGTTATAAAAAATGTAAATGCTAACAGAAATGAAAGCGGCAATATTGTTAATTTGAACGAAACAGAGGAAAATGTTGCAATGAAGACAGAGGATGCAGAAGAAAATATAGATGAGTCAGATGCACAGGATGAGCTGTTAGAAGCAAACGCAAGGGGAAGAATGGCTGAAAAAAACGAGTCTGTGGGAAAGAATAATGATGAGCTGATGATATCTGATAAAGAAGATACAACAATGCAGGAAGAAGCTACAGTTCCACCAACATTATCATCTGAAGAGGTTATGGCAGAAGCTATGAGAAGTTTTACATTTGATGAAAGTAATAAAATGGCATGGCCGGTATTAGGACATATTACACTGGATTATAGTATGGATGAAACAGTGCTTTTTAAAAGTCTTGGAGTATATAAATGCAGTCCAGGGATCATCATAAACTCAGAAGTAGGAACTAATGTTGCAGCAGCAGCTTCAGGCGTAGTCACAGACGTTGCAGAGCTTTCTGAAACAGGTACAACAGTAACGGTATCTATCGGAAATGGATATGAGACAACTACAGGAATGATAGAAAATGTTAATCTGAAAAAAGGGGATAAGGTTACAACAGGACAGCTTATAGGTACAGTGGCAAGCCCAAGTGCATACTATATTGAAGAAGGTCCTGGGGTATATTTTAAACTTACACAGTACGGAGAACCAGTTAATCCAGATGCATATTTTGTTGAGTAGAAAATCAGCGCCTGCTTGCTAGATTGCGTTTATACCAGAAGTGAAATAAACATCAGCTGATATGTCTTTTTTGAAATGAATTTCAACTTTATCAATATACGGTACAGCAGGCGCTTAATATATATTTTTTAATTATTTATTTAGAAGAGTTTTCTATTAGTTCCATAATGATAGGAATAGCATTGCTTTCTTTACTTTTAGCCATATTGTTTATATAAGTATGTCTGTTTTCATACAGTTCATTTACAGCATTTAAAAGAACTTCAGGAGTAAGGTCTTCTTCAAATATAACACTCGAATAACCATGCTCTTTAAAAGACTTTGCATTAAGTATCTGGTCGCCACGGCTTGCATTGGCAGAAAGAGGTATCAAAAGGTTAGGCTTCTTAAGTGCAAGCAATTCACATATTGAGTTGGCACCTGCTCTTGATATAACAATATCACTTATGGCGAAAAGATCCCGCATCTGTTCACTTATGTATTCAAACTGGATATATCCGCCTAGATTGTTAAGGGAGGTATCCATTTTTCCTTTTCCACATAGATGGACAACCTGAAAGCTTTTTAGAAGCTCTGGAAGAATCTTTCTTACTGCCTCATTAACGTGTACAGCACCAGTGCTGCCTCCGACAACCATTATTATAGGCTTATCAGTTGTAAATCCACACAGTTCAAGACCAGCAAGCTTATTACCAAGAAGAAGCTCCTGCCTTATAGGAGAACCAGTAAGCACAGCTTTATCCTTTGGAAGATATTTAACTGTTTCGGGGAAATTACAGCATATTCGTGTTGCTTTTTTCATAGCTATCCTGTTAGCCAGACCAGGTGTCATATCTGATTCATGGATGATAACAGGAATATGCTTATTTCCAGCAGCAAGTACTACTGGTACCGATACAAAGCCACCTTTTGAAAACACGATATCAGGTTTAATGCGGCGCATAAGCTTTCCTGCCTGAAAATAACCTTTGATAACCCTGAATGGATCAGTAAGATTCTTAAAGCTTCTATATCTTCTTAGTTTTCCGGAAGATATTCCGTAGTAAGGAATATCAAGGTCTTCTATAAGAGTTTTTTCAATTCCGTTGTACGAGCCGATATAGAATACCTCATATCCAGCCTCTTTAAGGCTTGGAAGAAGTGCTATATTGGGTGTTACATGACCAGCAGTTCCACCACCGGTAAGTACTATTTTTTTCATTATATTCTCCATTCTTGCGCTGCTTCTCAGCGCATCTCAAGTTTGTGCGTAAGCACAAATCTTGCGTGTGAAAAATTTTATTTTTCACACTATTCTCCAATTCTGTCAAAATATATTTTGTCTACATCTTATGTGCGAATCTTTCCTTGAAAGAGCAGTGCTGACATAGTGGTTCTACAGCATATTTATTATGGAACCCCTTTGTAAATGCAGAACTTCTCTCACATTCCAGAATATTTTTAAGTGGTGTGTCAAAGATATTTCCAAGCTTCATAATACCATTGCCATCAAGACAGCATGGTGTTACAGTACCATCACTCAGTATAGCTATATGTGTTCTAAGTCCCTGACAGAAACCACGTTCATTGCAATAACTGCTGTCAAGCTCAGGCCATTCAAATGGACTCTGTACATTGACATAAAGATGTTTTTTTATAGTACAGTTTTTCTTTCCAAAAAGAGCTGGCTCATTTTTAGTATTCCATAATCTAAGAGATATCTCAGTATCTGTTTTTTCCAATATTTCATCACATGAGTAGAAAAGTTCATTTATATAGTTATCCATATCTATGCAGTCGTTATCATCTGCGCTATGCATAGATACATTTATCTGATGTACAGGATGTTTTATAAGAGTGAAAAGCTTCCTATAAAGCAGTGTGCCATTTGTTGTAAGGTTGACAGTAAGGCCGGCATCCTGGCACATGGAAAGAATAGTATCAAGTTCAGGATGCAGCATAGGTTCCCCTTTTACATGCAGATATATGTAATTCGTATATGGTTTTATTTCGTCAAGAATATGTCCGAATTCTTCAATAGACATGAAATGTGGCGGACGTTTTGTTTCCTGGCAGAAAGAACATCTGAGATTACAGGTGCTTGTGATCTCTATGTAGATTCTTTTAAACCTGCTTACTGATCCCATTCTATTCTCCGTTTCTAAAATGTTTAATTAGCCTTGGCAAGGTACTGCTCGAGTGCAGAAGCAAGCTGATCTGGACATGATGTTGGCTTAAAACCACATTTGATACCTTTCATACGCTTAATAGCCTCGTTAACATCCATGCCCTCAACAAGTGCTGCAACACCCTGTGTATTGCCAGAGCATCCGCCCTCAAACCTAACACCGGTAACCTTATTATCTACTACATCGAATTCAATCGAACGTGAGCATACGCCCTTTGTTGTATATTTCATAGTCATTCCTCCGTTTTATGTTTTTTGTTATTGTTATTATGCTTTGTATATGTCAGGGTGAAAAATTTCAGCATGCATTTTAACACGCTACAAATGCATTTTAACATTCAGTCACAAATGCAATTTAGCACCTGGCATCATTCATATCATAAATGCTTATAAAGTATAACACATATTACAGTAATTAGCGAATTGACATCTATAAAATTCCTGTAAAATATGTCGGGGATATGAATTCTGAAAAATATATAAAGAAAAGATATAATAGAGAAGAAAAAAGAGTGGGTATAAAGAGAAAATAAAAAGAGAAGATATAAAAGTAAATATAAGATAGATAAAAATAGATGTAAAAATAGATATAGAAAGCGGCATATCATAATGTTGAATGCAGCCAATTACTATGGTACTATATTTACGATGAAAATAAGTCGTTAAGTTATTGATATACGTGTAAAGACTTTGTCATAATCAGATAAGAAGGATGGTATAAGTAATGATAGGTATTATAGGAGCAATGGACGAAGAAGTAGCTCAGATTGTTGAAGTTATGCAGGTTGAACGAAAAGAGAACAAGGCTTGTATGACATTTATGGCAGGAAAACTTAATGGTAAGGATGTTGTAGTTGTAAGAAGTGGCATTGGTAAGGTTAATGCAGCTATATGTACGCAGATATTAGTAGATGATTTCAACGCAGATTATGTTATAAATACAGGTATTGCAGGTTCTCTTAAGGCGGAAATTGATATAGCAGATATAGTTATATCAAGTGATGTTCTTCATCATGATATGGATGCAACTGGTTTTGGATATCCTCTTGGACAGATACCAAGAATGGATGTATTATCGTTTGAGGCAGACAAGAAGCTTATCGAGCTTGCCGATAAAGCGTGCAGGAAGGTACTGCCAGAGATAGGAACACATATAGGAAGAGTTGTAAGTGGAGATCAGTTTATATCGGATAAAGCGGTTAAAGAAAGAATCGCTTCTAACTTTAATGGCTGTTGTACAGAGATGGAAGGTGCAGCTATAGCACAGACAGCATATCTTAATAAGGTGCCATTTGTAATATTAAGAGCCATATCTGATAAAGCTGATGATAGTGCTACTATGGATTATCCAACATTTGAGAAAAAGGCTATAGAAAATTCAGTTAAGTTGATAAAAGAACTTGTTTTGGAACTGTAGAAATGTTGTTGTATAGCTGATATATTGTTTAAGTAACTTATTATTTATCTTGATTCTGCGGATTAGGTTTTATTCAACAACAAAATATGACCCATATAAGCAGTTCATTTTCTGCCTATTGGGTCATAATTACATTCAAAATCTCCCAGCATTCCAATTTCCCGGCAATCCAATCTCCCGGCAATCCAATCTCCCGGCAAAATAAATTGGATATTCAACTTCGATATAGAATACATATATGGGGATTGGGTGTGCTGTGCAAATGTCGATATCATAAAATATTTTAACATTCACTAGTTTGAAGTTCTTTTAATATGTCATAAGCTGCCTGAATATCAATTATATATTAAGCAGTTCACTATATACTTTAAGTGCTCCATCAGTGTCGTGGGCAAGTACGCGCTTTGCAAGAACTTTTCCGAGCTGTACACCTTCCTGGTCGAAGCTGTTTATATTCCATAAGAAGCCCTGGAACATAATCTTGTTTTCAAAGTGTGCAAGTAAGGCACCAAGTGTGGCAGGTGTCAGGACATCACCAGTGATTATGCTTGAAGGTCTGTTACCCTTGAAGTTCTTGTTAAGATTCTCATCTGACTTACCGCAGGCAAATGCTACAATCTGTGCAGCTACATTAGCACATAACTTCTGCTGGCTTGTGCTGTCCTGGATAGTAACATCATTAGCAAGCTGACTGTTTCTAAAGCCGATAAACTGAAGAGGAACTATATCAGTACCCTGGTGGAGAAGCTGATAGAATGAGTGCTGGCCGTTGGTACCTGGTTCACCAAAGATAACAGGACCAGTTGGATAATCAACAGGTTCACCGAATCTGTTAACAGACTTACCATTAGATTCCATATCAAGCTGTTGTAAATGAGCAGGGAATCTGCTTAAACCCTGTGAGTAAGGAAGAACAGCTGTACATCCGTAACCAAGTACGTTGCGTTCATATACACCTATAAGAGCATCAAGCATTTCAGGATTCTTAAGTGGATCACTGTTCATGGAAAGCTTGTCCTCTGCTGTGGCACCATCAAGGAATGCAGCGAATACTTCTGGTCCAAAGGCGAGTGATAATACGGCACCACCTACAGATGAAGTAGAAGAAAAACGACCTCCAATGTAGTCATCCATAAAGAAAGCATCAAGATAATCAGAACTCTTGGCAAGAGGTGAGGTTTCACTTGTTACAGCAATCATATGTCTGGCTGGATTAAGTCCGGCTTTCTTAAGTGCATCTTTAACAAAAGATTCGTTAGTAAGTGTTTCAAGCGTAGTTCCTGACTTAGATACAAGTATAAATAATGAATGGGCAACATCGATAGAGGCAAGTATGGCAGATGCATCATCAGGGTCTACGTTGCTTATGAATTTAGCCTCCATTTTGAATGCATTATTCTTCTTAGCCCAGTTTTCAAGTGCTATGTACATCGCACGTGGACCTAAGTCACTTCCGCCGATACCTATCTGTACAACTGTAGTGAACTTTTCACCAGCTGCGTTAGTTATTTCACCGTTGTGTACTTTGTTGGCGAATTCGGCGATACGTTCCTGCTGGGTTTTATAGAAGCTTCTCTTATCAACACCATCGGCGTTAACAGCATCACCAAGCTGACCACGTGTCATGTGATGAAGTACAAGTCTTTTCTCGCCGGTATTGATTACTTCACCATTGTAAAGAGCCTTGAACTTATCAGCAAGCTGAGCCTCATCAGCAAGCTTTACAAGTGCATTTAACACCTCTGAATCAACTTTTTTAGCAGCGTAATTGTAGTTCAGGCCACATGCCATAGGAACATTATAGTTTTTCACACGTTCAGCTCCAGCCTCACCAGACATGACATCTGAAAGATTTACCTCTTTAGTCTTTTTTAGTTGTGTAAAAGACGTAAGTGTATCAAGATTATTCCAATTAATCATAAAAAATATCTCCTCCTTTTTTATCGTACATCAGTCATGGGCAAAATCCCCGTTGAATCCGACATCTAATTATACAAGAATTATACTATTATTAAATGTCGAAAACAAGGCACAAATCCGATATTTTGCCATAAAAAATCCAACATTTCACAATACCTTATGCTAATATTTTGACAATTAAGTCTAATAAATACATTGAAAAATATGTGTTCAGGACTTATAATGACGTTAGAAAACTTTTGTTATATATATTGCTAAAAGATACTGCCTGCAGATATAGAAAAGGAATCATATAAATGCAGGCGTATATATGGTATGGAGATTAGTGTGAAAAATAAGATTTTTCACACGTAAGATTTGTGCTTCGCACAAACTTAAGATGCGCAAAGAAGCAGCGCAAGAATGGAGGATTATTATGAAGATTCTTATGTTGGATGCATCTACATATGGTGAGGATGTTAACATAGACAAGTTCTATGCATTAGGTGAAGTAAAAAGTTATTCAACAAGTACAAGGGAGGAGGCGCTTAAAAGGGTTGCCGAACATAATCCGGATGTTGTTATTATCAACAAGATAGCGGCAGATAAGGAATTCATAGATGCGGCTCCAGCTCTTAAGATGATAGCTGAGACCGCTACAGGATATAACAATATTGATATTATGTATGCAAAGGAAAAGAATATAAGAGTGGCTAATGTAGCCGGTTATTCTACAGATTCAGTAGTACAGCATACATTTGCACTTGGATTATATCTTATAGAGAAGATGAGCTACTATGATGGATATGTAAAGTCTGGTGAGTATGCAAAATGTCCGATTTTTTCACATTTTTCAAATGTGTTCCATGAACTTACAGGAAAGACATGGGGAATAGTTGGACTTGGAACTATAGGAAAAGGAGTGGCAAAGATTGCAGCAGATTTTGGATGTAAGGTTATATATTATTCTGCGAGTGGAAAGACACAGGAAGTTCCATATGAAAGAAAGGAACTTGATGAATTTTTGAAAGAATCAGACATTATATCAATTCATGCACCACTGAATGAGAAAACACAGAATCTTTTTGATGCAGCAGCTTTTGATAAGATGAAGACAAGTGCCATACTCCTTAATCTGGGAAGAGGTCCTATAGTGAATGACACTGACCTTGCAGAAGCGCTTGCTGATGGAAAGATAGCAGCGGCAGGACTGGATGTGCTTGGAAAGGAACCTATAGAGGCAGATAATCCACTGATGGAAATCAAGGACAGTACAAAGCTTGTTATAACACCACATGTTGCATGGGGAACAGTTGAAGCAAGAACAAGGCTTATGGATGAGGTTTATGAGAATATAGTCGCATTTAGTAAAGGTGAAAAGAGAAATGTTGTATCATAATAAATGATATTGTAATAAAATGATGGAAAGGATATAAAATATATGCAGATATTATCAGTAACAGATAATGAATTCAGAAAATATGGTCGTATAGTGGATAATATTGATTTTACGGCACTTGTAGAGGAACTGAAAAGAACACCCATACCAGCAGGTGTTGTATATGAGCCGGCAGTAAAGGAGCTTGAAGCACTTCCGGTAAGACTGGATATATCAGCGGTTGCATATGGTGAGATGCCTGTGCAGATAGGTTATTGCAACGGACATAACTCAAAGCTTAATGCTCTTGAGTATCACAGAGATTCAGAGATTAATGTGGCAGCAACAGATATGATACTTATGCTTGGACTTTTAACAGATGTGGAAAAAGACCATACATATGACACATCTAAAGTTAAAGCTTTTTTAGTACCAGCAGGAACAGCAGTTGAAGTGTATGCAACAACACTTCACTATGCACCTTGTGGTGTGGATGGAAAGGGCTTTCAGGTAGCAGTAGTACTTCCAAAGGGGACTAACTATCCACTTACATCAAAGCATGCAAGAGTGCACAATAATATTGCTGACAGTGAGGATGCACTTCTTGCAGCTACTAACAAGTGGCTTATTGGCCATGAAGAGGGTGGACTTGATGATACAGCATTTATAGGGCTTAAAGGGGTTAATCCTGATATAAACGGATAGTGCCATAGGTTAATAAATAATGCAGTATTAATCTTCTTCGATAACTTGCACTTCCATATAAGAAAAATCAATATCGTCAATAAAGTTATCGCTTGTGAAGCGTACCTTGGAATGACGTTTGAAGTCTGCTATATTCGAATCGAACCACATAGGTTCACTTAAATCGAATTCATAGCAGGCTTCTTTTATTCCATCAAATATTTTTTTAGTCCTGTTAAGCTTTGGGTCGTCATTAACTGCAACCATATCTTTAATCATGTGGTTTGAACTGTCAAATAATTTACACCATAATCTAAACATATCTATATTTCCTTTTTTGTATTTATTTTATATTATTTTTAAATTTCTATTTGAAATTATTTTGATGCTTTCCTTGTTATTATTCTTAATAAATAAGAAGTCTTCTACAGAGTTTTTCTATAACTGCTTGGAGATTGTTTAAATACGCGTTTAAAGGTATCTCCAAATGTGTTGCTGTCAGAAAAACCACATTCACAGGCTATTTCGGTCATAGAAAGCTCGGACTGCCTTAAAAGCTCTGCAGCGGCATGCGTTCGTACATCAACAAGATACTCACGGAAGCGGTGTCCTGTAAATGCTTTGAATTTTTTGGAAAGACTGGATTCACTCATATTAAACATTTCTGCGGTGCCTGAAAGAGTGATATTGTCTTTATAATTAGCAAGAATATATTCAACTATGCGCTGTATAGTTTCATTAGATAAGTCCATGCGGGAAACTACATTATCTTTATAAGTCTGGCATCTCATGGCATATAAAAGAAGTTCATGAAAATAAGCTGTTGCATATGCAGGGGAAATGCTATCTACACCATGGAATTCATAGGATATTTTATCCAGCTGTTCTTTAATGTATGACTGTTTTCGTGCGGGAATCTGAACGACAAAGTTTCCTCCTAAAATGTCAGATATATCTGTTATTCCATGTTCGTTAAACCATAAAAGCTCTTCATCATCGAAGTAAAGAAGGCTTCTTATATTTTCTTCACCTGACATATAAGTAGTCATGTGTTCTACTCCAAAAGGAATGAGAGCAAGAGAACCTTTTTTTAGCATATACATATTTTCTTTGATATATAATGTACAGTTTCCTGATATAAGATATAAAAGCTCCCATCTGTTATGCGTATGAAAATGTGACATTTTGTATGAAGTAGGAACAGTTTTTATGTCTGGCAGAAAATTCGCCGGTATATATTCATGATGCATAAAATTACACCTTCTTTTATAAGTATTGTAAAACTTTATTGTTTAAAAGCTAACATATTTTAAGTGATTTTACAAGTTTCTTACAGTTTTTATGTATTAATATAAGTACAATATATATTATAATCAATTCATAGTTGCAACGTAGATAATAAAATATTTTTGACACTTATCATCTTATTATTTTAAAGAAAGGTATGGTAATAGATATGATACGAAGGAAAAGATTAGTTTCATCTATTATGGCAGGTATTATGTCGGGCCTGCTGGTTGTTGGAAATATAGGAGCATTTCCAGACAGAATCGTGGCGCAGGAGGGTACTGCTTTGCAGACAAAAAACATTTATACAGCAGTGAAGGATATAAACAATGATGAGAATAACTACAAGCCGCTTGATGTAAGCGACCCTATAGAGTTTGGAGGTACTTATATTAAGTACGATTCTGAAACTATACAGTTGTCTGAAACAGCGATTTATCTTGATGGTTCATTATCAGATGAAGTTGCTGATAAATATCCATATGTATATAACGATATTACAAAGGCACTTAGTGACAGCAGTTTAAAGAATGGAACAAAGGAAGCACCTATGACGGTATATGTGGCACCTTTCGTATACTGGATAGATGATCCGGCAGCTACTGATACTAAGCAGCCGGATAAGACATATGGTGTTCCTTATGGAATGATTATTAACAGTGATTATCTTACTATAAAGGGACTTACAAAGGATCCGTATAATGTAGTATTTGCTGGAAACAGAGGTCAGTCACATGCTTGTAATGGTAACTACACGATGTTCAGATTCAACTGTAAGGGAGCACTTACAGTAAAGAACATAACGATAGGTAACTATTGCAGCGTTGATCTTAAATATCCTCTTCTTCCAAAACTGGATACAGATAAGAGAACAAAAACTATTACACAGGCACAGCTTGCTGATATGTCTGGAGATAAGATGTTTGCAGATAACTGTAACTTTATCAGCCGTCTGAATCTTGATCCTATAGGCGGTGCAGCACGAAGCCTTTATAACAACTGCCATTTTGAGAGTACAGACGATGCGATTAATGGTAATGCAGTGTTTGTTGGCTGTGATTTTGATTTCTACGGAAACAGACCATTATATTCATCATATAACACAGGTTCAACGTTTTTAGGCTGTATCTTTAACAGTGTTGTTTTGAATGTTGAAGCTGAGCCAATGCAGTACTTCACAAAGGAAGGCGGAACAATAACAGCAGTTGATTGTGCATATAAGAGCAACTTCAGTATTCCTTTTGGAATTGCATGGACAAAGTATCCAGATAAGTCACTTAAGTGCTATCAGTATAACATTACACATAACAATGAAAGCATAATAATAGCAGGAAAGGATGCTGCTGAAACGGTTGATATGACAGGAAAGCAGGTTCTTAATGCATATAGATTAGAAGATGGCGGAAAGGTATATTACAATACCTACAATCTTTTAAAGGGCAATGATGACTGGGATCCACTTGGTGTTAAGGATATAGCAGTTAAGAATGGTGCAGACAGCATAGCTACACAGCTTAATATAGAAAGCGAAGGTAAGGTAGAAGCTATAGAGTCAGGAACAGAAACAGCTAAGCTGACGGCAGGTGTTAAGTATTTCTATGGTGATGCAGATAAGAATCAGAAGATTACCTACAGTGTAGCTGATGAATATAAGCCATATGTATCAATAATTGATAATAAGGACGGAACATGCGTAGTCAATGGTACTAACAACGAAGATGAAGCAAAGGAAGTAGTTATTGAAGCAGGCACAGAGAGTGGGTTAAGAGCAGCTATAGCCATAACAGTTAAACCAGGTAAGCTTGCAGCTCCATCATGGACAAAGCTTCCAGAGGTGGTTAACAATGGTGATGGCACACTTAAAGCAGATTATAAGCTGAATCTTGGTGACAGGGCAGATATGTCAGTTATTAACTGGTATAGATGCAGTGATGCAAGTGGAAGCAATCCTGTGTTAACAGCAGTGTCTACAATGAATAATCCTCAGTACACATATACACTTACAGCAGGTGATATAGGATATTATATCTGTGCTTCTGTTGCTCCAAAGAATATAAGAAGTGACTTAGGTGATGCGGTAAAAGTTGTATATTCAGAGGCTGTAAGTGCAAAGGATATTAAAGCTAAGAATTACACAACAGATTTTTCAGACTTCCCTACTGTTAAACAGCCAGAGATAAAGGAAGGCTTCTGGACAGTGGATTCGTACAGACCAGCAGATACAGAGAGCTTTGGAAGCTGGAAGGGTGAAGATACAGAAACACCTTGGGTATATGGTGAAACTGGTAACGGTTCAGTTGGTGCCGGAATTTATCAGGGAACACAGGGAGCAAGACTTATGTATACACCAGTTGAAGGCAAATATGGTGATATGACTGTCAAGGTTGTGGCTGATCCTGCAAAGACGGCAGGTCAGGGCTTTGGTAGTGCAGGACAGTATATGGATGTATGCATTAAGTTTGATACTAAAACACTTACAGGCTATGCATTAAGAATAATAAGAACAAGGGCAGCTTCTAATGCAGTTACATTTGTACTTGTTAAGTATGATAATGGCAATACAACATATATATCAGATGAAGTTATAGCAACATGCTTCCTTACAGGATGCGAGATAACCTTAAAGGCAGAGGGAAGCAAGCTTACAGCACATGTAGAAACACCTACAGCACAGCTTGCAGACCAGGCAGCAGCTGGCTATGTTCATGTGGTTGACTTAAATGCAGATATAGAGGCTAACACATATGGCGGAGCAGCTATACAGCATACAGGAACAACAGGAACTGCTGGATGGCAGAATACAACTATGCTTCACAGCTTAAGCATAGAATGGGCTGGTGATACAAACCAGAATCCTGCTGTAGAAGAAACGACAGATAATCCATCGACAGATGAATCTTCAACAGGAGAGGCTGCTGCAGATGGAACAGCACAGACTGATTCTACAGAGAATGTTAAGACAGCAGATACATCACATGCTGGTATATATGCTGCATTACTTACAGTGAGTGTTGCATCGCTTATAGCACTTGGATATGTCTGCATAAGAAAAAGAAGAATATAAAAAGAATATTAAGAAGATAATTGGAATCATAATCTAACATAATCCCGGTTTAAAGTTACATATGAACTTTAAACCGGGATTACTGTTTTATAAAGCTTGTAATGATTATCAAAAATCACATTAGCTTTATTAAATTAGTTTTACTACATTGTTTTTACTTTTTTTTTACTGATTCAGAAAATATTATATCATACTGATCAGATGGATATACCTGATATATGAAAGAGGATAGCAGTGTTTTGGCATTTTCAAGAGCCTTGTCGTATAATCCATTTGCTATGGCATCATTTAATGCCTCATCTGTTAGCTGCTTTAATGCGTCGTTATGTTCGGTAAGAGTTATAGGTGTAAATATGCTTGTACTTTCGTGGAGCACCTTGAAGGAATCAAGGTCAAGGTCGGCAGAAAGAGTTTTAACCTCAGGTACAGTTACATATATGTTATGCTTTGTGTCTTCTGTATCCCCCAAACTCCATGTTACATCACTGAAGTTGATTCCAGCCTTGATGTTAGTGTTATATGTGTATATATACTTTGATTCTGTCAGAGGTATAGATATATTAAAAAGCTTTCTGTCCTTAGTTTCAACACGCACAGACGTTGTTGTTACAGACTGTGTAGCCAGCTCGCCGATATTTTCAAAGCCTATCTGAGTGACCTTGCCATCTGTCTGGTAACTCGTTGATGCAGTCTTTTTAGTGTATATCAAGGCTATAACAAGCAGGGCTATTATTATAATGTTTATTATTGTTTTTAACCCTGGAAAATGAGGGCTTAATAAGGACCTTTTTTTAGTACGTTTTTTTGCTTCTTTCAAAGCTTCATTATCATGGTATTCTTTATTCATATTTTAATATTAATCTCCATTCATGTATTTTATATGATGTATATCAGTTATGACAACATGCAGGCATCAATCACATCATAACACATAATTGTAATATTTTGGAAAAAATAAGATTAAAAATAAAGTTAAAAATAAAGATGAAAATAAAGATGAAAATAAAAGTACCCCGGATACCCGTTATGATAAAGGTATCCGGGGCTATAAAGCATGTAAGCTTTGATGTGCGGAATAGCTGCCACACGGGGGATTAATAAATGCTGCTCATATCTTAAATAAAATATTGGCATTATCTATTAATGCTGGCACTAGTCCATATTTACATTGAGATGTCTTGGAAGACCATCAACCATGATTGGTGAAAGTTCAGCCTGAATCAATGGTCTTATGTAATGAATAAGGTCTTCTGTAACGAAATCATCTTCTGTGATCCACTCAAGTGGAACTTTCTTTTCGATGTTAGCAATCTGATGAACATCATGAGTTTCAGTGATGCACATATATGGATCATCAGATACTCTCTTAAGTACTACAACTTTACCAGTTTCACCTTCAAATGCAGCCTTTACAGCAGCACCACCAACGTTGAAGGCTTCAGTGATATCAGTACGTGAAGTCATGTGAGCTGCACAACGCTGAAGAGTAGATAACTCAATAGCTCTTGTCTTGATACCAAGTTCAGAACCTACCTTGTTGGCAAGGAACTTGGCAGAACCAGCTAACTGCTTGTGACCGAAAGCATCCACGAACTCAACATGCTCTGAAAGCTCGAATACATATCTTCCGTCCATAACCTTGATACCTTCTGAAACAGCAATAACCATAGAACGACCTTTAGAAGCTATCTCTTTAACTCTTTCAAGGAAGTGGTCGATATCAAATACCTTCTCAGGAAGATAGATAAGATCTACACCTTCACAATCTTCGCCTCTTGCAAGAGCAGAAGCGGCTGTAAGCCATCCGGCGTTACGTCCCATAATCTCAACTATTGTAACAGTTGGGTAATCATATACAAGACCATCACGGATAATCTCCTTCATAGTAGCTGCAATAAACTTGGCAGCACTACCAAAACCAGGAGTATGATCAGTAACAGCAAGGTCGTTGTCGATAGTCTTAGGAACACCCATGAACTTAATATCGCTTCCGATAAGAAGTGCATAGTCAGAAAGCTTCTTGATAGTATCCATGGAATCGTTACCACCAATATAGAAGAAGTATGATATATTAAGTTCCTTAAGAATCTCGAAAATCTTCTCATATGTTTCTCTGTCATCAGAGATTTCAGGAAGCTTATAACGACATGAACCTAAGTAAGAAGAAGGAGTTCTCTTTAAAAGGTCAATATCGATATCTGTCTTAATCTTTTCAGAAAGATCTACATACTGCTTGTCAAGAAGACCCTTGATTCCGTGAAGCATACCATATACTTTATTAGCCCCTCTGTCCTTGGCTGTCTTAAACACACCTGCAAGACTTGAATTGATTACGGCAGTTGGTCCGCCAGACTGTCCTACGATAACATTTCCTAACATAAATGTCCTCCGAATTATAAAAATAATTAAATAATAAAACTCAGGTCAGAATCCCTCGTGACTTCTAACCTATGACAAATATGATGCAAGGGTCGCAAGATCAAAGTCATATCATGCAGGCACGAAAGATTTTTGGATGTGAACTTTTAACTCTTACAACATAAACATTTTATTAAAATTATATTAACATAATTAGAGCAATCATACAACTCAAATGTGCTTATAAATTAAATAAATTCATAAATTTAGTAAAATCTTTAATCATATAGTGGAAACTTTCAAAAAATTTGTAGTATACTGATAATAAGCACAAGGTATATGACAGATATCTAAAAAAGACAATACATTACAAAGAAAACTATAAGCAGTAAAGGAGATGTACATTATGAGTAAACAGACATGGAAACCAGGAAATATGCTTTATCCAGTGCCGGCAGTTATGGTCAGCTGTCAGAGAGGTGAAGAAAAACCCAATATCATAACAGTTGCATGGGCAGGGACTATATGTTCGGATCCTGCAATGGTATCTATATCAATAAGGAAAGAAAGATATAGCCATGATATTATAAAAGAATCAGGAGAATTCGTTATTAACCTTACAACGAAAAAGCTGTGCCGGGCAACGGACTACTGTGGCGTAAAGTCAGGTAAGGATACAGATAAATTCAAGGATATGCATCTTACACCTGAAAAGTCAGTTAAGATAAATGCACCGGCTATTAAAGAGAGCCCTGTTAACATAGAATGTAAGGTGAAGGATATAGTGGAGCTTGGAAGCCATGATATGTTTATTGCCGAAGTCGTCGCTGTTAATGTTGATGAATCACTTCTTGACAGCAAGGGAACATTACATCTTAAGGATGCTGAACTTGTAGCTTATTCACATGGACAGTATTACGCACTTGGTGAACATCTCGGACGCTTTGGATATTCAGTTAAAAAAAGGTAAAATTATAAAAATAAAATATCTCTAAAGCGCGTAAAACCCCTTTACAAACAGTTATATGCGTGGTAGTATACAATTGTTACAAAAATGTTACGGAATTATTACACGGGGAAAGAATTCCATTGTATATACGATATATGGAGGAACGTATGACACGCATTACAAGATATGGAAGAAAGGTGAAAACTACCTTTATCTCAACTATGTTTGCAGCATGCATTGCAATAGTGATAGGTATTCCATTTGTATCTAAGAATATGTTTAACAATGATGTGGGATATTACAGCATATCGATTCGTGGTACACATGTTGGAGCAGCCAACACAGAGGAAGAAGTTAATGTGGCACTGGCAAATGCACGTCTGCAGTTAAGCCAGCAGCTTGATGATTATATATATATGGACTGTGATGTCCAGATTGATAAAGAAAACAGGGCTATAGCGTCAAGAATGTCAGAAAAGCAGCTTGAAAGTTCTATATACAGCCAGTTGTTTGACTGTATACTTGATGTTGAAAAGCAGCTTGCATATACTGTAAGAATAGATGATTATACAGTTAATCTGTCATCCAAGCAGGATGTAGAAGAACTGTTTTCAAAGCTTATACAGCCATATAACAGGGCTGATGAGTTTGAGCCGGTTATTAAGTCTAGTTCGGCAGCAGATGGAACATATATAGTGTCTATAGATAAGAATGAGGAGACAACGGTGCAGGATACACAGATAGTTGCATCATTCTTTGAAGACAGTACTGGTTCTAACGGTGAAAGCAAGAAGACACCAGATGAGATACAGTCTATAGGTTTTGCACAGAATGTATCTGTTAATGCTGTATATGCTGATAAGGTAGAGGTATCAACAGTACAGGAAGCTTATGATACAATAACAAAGGTAAACAATACCAATGTTTATTATATTGTTAAAGAGGGCGATACTCTTGAGAGTATAGCTAAAGATAATAACATAACAGTTGAAGATTTGTTAAAGCTTAATACTAAGTTAAAAGAGGACTCAGTTATAGTTCCAGGTGATGAGCTTGTTATAACAGTGCCTGAGTCAGATATAACAGTAGTGACAACAAAGCAGCTTTCTTATGAGGAAGATTACAACGCAGAGCCTGAGTATCTTGATGATAACAACAACTATAGAGGTACGAATTATATTCTTGATGAAGGAACAACGGGACATCATTCAGTAGTAGCAACAGTTACATATGAGAATGGTAAAGAGGTTGCAAGACAGATAACAAGCGAGAATATAACAGTTGAATCAAAGCCGGCAAAGATAGCAGTTGGAACACTTACACCACCAACATATATAAAGCCTGTCAGTGGTGGAACATTTTCATCAGGTTATGGTTCAAGATGGGGCACAACTCATTACGGAGTTGACTGGTCATGCAACCAGGGAACATCAGTTAAGGCTTCAAGAGACGGAGTAGTAACAAGGGCTGGATGGTATTCTGCTTATGGATATTGTGTAGATATACAGCATGAAGATGGCAGCATGACAAGATATGGACATAACAGTAAAGTAACAGTGACTGCCGGCCAGCAGGTAAAGCAGGGTGAAGAGATAGCTCTTAGTGGCAATACTGGTGATAGTACAGGACCACATGTGCATTTTGAAATATGGATAGATGGCAGAAGAGTGAATCCACTTGATTATGTAAACAAGAATTAAGTTAACTTATGAATAAGGGCGTGGATATTAATAATCCATGCCCTGTTTTAAACTTTATGGATATATAACGTTGACATAATAAAAAGGTATGATATAATCATTAAGATATTGATTTAAATACCAATATTATTTTAGATAATAAAGTAAAAGTATACACATGATGAATGTTTTGACGGCTTTATGTCACTAATGCATGATAGTTGTTTTTGTGATAAGCCGTGAATACCATGATATATTGAATATAAATGACAGATATGTCGATAATTAATAAAGAAACTAAAGCAGGAAACTAAAGTTTTAGATATGATGAGTAAGTGATATTGAGGTGCAAAGTATGGAACAGTATGTTGTCAAAGGTGGAGTGCCACTTTGTGGAGAAGTGTCCATAGGTGGAGCTAAGAATGCAGCACTTGGTATTCTGGCAGCAGCGATTATGACAGATGAGACCGTAACAATAGAGAATGTACCTAATGTGAGAGATACAAAGGTGTTGCTTCAGGCAATCGAAGGAATAGGTGCAAAGGTAAAATATATATATAATAATACAGTTCAGATTAACGGCGGATCTATATGTGATCTTAATGTTGAATACGAATATATAAGAAAGATAAGAGCGTCATACTATCTTCTTGGTGCGTTACTTGGTAAGTACAATGAATCTAACGTAGCACTTCCAGGTGGCTGTAACATAGGAAGCAGACCTATAGACCAGCACCTTAAGGGCTTTAAAGCACTTGGTGCCAAAGTGAACATAGATCATGGAGTTGTCAGCGCTAAAGCAGAAAAACTGGTTGGCGGACACATATATTTTGATGTTGTAACAGTAGGTGCCACTATTAACCTTATGATGGCAGCATGCATGGCTGATGGAGAAACTATCCTTGAAAATGCAGCCAAGGAGCCACATATAGTTGATGTAGCTAACTTCCTTAATGCCATGGGAGCTAATATCAAGGGTGCTGGTACAGATGTTATAAGAATAAGGGGCGTTGAGAGACTTCATGGATGCACATATTCTATAATACCAGACCAGATTGAGGCAGGAACTTTCATGATGGCGGCAGCAGCTACACATGGAGATGTTGTCATAAAGGACGTTATTCCTAAGCATCTTGAGTCTATAACTGCCAAGCTTCATGAGATGGGCTGTCAGCTCATAGAAGGTGACGACTGGATAAGGGTTATAGCAGAAGGTGAGATAGGAAGTACTAATGTTAAGACACTTCCATATCCTGGCTTTCCAACAGATATGCAGCCACAGATAGCAGTTGCACTTGCACTTGCTAACGGTTCAAGCATGGTTACAGAGAGTATATTTGAGAATAGATTCAAGTATGTTGATGAGCTTAACAGGATGGGTGCTAAGATTAAAGTTGAGGGCAATACAGCTTATATAGAAGGTGTTAAGCATTTTACATCAGCACAGCTTTCAGCACCTGATTTAAGAGCTGGAGCAGCACTTGTGATCGCGGCACTTGCGGCAGAGGGCATATCAGAAATAGACGATATAGAATATATCCAGAGAGGGTACGAAGATTTTGAAGGTAAACTTTCAGCACTTGGTGCTGTTATAGCAAGAGTAGATTCTGAAAGAGAACTTCAGAAGTTTAAGTTGAAAATAGGATGATAATAGACTGCGGAGAATAATATTGTGCAGATATCCGGAGTGATAATGGCAGATTTATCACAAGATATCGCAGGCATGATATATTTCCGCAGTTTTTTTATATATTTTTATCATTTTTTTACAAATATTCTGTTAAAATATGTTAAACTATTATCATGATGGTTGTAAATATATTAATATGACTTATATGGAGAAAACATGAAATTAAAAGATAAGTTAAAGGTTTCATTCTGCGTTATGGTTATACTTCCGGCGCTGCTTTTATGCGTGTTTGTTGTCGGAATATTTAAGATACAGTCGGATAGTATATGCAAGACATATAATGTAGAAGACGATACGGTACTGTTATATTTTTATTCGCCTATGACATTGTTTGGCAGTATTACAGATGATGTGTATGAGCAGATAAAAGAACAGGCAGAAGAAGAACCAACGACATTTAACAACAGGGCATACCTTGAGTCACTTGGTTCCACATTAAATGACAGACTTTCAGAGCTTGTTGTAAGAAAGAATAATAATGTCATATATAATTCAACACAATATTCAAACACAGATCTTGCAAGGCTTCTTCCAGAGTATGAGACAGATGAGAACAACATAACGGATGTTGCTACATATAGAGGTGGCATATATCATAGCCTTATAAAACAGGTAGACTTTTCAGACAGCTTAGGAAATATATACAGTGTGTCTATCGTCACATCTGTTAAGCAGAGCATACCACAGATAAGACAGATGCTATGGCAGCTTGTTTTTATCATCATCATCATACTTGTAATAACCAGCCTTGTGCTTAATCTGTGGATATACAGTTCTATCATCAAGCCGGTTAACAAGCTGAAGCTTGCAACAGATAATATAAAAGAAGGAAACTTTGACTTTGAGATGCCAAGGGTTCCTGATAACGAAATAGGTGATGTGTGTAAGGACTTTGAAGAGATGAGACTTATACTAAAGAAGTCATCAGAGGATAAGCTTCAGTCAGATAAAGAAGAGAAGGAACTTATAAGAAATATATCACATGATTTAAAGACACCGCTCACAGCTATTAAAGGCTATGTTGAGGGTCTACGTGATGGAATAGCCGATACTCCGGAAAAACAGGCAAAGTATATTAAGACTATTTCCAACAAGGTTAATGATATGGATAAGCTTATAGATGAACTTACTATATATTCAAGACTTGATGCTAACAGGATACTATATACATTTATAAAACTTAATGTTTCAGATTATTTTGATGACTGCTGTGAAGAAATAGGCACAGAACTGGATGCCTCTGGCATAGAGCTGAACTACAGGAATCATATAGACAAACCGGTAATGATAGTCGCAGACCCAGAGCAGTTAAAGAGAGTTATCAATAATATAATCAGCAACTCAGTCAAGTACATGGTAGAAGGCCGTAAGGGAAAGATAGATATAGACCTTTATGACGAGGGCGAGTATGTACATGTTGTCATGGCTGACAATGGCAAGGGTATAGCAGGCAAGGATATTTCAAGAATATTTGAAAGATTCTACCGTACTGATGAATCACGAAACTCCAAGCAAGGCGGCAGCGGCATAGGACTTGCTATTGTTAAGAAAATTGTTGAAGACCATAAAGGCAAGATATGGGCAGAGAGTGTTGAAGGCGAAGGAACTACAATGCATCTTAATCTGCTTAAGTATAATGAGAATAACCAGCTTGGAATTCTGCAAAAATAAAATATAAAAGGAATAGAAAGGGACAATTGTATGAGCAAAGTATTGATAGTTGAAGATGAGGAAGCAATCGCAGATATTGAAAAGGATTACCTTGAATTAAGTGGATTCACGGTAACAACATGCAAGGATGGAACAACAGGTCTTGCAGAGGCACTTGACGGGGATTATGACATATATATTCTTGATGTCATGCTTCCAGGTGTAGATGGTTTTGAGATATGCAAAAGAATAAGAGAAGTTAAGAATACTCCTATTATCATGGTATCAGCTAAAAAAGAGGATATCGATAAGATAAGAGGACTTGGCGTAGGTGCTGATGATTATATGACGAAGCCTTTTAGTCCAAGTGAGCTTGTTGCCAGAGTTAAGGCACATCTTTCAAGATATGAAAGACTTGTAAACAGTGCCCAGCCTGAAAATGATATTATCGAAATAAGAGGCATCAGGATAGATAAGACAGCCAGAAGAGTATTCGTTAATGGTGAAGAGAAGATATTTACAACTAAGGAATTCGATCTTCTTACATTCTTAGCAGAACATCCTAATCATGTATACACTAAGGAAGAGCTTTTTAAGGAAATATGGGATATGGATTCTATCGGTGATATTGCAACCGTTACTGTTCATATTAAAAAGATAAGGGAAAAGATAGAGCTTGACACAAGTAAGCCACAATATATCGAAACGATATGGGGTGTTGGCTACCGCTTTAAGTTATAATACATTACAAAAGCCTGTTTAGAACATATATCCATAAGAACCTTAAATATATCGTCCTGTTTTGGGTATTGTAAAACTATGAGTGATTTATATGACAGAAAGAAGGATAAATATGATAATTGAAAAGGAATATTTTGATTCAGAAGAAGTCAGGAAAGCAAATGCCATGAATGATAAGACGATGGCACCACCAAGAAGAATACGTCTTGCGACAACGGACAGTAACAAATATTATGCCAAAGCTGTATTTGTAGCCGATAAAGAAAATATAATTACCGGTGAGCTTCTTTACAGACCAGATTTTCAGGAGTCAGAAGAGGGAGTGGCATTCAGTGAGGTTGTTGTTAAGCAGACAGCAGATGTGGAAGAATATTTCAAGAATCTTATAAGGTTTGAAGGCTATAAAGTGATTCCGGAAGAATATGATGAGAGTGATATGCTTATGCATTATGATGAGCTGAGCATACAGGCTAATAAGCTTTTGTTTCTTGAGAGCAGGGAGGAGTAGATATGACAGATACGCAGAATGAGGCGTTTAAGACACCGGTAAATAAGATACGGCTGTTTGAGCATGGGGCTCCGGGTTCGCAGAACCTTAAGCTTACAAGAAAATATTACACTGAAGATATGCCTGATGGAAGAGTAAAGCATATAGTGCAGAACATTACAGATCCGGATATTGTTCCTTATATACCAGATGGTATTGGTAACAGTGCAGACACAGAAAGGATTCCGGCAGTATTGATTATTCCAGGAGGTGCGTTCAGACGTCTTGTATACAACTTTGAAGGTGAAGATGTTGCAAAGTGGCTTAATAGTATGGGAATAGCAGCATTTGTTCTTGAATGCAGACTTCCATCAGATGAACATGATAATGCAGAGGATGTTCCGCTTATAGATGCTATGCGCGCAATGAGAGTTATAAGAGGAAGGGCGCAGGAATTCGGTATAGATGAAACTAAGATAGGCGTTATGGGCTTTTCAGCAGGAGGCTTTATGGCAGCGTTGTTATCAACAGCGTATGAAAGCGATGTGTATGCGGATTATAAGTATAAGGATGAATATGATAAACTGTCGGCAAGACCAGATTTTGCTGTTTGTTCATATCCGGTTATAAGTATTGACGATTGTATTGAAGCAGGTAAAAGATATATGTCTGAGGAACAGGTGCTTGAGAGAATCAGCGACAGTGAGACAAAGATACTGCATAAGTATAATCCGGATAAGCTTGTAAGACCGGATATGCCGCCAGTATTTATATGTGAAACGGATGATGATAGAATAACATTATCTGAGAACAGTGTGGGCTTTTATATGGCAGCAAGAAAAGCCGGGGTAAGTGCGGAACTTCATATATTCAGAACAGGTGGACATGGTTATGGCTGCGGTGATGATTTTGCACAGACTGGAGAGTGGAAAGTGCTTTTTACAAAGTGGATTGAGAGTATTGGAATTATTTAGTTATGTTGGATATAATATATGAAGATAAAGATAAGATTATTTTAAACAAGCCAGCGGGACAGCTGTCGCAGAGCGGAAAGTCGTTTGAGATGGATCTTGTAAGTGAAGTTCTTACATATAGAAAAAGCAAGGGTGAAGAAGCTTACGCAGCTATAATAAACAGACTTGACCGTCCTGTATCAGGGCTTGTGCTTATGGCTAAGAATAAAAAGGAAGCAGCACGACTGTCTTTGCTTATGCAAAAAGAAACACTTTGTAAACATTATCAGGTACTTGTATGTGGAAAACCGGATTCTGATGAAGGCGAACTTGTGGATAATCTTATAAAAGATGCAAAGAATAATGAATCATCGGTAGTTTCAAAAGGAACGGCGGGTTCTAAGGAAGCAAGACTTAAATACAGGCTTCTTTCTTATGATGAAGAAGCGGACATATCAAGGCTGGATATTCATCTTATAACAGGCAGACATCATCAGATACGTGTCCAGCTTGCTTCAAGAAACATGCCGGTTGCTGGTGATGGAAAGTATGGTGGAAATATGGCAGCCCAGGCAGCTGAAAGGATAAAAGGCATACGTATTAAGCGTGGATGCATAGCGTTATGTGCGGTTAGTCTTAAGCTTGATGGCAAGTTATACGAAGTGAAACCAGGATTTTAGATATAGGTATAAGATAATCACCTCTGTGGAATACTTCTACAGAGGTGATTATTTATGTGCAGAGAGGAAAGAAATGTAAAAGAAAATAAAGAAGAGTATCAAAAAGAATATCAGGATAAAGAATATAACAGGAAACTGAAATACCTTGCCGGGATTGTAGTTATAACATTTTCTGTATATGTGAGCTTTAAATATCTTCTTGTATATGTGTGGCCATTTGTGCTTGGCGTGCTTGCTGCACTGCTTCTTGAAAAGCCAGTAAACAGTATATATATGTGGATATGCAAAAGGATAAGGCTGGATAAAAGAAAAGTACATGCACAAAGAATTAAAGAACATCGCATAAAAAGCATAATAGCCACAATTATAATGTTAATAATATCTGTTGTTATAATAATATTGCTTGCTGCAGCAGTTATAACAGGAGCGAATGAGATAAGTGATTTTTTAAAGAACTGGGATTACAATACGATAGGTATAAGGCAGCAGACTGCCAGGATATGCCTTGAAGCGGATGATTTTCTTGGACTTGATGGTGGATGTTGTCTTGATACGCTTATAATGTGTGGACGCAGGCTGGCAGGTATAATGCCTGAAAAGATATTTCATATATCTGTACCTGTTATAAAAAATATAGTTATAGTGGCTGGAGGTCTGGTTGTTGGCTTTATATCAGTTATATATCTGTCAACAGATATGGATGAAATAAGGACACAGATACGTGACAGTGTGTTTGTGGAAGAGATAAGGATGCTGTGGCATGAGGTAAAGAGACTTATCAATGTATATTTTAAAGTTGAATTAAGAATCATGTTTATTAATTCAGCTATAAGCATGGCAGCATTTTTTATAATAAAAAGTCCATATGCAGTCATGCTCGGAATAATAGTTGGAGTTGTTGATGCACTTCCGGTATTTGGGACAGGTACGATACTTATACCATGGATGTTGTTTAACCTGATTATGAAGAATTTCTTATCGGCAGTGGTTGTGCTTGTGACATATGTAATAACTTATTTTGTACGTGAGATTATGGAGTCAAAATGTATGGGAGACAAGCTTGGAATATCGCCTTTTGCCATGCTTGTCATTATATTTGTCGGACTGCTTGTGTATGGTATTCCAGGCTTCATAACCGGTCCTGTGAGCTTTGTTATAATAAAAGCACTGGTTTTAAGGCTTAGATGTGTTATGAAGATGGATGAAGCATAGAAAAAGGAATAAAAGAAAATGCATAATAAAAATGTGATAAAATGGGCTCTTCTGGGGTAATGGTGGGTTAAAAAACATAATAAAAGAAAAATACAATAAAAGAAAAACAGAATATATGAAAAGTGCCTTGAAATTAATCAGGTCAGATGTTAAACTAATACAGATTATGTGACACATTTAACAGATAGCGCAGACAGCGCAGGAATGAGGTATATTTATGGCAGAGGATAAGAAGTTAGTAGAAGCGATTACTTCCATGGATGTAGACTTTGCACAGTGGTACACAGATGTATGTAAGAAAGCAGAGCTTATGTCATATTCAAGCGTTAAGGGCTGTATGATATTTAAGCCGGCTGGATATGCAATCTGGGAGAATATAAAGAACGAGATGGACAGAAGATTTAAGGAAACAGGCGTTGAGAATGTATACCTTCCTATGTTTATTCCAGAAAGTCTTCTTGAAAAGGAAAAGGATCATGTAGAAGGGTTTGCACCAGAAGTAGCGTGGGTTACTTATGGAGGACTTAATCCACTTCAGGAAAGAATGTGTGTAAGACCAACATCTGAAACACTTTTTTGCGATTTCTACAAGGATGAGATACAGTCATATAGAGATTTGCCAAAGGTATATAACCAGTGGTGTTCAGTAGTAAGATGGGAAAAAGAAACAAGACCATTCCTTCGTTCAAGAGAATTCTTATGGCAGGAAGGACATACAGCACATGCAACAGCAGAGGATGCAGAAGCACGTACACAGCAGATGCTTAACCTTTATGCACAGTTTTGTGAAGAGGTGCTTGCTATACCTGTTATCAAGGGACGTAAGACAGATAAGGAAAAGTTTGCAGGTGCAGAGGCTACTTATACTATAGAAGCACTTATGCATGATGGTAAGGCACTTCAGTCAGGAACAAGCCACAACTTTGGAGATGGATTCGCTAAGGCGTTTGGCATACAGTATACAGATAAGGATAACAAGCTTAAGTATGTTCATCAGACTTCATGGGGAACAACAACAAGACTTATCGGTGCTGTTATCATGACACACGGTGATAACTCAGGACTTGTACTTCCACCTAAGGTTGCACCAGTTCAGGTTGACATCATACCTATCATGCAGAAGAAGGAAGGCGTGCTTGATAAGGCTTACGAAGTAAGAGATGCTATAAAGGCAGCAGGTCTCAGAGTTAAGGTTGATGATTCTGATAAGAATCCAGGCTGGAAGTTCTCAGAGCAGGAAATGCGTGGTATCCCTGTAAGAGTTGAGATGGGACCAAGAGATATTGAAGCTAACCAGGCTATCGTTGTACGCCGTGATACAAGAGAAAAGATAACAGTAGCTATTGACGAGCTTGCAGCTAAGCTTCCAGAGATACTTGATACTATCCAGAAGGATATGCTTGAAAGAGCAAGAGCACATAGAGATGCACATACATATGTTGCAGTTAACTATGATGAGTTCAAGGAAACAGCAGCTAACAAGCCAGGATTTATCAAGGCTATGTGGTGTGGTGACCAGGCATGTGAAGATAAGATTAAAGAAGATACAACATGTACTTCAAGATGTATGCCATTTGCACAGGAACAGTTAAGTGACGTGTGTGTATGCTGTGGCAGACCAGCTAAGAAGATGGTTTACTGGGGTAAGGCATACTAATAATATATGATACCAGGGTCGAAAGGTCTAAACCCACATGAGCTTGCTCATAGGTGGGTGAAAGACCTTGGGACCCGCCCCGATATGAGCATAAAAGTGGGATGATAATCCCACGATATGCGAATATTTGGGAGAATATATATTACATATTTCAGATTGATTCGGATTAATTCAGAGTAGTTCAGGCTGGTTCGGATTAAATCAGATTAAATTAAGCGGAAAATCCATAGGTAAATGTGGGTTTTCCGTTTTTTGATTTTCACTTAAAAAAATTCCTATCAAAGTATCGTGAAAAATTCATTTGTATTGTAATGCAAATGGGGGTTAAGTAAAACATCAAGACAACCGATAAACTTATCATAAAGAAATAAAAAAGTTTTTTGTTTATGATAGAAAGAGAGGCGGTTAGTATGCGTATAGATGCTTATAATGCTGTCAGCCAGGTATACAAGACAAGTGCTTATGCCAGGGAAAAAGGCATAGCTGTTAAGAAAACTGAAAAAGACAAGTATGAATTATCAGATACAGCCAGATTATATAATACAGCTAAGGCAGCAGTTAGTGAAGCTTCTGATGTAAGACTTGATAAAGTCAACGACATCAAGGCACGTATTGCAGCCGGAACATATAATATAAGTTCAGAGGCAGTAGCCGAGAAGATGCTTGGCAGTGTATCTACATTGACATTCTGATGAAAAAGAATGCATATGGTCAGAGGATGCATTGGGATTGTGCATTGCTGTACAGTTTTATAGTTTGCTGACACGATAATCTTAAGACGGAGGAGCATATATGGCAAGCCTGATAGATTGTTTAATCGAAGACCTTACGAATGAGAATGATGGATATGAGAAGCTCCTTAGTCTGTCGAATGAAAAAACATCTGCCATAGTAAGTGGCAATATCGAAAAGCTTCAGGAGATATTTACAAGAGAGCAGAAGCTCATAGAAGAAGTAGATGTATATGAGAAAAAAAGACAGGAAGATGTGAAGGATATATGTAATGTGCTAAGACTTCCATATGAAGAGATAAAGGTTGAACACATAGTACAGATACTTGAAAAGAAAGCTAAAGAGCATGATGCTCTTCAGAACATATATCTTAAGCTTAAAAGAACACTTAGTCAGCTTACAGCGGCTAACGAGAACAATAAGCTGCTACTTAAAGAATCTATGGATATGATTCAGTTTGAGCTTGATCTGGCAAGAAACTCAGTGTTGAAGCCACAGACAGGCAACTATGGAAGAACAGCTTATGAAGAACAGGAAATAACAGGTGCTACAGGATTTGATGCAAAGCAGTGATATAAACTAAAGAAAAGTATTAAAACAGATAAAGATTGTAAAAGATTACATTAAGTCTGGTATGTGGAAAAGGATTGAAGCAGACTAGACTTACATATAAGTATAGAATAATATCAGATATAATATAAGAATCACATTTTCAAAGGATTGAATTGGGATGTTTAATGGTACTGCGGTATTAGAACCAGTTTTATTTTTGATAGTGTGATTTTTTTAATGGAGGAATTATGGCAAACGGAATGGGGTCGCTGATGGTAGGAGCCACAGGCTTAAGATCGTCACAGACAGCACTTAATACAACAGCACATAACCTTTCCAATGTTAATACAGAAGGGTATACAAGGCAGCAGATAACATTTGCAGATTCAACATATGCTAACGTGTTTTCTAAGAGCCTTAACAAAGGCAAGTATGGCTTAGGTGTAGATATAGATGCGATAAGCCGTGTAAGGAATGAGTTCATAGACAGGTCATACAGAACTGAAAGTTCAAGACTGGGATTCTATGAAAGTCAGGCTAATGCGGTATACGAGGTTGAAGACTGGTTTGGTGAAATGCAGGGAGTTACTTATCAGCAGCATATCACAAACCTTTACAATGCAGTAAACGAACTTACAAAGAATCCAACAAGTACTATAGCAAGGTCATCACTTATACAGAATGCTACAGCATTCATAGACCGTTCAGAGGCTATATATAGTGGACTTAAGGATTATCAGGTTACGCTGAATACCGAAGTAAACAACATGGTGGAAAAGATTAATTCACTTGGACAGAAGATATATAATCTTAACAAAGGCATCGTTAAGGTCGAAGCGGAAGGTGTGGAGCGTGCGAACGATTTAAGAGATTCAAGAGATCTTGCACTTGATGAGCTTAGTAAGTATATAGATATTGATTATTATGAGACAAAGGATGGCGAAGTAATAGTTAGTGCTGAGAATGTCCCATTTATAACAAAAAATGATATCGCAAAGATGAGCGTAAGAGAAGAAGGAACATATGGACTGCTTATACCTCAGTGGGAGGGATATCAGCAGGATGTATATAACTTTGACAAGCAGGCAAACAATGCCAATGACACAGATAAAGGCAAGCTTAAAGGACTGCTTATCGCAAGAGGTGTTATAGAGGTAAACTACACAGATATTCCAGTAATGCCTGAAAGAGCAGACTATGATCTTACAACAGAGCAGGGTATGGCAGAATATAATAGTGCCATGGATGCATATCAGCAGAAGCAGGATTACTATAACAAGTATATAGAGCCATCAGCTATCCTTAGTGCTATAGCAGGCTTTGACAAGCTTGTAAATGGAATAGTAACAGCCATGAATGATGTTTTATGTCCGGAAACTACCATGGATACAACAAAAGAGCTCACAGATGCAGATGGCAATATATTAAAGGCAGAGAAGTATGTATACAATGCATCGACACATGATGTGCTTTATGACAGCCATGGCAACGTAGTTGCCGGAAAAGAAAATGGTGATGGAACATACAGTTATGAAGCATCTGAAAAGCTGTATGTTGATGCTAATCAGGAAGAAACAGAGAATATAGACAGCATGACATACAAGATACTTGATATGAGCAAGGCTGGATATGGCATGGATGACGATGAAACAAGAGGTGTTGAACTCTTTAAAAGAAACGGTACAGACAGATATAAGCAGATCACAGGTGCAGATGGCAGTACAATATATGTAAGAAACAACCTGAATGTTACCGGCTTTGAAACTGACTATACACTTGGTAATCTGATTGTCAATCCTGAGGCTTCACAGAATGTAGGTACACTCCCTCTTTCTACAGAGCATGGCAAGGAGGATTTCTCAAAGGTAAATGAGCTTATAGATACATTCAGCAAAAAGTTTGCATCACTTAACCCTGAGAACTATGCAAAGGCAGATTTCAACACATTTTACAATGATTATATAGGTGAGTTTGCTACGATGGGAAGCGTGCTTACCAAGTATGTCAACAACCAGACAACCATGGTCAATGGTTATGACAACCAGAGACTGCAGACATCAGGTGTATCATCTGATGAAGAGCTTCAGAAGATGATTAAGTATCAGCACGCATATAATGCGGCTTCAAGATATATCAACGTAGTAAGTGAGATGATAGAACATCTTGTTACATCACTTGGACATGCATGATGAATAACAGAGGAACCTTTTGCCACTTACATCATGATTTGATAATAATGGCTGGCTTATTTTAGAGCAATCAGCAGACTTAGAAACAGTAAGTTGGTTAAAGAGACTATAGGAAACAACAAGAATGGAGAAATAATATGGCATCTACATTTTTTGGTTTATCAATATCATATAAAGGACTTCAGGCAGCGCAGACATCCATAACAACATCAGCGCACAACCTGTCAAACATTAATACAGAAGGCTATACAAAGCAGAGTGCAGAGCTAAAGGCAGCTGACTCGTTAAGAACATTTTCATCATACGGAACTATAGGTGCCGGTGTTGATGTTGTCGGCATCAATCAGACAAGAGACAGCTACTATGACCAGAAGTATAGAAACAATATGTCTAACTATGGACAGTATGAATCAAAAAACAACTACATGACACAGATAGAGGACTATCTGAATGAGTTTATACTTAACGGATTCTCTAAAGAATACAGCAACTTCTTTTCAGCAGTTAACCAGCTGACTATAACACCATCTGATGAATCGGCAAAGAACCAGCTTATAAATAACGCAAAAAGTATGTCGGATTATTTCAACACACTCTCAACTAACTTGAGAAATGTGCAGTCAGATGCTAATAATGAGATAAAAGATACAGTAGACCACATCAATACTCTTGCACAGAATATAACATCACTTAATAAGCAGATTAACCAGATAGAAGCCTGCTATGGAGATGCTAACGACTTAAGAGACCAGAGAAATGCACTTGTGGATAATCTGTCAAAGTATATCAATATATCAACTAATGAGACACCGATAGCAAACGGACTTACATCTTTCCAGATAACAGTTAATGGACAGTCGCTTGTAAACAACTATGATTATAAGACACTTGAGGTAGTCGCAAGAACGCAGAAAAGAAATGCAAGCGATGCAGAAGGATTATATGACATACAGTGGAGTGATGATGATCCTTTTGATATATATAGTTCTTCACTTGGAGGTCAGCTTAAGGCACTTGTAGATATAAGGGATGGCTGTAATGGTGAGATAGAATCAGTTGCAACAGATGCAGATGGCAGCTATAAGCTTGATGATGATGGAAACAGAGTGACAGAGACGAATCCACAGGCTTCAGCAAATGTTAACTATAAGGGTATTCCTTACTATCAGTCGCAGCTTAACCAGTTCATACAGACATTCTCACAGGCAGTCAACAACATATTTAAGAGTGGATATGTATCAGATGCTAAAACAGAGGATGCTGCCAATAAGGGTATAGCGTTGTTTGTAGTGGGAGATAATTCAAAGACACTTACAGCCTCAACAGTATCAGTTAATTCTGAGCTTCTTAAGGATGCCAACAAGCTTGCAACAAAGACAACAGTAAGCGAAGGCGAAGGCAGTGCAAGCATTATGGATAAGCTTAATGCATTACAGAAGGAAAGACTGTTTGATGGTGGTACAGGTTCGTACTTCCTTGAAACTATAGTCAGTGATATGTCTATAGATGCAAGCAAGGCTAAGACATTTTTAACAAACTACAACAATATGAAGACAACTATACAGAATCAGCGACTTTCAGTCATGGGTGTAGATACAGATGAGGAAGCCATGGATATCATGAAGTTCCAGCAGGCTTATAATCTTAACTCAAAGATGATGTCAGTTATGAACCAGATATATGATAAGCTTATTAACCAGACAGGCTTATAAAATGTGAAATATGCCGGATATACTTAATAACATCTTTATATAAATGCTTTGCACGCAGGCACAGACAGGATAAGTGCAAAAGAATATTTATAAAAGAAGATTATTCATAAAAAGAAGATTTTAAAAATGCAGATATCACATTAAATGAATATAGATACGAGGTGGAATATATGAGAGTTACAAATCAGATGATGATAAACAGTTCTATAGCAAATATACAGGCTAATAAGAACCAGATAAATACCATGGATACACAGTTATCTACACAGAAGAAGATTAACAAGCCTTCTGATGACCCAATCATAGCTATAAGAGCACTCAGACTCAGAAGCAGCCTTGACCAGGTAACACAGTATGTAGATAAGAATATACCCGATGCTTCATCATGGCTTTCGGTTACGCAGGATGCACTTGCACAGGGATATGATATAGTTTACCAGCTGTATTCATATTGCAACCAGGGTGCTTCAGATTCTTATTCATCAGATGAGCGTAGTACAATCATACAGACACTTGACAAGCTGAAGAACTCATACTATGTGCAGGGTGATGTAGACTATGCCGGAAGATATGTATTTACAGGCTTTGCTACAGATAGACCGCTCACATATCCATCAGATGTTAAAGCAGCTGAGGCAGATTATACCATAACACAGAGCTTTGACAGAGAGAGCATCAGTGAAAAAAAGGTATATACCAATGCATATACAAACGAAGATATCATTAATCTGAATGTCAAGAAGGATACAGACGGCAAGATAGTGACACCTAATGTGGCTACAGTTCATAGAATACAGCTGGGTTACTCAGAGGTAGATGCTGATGGAACATTTAAGATTACAGATGCCAGTGGAAATGTGGCTACAGTAACTAAGAATGATGATGGAACGGCTAATGTAACAGGAATAGTAAATGCCAAAGGTGAGACTATAGATTCTCTGGATGATGGAAGCGGCAATCCAGTGAGTATAACATTTACAGCAGATTCAAACTATATACCAGGTGATGATGAAATAGCTATTAACTCACAGCTTGGAGAAGTACTTCTTGGTGAGAATGTATACAACAATACATACACCAACAACTCATTTTCAGTACAGTATGAAAAGTCCAACTTCAAAAAGGGCGATGTGAATCCGACAATGTATTTTACATGTGTAGACAATGTTACAGGTATAAGCTACGTAAAGAAGAGCGAAGATATTGAATATAACGTAAACTTTACACAGAAGCTTAAGGTTAATACACAGGCAGATGAAAGCTTTGATATATATCTTGGCAGAAATGTAGATGATATCATGGCAGCTGTGCAGAATACTATAGATATCGAGAATCAGATAAGTAAAGTCAAGAGCATGAAGAAGGAAGAAAAGTATGCAGGTACTGACGACCAGAAGAAGCTTGATGACATACTTGAAGGACTAAATAAGCAGAAGGATCTTGCAAAGGATCAGATGACAAAGGCTTTCGAGAAGGGCATCGGACAGATGCAGGGATATCAGGAGAAGATATCTAATGCAAAGGCAGATGTAGGTAACAGAATCCAGCGTCTTGACCTTACAAAGACAAGACTTACAGAACAGAAGACTAACTTCACAAGCCTTAAGTCACAGAACGAAGATATAGACCTTGAGGAAGTGGTAGTAAACTATACAGCAGCACAGCTTGTTTACAACGCAGCACTTTCAGCAGCAAGTAAGGTTGTACAGCAGACATTGCTGGATTTTATAGGCTAAAAATATGCTGAATCCATAGATGAAAAATTCAGTATATAAAAACAAGGGAGGCAAATTAATGCAGGTTGATACTAGGTGGTTTGGCACTGTAGATATTGATGATAATAAAATAGTTACTTTTGACCTTGGAATAATAGGGTTTGAGGATTGCAAGAAATTCACACTTATATATGATGTAGAAAAGGGAGATGAAGCAGCTATCATGTGGCTTCAGTCGCTTGATGAGGCAGCATTGGCACTTCCTGTCATGAAGCCGGAGTATATCATGAAAGGTTATGATCCTGTTGTGGAGGATGAGATACTTAACACACTTGGTGAGGACATACAGTCAGCCAATCTGGCAGTGTTCTGTACACTTACAGTACCAGAGGATCTTACAAAGATGACTATTAACTTAAAGGCTCCTATCATAATCAATGCTGACACTATGAAGGGAGTCCAGCTTATAGCAGATAATGAGGATTATGCTGTCAGATACCCTATTTATGATATTCTTAACGAAAGGAAGGGGGAGTAGAATGCTGGCATTATCAAGAAAGAAGGACGAAGCAATCATCATCAATGATGATATTGAGATAACAGTAATCGAGATAAAAGGCGATCAGGTAAAGCTTGGCATCACAGCTCCAAAGTCCGTTCCTATATATCGTAAAGAAGTATATGTACAGATAAAAGATGCCAACAAAGAAGCTGCCGCACAGAAGATAGATGTGGATGCACTTAATAACCTGTTTAAGAAGCAGGATAAATAAAAAGGCAGGTATTATATTTTTACATGTATTGCCGATATAAGAAATAGAAACTAATGACCAGTATGCAAAGAAAAGGATTTCTTGGCAGGGCATAAGGTTTGATATATTTACGACGATTGTATGGGTGATGTGGAAAAGCTGTCACTCGTATATGTATACGCACACGGAGGTGAAAGATAATGGGAATTGAGAAGATAAGTGGCCAGGCAGCTTATCAGAGCCACGCAACGCAGGCTGCACAGGTTAACAAGGTTAGTGCAGCACCAGCAGCAGAAACTAATAATTCACAGGATTCAGTAAACAACGCAGCACATATAGCTGCAGTTATGCAGGTGAGTACATCACAGAAAGCTAATGCAGACAGCAACAGCAGTAACAATGGCAACAGTGGTGCACAATCAAGCTTTAAGCAGCAGGAAGAACAGAAAGAAGCTTCTATGCAGAAGCTTAAAGATATCCAGAAGGTTATCAACCATAATACAGTAGCAGAGTTCGGATACAACGAGCCAACTAACCGTATTACGATTAAGATTAAGGATAAGGATACAGATGAAGTTATCAAGGAGATACCATCAGAAAAGGCACTTGAGATGCTTGCTAAGGCATGGGAACTTGCTGGTATACTTGTGGATGAGAAGAGATAAAGAATTACATAATGTTATGAAGAAATATATAAGAATGGAGGAATAATATGCCAATCAGATTATCGGGTATGGTTTCAGGTATGGATACAGAGACACTTGTATCTGCACTTGTATCAGGATATAAGCTAAAAAAAGATAATCTTGTCAAAGCACAGACAAAGCTTTCATGGAAACAGGAAAAATGGAAGACTATGAATACAAGTATATATAGCTTCTATAGTGGAAAGCTGTCAGCAGGAAGATTATCTAACGCATACAGCCTTAAGAAGTCAACAGTATCTAATTCAACAGTAGCTACCGTAACAGCAAGCTCAAGTGCGGTTGCAGGTACACAGAGCCTTAAGGTAAAGAAGCTTGCATCATCAGGTTATCTTACAGGTGGTACTGTGAAGGATGGCAAAGCTAATATTACAGGTTCATCCAAGCTTTCAGATGTTACTGGAAGTGCATCACAGGGTAGCGTATCAGTAACGGTTAATGGAGAGACAAGCAACATAGAATTAACAGAAGACATGACAGTTAATCAGTTTGTTGTCAAGCTTAAAGAAGCAGGCGTTCAGGCAAGCTTTGATGAGAACAACCAGAGATTCTTTATCAGTTCCAAGACATCTGGTAAAGATGGAGATTTCGCATTAGTAGCTAACGATAGTGCAGGAATGGATTCACTGCGTAATCTTGGATTATACACTAATGATAAGACATCACAGGCTGAGTATGCTAAGTGGGCTAAGTATTATAATGCAGATACAGATACATACACAGCAGAGTTAGACGATATCATCAATACAGCGTATGAAAGTGCTAAGACTAACTTTGATGCAGTTGCGAAAGAGAGACTTGCTACATATTCTAAAGCTAGTTCGATAGTAGATTCTTTCACAAAAAAATATACTGCATCAGATGCTGATACAGAAGTATATAAAGATAAGACACCAGAAGAAAGGGCTAATCTTTTATTAAAAGATGCTAAAGATGCTCTGTCGGCTATAGAACAGAATGCTGCATATAAGGGTGATGATGGCAATTTTGATGTATCCAAACTCAGTGAAGAGGATAAGAAGAAATATGACAATCTTAAGACATCAATAAGCAGTTACGAAAGTGACATCAAGAACTATACTGAAGCTAAAGACACAATGACCGAATATAAGAACAAGCAGTATGTCAATATAGAAGAAAAAGATGGTAAGACAACTGTAACAGCTTTGAAAGAGACAGATTCAGCATCTGGTGTGTCTGATATACAGGCAACAGTTGACAGTAGAAATGCAGAGACTAAAGCTAAACTTACAAGCCAGTATCAGGCTAAAGCTAAGAATAGCTATGAGATGTATTCTAAGATGGTAGATGCTAATGGCAATGCTAAAGCAGGAGAATATTCAGATTCTGTAGGTGCAGTAAGAATAAATGGTCAGGATGCAAAGATAGAACTTAATGGTGCTGAGTTCACCAGCAACACAAGCACATTCTCTATCAATGGCCTTACTATCCAGGCTACAGCAGAAACAAAGGGCAATGAATCAGTTATTATAACAACGGACACAGATGTAGATGCTATATACAAGTCTATCAAGGATATGTTCACAGAGTACAACAAGCTTATCAAGTCTATGGATGAGGCTTATAACGCAGACAGCTCTAAGGGATATGAACCTTTAACAGATGAAGAAAAGGATGCTATGTCTGATAAAGAGGTTGAGAAATGGGAGACAAAGATTAAGGATTCGCTTCTTAGAAAAGATGATACACTAAACAGTGTTGCCAATACATTAAAGAATGATATGGCATCATCATTTATTATTAATGGCAAGAGCTATGCGCTGTCAAGCTTTGGTATATCAACACTCGGATATTTCGCATCAGGCGAGAACGAAAAGGGTGTGTACCATATAGATGGTGATAAGGATGATACAACTACATCAGGAAACGAAGATAAGCTAAGAGCAGCTATTGCAAGTGATCCTGAGACAGTGGTTTCATTCTTCTCACAGTTATGTACTAAGGTATATACTGATCTTGGCAAAAAGATGGCATCATCATCTGTAAGCAGCGCATATACGATTTACAATGATAAGCAGATGAATACACAGTATTCAGAATACAACACAAAGATAAGTGATGCTGAATCAAAGGTATCAACATGGGAAGATTACTACTATAGTAAGTTCTCAGCTATGGAGTCAGCACTTGCTAAGCTTAATTCACAGTCATCTTCTATGTCTGGACTTTTCGGAAGCTGATAATATCAATAAAATCTTTTGGGACAAATATATTTGAACCTTAACATTATATATAAAAATTATAAAAATATACATGAAAATATATATGTAAATATATAATAATATTATTGAATTTATTGGTAATTAATGTATAATATTACCTAGAATGATTCGTTTATGTCACATTGTGTTGCATTGCATATAATTTAACATATTATGTGTAATAAATATATGTATTATATGTAATGCACACAATATTGATAAATACAAGGACGTATGAACATCGGGAGAGGATAAGCTATGATATATAATCAGAATATGGCTCAACAGTATAATCGTAATAAGGTGTTAACTGCATCACCAGCAGAGCTTACACTTTTACTTTATGAAGGAGCTATTAAGTTTTGTAATATAGCAGCAGTTGCTATAGAAAAAAAGGACATGGAGAAAGCTCATACTAATATTGTTAAGGCAGAGATGATTATAGAAGAGTTTCAGGCTACACTTAATCATAAGTATCCTGTAGCAGAGGATTTCGATAAGCTTTATAAGTATATATATGGATTACTTGTAGATGCGAATATGAAGAAAGACCTTGAGCTTCTTGAAAAGGCGACAGATGAACTAAGAGGAATGCGCGATACATGGAAAGAAGTCATGAAGCGCGCAGGAAATAAATAATATATTGATTTAAAATAGCTATTATAACACAACTATTTAAGAAGCAATGTATGGTAGTTTAAGATTATAAAGTTGAGGATGACTATGGAAACAGAGAATTATCTTCAGATAATGACAAGCAGTCTTGAAAAGAAGAAAAAAATATTACAGGACATAGTTGATTACAATGTTGAACAGGAACGTATTGTTACATCGGGAGAGTTTGATGGTGATAAGTTCCAGAAGAACATGGAGAATAAAGCAGAGTGTATAGATATGCTCAATGCACTTGATGAAGGCTTTCAGTCAGTATATGACAGGGTTAAAGCAGATGTTGAGATGTATAAGCAGAACTATAAGGCAGATATACAGAGGCTGCAGCAGCTTATAAAAGAAGTATCAGCATTAAGTGCAACTATACAGGCGCAGGAATCAAGAAACAAGCTACAGATAGAAAGAAAGTTCCGTGAACTCAAGCAGGAAACTAAGACTGCCAAGCGGAGCGTAAGCATGGCGAACAAGTATTATCAGAATATGAGTCGTGTAAGCTCAGAGCCACAGTTCATGGACAGTAAAAAGTAGAGAAATTTTTAAAATAAGTTTATATACGGACTAAAGTAAAAAGACTAATGTCCGATATAATAAATAACAGGAAATAATCCTGAAACAAAATCAATGGGTGGCAGGGACGCCACTAAGAATTCAAGGAGGAAATTATTATGGTAGTACAACACAATCTTTCAGCAATGAACACAAACAGACAGATGGGCACAATCACAAGCTCATTACAGAAGTCTACAGAGAAGTTATCATCAGGTTACAAGATTAACAGAGCTGGTGATGATGCAGCTGGTCTTTCAATCTCAGAGAAGATGAGAAGCCAGATCAGAGGCCTTAACAAGGCTGTTACTAACGCACAGGATGGTATCTCACTTATCCAGGTAGCTGAAGGTGCTCTTAACGAAACACATTCTATCCTTCAGAGAATGAACGAACTTGCTACACAGGCTGCTAACGATACTAACGTATCAGCAGATAGAACAGCTATCCAGGCTGAGATGGATCAGTTAGTATCTGAAATCGACAGAATCCAGTCAACAACACAGTTCAATACTAAGAATCTTCTTGATGGTAATTTTACAGGTAAGAACCTTCAGGTTGGAGCTTTAAGTGGACAGATTATTAAAATTAGCATCAGTAATATGGATTCTTCTTCAATAGGTGTAGCTGCTGCTGACATTAAGGTGGATGATAATAAGAAAGCTGGTAAGGCAATGAGCAAGATTCAGTTAGCTATTACAAGTGTATCAACACAGCGTTCTTCACTTGGTGCTATTCAGAACAGACTTGAGCACACAATTAACAACCTTAACACAACATCTGAGAATACATCAGCAGCTGAATCACGTATCCGTGATACAGATATGGCTTCTGAGATGGTTGAGTACAGCAAGAACAACATCCTTCAGCAGGCTGGACAGTCTATGCTTGCACAGGCTAATCAGCAGAATCAGGGTGTTCTTTCACTTCTCGGTTAATAATTGCTACTACTATAGAGGAAAAGAGCGGTTCGCCGCTCTTTTTTTCTATAGTTTTATATTAGATATAATTACAGGTGATTACATATCATAAAACGGACAATATATATTGCGATAATTCTCTAAGGACAAGAGGCTTATTGTAGTTAGATACCGAAGAACGGCAATCAGAGGACTGTATGTCAGATTGAAGAATAACATTATCAAGTATATTAACAAGTTCATTCTCATGTGAATATATGTAACCATTATAGCCATCTTCTATTATGTCTGTTACACCATTCACTGGAGTTGATATAACAGGTATTCCAGTGGCAAGCGCTTCATAACAGGCAAGACAGAAACCTTCATACGAAGAAGCTAATACAAGTGAAGAAGCTTCTATAACAGAGTTCCATGGATTGTTCAGCCAGCCAGTGAAGGTTACATTATCATTAAGATTGAGGCTGCTGCATAATTCTTCAAGTTGGGTTCTTTCATCACCATCACCGATAATAATAAGTTTCCATTGTTCTTTAGTGTGTGATATAGAATCAATTATGAGTGATACATTCTTCTCAGATGATAGTCTGCCTATATAAACAAGGGTTCTACATTCTGGATTATATATATCATGATATTGTAATGATTCGAAATCTATAGGATTCTTAACAAGAGCCACTCTTACATTTGAATTATTTTTTATATAAGAGTAGCTGCCTTGATTTAGTACCATAACAAGATCTGCATATTTAAGACAATCTAATCCTCCAACAGCATTTTCATCATATATATGCAGAGGACCATGGAGCCAGCTTATAATATGAGCGTCCATATGACAGTTTAATAAAGCAAGTTTGATAATCATGGTCAGCATGGGCAGAGGAGTGGCTACGATAATATCAGGCGCTTTAAGTTCATTGAGATATTGTTCACAGAGAGGAATGTAATCAGATATATCTGAGATAGCACGATTAGTCTGTATGGTATAATATTCAAGAGAGCTGTCAGGCCAGGCATAATCATTATATACAAGTTGTACAATCCTGATATGTATGCCTATGCTTTTAAGATACATGGCAGTATCGTTGAGAACAATCTCAACACCACCTTTACCACCGCATGGGACAAGAAAATCTATGGTTATAGGATGGTTGATATTAAATGTGTGTTGCAGTATAGGATTAAGTGAATCAATATTGGTTGACATATGAGTAATCTCCGTTATAATAAAAATATAGTTGTTATATGTAAGTGTATGTTTAACAGAATCTTATAGTTATAATGTATTGGCGTGTTTGATTAATTATATCTAATAATATTTGGCAATAATTAATTGTAGCAAAGTTAATATTTATATAATTATGTCGATATAATAAAAGAGATGATGCTGTTATAATATTATGACAGCATTAATAATCTAAAATCATACATATATTACAATACAATGAGATATTACTATGATATAAAGGATTATATCATACAATGGATATATGTACATAATAAAACTAATGGATAGTTATAATCAAGGAGGATATATATATGGTAGTTCAGCATAATCTTTCAGCTATGAACACTAACAGAGAGTTAAGTACAGTGACAAGTTCACTATCTAAGTCAACAGAGAAGTTATCATCAGGATATAGAATCAATAGAGCAGCAGATGATGCAGCAGGTCTTTCTATATCAGAGAAGTTAAGAAGTCAGATCAGAGGTCTTGATAAAGCGGCATCTAATTCACAGGATGGTATATCACTTATTCAGGTAGCAGAAGGTGCTCTTAATGAAACTCATTCTATATTACAGAGAATGAATGAGCTTGCAATACAGGCTGCTAATGATACGAATGTGTCTGCAGACAGGACAGCTATTCAGGCTGAGATGGATCAGTTGACATCGGAAATAGACAGAATTCAATCTACAACCCAGTTTAATACACAGAATTTATTAGATGGTTCATTTAAGAATATGAATCTTCAGGTAGGAGCACAGAGCGGACAAGTTATAACTATATCTATAAGTAAGATGAATGCATCAAACATAGGTGTTAGCGGACTTAAAGTTACAGATAATTCTGCTGCAGGTTATGCCATGAAAAAGATACAGGAAGCTATCACAAGCGTATCTACACAGCGTTCTTCGCTAGGAGCTATACAGAACAGACTTGAGCATACAATCAATAACCTTAATACAACATCAGAGAATACATCATCAGCTGAGTCGCGTATCAGAGATACAGATATGGCCTCAGAAATGGTAGAGTACAGCAAGAATAATATTCTCCAGCAGGCAGGTCAGTCCATGCTTGCACAGGCTAATCAGCAGACACAGGGAATATTATCTTTATTACAGCAGTAACATATTGTATATTACTGAAAGCTAATAAGAGGCTGTCGCATTAAGTTATATTTATACGTTATATAGACAGTGAATCTGTTATATTAACTATATATTGTATAATTATACTTAATACGCAACCTCTTATTTTATTAGAGCGGCAATTACTGGTGCTTAATATACTATTCATATAGCACTTTTATATGAGTGGTTTGATTGTAATATGATATGAGGATATATAGCGAAGGAGATATGATATATGAATATACCTGATAGTTTTCTTGAGGGTGAGATAAGGGATAGTTATTATGTAGAGAATATGATGAAGAGAGCCTGGGCAGCGCAGATAGAAGTGTTGAATGATGTAGATATTTTCTGTAGAAAACACAATATAACATACTATGCTGACTGGGGAACATTACTTGGTGCGATTAGACATAGAGGTTTCATACCATGGGATGATGATATAGATATATGTATGAAAAGAGCAGATTATATAAGATTTTGTGAATTAGCACAGAAAGAGATGAAAGGTTATGAAATAGTTAACCATAAGAATATGCCTGAATGGAATGAAATATTTGGAAGAATAATATATGGGAACTGTGTTAGAACAGATATGGAATATCTTGCTAAGTTTCATGGATTCCCATATGTTGTTGGTCTGGATATATTTCCATTGGATTACGTAGCTTCATCTAAGGAAGAATCTGAATTGCAGTGTGAACTTATTAAGATAGCATTAGCATTTGCTAATAATGTAAGTAATGGAACTGCAACTAAAGAAGAGATATATACAACTATAAAGGGAATAGAGAATCTATGTGGAGTCAGGTTGAATAATGATGATACATTGAGTATACAGCTGTATGAACTTGCTGAAAATTTATGTATGATTAATGATGAATCTAATTCGGATACTCTTGTTCTTATGGCGGATTATGTTAATAAAAGAAGATACAAGCCGTTTCCTATGCACTGGTTTGATGAAGTTATAAGAGTTCCATTCGAGTATACTACAGTACCTGTTCCAAAGGAGTATGATAAGATTTTAAGAACAGAATATGGTGATAATTATATGACACCAATCATTTTACATGATGATCATGAATATCCGTTTTATGTAAAACAGAAAAGAGAGATATATAGCAGGGCTGGAATAGAAATATGATGAAAGATGAAGCTAAGAAAAAGGTAATAACATATGGAACCTTTGATTTATTTCATCAGGGACATTATAATCTTCTGAAAAATGCCAAAGCACTTGGTGATTATCTGATAGTAGGTGTTACTACAGAACACTTCGATGAGGCACGTGGTAAGGTTAATGTGGTGGATTCTATTATGGAACGAATAGATAATGTCAGAAAAACAGGGTTCGCTGATATGATTATTATAGAAGATCATGACGGACAGAAGATAGAAGATATACAGAAATATGGAGTAGATATATTTACAGTGGGTTCGGACTGGATAGGAACCTTCGACTATCTTAATTCGTTTTGTAAAGTAGTGTATCTTGATAGGACGCCGGGAGTGTCATCTACCATACTAAGAGCAAGCAAGCATAATATAGTAAGATTGGGCATAGTAGGTACAGGACGTATGGCACCAAGATTCATATCTGAAGCTAAATATGTCAGTGGAATAACAATAGATTGTGCTTATAATCCAGTTAAAGAAAGCGCTGATAGATTCACAGACAGGGAGAATATAGCGTGCTATACAGATAAATATGAAGATATGCTTATGAATGTGGATGCTGTGTATATAGCATCTCCGAATGAAACACATTATGACTATACTAAAAAGGCAATATTGGCTGGAAAGCATGTATTGTCAGAAAAACCGATATCATTTACCCGCAATGAAAGTGAGGAATTGTACAAGCTGGCTAAGGATAATAGCGTTGTTCTTATGGAGGCTGTTAAGGCTGCATATTGCCCAGGATTTCAACAGCTTATTAATATTGCCAAGTCAGGGAAGATAGGACATATAGTAGATGTAGAGGCTTCATTTACAAGACTTGCTGATCCAGAGTCAAGAGAAAGAAAGGATGTACAGTATGGCGGTGCATTTCTTGAGTTTGGACCAAGTGTTCTTGTACCAGTTATTAAGTTGATGGGCGAGGATTATGAAGGAGTCAGCTTTGATAGTGTATATGATGATAAAGGTGTGGATATATATACTAAAGCGGATGTAAGATATAAGAATGGTTTTGCGACTGTCAAGACGGGCGTTGGTGTTAAGACAGAAGGACAGCTTGTAGTGTCAGGAACCAAAGGATACATAATAGCACAATCTCCTTGGTGGCTTATGAAACAGTTTGACGTGAGATATGAAGAAGCATCGAAGGTGGAGCATTATGAACTACGATTCCAGGGAGATGGCTTAAGATATGAGATAGGTGATTTTATATCTAAGATTAATGGAACTGACAAGAAAGATTATAAGCTTACGGCGGGAGAATCAGTTCTTATGTCAGAGTTTATAGAGCTGTTTATGAAAGAGAAAGAACGTAATAAATATCTTAAAGTAAGAGATTAGCAATACAATGATAGTGACATTGTGTGAAGATTTCATTGAATATATCATACTGTACTGTTGTGAAATATATTGTATGAGGAGGATAAGTTGTGGAAATAGGAATTCAATATACGCAGCTGCTATCAATAGAGCATATCTGTGAAAGTGATATGGGAAACATTGAATTGCCAGTTAACAGAGCTGAGAATATACCAGATGAATTATTTGATAAAATAAATAACGTTGGTGTAAAAATAATAGGAATAGAGTTAAAACTAAGAGAAATATTAAGTGCTGGTGATTATAAAAAAAAAGACATTCTTATAAGAGCTGTTGATATAGCTCAAAGATGTAAAGCTTCATACATTGTTATAGATACAGAAGATATGGATGATAATTGTCCGAAAGAATTAGAAAATATTATAATATCCAGCCAGACATTTATTAGTCAGGCAGGAATGGCAATATATATAGAAAATGGTTATAGATATATTAATGGAAAATATTATCACAATGCATATTCTGATGCAGGAAGACTGTTGCAGTTTATAGATAAACTTAAAGAATTATGTCCGGAAATAGATTGTGGTATATGTGTGAATATCGGACATGCGAATCTTCTTGGAATTAATATAAGAGATATGATAAGACAGTGTGGGAGTTATATTAAACTGGTTCATGTCAATGACAATGATGGGTATAGTGACCAGCATCAAATGCCTTATACATTCACAGTTGGCAGAGGATATCCGGCTACTGACTGGGTTCATATAATTGGAATGCTATATAAGACAGGATATAACGGTTATTATATATTTAACAATATTGGAACATGGAAAAGAACACCTCAAAGATTGCATATGGCTATGCTTAAGCTGACGAAAGCGATCGGACAGGAATGGTTAGAAAGCTGCTATAAAACAGAAAAATATCTGAATCAGCCTGATAAGAAACTTATACTGTTTGGTGCTGGAAGAATGGCTGCAAGCTATATGGAAGCATGGGGAGATAAATACAGACCAGATTATTTCGTGGATAATAATCCTGATAAGTGGGGAGAAGAACTGATGGGAATACCTATATTGCCACCAGAAGAGATTCTTAGTCTGACCAAAGATGAAAGAAATGTATGGATATGTAATATCAATTATGATGCAATAGGAAGACAGTTAGAAGATATGGGAGTATCATACAGATGTTATTGTGATCATTATTATATGGATCATATTATATGATATCAGGATTGCGTGAATTGCTAAGCATGGTGAAAGAGTGTTAGTTATGATTGAGAATTAACCTTCCTGATAGACAAATAAGACGGATAGTTACGCGAAAGTACATTAGTTAAGCCTAATAATAAATAGAATGTGGAGATATATATGTTAGATATAGGAGTTCAGACCAAAGGAATTATTCCTGAGATGGATATAGATAAAGGCTTCGGCATGATTAGTGGAGCTGGTTTTACTCGAGTTGATATTAATATAGATGCTTTTCTAAAGAATTCAGACCTTTATGCTGGAAAAGTTAATAAATTCTTTGATGCCTCTATAGAGGAGCTGACAATATATTTCAAGCAATACGCCAAGGCGATGGATAAATATGGGATCAGACCGTCACAGATGCATGCACCTTATCCTGTCAGAGTAGAAGGAAAGGATAAGCAGAATGATTATATGCAAGGAGTAGTTATACCGAAAAGCATATTAATAGCTAATATGCTTGGTGTTCCGTGGGTCGTTATTCATCCTTTCAAGATGCAGTATCCGTATAATAAGGATATAGAAAGAAAGATGAATATAACATATTTTCAAATTTTAATTCCACTTCTTAAAGAATATAATGTAGGGGTATGCTTTGAAAACCTGTATGAAGGTATGGGGGGACGCATAGTAGAAGGAGTGTGTGCAGATCCTTATGATGTAGTATGTTATATAGATACTCTTAATGAAATGGCTGGTCAGGAACTGTTCGGATTATGTCTTGATACAGGACATCTCCAGTTAGTGAAAAGAGATCCATATGAGTATATCAAGGTTGTGGGTAGCAGACTTAAAGCACTTCATATTCATGAAAATGATTCATTTAATGATATTCATCAGATGCCTTACACATTTGGTGCTTGTAGTTATGACGGACAGAATTGGAATAGCTTATTCAGAGGATTGAAAGCTATAGGGTATGAAGGAACGTTAAGTTATGAAACATTTCCATGTGTGAATAGTTTTCCGAGAAATATGCGTGGTCATGTATTGAATGCGATACATGAAATAGGTGTATATATGAAAGAATGTATAGAAACAGAAATGTTATGATTTATAATTATAATAAAATATATGGTGAATGAAAGCTATGTAGGGATAAATATAAGATGGATACAAGAATTAATACGGAAGATATGATGATGCGTATAGGAATAATAGGAACAGGTAGAATAGCAGGCAGATGTGTGCAGGCAATACAGACATATGTACCAGAGATACATATAAGCTGTGTATATAATCCAAGTATAGAAAGTGCTATAGAGTTCGCTAATAGATATAATATTAAATTATATACATCTGATTGGAATATATTGATGAATAATGTAGATGCAGTGTATATTGCATCACCACACGAAACACATTATACATATAGCAGGCTGGCGTTAGAGTGTGGCAGACATGTAATATGTGAGAAACCAGCGGCTTTAAAGAAGAATCAGGTGCAGGAACTTACCGATATGGCAGAAAGCAGAAAACTTGTGTATATGGAAGCGCTTAAGACAGAATATTGTTCTGGATATAAGTCACTTATGGAAGCAGCAGATAGTGGAAAGATAGGTAGAATAATAGAGGTTGAGGCAGCTTTTACAAGACTTACACAGCTAAATACCAGAGAATATATGAATGATAAATATAATGGTAGCTTTCTGGAATTAGGAAGTTATGTTCTGCTTCCAGTTATAGAATTGATGGGATGTCAGTATGACGATATAACATTCAGATCAGTTCGTGCACAGAATGGAGTAGATACATATACGAAGGCATTCATAGATTACAAGGATAAGACGGCTATAGTTAAGACAGGAATAGGAGCTAAGACAGAAGGACAGCTTGTTATAACAGGAACCAATGGATATATACTGGCTGGTTCTCCGTGGTGGCTCACTAAAGAGTATGAGATAAGGTATGAGGATTCGAACAGAAAAGAGGTATATAAGTATGAATATGAGGATTCAGGACTTCAATACGAACTAAGAGAATTCTTACGAAGAATAAGTGATAATGAGTATAAGTCTGATAAGATGAATAATGTCAGTCTGGCTATGGCTGGTGTGATGGAACAATTCATACAATGGAATTCTGACATATATAAAGGGCTAAATGAACAATTCCAGCTGAAATGTAAACAGAAGTCTATGCCATATATATGGGCGCATAGAGGGTGCTGTACATTATATCCTGAGAATACACTGGAAGCTTTCAGGGTAGCAGCTATGCTTGATAGTATTAAGGGAATAGAATTAGATATACAGCTCACCTTAGACCAGCAGATAGTAGTATTTCATGATGAGAATCTGAAAAGAGTTACAGGGATAGATAAAACAGTTGCAGAGTGTACGCTTGAAGAAATAAAGAATATAAATATACCTATGCATCAAGGAAAAGATTGTAAAATACCTACGCTTGAGGAAGTACTGGTTATGATGAAACCCTATTGCATAGAGAATGGCGAATTGATAAATATAGAATTAAAGACAAGCGTTACAAGATATTCAGGTATAGAAGAGAAAGCTATGAGGCTTGTCAAACAATATAATATGGAAGACTATATTATATGGTCATCGTTCCTTGCAGATTCCATTAAGAAAATAAAAGAACTTGATAATACAGCTAAGACAGGAGCTTTAGCAGTATCTCTTGAAGAGTGTATATCAATGGCAAGACATGCAGATGCGGATGCATTGCATCCATATATAGGAGGACTTATATATGAACTTCCGGATGATATGAAGGATATGCCTGTAAGGGCATGGAATATGGATGAACCTTTCTACGAGGATGGCAGGCAACTTAAGGAACTACATCTGGATAAGTATGCAGGATATGGTGCAACAGACATATTCACTAATATTCCGCAGAATTATATTAAGCTTCAGAGATAATAAGTGATAATAAATGCATATAAGATATCAAATAATTCCCTTAAGTAGATTGAGACTGTATTATAAAGTTTCATATACTTAAGGGATTCTATTATTCGGGGAACAGCCATATAATCGTTATTAAGAAATCTAATAATTTCAAATAACTTGAAACAACTCAAAACAACATGAATACTTTATATAATAACTGTATATATTACGAATTGATAGCTTCGTTAATCTTGGCGAAGATGAGTTCCTGCATATCACTATCAGACAGATGGATATTGAAATCATGTTCTATAACATCTTTAAGAGCCTGTTCCTGCTTATTATAAAATGGATAGTCATGAGAACTAGACCGTTTAACGGGGGTCATATAGTTATTACCATACTTTATCTTAAGTATGCCATCATATCCGACAGGTACAGGGATAGTTGTTACCTCGAATGGCATCTCTATAGATTCGGCATACCAATCTTTCTTAGCATGATAATCCCAGCCACCGGCAAGGTCTATCATAGAACATACTTCATCTGCATCCTCTGGCTTACAGCCTGATGACAGAATATCAACCAGTTTCTTAAGCTCATGGAAGGGTCTGTTGTTCCAGTCAATAGCAATGCCAATAGCCTGTTCAAGTTTATGAACAAGAGCAATGCATTCGTCAATATAAGGTGGCTCTTCAGGAACTTTAGCAGCAACCTTCATAACAAGTTCAATAAGGTCTGTCTGTTCCTTGGATTTCACTGCATCACGAGGAATATAATCTATAGGAAATATATCAATTCCTATAACGTAAGGGCATAGATGAAAAGTTTCCAGATAGTTTTTGTCAAAACACATATGTGTTCCCGTTATGACACGGCATTTTACAATATCATGGTCTGGATTATTATACAGACTTTTAAGTTTGTAAGGTTGTTTGAGTTCGTAAGGAGCTATTTCCAGAAAATGCATATAGTCATCACGTAACATACCTATATCAAGATCATCATCCCATGGAATGAAACCTTGATGTCTGACGGCACCTAGCAGTGAACCCCAGTCAGCGAAGAATCTTATGTTGTGTGATGTACATACACGTCTTATTTCTTCAAGAACTTCAAGCTGGGCTGCCCATGCTCTTTTCATCTTAGAATCGATAACGAAATCATTGCGGGTTTCGGTATCATAATAATCTGGTGGAAAATTTAACATAATGAGCCTCCGTATGTTTTAAATAATAATTAGTTGTAATATAATATCTTGTACTATAGTATTGATTTATAATGCTTGTAATATGTCATTGTTTTATTTCCTGAACTTGAACTTATAATATGTTGGCAGGATGCATAGATAATATCAGCTACAGTGGGGTACTTATCTTTCACTATATTATATGTGTTTAACATAGTATCACACCAGCAGTTTTTATCTATGCAGTATTTAGTTGTAGTTATTATTTCTTCCGCTGTTATATGTTGTTGTTGTATTATAGCATTCAATTCATATTGATGAATTACATCAAATCAAAAACATATACGTCTTAACAAGAATCTTAAGCGGGTATGTGTATTCTTAAAATTATCAAGACTATAATTATATCTTTCGAATATATGTTTATCGTAAAAGTGTTCAGAAGTATATTCGCATATATAGATTTCAAGCATTATGTAAAGATACATAGTATTATCAGACATGGCAATGTGAGCGGATGTTTTATTGGCATAAGTGACTAAAGCATTGTTAATGATATTAAAAGCCTCAATATAATTCCCGGATTCTATAAGAGAGGAGGCGTGTATTATTATTGTATTAATATTATCTAATAAAGGACGTTTATTATTCATGTGAATGATTCCTATCTGTCATATTTTCAAATAATGTTGCTTAAATATGTTACAATATTTATCATAATAATTATTGTAATCTTTAGTGGCGGTTGTTTCATGTAGAAGTGTTATAGGTGGCATATTAATAAATACAGTCTGTAGTCCAGCATATCTGAATTCGTAGGTTTGAGATATATCGTAATAATGCCAGTTATCAAATATGTCTTCTCGCCACAGTATATCGTAAGAGGTCGATATAAATATACCATCAATGGCCTCGGCGTATTCGTAATCTGCATGTTTGTAAAGTGATTCGAATTGTTGTACATTAAGCAGCTTATCGTGGTATAGATTACCACGGCGCTGTTTTATATCACTTGTGAACCATTTGGCAGTATTGGTAAGATGAGTAGTTCCTGTATTGCCAATCATCCCAATAACGGAATCATTCCTGAATACAGATATAAGCTTATTCAGAATATCTCTGTCAATGATAAATGTGTCATGGTGAATATACAGCTTGTATCCAGCATCACTGCGTAGCATGGCATAGTTATATCCTGCTGCCATACTGGGGGCACCTTTAACAACAATAATATCCAGTGACATATTGTCAGGAATTATAAGTTGTTTTAGATATAATATGCATTCATTACAATACATCATATCGTTCGTACAGAATATAATACTTATCTTCGAATAGTCAAGATTGTGAGAGAGAATTCTTGAGTATTCATCAGGATTAATAGGTGTATCTGAGGAATAATTCAGATATGTAATATCAGCATTATTGCTATAATTACACATAGGATAACAGTTATTATCACAATCTATATTATTATCATGCAGCCACTTACTATGTAAGTCAAGAAAATCAGCATGAACAGGGAAATTGTTACGTATTATAGAAGATATTCTGTTGAAAGCATCATACCAGAATGATTCTTCGATGGAGTATCTGGCTAGTATAAGAAGCGCATCTGGTGATAGATTATATCGTGATATTAATTCACATATTTTCATCTGATATTGCTGTGCCATGCCAAACCATATACGGCGCAGAGCATGTTTGACTTCATAATAGATATTATGAAAAGTATTAAGCCCGGCATCATGACAAACAAATAAATGGGTTATAGATGAAGAATCTGCTGTTATAGTATCGTGAGATTGTTCACTGTGCCATATCTCAAGCATTATGTAAAGGAGCATATTCTCTTCAGTAAGGTTAATAAGGGCAGAGAAACGATTAGTGTCATATATAAAAGTCTTGAGAAATTCATAAGTAACTGAGTATTCATGTATCTTGATTCGCTGTATAATCAGATTCTCTAAAGCTTTCCCCAATCTGTAAGAATCAGCATCATAGTAAGAACACATACGTGTGAATTCGTTCTGGATAGTTAACTTATCATTGTCATCAGTGACTATAAACAGTGCAAGCTTATAAAGGTAGTAAGAATCTTCGGTATGACCTAGTTGTTCTTCGCATAATGCATTCATGAAGATTAGTTCGTAATTATTATTGTCTAATATTAAGCCATCATGGATTAGAGATAAGGCATCATCGAAATCTGAATTAGTCATTAGAGAAGAGGCTTGTAGTATTAAATTAGTTATTGATGATGTGCTTTTTGTTATAATTGTATTGGACATATATGTAACCTCGTTTCGGTGGATGTTTAATATTGGTTCCTCCTAAAATTATATCTTATTAGGTAGGTGTGTTACAACTATAGTTTAGCACAACAACCGGCATCCATCATGTAATATTTTGGAGTGAGTCCATTTTTATAGTCATCCATCATCTTTTGAATCAGCTTTTCAGCAACATCCACATCTGCAATATTTGCCGGAGTGATGATATAAGAGATAGGAAGACCACTATAAGTGTTAACCAGACAAATATGTAAGATAAAGCCGTTAATTAACAGAAAAGTAATTAACCAATTGCAATTATTTGATGTAAAAATGGATAATATATCCGCGTTTAAAGAAATTGGCATGATTCTACAAAAAGCGAATATAAATAATGGTATGATATCGGTTAAAGAAAAACATATATTATTGTTTGATGAAAATGAAGAAGACGATAAGATTGTGTTTATTATCTTGGGGATTTCTTTGAAGGAGAAATGATAGATGATAAGCTGAGTATGTGCAATAAAAAAGCAATCGGAATCTTGATAAAGTATACATGCGTGACGGAAAATGCGAATGCAGCGATAAGAATGCATGTTTATTTATGTATATCATAAAGGTGTAGATATGATTGGATAAAACGTGAGAGAATGGAGTATTATATGAAAAGAAACGAAAATGTACATACGGATGATATAAGAAAAATCAGTTCAAAAGAATTCGCTCAAAAGAATGTTCAACTTGAAGATAAGTTGTTTAGTGATTTTTTAAGGGCTGATTATAAAGCTATGAAGGAAGATTTACCAAGAAAAACACAAAAACAAAGATCAGCAGTTATTAATTTCTGTATATATCAGAATTATTCAATAGAATCAATAAAGTATCAACTGATGGATATGACAGGAATAGATGATGATATTGCAGAAATGCTGGCAATTAAAGTAGATGAGAATTTTGATAGTTTAAGACTTGCATATATAACAGAAAATCTAACTGGTTTAATGAAGCCGGAAGAGTGAATACGTAACAATTAAACCTAAATTATTCACGAAGCAGTATCTAAATTAAAAACTGCATCTTGAACCTTTAAATTTGATCCATAAAGCTTGAACTAATCTCTTTTGACGGAAAAAAGGGTATAAAATAATAGTTGCTATTCTAACTGCACCTGCAGTGCAAAGTCAAAACCTGATTTACTTTATTTGATGAAGTTCTCCATCAGACCTCTTTTGCAATAAAATCTGATGAGGTATTCCGACGATGAGTCCATGTTTGTGACAATAAATGTATACATGTAAGTCATCTGGTTTTCAGGTTTCTCTACCTTACAGACAACACGTCTTTCATAAGGCCAAGATGCTTCTGATACATGAATTTGCCATAAACTACAGCATAAGCCTCTTTGTTCAACACTGCTTTAAACACAGGATTAGTGGTAAGTTCATCTGAAGCATCATCTTCAAAGTAGCCAGCAATGATCATATTCTTTTATCATTCACTTAATAAGTGAAAAGCAACATTCAGTTAAAATACAGAAACTATGTGGCTTTCAGCCACTTTCACGGCATTGCCGTGAATAATTTAGGATTGGTATTACACAATACGGCAAATATAACAAAAAATAAATTGAATATTCTATATATGTATGGGGATAAAAATTATTGCACATGAAATAGTGAGGATATATACTATAGATAAGGTTATAACAAATTATAAACAAAGAAGATAGTACTATATAAGCAAATGAAATTATAAAAGATAGGATTTGAATAAATTCTGATGCTTGCATGGAGGCAATACTATAATAGAGAAAACAACAAGCCATTCGAGTCTTTAGGATTCGGGTGGCTTGTTGCTACTTTGAATGACATTATACTTAATTTTAAAAAATTGTGTTATATCGGTTTAGGTATATGCTACCATTAAATTTGATAAAATTATAAGAAGGAGTTGCTTGCATATGAATGGGAATATAAAAGAATGTAGTATGTGTATATACAATAAAGATAATTATTGTATAAGAAAAAAGGATAGGATTAATAATGAAATATGTATGCACTATGTTGATTGTGTAAAAAATCAGTCTATGAATAAATTGATAGATGCAATGTCAAAGGTATTAAATTAGAACGTATATATGGAGAGGTTCAATATGTTGAATGATGAAATGAAAATAAATGAATATAAAAATATATACAAAGAAAACGAAAGTATTGGCGGTCAGATTATATGTGATTATTTGCTTATCAAGAAAAGAAAATTAGATATAGGATTTAGTAATGAAGATATAATCAAAGAATATACAGAACTTTTAAAACAGCGTTTGAAAAATACTGATTTATATTTACTTATGATGGTAAATACAGAAATAGAAAAATGTACAATAGATAGCAAAGAAGAAATATATAAGTATCTGGATGATGAAATATATTCGCATTGGGAAAATTGTGGCAAATATTATCCTAAGGAAGCAATAGGTCTTCATATAGATTTATTGACAGCATTAATGAATATGAATGAAAAAGAAATGGTAATCTCATATTTACATAGGTTGGAAGATACATATATGTTGTCGTTTGAAGAAGATAGTTATTATTTCAGTATAGCGTGGTGCCATATTATAAGTGAAGTGTTTATGGAAATAATGCCTGATGTAGCAGTTGATTTATATGGTAAATATAAAAATGTATTTGAAAAGCACCTGAAAAATGAAGACGTATTATATGTGCTTATATTAAAAATTGCTGCATACAGATGTAACAAACAACAGAATGAGAAATATCTAAAAGATGCAGTAGAGTATTGTAAAAGATTGCTTGCAGGGGTATCAGATGATATAAAAGCTGATAAATTCAACATGGTGTTGGAAATGTCAGGATTATATCACAGAAATATAGGTGATTATGATACTTCGATTTCAGAATATAAAGAAGTATTATACAATACCAATTATATAAACAATAAAATGTACATTATATGCCAAATCCTAAGCGTATTATATATGAAAAAAGACTATTCCGAGATGGAAAAATTCTTAAAGGAAAGCAAAAAGATAGTGAGCGATACGGCTATAGAAAGAGAATTAATATCAGAATATTATAATACATATGGTATGTGTTGTTTTAGCTTGAATAGATTAGATGAAGCATTTGAAAATATAGAATATGCAAAGAAAGTAGCAGATGAAATATATGGTGAAAATTCTGATTTATCTATAAAATGTCAGCTTAACATATTATATATTCAATATAGTATGGGGGATTATGATTCAGTGTATGCAGATATGCATGAGCTAATGGAAATTATTATAAAAAAACCATCTGAATATAAAGCAACATTACCAATGCTGTTAAATAATATAAATGCTATGTTTCCACGTATTAAAAATGATACGCAAGTATCTATAGTGTTAAGAAATGCGTTAGAAAATGTAAAGTTTAAATATGACATTGCAAGTAATATAATTATATATGCTAATATATATAAACTGTCATGTCTTACTAATAATACCAATACAGTTGAGTTTGACCAGTTGGAGAAGAAATTGACGCAGTATTATGCAGCAAATCCATATTCGGAAGGTTATGTATTATATCTGTATGGAAAACTTGTTGAAAATTCAAATAATTATTCCATAGATATAGCAGAACAAATAAAAATATTGGATGGTATTGAGAAATACTATTGTAAAAGTAATTGTAGTGTAATTAAAATGGACTATTATCACTACTATCTTGTGAAACTTGAAAAAATGCTGTTGGCAGAAAAATGGAGTGATGCAAAAAAATATCTTGATAAAATGTGGGAAAATATAATATTTCCTATATTGGAATATGTGGCAGATAAAAAACAGGAGAATATTAAAGGAAATATTATGCTGCTCAGACGATATGTATCTTTATACATATCAGCAGTGCAAAATTTTAAACAGCTTAAAATCACTGATAGGGAAATATACGAATATGTTATGAATTATAAGTATTATGAGGACCTGATATATTATAATAAATATAATACAAAAACAGAGGTAAAAAATAGAACATATAAAAGAATACAAAACGTTAATATTAATAAAAACTGGCTTGTATTGGATTCGATTGATTATAATTATATTGACCTGCGAAATATAACAGACACAATATCCAAGTGTTTTACTCTTGGGGGTTATGATGATATACACAGATTATACTTTGTTATTGATTATTCTAAAGGTATGTTTAGCTGCATTAAAGCAAGTATAATAGGTGATGTAGAATATTCATATATGGATATGCTATTGGATCAATATAATAAGTCGGATTCAATATCTGAACTGGAAAAAAAGACAAGTAGGATATTAGCAGATTATATATATAGAAAAGATAAAATATTCGTATGCAGAGATATGATTGCCGAAGCGTTGCCACTTAGTGTACTGAGGCTGGAAGATAACATATATTGGGGAGAAAAATATCAGATTGTTTACTGTAATATCATTCAGAATGTAAAAGAAGACATGGAAGTGGAAGATATATCAGATAGTATATTCATGGGAATGTCATTATTCGATGGTGAAGATGTAATGTGTGGTATAAAAGATACATTATGTGATATTCCATATGTGGAAAATGAGATATCAGAGCTGTCAGAAATAACAGGTGGAAGGGCGTATATTGATGCAGATATGTACGATAAGTTATCACAGAGGAGAAATGAAAGTATTATACATATTGCAACGCACACTGTATCAGATGAAAATACAAATAATAGAAAGTTAGTTGTTGGTAGAAATAGTACAGGGGAATATAAATACTTTACATATAAACAGATATCTGAATGTGATTGGCGTAAGACAAAACTTGTTGTTTTATCATCATGTGAAACAAATGAATATGATATAGGAGATTATAGGGTTAATAGTCTGAGTCAGGCAGCAAGAATAGCAGGTGCCAGCTATATAATAGCTACTACACTGGAAGTGGAAGATGGTGTTAATCTGTTTTTTATGATGAGTTTCTATAAAAATCTAAAAAAATATAAAAAAATAGCATATGCATTTTATAAAACACAGGAGGATATGAGAACATTAACGAAAAAACAGATACTTGATGATAAAGAATATAAAGCCGCAGGAATGGAGTGGTATTTGCAGAATTATGATGATTACAGTATTCCTTTTGAATCAGAAAGGGATTGGGGAAATTACATATTAAGTGTTAGCTAAGAAAGGCAGGTATGTATGGAATTAACGTTGAATGACAAATTATCGTTAATGCAAATAGAGGATAAGAGCCAGGAGCAAGTTCTTAAAGAGAATGTATTCATGGAAACATCATATGTGTTATCAGATGATGAAATTGATAGTTTGAGACATATAATAGACGAGTGTTTGAATTTAGATACAGAGCTAATAGAACCAGAGATAAATACAAGATTAAGTGTAAAAATGTCTAATGGTAAAGTAGTAGTTGTGAAGGCAAAAAGGTTCAATATAGCAAGGTTTGTAGAATTTGTTTTTCAAATGATAAATACAGATTTCAATAATAAGTTAAATGTTGTATATAGTATAATGGCAACTTTTTATATTAATTTTATCTCACTGCTTGATTCAGATGAGAGTATGGTGTATAGCTTTTTATGTAAGAGATATTATGTTGACTACGCTGTAATGTCTATTGAAGAAACATATAAGAATGTTGAAGAATATATTAATAAAGAGATGAATCTTGGATGGCCTGTAAAAAATATAAAAGATATAATTGATAAACTTGAAAATGAATGTAGGGTTATAGAATTCGTAGATGGTAGGCTTAAGGTTATAGATGAATTAATGTTCGATTAATGCTTTGTTATAGAAAGAGTTTATAAGGAGAAAAAGATGAAAGATTATTGTTTTTATCATAATAATATGATGGCTGTTAAAGAATGTACAAAGTGTGGTAAATCACTTTGTATAGATTGTTATGATGATTTAGGAATATCAAGTAAAGAATATCTTTGTTATGATTGTCTTATGGATTTGGCTGAAGATAAGATAAGAAAATTACAATATGAAGGGGAAATAATTAGAAAGAAACGCATTATAAGTATATTAGGTTGTATTGCTGGTGCTGTTATAGGAGGAGTATGTGGTTCGTTTATAGACTCAGCTGTAATATGTGCAATATTATTCGCAATGATTGGAGGTAGTGTAGTGGAGTTCTTGTTCAAGTTCAGAGCTTCCATACCCAAATTCTTTGTGAGAACTGGAAATGTTGCAATATCGGCAACTATAGGTGTGTTAAAATGTGTTGGATATTTTGTTATATATGCGTTTAAATCATGGATAGATACAATTAGAATGATATTAAAAGGAATGATCAGAGTTAGACGCATAAATAAATTGTTAGCTGAAAAGACGGAATCAATAGCTATGATATCTGATTATATGAAGTATACAAAGATAAGTGATAAAGAAAATAACAAAAATATAAAGGAATTGAAAAATAAACATAAAGAAATTACAGATAACAAGTACGCAAATATAATTGTAGAGCAGGGAGAAAAAAGTGCAAAAGATGAGGTGAGAAAATGCGTGAGAACCATATATTATGAACTTTCAGAAAAATAACTATAACAAATATTAAGAAGACTATATATGGTTAAGAAAATAGCGGTTCTATCCGATATTAAATATGTAAATTGGATTTATGAATTAAACATATACTAGTAAGAATGGTATATGTTTATATGCGAATGGAGTCACTTAATGAATATATCAGAATGGTTGTTATATTAACATAGAGTATGACGATTGGTGTATGAAGCCCTGCATTTGTATGCAGGGCTTTTTCTAACACTAATATATATAAGGATATACGAATAAACACAGAGTATTGAGAGGAAATATAAGTGGAACATACAGTTGCAACAGACCCAAAGGAAATTAAATACATAAAAAAAAGATGTAGAAAAGCATTTCGTGAAAAATTATGTTTTTATATATGCAGAATATTTCCGGTTAAGAAGAATCTTATAAGTGTATGTACATTTGAGGGTAAAGGTGGATTTGGATGTAATGCAAAACCACTTGTCAAAAAATTACATGAGATGAATCCAGAACATGAGTTTGTATGGTTTGTTAATGATATGAACAAAGAATTTCCGGGATATATACACAAAGTGCCTAATACATTGTGGAGCAGGGCATATTGGCTAACAAGGTCGAAAGTATGGATTGATAATTATAGAAAACCATTTGGAACATGCAAACGTAAAGGACAGTATTATCTGAATGTGAATCATTATACAATAGGAATAAAATGTACCGGTTTATTAAGGGGAACAGGATTTTCAGAAATGGCATATTTGGTAAGTAAGAATGATTCAGATATGATTGATGATTTGGTTATTGATTCAGACTGGTGTGAGCAGAGCTTTAATAAAGCATTAGTGTATGATGGAACATATTTAAAGACAGGAGCACCAAGGTGCGATGTCCTTTATGGTGACAGAAGCAAATTTAAAGAAAGATTTCATAAGAAATATAATCTTTCAGAAGAGGCAAAGGTAATAATGTTTGCGCCAACCTTCAGAGAAGGCGCTAAGAATGGCGTTCGTAGTGTATATTCTGAAATATGGTCAATAGATTTTAAGAGACTTATAGATAATCTTGAGAGAAAATTTGGTGGAGAATGGTATGTGTGTATAAGGGTTCATCCGCAGCTAGCACCTACATTCAGTGAGTATAAGAATCCAGAAGTACAGAGTAGGCTTATTGACGAAAGTCAGGCAGATGATATGTATGAGATACTAGCGGCGATGGATGCATATATAACAGATTATTCAAGTGCATGTTTTGAGGCAGGTTTTGCACATATACCTGTATTTATATATGCGGATGATATAAAAAAATATGCAAAAGACAGAGGGGCTTTAATGTGGAATATAGCCACAGACCTAAGGCATGATGTTGGAAATAACAAGAATTTCACGCCTAAGATGGATGTGAAATTTCCATTCCCGATAGCTAGTGATAATGAGCAGCTTGAAGAAGATATTATGAAATTCCGACAGGATGAGTATGATAATAGGCTTGATATATTCCATGAGAAAGTCGGACTTGTTTTTAATGGAAATGCAAGTGAACGGCTGGCAGAAATTATTATGAATAAGATAATATAAGAGGATATAAATGATAAGATTAAAAAATTTAAATTTACAGCAATTGAAGGCACATATAAAAAATAAAAATGTATATTGTTTTGGATGTGGTATTCAAGGAAAAAGAATGGCCATGTTACTTGAAAATTGGGGGATGGAAAATAACTTAAAAGGATATATAGATAATGATGTTAACAAAAAAGGAACACAAATAGACATAGATAATAATATTTATAATATATATTCGATTGAAATGGTTAAGTACAAGCTAACATCTGACTCAATGATTTTAATAACTTGTTTAGATTATAAAGAAGTATATGCAGATTTAGAAATGATGAATGATATAGTGTGCGAATTTATTGCAATAGATGAAGTTTCAGAATCGCAATTGATGGTATCTGATTATAAGAAGATCGTAAAAGAATCGGATACACCACTGATACCTAAAAAAATACATTATGCCTGGTTAGGTAATAATATGCCTTATAAAATTCAAAAAAATATAGAACATTGGAAAGAATTATGTCCAGATTATGAATTTTATGAGTGGAATGAAAAAAATTATGATATATCAACAAATTTATATATGAAACAAGCATATGAGAATAAAATGTGGGGATTTGTATCTGATTATATGCGGTTAGATATTATTTATAAGTATGGGGGAATATATTTAGATACTGATATAGAAATGATAAAAAAACCTGATGATTTATTGTATCAAAAATGTTTTGGTTGTGTTGATGCAAGTTTAGTTATGAATTTAGGAAGTGGATTTGGGGCAATAGCCAATATGGATATAATAAAAGAATTAAGGGATTATTATGACAATGTGAAATTTATAAAGAAGGATGGAACCATAGATAATACCTCATGCAACACTCATTCATACTTAGTGTTAAAACGTTATGGTGTTAAGATAAATGATGAATTACAAAATGTACATGGTATGAATATATATCCAATGATTTTTCAAGGAGCATGTCAGTATACAAGACGAAAAAAGATTACAGATAAAACCTATTGGATACATTATGGAAATATGTCGTGGTTTAAAGTATTATAAAAATGAAGTTAAAAGTATGAAGCAGATAATAGGAGAGAGAAGATGTTTGAGAGAGAAGATTATATAAAAGAAATAAAACAAAAAGAGCGGAAAAAAAAATATATATATGGAGCAGGTAAAGTGGCAAAGATAATCTATTCTATATGTAAGTCAAATAATATAATGGTGGAGGCATTTTGTGTTACAGAAAAGGATGGAAATGTGGATTATATAGATACTATACCAGTGATTAAATTTGATAATAATATTAATAAAGAAAGTTTAATTATAATTGGCGTTTTAGAACATGGAAAATGTAAAGTAAAAGAACATATATTACAATTTGGAGAATATGACATAATTGACTTGCCAGATGGAATTTTATATACGGATAATTTTTATTATACAAAAAGGAGTAATCCAGCTATGGAAATTACTCCATTAGTTGGATGTTCAATAAATTGTAAATATTGTCCTCAAAATGCTTTTTTGTCAGCATATTATAAAAATAATAAAAAAAGAAAAAAAGCAATGTCGCTTGAAGAGTTCAAAATATGTTTGAATAAGTTGCCTAAAAATACATTAATTGAATGGGCAGGATTTGTAGAACCATTTTTAAATAGTGAAAGTATAGATATGATGGAATATGCAAATAAAAAAGGATATAAAATGACATTATTTACTACACTAGAGGGACTTTCGGTTGAACAATTAGATCGGGTTTTAAATATACCTTTTAAACAAGTAGTACTTCATACCGCAGATTCTAAGGGGTATGCTAATATTCCCGTAAATGAACACTATAAAAAAATGTTAAAAAAGGTTATTAATGCAACAAAGTGTGATGGGACTGTTTTTGTTGATAGTGCTAATTGTCAAAGCACTCCACATCATGTGGTTTCAGAAATCGTTAATGGCAAAATAAAAATAGGTTGTGAAATGTCAGATAGAGCTGGAAATCTTGAAAATACAGATAATATGTTAAAAAGTGCATGTAATAAAGGCAGAATATGTTGCGAAAGAGCAGATAATATTGATCATAATGTGTTATTGCCAGATGGGACAGTTGTTTTGTGCTGTAATGATTTTGGGATGGAGCACATTTTAGGAAACTTATTACAACAAAATTATGATGAAATTGTTAAAAGTAAACAGATGAGATTAATAAAAAGAGGAATGAATTTGGATGAATCAATTCCGATTTTGTGTAGAAAATGTATGTATGCAAAAAAAATAGAATGAAATAGTTAATGGAGATAATAAAATGTATAATGATTATTTGATTTTACCTGCAAAGAGTAAAAAAAAGGTTAATAATTATGAAAAAGTAGCTGTTATTATATATGTTTTTTATGAATATAAATTGGATTATTATTTTAAATATATAAAAGAAATTCCTGAAGGTATACATATATACATTATTACATCTAATGAAAATATAATGAATGATTTATATTCAAAAATAGTTAGAAATAAAAAAAATATAGAAATAAGAGTGAAAAATAATAGAGGAAGAGATATTAGTGCACTTTTAATTGCCTCAAGAGATATTTTAAGTAATTATGAGTATGTTTGTTTTATACATGATAAGGCTTATAAAACACAAGATATGAAGGAGGATACAGAAATATGGGAGAATAATACTTGGCAGAATATTTTGTGTAACAAAGGATATATAAATGAAATCTTTAGTTATTTCAAAACAAATTCGGAAATAGGTTTAATGATCCCCCCAGCCCCATATAGTAAAAATATTCCAAGATGGTACACAAATAGTTGGCTAAAAAATTATCACAATACAGAGAAATTATTAAAACAAATAGGTTGTAATATTGAAATAGATTATAATATGTTTCCAATATCAATAGGAACCAATTTTTGGGTACGAACAAAAGCAATAGAAAAATTATATAAATATAACTGGAAATATGAAGATTTTGATGATGAACCATTAAAAAATGATGGAACTATTAGCCATGCAATAGAACGTTCATTATCATTTATTGTTAAAGATAGTGGATTTACAACAAAAATTATAATGAATAATGAATGGGCACAAAATTTTTTGTCGATATTGCAACAAGATTTAGTGAAAACTTTTCAAATTATAGGAAATCAATATGGAATAAGAAGTTTATCTGAATTATCTTATTTTACTGAAAGAGAAAATGAATTAAAGAAGTTTGTTAGTCCAGAGAATGAAGTATATATTTATGGGGCTGGAGATAGGGCTCAAGATTGCAATAAGTGTCTTAAAAGACTTAACATACACATAAGAGGTTATTTAGTAACTGATAATGTTGATGCAGATGAAATGAAAAAAATATACTGTATAAATAGCATTAATGATAAAGATATAAAAATAGTAATTGCTGTTAGTATAAATTATAGAAATCAAATAGTTAGTGCATTAACTCAAAAAGGTATGTTTAATTATTTTGTGTATTGATTTTTAAATTAATTGAGTGGAGTGCATTTTAATATACAATAGGGGGAATTTATAAATATGAATAAAATAGTTATATGGGGAACGGGACAATATGCATCATATATAATTAAAGATATGTTGATGGATAAGTGCGTTTTTGAAGGCTTTGTTGATAATAATATTGAGAAACAGAATAATCTTTGGGAAAATCAATATAGAATATATTCGTTAGAAAAATCATTAGAGCTCGGCATTGATTATTACCTGATATCAGCTATGTATTGTAAAGAACAGATATTGTCACAGGCTCAAAGCTTAGGAATTGAGAATAAATTAATCTGGTATTGGCAAAATGATTTGAGCCAGTATGAATTTATTAATAATAGTTCATATTTAAAAGAAAACATACTACTGAAAATTGATACAGAAAAATTACAGCGTCAAGTGGATAATGCGCCATATGAATATGGTAAATCTTTGGTTAAGATAAGACCAGCAAAAGATTTATTAAAGAATATTATTGATAAAAAGTATTCTTTATGTAGATTTGGCGATGGAGAATTTGATATTATTTTAAAACAGAATAGAGCATGGTTTCAAAAATATGATATTAAAATGGCAGAAAGACTTGAAGAAATTTTAATATCACATAACAGTAAAATACTAATAGCAATTGCTGATAATTATGGAAGCTTAGATAAATATAATGATATGGCAGCAGATGCAATTAGACAATATATGACTAAGGAAAAAAGACAGGATCATATGAGACTATTGGATTTGTCAAGGGAATATTATGATGCATATGTATCGAGACCATATATGATATATAAAGATAAAGACAAAAATGCGTCTGAAATTTTTAATTTATATAAAAAGCTGTTCTGCGATAGAAATATCTTGATTATTGAAGGAGAAAATACAAAGACTGGTGTTAACAATGGGTTGTTAGATGGTGCACATTCAATAAAAAGAATTTTATGTCCGGATACAAATGCGTATAGTGCGTATGATAAAATTTTAAATAAGGCAATAGAGTCAGCAATATCTGATGATTTGATATTAATTACATTAGGACCAACAGCTACTATATTAGCATATGATTTAGCGATGCAAGGATATCAGGCTATAGATTTTGGACAGGTGGATAATGAATATGAGTGGTTTTTAAGACATGCGACGGAGAGAATAGTAATAGAGGGAAAAAGTGTGTCTGAACTGGCATGGTATAGAATACCTGAAACACAGATATATGATGATAGGTATGAAACGCAGATTATAGCACATGTAGAATAATCATATAAAGGAGTGATATATATTGTGGAGAAAGTAATAATATTTGGTACAGGAAAAAGAGCACAGTGGATTTTTAATTATCTTGATAAGTATAATGAATTTGAGGTTGTAGAAATTTGGGATAATAATGAGAAAAAAACAGGTAAGAGTTGTGAAGTAAATGGAAAGAATGTATTAGTCAAACAACCACATTATGAAAATAAATATAATATAATTGTTTCATCTGATGTTTATTATGAAGAGATAACTAAACAGTTAATTGAAAATTTATCGATAGACCCAATATATATAAAAAAATTCGGATATGTATTTAATAATTTTAAGACCAAAATTCTAAAGAAATATAAGAACAGTGATAATGTTGGGATAAATAATATATGTCAATATTTGCAGGAAAATGAATTAGATGTTTTTTGTGGACAAATAAGTAATAATTATCCATTAGATATATTTGAAGTGTACAAGGATAGTGGTAATGGATTATTATATTCGTTTTGGCAAGGAAAAAAGATTTATCTAAGTTCTGTATATAAAGAAACTAATGATGCCAAAGCATATCTTTGTTCATTATGCAAGGAACAGGATGTTAATTCTCCACATTGCTATAACATAGATAAATTAGATTTTGATAATGCAGATATTTTTATTGATGGAGGAGCAGCGGAAGGATTTTTTGCTTTACAGGTTATAGAAAAGCTAAAGCATGTATATCTGGTGGAATGTGATAAGGAATGGATTGAAGCACTTAAATGCACATTTGAGCCATATAAGGATAAAGTTACAATTATAGAAAAATGGTTAGATGAGTCAGATTCAGAAAATACTGTATCAATAGACACGCTTGTCCTTAATAATAAAAATATAGATAAAATTATTGTGAAGATGGATATTGAAGGTAAAGAAACAGATGTCATAAAGGGTATGGAAAAACTTATTGATTCTGATATAGATATGACATGTGTTGTATGTACATATCATAAGTCAGGAGACGAAGATATAATACATGATTTTTTTGAACAGAGAGGATTTAATATAACATTTGCTAATGGATATATGTTTTTCCCATATGGTGAAGTAATTGAACCAGAGTTAAGAAAAGCGGTTTTGACTGCAAGAAAAAATAAATAAAAGCAGGACATTAATTATGATAAAAGATAATTTATATTGGGATTATATTAAAAAAGTTTCATCTAATTTAGAAAGCAGAATGCCAAGGGGAAAATGTAATATTTTAATATCTGGTGTAAGTGGAATGATAGGTGCTGTTTTAACGGATATATTATTATATTCAAACAGAACATATGGCACGCAGTATAATGTAACTGGTATTGGAAGAGATAAGAGCCATGCTGAGGAGATGTTTAGTGAATACAAAGATGATGATGGTTTTCAATTCATCCAACATGACATTAATAATGCAATGACAGAAGCCGGAGCAGTTGATTATATAATACATGCGGCGAGCAATACACATCCAGTTGATTATAGCGGTGACCCTATAGGTACAATCACAGCTAATGTTATAGGAACTAATAACTTACTGGAATATGCTGTATCGCATGGATGCAGGAGATTCGTATTTTTATCATCTGTTGAAATATACGGAGAGAATAAAGGCGATATAGAGAGGTTTGATGAGACATATAATGGCTATATTAACTGTAATACATTAAGGGCGGGTTATCCTGAAAGCAAAAGAACAGGAGAGACATTATGTCAGGCATATGGCAAAAAGTATAATCTGGATTTTGTCATACCAAGATTATGCAGAGTCTATGGACCAACAATGTCATTGAGAGATAGTAAGGCTATAGCACAGTTTATAAAAAATGCAGCTAATAATGAAGATATAGTATTAAAGAGTGAAGGAAAACAATTATATTCATACATAGATGTTTTTCAGGCTGCATACGCGGTATTATTCATAATGTTAAGTGGCGAGAATGGCAATGCATATAATATATCAACAGATTCAGGAGAATGGTATATGTGTGAGCTGGCAGATATGATTGCTTCACATGCTGGCAAAAAAGTTGTATTTGACTTGCCGGATGAAAAAGAAAAAGCAGGATTTTCAACTGCAACCAAAGCATTGCTGGATAATAATAAATTAAAAAAGCTGGGATGGAAGGAATGTTTAGGGTGTAACGAGATACTGGATTATACTATAGATATAGTGAAAGCAAGAATGATGAGGTAGATTATGAATGTAGCGATAATAATTGCTGGTGGTGTGGGTTCACGAACAGGTAACAGAATACCAAAACAATTTATAAATGTTAATGATAAACCTATAATTATATATACACTGGAACAGTTTCAAAAACATAAAAATATAGATGCTATTGAGGTTGTCTGCCTTGATGGATGGCATGATATATTACGTGCATATGCTGAACAGTATGGCATTGCTAAACTTAGATATATAATATCTGGTGGAACAAGCAGTCAGGAATCAATTAAAATCGGTCTTGAAAACCTTAAAGGAAAGCTTAATAAGGATGATGTGGTTGTTATACACGATGGAATACGTCCTATGGTAGATGCAGATATCATATCATCATGTATAGATACATGTGTGGGAAAAGGCAATGGAGTATCAGCATTTCCAGTATATGAGCAGATATTCGAGACGGATGATAATGAGACGACTGATAAATATATACCGAGAGAAAAGCTTAGAATTGTTCAGACACCACAGGCGTATAGATATGGTAGAATACTGGATGTATATAATTACGGATTCGAGAATAATATTGGTATTCATGGTTCTTCATACGCTAATACGCTTATGGCGGATGTTGGAGAAAAATTATATTTTTCAGAAGGATCAACTAAGAATATTAAGATAACAACAAAGGATGACATAGCAATATTTAAAGCAATGATAGATATGCAGAAAGCATAAGTAGGAGACAAACAATGATAAGTGTTATAATGCCTGTTTATAATGGTGAAAAATATCTTAAGCAGTCAATAGAGAGTGTAATACAACAGACATATAAGGATTGGGAATTGATAATTGTAAATGACTGTTCAACAGATAACTCAAGAGATATTATGCAAAGTTATGCAGATGCTGACAGTCGTATAAGAATAGTTGATAACAGTAGCAATTTAAAACTACCAAGGTCATTGAATGCAGGATTCAGGGAAGCCAGAGGTGAGTATCTTACATGGACATCTGATGATAATCTGTATAAAGCTGATGCATTGGAAGAGTTATCAGGTTATTTAGATCATAATCCTGAGATTGGTCTGGTATATTCAGATATGGATTTTGTTGATGCTTCATTGAATTTTATAAGGGAGCAGTGTCTGGAACCAGAGATGCTTCTTTGTGCAGATTGCGTAGGCGCCAGCTTTATGTATCGCAGGGAAGTCCTTGACAAAGTTGGGGGGTATGACCCGGATATGTTTTTGGTTGAGGATTATGAATATTGGATTAGAATAAGTGAACAGTATAATGTAGGACATTTAAATAAAAACCTGTATACATACCGAATGCATGCCAGCAGTCTGACTGGGACAAGAAAAAATGATATTAATAAGCAATTATACCGATTAAGAAAAAGGCATATGGAATATTTAATATCAAATGTAACAGGAAAATATAAAGAAATGCTTTTCTTGGAAATGTTAACACAGAATACAGATGATTATGAATCACTGTCAGCCAAATTCTGGGAAAAAGATGAAGATGTAAACAGATATGAATGGGTAAGGACATCTGATAAGATAGATAATGATAAAAGTATTGTTATTTTTGGAGCAGGAATAATTGCTAACAGAACAATCGCTTATTTTGGAAAAGAAAGAATAGAGTGTATTATAGATAACAGTAAAGACAGGATAGGTGCGAAATTACAGGGGATAGATATAGTATCATTGGAGGGGTATATCAATGATATGAGTCGTGACAGAGACAGCCAGATAGTGATAGCTGTTGGAAGTAATTATGCATCGATAATAGCAGAACAGTTGAAAAACAATGGAATCTCAGAATTTTGCTGGTTTAAGCCTATAGAAAATTGTGTGAAGGAGACCATATGATGAAAAGAAAGATATTATTTGGTGCTGGGAAAATTGGAGATACAGCATATGAGTTATTTGATGAGGGACAAGTTGCATATTATGCTGATAATAATGCAGATAATGTTGGCAATACAAAAAATGGTGTTGAAATTATAAGTTTTGAAGAGCTTATAAGAATACATAAGGATTATGATATTGTGGTATCTGTGGGAAAGAATGCTGCATTAGATGTTATGAAGCAGTTAAAAGATTCAGGTATTGAAGAATTTACTACATATCAGGAGATTGTTACTAAGCTTAAAAGACCACAGAATAAGGATATTAATTATCTTGAATGTTGTGAAAGAGCAAGAAAGTGGATATATAATAACTCAATTAAAGGAGAGGGAATCATTAATAATACAAGATTGCCAGAATCATATCCAGAAGTTACTGGTTATTATATCCCTACGCTGATTAACTGGGGTGAATGTGAACTTGCCAGAACATATACTACATGGCTTTGTAGTATACAGCATGAGGATGGTGCATGGTATGATACAGAAGGAAAGGCACCTTATGTATTTGATACAGCACAGATTTTAAAGGGACTTTTGGCGGCAAAGCAGCTTGGAATGGATGTTGATGATAACATTAAGGCTGGCTGTGAATGGATTATATCGAATATTAATGAGGAGGGAAGACTTACAACACCAACAAAGGATGCATGGGGAACACCGGGAATATGCTCTGAGCTTATACATCTTTATTGTTTATCACCATTAATAGAGGTGGGTAAGATATACAATAATAGATATTATATTGATATGGCAGATAAGGTGGCAAAATATTATATAGATAACTATAGGGAAGATATATTAGGTTTTGGCTTTTTATCACATTTTTATGCATATGTTATGGAAGCATTATGTGACATAGGACAGACAGATTTAGCCAGAGAGGCCATGCATAATATGGAAAGATATCAGCATGATAATGGAATGATTCCTGCGTATAAGGATGTCGAATGGACATGTTCAACAGGAATGTTCCAGCTTGCTATCACATGGTATAAGTTAGGAGAACTGGAAAAAGGAAATAAAACATTCGAATATGCAATGCAGCTTCAGAATGAATCTGGTGGTTGGTATGGTAGTTATACAATGACAGATAATCCTAATCCATTTGATAGGAATAAATGCCCTGATTACTTCCCACAGAGTGAGATAAGCTGGGCTGTGAAATATTTCTTGGATGCGTTGTATTATAAATTAAAAAGTGAGGGTAAATGGAATACAAAATAGAAAAATTAAAGATATTAAGGGAATTATAAATATGGATAATGAAAAAGTAATCTTATTTGGTGCAGGCAAAATTGGTAAAAAAGCATTAGATGTAATCGGTTCAGATTATGTGTATGCTTTTTGCGATAATTCTGTAAAAAATGGTGAATGTGCTGAAAAGTATGGGAAGAAGGTTATATCATTAGATGAGTATTGTGCATCATATAGTGACAAAATTCTTGTAATAACAGCTTGCAGTGTTAATGCCATGCAGATAGGAGAACAATGTCGGAATAAAGGAATATATAATTATTTTGTATATGATGATCTTGAATATTATGGATTCAGTCATTATGGAGCAGATAAATTCATAGAGATATTTAATGATAAAGCAAGCCGTTTATTTAGAATGAAACAGATTGCTGGGGATTATTTAAAAAAATATGGGGAAATATATGATTATAGCGATATAAATGTTGAATTTTATCTTGTTGATGCATTTGAGATAGAACATTTTATCCCGTTTTATAATATTTTAAATGCAAAGGGAATTAATGCTTATTTTGTGGCAGAACCAAAGTCCATCCATGTAGTTGGTGATTATTTGGATTATGAAAGAGCTATTAAAATTTTAGAAGAAAAGAATTTAAAATATCATACAATGAGGGATGCCTATGCTGATATAGCATTTACTACCCAGGCAGTCAGAAATCTTGCCAGATATAGTAAGAAAACAATTAAGATTAATCTTCAGTATGGATGCTCATTATTAAAGAATGCGTTTGGAGCATCAGAGGAAGGTACTGCTGGATTTGATTATAAGATGTCTAATGGACAGTTTGACCGTGAATTATGCTGTAGGTATATTGATTCGGACAGAGCATATGATGTTGGTTATCCTAAGTATTATGATATTGCAGGTACCCATATGACACGGGAACAAGTGTGTGAAGAATTAGGTATCAAGACAGAAAAGAAAATTATAGCATATCTGCCAACGTGGGATGAAAATAGCTCGATACCAGTTTATTATAATGAGTTAAAGAGTCTGAAAGACAAGTATTATATTGTTACAAAGCCACATCATTGTACATACAGACTGGGCAGGAAGAAGGATGACCTGAATAAATTATATGAGATTTCAGACATGGTTTTGCAGCCAGAATATGGTCTGGACAAGTTTATGTTTATTGGTGATTTAACTATTATTGATGCAAAATCGGGTGCGACACTTGAAGCAACATTTCTTAATGATAACATGAAGATGGTGTGGCTGCTGGTCTCTAAGGATGTGAAAAATCTATTCTGGCATGAAATCAATAATATTGTTGAACTTGTTGATAACAGGGATGATTTAGTAGATGTTGTCAATAAAACAATGGTAGAAGATGATTATATTGAATATAGAAAAGAACACATTAATCACTATTTTTCCAAGTATGATAGAAAGCATCTTGAAAATGTATTAATGAAGATTATTAGCGAAAATAATTTATTGTAGAATGGATGGTGTTGTATGCCAAAGATATCAATTATTGTTCCAGTATGTAATGTTGAAAAATATCTGTCAAAATGTCTGGACAGCATTGTGAATCAGACATTAAAGGATATTGAGATAATATGTGTTGATGATGGCTCTACAGATAATAGTGGAGCCATATTAGACAGTTATTCACAAAATGATTCAAGAATTAAGGTTATACACAAGAAAAATTCAGGATATGGTAATTCGATGAATGTTGGCATGGATTGTGCTGATGGTGAGTATATCGGAATTGTTGAGAGTGATGATTGTATTTTGTCGGAAATGTATGAGGAATTATATAAAGCTGCCAAAGAATCAAATCTGGATTTTGTAAAGTCAGATGCAGTTTTCTGGTGGGAGAGAATCGGTTATTCTTACAATGTCCATTATGATTATCTTAAGGAATATTATGATAAAGTACTTATGGGCAATGACAGGCATGTGTTTTATAAGTTTCTGATGAATATATGGACGGGAATTTATAAGAGTAATTTCTTAAAAAAACATAATATCAGATTTAATGAAACGCCGGGAGCATCATATCAGGATAATGGTTTCTGGTTCCAGACAATGACATTTGCAGACCGGGCTATGTGGATTGGCAAGTCATATTATATGTACAGGCAGGATAATCCTATGGCTTCAATTAAGAGTGAGGCAAAGGTGCTTGCGATGTCTAATGAATATGATTATATAGAAAGAATATTGAAAGATAAGAATGTCGGCAGTGATAGTGTAAAGGAATGTAATTATTACAGACTGGCTAGAAATTATGGCAATTACTATAGAATTGCTGACGAATTAAAGGAAAATTTCTTGAGTTATGTTCTGAAAGACTATGAAAAATATGGGAAAGACATAGAGGATGAACCATATTTAATAGAATGGTACAGAAAGATAGCTGAGAATCCTACAGAATTTTGTAAGTCTACAATTGATGTTAAGAACAGCAATAAGGCTGTTCTGGAAAAAGCAGAGTCTATAGTGATATATGGAGCTGGAAAAAGAGGACAGTATATATTAAGACATCTGTATAATATTGGTGTTTATGATAAGGTAACTAATTTTGCTGTGTCTGGTAATGTGGATACGCAGCGTATTGGAAGAATAGATGTTGTTAATATATCTGAACTGGCAGATAATGCAGATGATAATATGCTTGTAATTATATCTGCTTCAAATGCGGGCGAAACTTATAAAGATATGGAAAATATGCTTCATCGGTATAAAATTAATAATTATATTGGAAGTGATGATATAATTAACAATTTTTATTCCATTTGTTAGGGAGAGGGATGTTATGAGAAATATAATGGTTGTTTTTGGAACCAGACCAGAAGCAATAAAAATGTGTCCATTGGTTTTAGAATTGCGTAAGAGACAAGATAATAATGTGATTGTGTGCGTTACTGGACAGCACAGACAGATGCTTGACCAGGTACTTGCGGATTTTAATATTGTTCCGGATATAGATTTACATATTATGAAGGAAAAACAGACACTGTTTGATATCACTATTAATGTAATGAATGGAATAAAGGATGCTGTTGAAAAAGTAAAACCAGATATAGTTCTGGTTCATGGAGATACTTCAACAACATTTGCAGCCTCACTTGCATGCTATTATATGCAGATTCCAGTTGGACATGTTGAGGCTGGACTTAGAACATATGACATATATTCCCCATATCCTGAGGAGTTTAACCGACAGGCAGTTAGCATTATTTCTGAGTATAATTTTGCTCCTACAGAACGTGCTAAGGAGAATCTTATAAAAGAGGGTAAAAATCCATCAAGGGTGTATGTTACCGGAAATACTGTAATTGATGCATTAAAGACTACTGTGAAAGACGATTATTATCATAGTGAATTGGAGTGGGTTGGCAATAACAGGCTGATATTAATTACAGCACATCGCAGAGAGAATATTGGTGAACCTATGCACAATATGTTCAGGGCAATCAGAAGGATTGTTGAAGAACATGACGACATAAGAGCGATATATCCGATTCATATGAATCCTGTAGTCAGACAGATAGCGGATGAGGAATTGGGGGATTGTGACAGAATACATATTATAGAGCCGCTTGATGTAATGGATTTCCATAATTTTATGAAGAAGAGTTATCTTATTCTTACAGATAGTGGAGGAGTTCAGGAAGAGGCTCCTAGTCTTGGAAAACCAGTTCTTGTTATGAGAGATACAACGGAACGCCCAGAAGGGGTTGAAGCAGGTACATTGCGCCTTGTTGGAACGAATGAAGAGAATATATATAATAATTTTAAAACACTTATAACAGATGATAAAGAATACACTAAAATGGCGCAGGCAAAAAATCCTTATGGCGATGGATTCGCAAGTGTGAGGATTGCGGATATACTTGAAGAATTTTTTTAGGATAAGATTTTTTGAAAAAATGTCTTGGTGTAATAAAATATTATAATTACAGCAGAATGAATATAGCAAGTTTTATGAATGTTAACAGAAAGAGTTATGATAGACTTAATGTTACACTTGGAGGTGGGATATGTGGACAATAGTTGTAAGTGTGTTTGTTACATTAGTTGTAATAGGAATATTATTGTTTTTTACACATTTTTACCATAATAAAGATGTTGGAAAAAAATTTTTTGAGGATAGTGAAAAACCTTTTAATAAAAAGGCTCCAGAAATGTATTATCATAAACAGAGAATGTATAGACTTTGTTATGGCTTTTTTATAGGAATACATTATTTGTTAGTGGTTATGTCTGTGAGTTTTTCATCAATAACAATATATATGGTAATGGATGAAAAATTAAATTTATCAATTAGAATTTTTATTTCAGTTATGGCAACAATTACGACCACATTGCAAACAATATTGCGTTTTGACAAAGTTGCTGAGGGATATATATGTGCTATGAGAACTCTTGAACAAGCTATTTTGGAATATGAAAATATAGAATTGACAACGTTAGATGTTTTATTACAAGCAAATATAAAAGCAGAAGAGGTAATACATAATATGTATCAATAATGAATTCATGGAGGAATTATTATAATGGAACGTGATGAGGATGTATCAGATTATAAAGAAATAGTAAGAGAGTTTTCCAAGGGGGCTATAGTCTGGTATGAATTCAGGAAGAATAGTGACATATTATATGTATATAATGATAAAGTTGATGAGTCAGTTGTTGAATTTCTTGAAAGTAAAGGCAGCGTAGACAAGTATTTGTTATGTACGTTGTGTGGACGTGGAGAATATGCTGCAGTGGGTAAGTCAGATGATAATCTGTCAGTTAACAATGAAAGTGAATATAATATTTCTAATGTTAATGATAATGTCAATGAATCAGAAGAGACACATTTATATGATTATATAGTTGGTATAGATATTATAGAACAATGTGAAGATTATCAGCAGTTGTTAAATATATTCTACAGTCACTTGAAAACTGATGGAAGATTAATTATAGGTGCGGAGAATCGTTATGCTATCAAGTATTTCTGTGGAGACAGGGATCCTTATACGAATCATAGTTTTGATGGTATAGAGAATTATAGAAGGCTGATGGCAGCAGATAAAGGATATATAAAAGGACGTTGTTATTCGCAGGTGGAACTTGATAAGATATTATGTGATGCAGGATTCAAGAGCAGGTTCTACTCTGTTATGCCATCATTACAGGAAACACAACTTGTATATGCAGATGATTATACACCTGTTGAGGAACTGTCCATGAGATATTTTCCGCTGTACAATCACCCAGAGAGTGTGTTCATGGATGAGCAGTATCTGTATACGGATCTTATTAAGAATGGCTTGTTTCATAAGATGGCGAATGCATATATAATAGAATGTGAAAAAAGTAGTGCAGTTGATAAGCACAATAATATTGTTCATGCAACTATCTCTATGGATCGAGGTATGAATAATGCTATGGTTACTGTCATATCAGAATGTAACAAGTCAGATAATGATATTCAGGAGAATAAATCAAATTATAGTTTAAATGAGGAATTAAATAATAAATCAAATAATAATAGGGCTAAAACTGTATACAAGAAAGCTATATATCCAGAAGGGTTAGGCAAGCTGGAGATTATAAGAGATAATCAGTTCGAATTACAGAGACATGGAATTAATGTTGTGGATTCACATATAGAAGGTGACAAGCTTGTTATGCCATATATAGATAAGCCTGTTGCCATGCTTAAGCTGAAAGACATAGCTAAAAGGGATAAGGCAGCATATCTGCGTGCTATGGATATAATGTACGAGCTTATAATCAATTCTTCTGAGCATACCGATATAATATCTGATAAGGATAGAAACAGTGCGAACGGAAGAGATATGGGTGTCATTCTTGCCAAGGGATATATAGATATGGTTCCGCTGAATTGTTTTTATGATGAAGAGGTTGAGAATGAGAAAGACAGATTCATATTCTATGATCAGGAATTCTACTGGGAGAACTGTCCGGCTAATGTGATTATGTATCGTTCTATAACGATAATATATGATGGCACAGATAAGCAGTTTGAGAGTATTGTGCCAAGACGTGAGATTATGGAAAGATATAATCTTCTTGAATGTGAGGATATATGGACACGTATGTCATCAAGATTTACAACAGTTCTGCGCAATCAGGAGATACTTGTTCCATATTATAATGAGAAAAGAACTAATCCTGTGACGGTGTATACGAATAGAGAAAAGGTCAATTATAGCGATAGGGAATATAATTATATATTCAACGATATATTTGCAGGACTAGATAAGCCAGCACCAGAAGGTAAGACTAAGAAACTGGTTATATTTGGCTCGGGAACATATACGAAAAGGTTCTTAGCACAGTTCTCAGGTGAGTATGACATATATTCGATTATAGATAACAATAAGTCCTTATGGGGGACTAAGATAGATGGTATTCCAGTGAATCCACCAGATATAGTCAGAGATATAGATAAATCGGAATTGCACATTATAATATGTATAAAGAAGTATTATGGGGTTGCGAACCAGTTAAGGCAGTTAGGCGTGGAAGAATACCATATATATGATCCGGGCAGGGATTATCCTAATAAGAAACGTCAGAACATTATTAACAAACTGAATAGATTAAGTGGTCAGAGAGCTAATAGTGACTGTGACAGAGAAGATGATATGGATGATATTAATGTGGCAGAGAACAATTATCAGAATGAGTATGCACAAGATAATGCCAGAGCCGGACAGAAACCTTATAATATTGGTTACATAGCCGGAGTGTTCGATCTGTTTCACATAGGGCACCTGAATATGTTCAGGCGGGCTAAGGAAATGTGTAATTATCTGATAGTCGGAGTTGTATCAGATGAAGGAGTAAGGCTTAATAAGCAAGCTGAACCTTTCATACCATTTGAGGAACGTATAGAGATGGTGCGTTCATGTAGGTATGTCGATGAGGCAGTGAAACTTCCGCTTGATTTCGCAGGGACAAGGGATATGTTCAAAGTGTATCATTTCGATGTCCAGTTCTCAGGTAGTGATTATGAGAATAATCCGTATTGGCTGGAAGAGAAGAAGTTCCTAGAAGAGAATGGGGCTACGATGCTGTTCTTTCCTTATACGAAGAGCACGAGTTCTACGAAGTTGAAAAAGGCGATTGAGAGCAGGATTGATAATAACTAATGTGTTAATGTAATAAATGTGATAAATGCGTTAGATGTTGTAGGTTTGTTAGATACAAGATATGGAATGGGGTACTATGAAGACAATGATATATGTATAAGATTACAATATGCTATGATATGCAATGATGAATATTATATGAGCTGGGATGGAGATACGGTTTCATGCAAAGCTTTTTCCATGTTTGACAGTTCAGGAAAGCCGCATTTTGATATGAAACATGAGTATCATGAAGAATACTTCATAACAATGCACAAGATATTACCAGAAATAGATAAGATTGCTGGTTGTTCATTTATATCAGAACATATGATATTTAACAGAAATTATATGATGATAAAACATCCGGAAATATACGAATATCGTAACTGGCATTCTTTTAGATATGGTGGCTATTATTTTCATCCAGAGAAGATGACAGAACGTGATTATGAATGGATGGGAAAAGATTTCTATGCAATTTCTTTCGAGAAATTGCATTCAGTCCGGGAAGACCATGAAAATCTGTTTAATAATCCAAGATATCAGGAGAAGCTTACCGCCAGGCAGATGGTTGAGATTGTACATGAGGAATCAGAAGGATATAATGGAGTGTGGGATGATTGAAAGTTATGAAAATGATAGATAACCAGATGCAATTAGATGAAGACCGAGTAGCTGATTTAATTACAGAATTATTAAATATATATGATATAGGTTTATTTGATGGTGAACAAGATAAAATTAACAGTTATAAGTATATGTCACAACTAAGATATGAACATCTCATAGCTTTATTTTCTATGAGAAATGTTATAGAAGGCTGTGATAAATTGTTTGATATATGTTATAAGTCATATATAAGTTATGGTAAAACTCTGATTAGGGGGAAAATAAGTAATGGGGAGAAGATAAACGTGGCTTTCTTACCTATTTCAGCAGCTGAATGGCCGGCTGAAGATATTTATAACAAATTATCCTCAGATGGTCGGTTTAATGTAAAAGTAATACCCGTACCATTAGCTGGAAGAAATTATTATGATAGAAGAAAAATATATATTCAGACTTATAATTATTTTAAAAACCGGGGATATATTGTAGAAAAAGTATATAATCCAGATGTTGATGAAATATGTGATTGGAAAGATATAGGTGGATTTCCTGACGTTGTTATTAATGTTACGCCATGGTATTTAGATATGGCTGATTATTATCAAATTACGAAGCTTCCTTCGTCAGTTATTAATATGTATATATCGTATGGTTTATCAGTAGGACAATCACCAGATGGAGGTTATGATAAAGTAGGATTATATAATAATGATTTTATTAATATGCAGTGGAGAGTTTATACCGAATCAGTATATGATTATAATTCATTTTGCAAATATGAAATGCTGAAAGGCAGCAATATAAGAAATAGTGGTTATGCTAAGATGGATTATTTTTACAAGAAACATAATTATACTGATTCAGACATAGAGAATATGTGGAAAATTCCGCAAAATAGTAATATAAAAGAATATAAAAGAATTATTATTGCACCTCATTTTTCTGTAGGCAATACAAATGAAGTGAATTTTTCAACTTTTAGTTCAAATATGTATTTTTTGTTATATCTTGCTGAAAAATATAAAGATAGTATTTCATTTATATTTAAACCACATCCTAACTTAAGAAACGCAGTTGTTCAGAATGGATATATGAATTCTTATGAGGATTATGAGGATTATCTTAATCGATGGAGAGAACTGCCTAATGGAAATGTTGTTGAAGAGGATGATTATCGTACAATATTTGAAACATCAGATGGGATGATAATGGATTCTATGTCATTTGTAGGTGAATATCTGTATGTTCAGAAGCCATTATTGTTTTTAACAAGAGAAGAACAAAGCTTTAATGATTTAGGTAAAGCATTGATGCCGGCTCATTATATGGTTGATGGACGTAATTATACTGAAATAGAAGATTTTATTGTAAACGTTATATTAGCGGGAAATGATAAGAAGAAGAGTATCAGAGAAGAGGTGTTTTATAGAGAACTTGATTATTATGGGAAGAATGGTGAGTTGGCAGCGGATTATATATATAATGAAATATGTAGTGAGCTACTATAGCGATTGAAGTGTTTATATTGAAAATATATATGTTTAAGTATAAAAAGTATTAAGATATATTTTTGCAAGTCATTGTTGTAGAAGGAATATGATGAATATGAAAAATATTACAATTATATAATGATTAATATAATACCTGAATAGCATTGTGGTATTTCAATAATATATGTATTGTCCATGTTCCTTAAGACATGATTTAGATAATACAGTCAATTAGTAGATAGTTGCTAATTAAACTGGTCTATATAATCGGCATCACTATCGTTTTGCCTAAAGTAATCTGATATATATGTCAACACATGTTTTTTATTAATAGAAAAATTGTTTATGAAATATTTTAATGCTATAGTTGATAATTTATTACTTGATATTTTAGTATATAGTTCATTTAATGCATTATCCCTGTTAGTATTGAATTCTATATTTATAATATTGAATTTGTATTCAGTTATTTCGTGAACAACTTCTTCTATGGAATGTAAGTTGCGAAGAAATAAAATATTGTTAGCTGAATCGTTGAATTCCTGTGCTGTTATATATGCGGCAACTATACAATATGCTATTTCTGAATCCGCATTGTATGTGTATATGAAATTGGCATCATTTAAAAATGTACACAGATTAAAAATTGAGTTTTCATTATCTGCCTGTAAAAATAGATTGATGTTGTGCTTTAGTGTTTTTAAATCTTCTGCAATTAGTTCTATTCTGTGCTGTTCTTCAGCTAATATATTGTCGACATATTCTTCAGTTGCTTCATTTTTATGCATATGGTTAATCTCCGTTTAGAATATTATCATTCATGTCATATTATGATTGATTAAGGCTGTTAAATTTGTGGTATTTAATGAGAATATTGTTATAACATAGAGCTATAATATTCACGAGATAGTTTACGGTTATTATTATAATCAGTGAGATTTAATATACCATCATCATGAAAGCACCATGGTGTATCAGAAGGTGGAATGATTATATTATATCCTGCTTTTCTGAATTCAAAACATTGAGATATGTCATAGAAATCCCATCCAGTAAAAATATCTTCACGCCATGGAATATCATATTGGGTTGCCATCAGAAATCCATCAACGGCTTCTACCTGGGTTGGCGTATAGATTTTTTGAAACTCATTATAAGAAGATGAATATATGCTATTTGAATAGAAAATGCCAATTCTATAGCCATACCACATAACACAGTTTTTGGGAAAATCAGGCGAACCCACAATACCAATCATGCCAACAGAAGGGTCTTTAAAATAGGTTAATAGGTCATATAAGAAATTTTTATTAAGTATAAAGACGTCCTGATGAAGGTATATTTTATATTTGGCATCAGATGAATGCATTGCTTTATTGTACCCAGATGTCATTGATGCAGCATTATATATTATAATATGTTCGACACTGTAACCATCTGGAATTTTAAGGTTATTGATATAGTGCATGCATTCTTCTTCATATTGTTTATTGTTGGAACACATTATAAAACAGAATTTACTATTGTTCACAAATTACGCAGCCTTTCAGTTGATATTGTTATATGGTATTATGTAACGATGTCAGTGGTAAAAAGTATTTTGCCCTGACTGATGTCTAATGATTGCAATATATTGCATAAATATCCAGTAATATTTAGTCGGAAATTTTCTCAGCTAGTGTAATATATTGAAAAGCTTCGAAAAGTTGTTTGTTTTTATGGTTGGATAAATCACATAGAGAATCTATGAAATCAGTTACATGTTTATTGCTTTCATTAACATTCATATATGCATTCATTGATAAGATTTTATATCCATTCTCCTCGTATAATCTGACTATTTCGTTGTATGTAAAAAAATGAATATGTGTTTTATCAAGTAGACCAGTATCGGTATATGTGAAATTGCCATTGATAAGTTGATACAGTACGGAATAGTGCATTAGATTAGGTATGCTGCTGATAATCTTTCCATGGTCTTTAAGTATATGTCGGCATCTGTTTATAACATCAGACGGATTATGAAGATGTTCAAGAACATCGCCAAATATTATATAATCAAATTTTACATTATCCCACACATCAACAGATTCTTCTATATTAGCTGATTTTATGTGTGCTATATGAGAAGCTATATTAGCTGATACTGGATTGATTTCTATGCCATATATATAAGCATCAGGGTATACCTTCTGTATGCCAAGTAATGTTGCACCACAGTCACAGCCGATTTCGAGTATATTAAGTTTTTCATTAACAGGTTCTTTTATATTAGCAACAAGATTAGGATTAGGGAACATATTCATATAATTCATGTTCCATTTTTTCCTTATATAAGGCATATCATAATCAATTCCAAGTATTTTTTCATAATAGTTATTTCTTTTTTCGATGATATATTGATATGCATTGTTTACTGTATATAAAAATCTATCATGAATAATATTATTCATAAAGAAGTCAGAGTAGCATATATTAGAAGAGGATATATGCTCATCGAATGGATTACATGAGGATAATAGTTCATGACTTATAAGTACAGTGGTATTGTAAGGTTTCATTGCCTTAGATAATTCAGAATTATGCGTTATATGTTCAGAATATGATATTGCCTCTTCTATAGTTGTTATATTGTTATGTCCATAAAAAATGCAATCGGGAGTGACTGCATATATTCCAAGTTCGGGATTAAGCCTGTTACATAGAGAGTCAATGCAGCCCGGTAGCAATACACTAACAGGATCAATGATTAATATATCGTTATCATGTGTGAATTCAGATATGCAGGTATTTAATATTGTTGAATAATTTTCTAATTGCTCATCACAGATTATATAATCTATTTCATTCTGATTCCAAAGATACTCTTTCAGACCATCAGATGAATAATTATCGACTATAATTATCGAGCTTTTATCAATGTTATTAAATATTTTTAATAGTTCAATCTGATTAACTATAAGGTCTTTTTGGTTATGTGCTATTAATATTATTGATGTATTTCGATTCATATTATTATTTCTGTGTTAAGTTAGCAGCTATAAAGCACTGACTTAATCATACAATCCTCCATGATGTATTATTATATTACATAAGTTACTAAATAAGTGTTGTATAATAGTGAAATCAGAATCCTATCATACCATGACTATTTAGAGTATATCATTTTATATCATATCTATATAGTGTTTTCTGAAAATCTTTCTTGTTTCATTATAAATGTTATTTCGCTAGTTTGTTGTATGTATCAAGTAGTTGTACATATTTATCTTCGTAATTATTATCATGTAGATAGTTACATATTTCATCAAATATATGTCTGCTATCAACTGATGAACACTGAATTAGATAATAAAGGGCAGCAGGGGAAATAACATTATTGACATAATCATTTGTAATATTGCACATGGCTTTATCTTTATTATTATTGAATTCAATGTTTAATAGTAAGAATTTGTATTTATTGATTTTATTGATAAGTTCATATATGGATAATACATTTAATAGAAATATACTGTCTGTTGACTTCATATTGAATTCGGTCATAGTTATAGTTATACCTATTATACAGTAGGCTATATCAGGTACAGCACGAAAAGTATTAACCAGATGGATGTCTTCGAAGCATACGCATAGGTTATATATAGATTGGATACTGTTCGTAGACAGCAACGTATTGATAGACTGCCTGAGTGATGATACATCCTCTTTGTGTTCAACATACCAGTCTGATTCTTTGCTTAATTCCTGTTCTACATACTGTTCATCGTATTCATAATTCATAAATAATGTAAGCTCTCTTTCATGTATAATTACTTTACTCTGCATATACGCTGAATATATGAAATAATATTTAGTAGAGCAGAAGATTTCATATGTTCAGAACTTATGGTTTAGCAATTAAGTGTATTATAACATATGCTTATGATAAAAGATATTTTATTATCCTATTCAAGACAATTTTTGTAACATAATATTAAATTATATAAGACACAGCAGAAAATATAACTTGAATTAATCAATGCATACATATATTATGTTAATAATGATATGAATTATATAGGATAGAATTGTGATAAACATGGAGGTTATGATTTGCATACACATTGGAAAGCGCTGTGAAACAATAGAATAAGTGACGTTAAGGATTTATTTCAGTATGATGAATGGGAGATTTTACATATGGTATCCCTGAATTATTAGAGTTTAAAGATGATAGTACAATAGTAGAGATAGGAAAGTTCTGTTCCATAGCAAAAAATGTAACTATAATATGTGGTGGCTTACATAGAACAGATTGGGTTACAACATATCATTTTAATAACTTTATAAGAGATTATAATCTCAAACTTCGCATTTGAATAAGTGTCTATGCACCTTGGAAATTCAATAATAACTGGCATAAATATAGCATGAAACCGTCTGGTTTTGGTATAATTGAGCTGCTAGAAACAATTACGAACCGGAGGTTCATGCTATGAATAAAAGTATAACACAAGCAACTCAAGATGATAAGCAGATTTCTTGCAAAAGTATACGACCACGCAAAGCATACATATCGTTTTGGTTTTCGAATGCTTACTCTTGGATGGTCAGACGGAAGTACATTTCTGCCGGTAAACGGCATCCTTCTTTCTACAGAAAACGAGAAAAACCGAATCAATGAAGCATCAAGTGTAGATAAAAGAACCATTGGATACAAACGCAGGAAACTATCCATGGAAAAATGAACCTCCGCCATGCTTACGCTTTTAGAAGCTGCTAGAAAGGCGGTAATCCCTGCGAAATATGTTCTATTCGACAACTGGTTTTCCTCTCCGAGTACGCTTCATGCTGTAAAAGAGATTGGATATGATGTAATCGGCATGGTTAAGAAAACTCCAAAGATGTTCTTCCGATGAGATGTCTGATATCACATGGATACAGGCATTTCAAATGATGCTTCAAATGTTCAGGACAATGCTTACGGAAAATACTGAGTTGTCAGATGAGAAAATCAGCGAATTGGTGGATGCATTTATAAATGCACTTCCAATAATGTTGAAAACTCAACTGCAAGCTGCATAAAGCTGAACATTGACAATCGAATAACTGCCAGATATTGAATTTTCAAGGTGTATAGCTAAATTTTATGTGCGAAGTTTTAGTATATTAATACAAAAAATCTGATATATAGTTACAAATATTAATTTTATTTAAAGAATAATATTCGACAAAGTACGTTAATGCGATAATAGACAATTCGTTATTATTAATTTTATTCTTCAAGTAATTTAAAGCTTCATTTCTTTTAGTGATGAATTCTATATTTATAATACAGAACTTATATGTTGTAATTACTTCAATTATTTCGTTAATTGAATGTATATTGCGAAGAAATAGAATGTTATTAGACCTGTTATTGAATTCTTTCGCAGTTATACATGCGGCTACTATACAATATGCTATTTTTGAATCACAATTATATTTTGTTATGAAATTAGCATCATTTAAAAAAGTACATAAATTATAGATGGAATTTTCATTGTTAGCTTGTAAAAATGAATTTATGGAGTTTTTTAATTGTGGTAAATCGTTTGATATAGATTTTAGTTTATTAGATTTTTCTGTTAATAATGTATTAACATATTCTTCAGTGGCTTCATTTGTATACATATTATTTTCCTTTTTAAAATTATAAGATTATAGCGATAATGTATTGTATTAAAGTATAAAATTATATAAATTTTTAAGATGATTTTATGTCGTTGAGGTAACATTATTTAAATTATTATATAGCATTATAATATTATTATTTAATTGCTCATTGTTAAAAGAGCATAGTTGTTTATAGTTGTCGGTAGAATATTTATTTTGAATGCTATTTAAAATAATATTTTTTAATGCATAATAGCAATGTTTTTTTCCAGAAAGATTATAATGTTGTATAATATTTTCAATACAAATGTATGAATTTAACCATGGATTAGCCATATGCAGTTCAACAATGTTCTGATATAATATAAAACTTGCTGGAATATTATTAAAGCACCATTCCTGATCAATCCAAGTGAATGTACCAGAAGTATCTATAAAACAGTTTTTGTGAATCATATCTATAAAACCATTCATCAGAAGTCTATCATTATTATCTAATTGCTCCAAGTATAAATCTTCAGAACTATTAAATATATTGTTTAGTGTATAGGACTCTTCAGAACTTTGTTTGATTTCATCATATATTTTGTCATATATTTTGTATACATTTTGTTCGTATCTTGTTTTATAGGCATCAATAAGTATGTCGGTTAAAGGTGTACCTTTTATTGTTTGTGTATAAAGTATATTATCTACTATTTTAGTATTGCATACAGATAATCCTCTATTGGACAATTCTGTATGATTAGCTTTAATATTTAATAAAAAGTTTTGGTTAGAATATGTAGTCATTTTATAAAAACCTTTATCACCAGAATGTATGGTCATACAATCAAATTCTGCCTTTCGAAATGGTGATGAAACTGCATAGTCAACTTCACCCATTTTTTCATTACATATACTACATTCAACTAAAAAAGAATTGGCAAAAAACTCAAATACATTATTATCTACTATATCATGATAAAGGTGTTTCTCGTCTGAAACCATTGAATTGCTGTTAATAGAATTATAAGGAATCCAGTTATCTATAGAACCATTACGCGGAAGGTAATTTTCAGAATAGATAACTTGAGGCATTTTATAATCAGGAAGTGGGTAATAAAAATATGAATAGTTAAAACCACTATTTATAATTAATTTATTAAGTTCTGATTTTGAAAAAGTCTTTGCTATATTACTAAACTTATAGTTGTTAATTCCATCAAACGGAATGCCACTATGATCTTCAGGAGTTCCGCACCAGTATTTAATGCCATATTTATTTTCTAGAGCAATAAGAAGCTTTCCATTTGGTTTTAAAAGAGTACGAATTTTTTTAAGAAAATCTACAAATGGATTAGTTGAGTTCGTATATTTATTTTGATATTCTAATACACCAATTAGTGTAATATAATCATATTTTTTATTAAACTGAATATCATTAAGATTTCCAACAATGATTTCAAGATTGTCATAGTTACGGCATCTTAGGTAAGCAGCAGTTGCTCTTTTTTTAGATAATTCTACAGCAGTAACTGATTTAACTCTTTTACATAGTAATTCTGTTATTGCGCCCATGCCACATCCAATTTCAAGAATGTTAGAATTATTTTCAAAAGGATACCAATTAAGGATATTCTGTCTTATACGTGTAAGATGATAGAATACTGGCCATGAAAAATTGCGATTAATATCTTCTTCGTAGTTTGTTGTAGGGTTATTAGCTATTATATGTATTATGTCATCTTCAATATTACCATCAGAATATATATCTTCACCGGAATAGAATGATGTATTAAAAGATGGTTTTGGTATATTACCATCGTAGTTATATTGTGATAAATCAAGCATAAAATCTTAACCTCCATGTTTATAGCATATCTTTATAGTATTCTCGAAATAGTTTTCTGTTTTCATTATAATTAGTTAAATTCATAATACCATCATCGTGAAAGCACCAAGGAGTATCAGAAGGGGGAATTATTATATTGTATCCAGCTTTTCTGAATTCAAAGCTTTGCGATACATCGTAGAAATCCCATCCAGTAAATAAATCTTCACGCCAGAAAAGATCATATTGTGTAGCCATTAAAAAACCATCAATAGCCTCTACGTTTGTAGGAGCAGTAACTTTTTGTAATTCATTGTAGGACGATGAATATATGTTATTAGAATAAAATATTCCTATTCTGTACCCGTACCACATTGTGCAATTTTTAGGGAATTTTGGAGAACCTACCATTCCAATCATTCCCGCAGATTTATCAGAAAAATAGTAAAGTAAATCAAATAAGAAATTTTTATTAAGTATAAAGACATCCTGATGGAGATATATTTTATATTTTGCATCTGAAGAGTTCATAGCTTTGTTATACCCAGATGTCATAGATATGGCATTGTGAATTATTATATGGTCAACAACGTAACCGTCAGGGATTTTTAAGTCATTTATATAAAGCATACATTCGTCTTCATATTGTTTATCATTTGAACACATTATAAAACAAAATTTTTTGTTATTCATTAGTATTAATCCTTTCAGTGAGTAGAATTTAAATTATGATGGATAGCTAATAATTCGTCTTTTTTATTATTATTGTTTGTATTATTTAGGTGATCACAAATCTTGTTAAATATCACATCCTTATTAATAGAAGATGTTTTAATTAGGTAATATAGTGCTATTGTTGATAAATTATTGTTAATTAAATCATAAGTTATTATGTTAAGAGAATTTTCTTGATTAGTGTCAAATTCCAGATTTAACAGCAAAAATTTATATTTTTTTATTTTACTTATTAGTTCATCAATTGAATGAATATTTAGTAAAAAGGAATTATGTGTTATTTTAGCATTAAATTCTTCCATAGAAGTAGTAATAGCTATAATACAGTAAGCTATATCAGGAACTGTTTGATAAGTATTTATAATAACATATTTATAATAACAGGTTCTTCAAAGCATAAGCATAATTCATATATTGAATTAATACTATTTGATGACAGAAATAAATTAATGGATTGCCTTAAAGATGTTAATTCATTATTATGTTGTGAATACCATAGGCGTTCATTTTCTAATGTATTTTCTGTATAGTTTTCATTATATTCCATATATTGTTTATCTTGATTCATAAATTATTAAGTACCTTTGTAATATTATTGTATTGATGATATATTATATCATATTATGATAATTAATTAAAATGTATCTGTGTAATATAGGTATAATATGTTATATTTAGTTAGCTTAAAATTAAGAAATAGGTCAATTATATAAATGTATGAAAATGTTACATGTGATGGATTCAATTACAAATATTTTAGTTATAGGTGGTGGTAATATTGGAACACAAGTTGCCTGTAAATGTGCATCTAAAGGATATAATGTTACTATATTGAGTTCAAAACCAGAAGAATATGATGGGACATTAGAAATTGTTGATGAGTATAATAAAATATTAACGGGAAAAATAAAATACATAACAAATTCTTTAAAAGATGCAATGGAAAGCATAAAGCAAGATATGATATTTATTACATATCTTGCATTTAAGCTAAAAGGTCTGGCAGAAGATATATTTCCGTATATTACATCGGGAGTTATTATGTGCGTTATGCCGGGAACAGGAGGAGCAGAGTTTGTATTTGACGGATGTATAAAAGTAGGTGCAGTTTTATGTAGGTTACAAAGAGTACCTTCTGTGGCGAGAATTGAGAAATCCTTTATTTTATGGGGAGTGGACAAATGAAGCCTCACAACTGTTAATGGATTGTGATGATGAACTCCAAGGGATATGTAGGAAGTTGAAGTCATTACAGTTAGATAATGTTCGTTCTTTAAAATTACATTATCAAAGTAATACAGTAGAAGAAATGACTAATAAACTAAGAAGCATAAAGAGTTTGCATCATTTACATTCACCATTAAAGAAAAAAGGTGAATATTGGATACCGGATTTTGAACAAAGATATTTTACAGCAGATTTTCCATATGGTCTGGCTATAATAGAACAATTGGGGGAAATAGTTGATGCAGATATTAAAAATATATCAGAAACAATGAATTGGTACAGAAAAATTACGAATAATAAGCAATGCTTTGACTTTTTGGATTATCATTAAAAATTGATTATAATAAAGAAAAATATAAGGAAGACAGAGAACTTTTTTATGCATTTATACAGGATATTATGCCAGATGTATAGGAAAAGATAAAAGACAGAATTAAAAAAGAAAGTTTGTCATGCACGGAATCAAAAGAATTATATAACAGTAAGAATATAGCTAGAGATATCACATTTATATGTACATCTAAAGGGGAATATTACAATGTAAAGCCTATCGGGGATGAAGCCGTAAGAAGAGGATATTCAGTTAAATATACAGATGATATCAAAGAGAAAGCAGAAATTGGAATATATTGCCAGCATATGTGTTATCTAGAAAATTCGAAGTTTTCAATGATATTATTACACGATATGGCACAGGGACATAATAGATGGCCTAATATATGGGAAATAGAGGAATGGTCAAAGTTTGATGTAGGTATTCTGCCGGGAGTATCATGGTCAGAGCGTTTAAAGCAATGTGCATGTATGAATTATGTCAATCCAAGAATAGGTGCATATGAACTTGGTTATCCCAAAAGCGATATTGTATATGATGAAGAAATAAAGCAAAGGACAGAAGAGCTTAGGAAAAAGTTTAATATGAAATATGATTATACAATTTTATATGCACCTTCATGGGAATATTTTAATAAGGAGGATGATTTTATTAAAACATTGTCTTCTTTTAAAGTTAATCTTGTTATAAAACAGGCAGCATGGCCAGAGTCTTACAGCTGGGTGACTGATAGTATTAATGAGATGAGAAAAATGCATGAAGGGACGTTAGATAATCTTTATTATATTGAAAATGAAGAAAGTATCATGGTTGCACTTGAGATGTGTGATATGGTGGTGTCTGATGAATCAAATGTAATGGCAGAGGCTCTTATGTTTGGAAAGCCAAGTGTTGCAGTAGCTGACTGGCTGATACCTGATCAGAATCCACCAAGATATGCGGATGTTCCTATGGATTACGTAATAAAATGTAAGAGAGATACGCTCATGAGGACGGTTGAAAATATAATGAATAATCCAGATAAATATGAGTCAGTTATGGATAATGGCAAAAAGTTATACAGTAATCAGGGAAATGTATGCAAGGATATAATGGACTTGATAGATTACTATACACAAAATGGTAAGAGTGATTCATTTATGGATAAAAAGATAATAGCTGATTATAGCAGATGTGGGTTATGGATTTGATGCAATGTTATTAAATAATTAAAATGTAATATAAATATATTAATAAAGATGCAACCAGTATATACAATATTTTCATATAGATATTGTATATACTGGTTGTAGATTTTTATTATAGAATTTTTGCTATATCTTTATAGCATTTGACTTTATTACTGAGTTGTAATTGTTCATCAATGTCTGCATTAAGATATTTGACAATAAACTTAGGAATGTCAGGGATATTTTTTAATATAATGTCATCAGTAAGAGTATTTATATAGTTTACAAGATCCTCTATGGTGCCCTGCTTTAATAAATTATTAATATTTTGTTCTGTTTCAGATATATTATTTGTGTTATCAATAAGATTGTTGTAAAGCAATACGATGTTATTTTCAATTTTCTTATAGTCGAAATTTATTAATTGTTCATAATTAAAGATAGAATATTTATTATGTATAATATGCAATATTGCATTTCTAAAATTGAAATAACAGTTTATTTTGCTTATTAAGTTATAATGCTTAAAAATTTCTTCAATAGTTATATACGAATTAATCCATGAAGTAGAATAATATAACTCTATAATGTTGTGATATAATATATAACTTGCAGGTATATTGTTAAAACACCATTCCTGGTCTATCCATATATAGTTGTCATTGTTATCCACAAAACAATTTTTATGTATCATATCTATAAAACCATTAGCAAGCAGTTTATCATTTTTATCAAGAGCATCTAAAGTTAATTCTTTAGTGCTGTTGAATGTTGGGTTAAGTGTGTCAGAGGAGTCTGAGCTTTTCTTTATTTCATCATAGAGTTTATCTAATATATGGTATACATTGTCATTAACTCTTGTTTTGTACGCATCAATAAGAAGCTGCGTTAATGACGTGCCGGTTATTGTTTCTATAGAAAGATTATTGCCATTAACATCAGTTTTGCATACATGTAACCCTTTGGACATCATTTTTTTGTGATTAGCATCAATGGCATAAAGTAATTCGATGCTTTTATCAGTAGCAGTTTTACAGAAGCCATTCTTATTTGAATGGGTTGTTATTATATCAAATTTAGAGTTCCTGAATGGAGATGAAACAGCGTAATCCACTTCGCCCAGCTTATTATCATTAATTGAACATTCAACAAGAAAAGAGTTAGCAAAAAACTCAAACACATTATTGTCTGTAAGATCATTATAAATATGTTTCTCATCGGATATCATTGAGTTATTATTTATAGAATAATAAGGAATCCAATTATCTAATGAGCCATTCTTGGGAAGATATTTCTCTGAATATATAACTTGAGGCATTTTATAGTCAGGAAGTGGATAGTAAAAATATGTATTTTTAAAACCACTTGCCATTATTATAGAATTCAGCTCAGCTTTGGAAAATGTACGTGCTATATTGCTGAATTTGTAATTGTTAATTCCATCAAATGGTATTCCACTATGGTCTTCTGGAGCACCACACCAGTATTTTAATCCATATTTATTTTCTATAGCAATAAGAAGTTTACCATCAGGTTTTAAAAGCTTTTTTATTGTATTTAGAAAGTCAACGAAAGGGTTGTCAGAATTCGTGAAGTTATTCTGATATTCAAGAACACCTATTAACGTAATGTAATCGTACTTTTTGCTGAATTGAATATCATTAAGATTCCCTACAATTATTTCAAGATTATCATAATTGCGGCATCTTAAATATGTAGCAGTAGCTCTTTTTTTAGATAATTCAACGGCAGTAACATTTTTTGCTTTTTTGCATAATAATTCAGTTATTGCACCCATACCACATCCTATTTCAAGAACATCTGAATTCTTATCTATAGGATACCAGTTAAGAAGATTTTGACGTATTCGTGTGAGGTGATAGAATACAGGCCATGAATAATTATAACTGATAATTTCTTCATAATTGGTGTCTGGATTCTGTGCAATAAGACTGATTATTTTATCTTCAATATCGCCATCTGAATATAAATCCTCTCCGGAATAAAAGTCAGTATTAAATATAGGTTTAGGTGTTTCACCCGTATAATTGTACTTTGTTAAATTTAGCATATAAAAGTTAACCTCCATGTTTATGTAATAATGTCTCCATAATTAAAATAATTGAATATTCAAAACAATTTTATCATAGCATAGCATTTATAGAAAGATAAACCCTATTAAATGTTTATATTTAACATTTATGTATTAGTTAAGAGTATTATTATCACACCATAATAGTATACCATTCTTTTTAAGACTTGTTCCAGCAAGATTTAAGAATTCATTTTTGGTGTTATCAGAGTAATCCGATATATTATTAAATATGATATAATCAAAGTATTCATTATAATCTGAATAATTAAAGTCAAGATAGTTCATATATTTAATATGAGCCTCTTTAATATCAACATTTGAGTAGTGAGTATTTCCTTCAATTCCTATGTAACTAATATTAGGACATATATATTTCAGATGCGCGTAATTGGCACCTGCATGTGCGTTTATTTCTAATACTTTTATACAAGCATCAGTTGGAGATATTGTGGTATAAACTTTATTGCCAATTCGGTTACATATGCTATCGAAGTGCCATTTGTTATAAATAAAAAGCCTGTTCTTTTTCATTATCTCAAGTAGATAATTAGAATTAACCTTTGAAAAACTTTGGCTTCCAGCATGATATATAAAGCTGTTATGACATACGTATAGGGAATACCCTAATGATTTTAATTGAAGACATATATCATCATCATCAAAATAGCCAGGTGACAGTTCTTCTGATAGCAGTGTTGTTTTATTAAGAGCTGAACGTTTTAACAGCATTGCATATCCACATAACATAGTACATTCTTCAAAAGGATTATCAATAATCTGATTGTTAAGGTATCCAAAACGTTGGTAGTCATCTATAGAAGTATAGAATATATCTAAAGTATCTATCAACTGAGTCGTTCCCGTATAATTGCTTACAGCACCAGTTGCCCCTGTTGTATCATCTGCGTAAAGTCCCATTCTAAGCCAGAATAAAGCGTTAGGAGTAATTCGTGTATCATTATTCAGAAGAAATATATCATTATCAGGAATACTTGCGTTAATTCCAACATTACAGCCTTTTGGAAAACCAAGATTAACATCACTCTTTATAAGTTTAATATCAGGCTGCATTTCCAACCATGACGTTACGCCATCGGTTGAAGCATTATCGACAACTATTATTTCGTAAGAGTCACTTAACAGATTAGAGCGCAGGCTCTCAATACATTTTTGTGTGAGATACATATTGTTATAAGATATTATTACAATGCTGACTGGTTTTACAGTACAAAGTGGAGAACTTTTAATATCTTTAAGTGTATTATACAGGTTGGCTTTAATATAGGCTTCTTTACAGTGATAATATGCATTTTCAATGCAAAGGTAGTATTGGTTAATGTTGTTATCTTTATATTGTTCTGCCAGATTAAGGTATGTAAGATATTGGTCATCCGGATTAATATTATCTGGAAGTTCTATATCATTAGAAGATATATTGTCCACTGAAGCAGAGTAATTAATCATAGTATCTAAAAATGTTATTGCATCTGAAATGCTTGTAAATGTTGCAGCCGTTCTATTGCAGTATTGTGACAGATTATCGTATTCAGAAGAATTTTCTCCAAAACTTATAGAATATTCAGCTTTTATGGCTTCCTTGATATCTTCAACCGGAAGGTCATTGAGAGATAAAGCTTGGTTTATTGTAGCATCTTTTAATTTAATTAATATATCTTTGGTGTTGCTCATATGTTTTTGTTAATCCTCGTATTATATAGTAGTAGTTTTTAAAGACCCTCTCCAAGGTCTTTCTATCAAATATAATTTTTAATAATTGAAAATATTGTCAGTTATATATGTTGTAAAATGCATATTTATATATGAATGAATTCATAGTATAATATTTTATATTATAACACAGTATTGTAAGACATAAGTATAATAAATGAATAAGAAAGTGAATAGTGCATGATGGATACAAAGATATATGATGCGATAGTAATAGTAACACCTGCTGATTTTAAGCGTGTTGAGTGTAATAATCAAAGAATAGTAAAATATTTACCAGTAAGAAAAGTGTTGTTTGTTGGAAGTGAAGAACTTAAAGAGCTTGTTAGGCAGTCTAATCTTGGTGATAAGGCTGGCTTTGTCAATGAAAATGACCTTATACCATTTCAGGATGTTTATAACTGCATGAAAGATGTTATGGCAGATATACTTCTTGGCAGAGAACTCCCAAGAGGGCTTGTTGGATGGTATTACCAGCAGTTTCTTAAGATGAAGTATTCAGCATTGTGTGATGATGAATATTATATGAGCTGGGATGGAGATACAGTTCCCTGTAAGGATTTTTCAATGTTTGATAGTGAAAGAAGACCTTACTTTGATATGAAGCATGAATATCATGAGGAATATTTTATAACTATGGAAACAATCATGCCATCTGTTAAAAAGCTTATTGATAAGTCTTTTATATCGGAGCATATGATATTTAACAGCAGATATATGAAAGAGATGATAGAAGCTATAGAGTCTAATGAAAATATTAAAGGTACAACATTCTGGGAGAAAATTCTTAATTCAATAAGGCTTGAGCATATACAGGAGAACAGCTTTAGTGAATTTGAAACATATGGTACATATATGATGACAAAACATCCAGATGTATATGCTTATAGAAACTGGCATTCATTCAGATATGGTGGTTATTATTTTCATCCAGAACAGATGACAGAGCATGATTATGAGTGGATGGGACGTGATTTTTATGCCATATCTTTTGAGAAGTTCCATACAGTCAGAGAGGACCATGAAAATCTTTTTAATAATCCCAGATATCAGGATAAGCTTACGGCACGTCAGATGGTTGAGATAATGCAGGAGGAATCAGATGGTTATAAGGAAGTGTGGGATTAGGAATGGAGTATATGTTGATATTGAATTTATAAATATTATGAAAATTATAATTGCTTATTGATGATATACTGCATAAGAAGTTTTGTAAAATAATATGGAAATAAAGAAGGAGTTTTAAAAGAAAATAAAATGAATAAATTATTGTATTATCCTCATTTTGAAATACAGGATGAGAATTTTTTAAAGTTTGCATTATTATATGTTGATGAGATTAGACCTATTATTCCACAAACAGCTATGAATACATTAAGTGATACCATGAACATGATGATGAATAATACAGAATTAATTAATCCATATAAACCAGATTATAAAGATGGAGATTTGGCTTCTATTATGGCTATAGAATACTTGGAAAAAAGTAGGGATAAAAAGAATTTAAAAAATAAAAATGCTTGTAAATTATATCGAGAAAAGTATTCGTATAGGTTTGAACAATATTGTTTAGAAAATAATCTTTGTGAAACGTGCGATGATGGTATTATGTTAAGTGAAGATATAGCCTATACATATATGAGTATATTGGCAGATGTTATATCTAAAGAAACGGAAACTGATATGATTACAGATAGCGAGAAATACTGCGCTAGTGATTTAAAATATAAATATGATGTTAGTAAAGAAAATATGGAAAAAATGAAGCGAGTTCAAAAAGAAATTGAGTTTTATGTGCCTTCTGATATGAATAAAATTCTAATTGAGGAATTTATTAATTTGCGTTCCAATTGTAGTTTTGAAAAGGCACGTAAAAATTTTGTTAATGAATTTAATATAATACTTAATTTGTATGATAAAAATTTAGAAAAAGTTGATTTATATAATTTGATGGAGTGTAAGAAAGAAATAACAGGTCTTGTAAAAAAACTTTGTGCTTCGGGTGCAGCTATAACAGTAGGAGTGCAACTAATCAATAATATAAGTAGGGCAGAAAGAGAGATAATAAATTTTTGGGGAGATGTGGGAAATATATGTTTGAATTTAGACACCTTAAAACAAAATTATCATGCAGTAAGAGAGTATGCAGATAGAATTGAACAAAAGAAACAGGCAAGAAGATATTTAACAAAAATTAGGCAATTACAAGCAGAAATATAATACATAATGGCTGCTAAATGAGTACTGATCATAGATGTATTTTATGAATTTTCAAAATTATATAAACTTACACATTTATATAATATGTTGATTTAATGTATTGATATAAATATGTTTATTTTATAAATTTTTGAATCAATATTGAGGTGATGTATGCAGGATTATAATAATGATAATAAAAATGCAAGAATAATATACTATGAAATGACCAATGAGCAGATGAACAATCCACAATATAAAAATCATCTGCTAAAGTCTTGTAAGTCAGAATACATAGTGTTTATTAATTCCAGATATACCAATGGTGAGGAAATAGAACAGGTTATTGCTGAAAATGAGTTTCTTATGAATTATGATATGGTTGTATTTGGAGAAAATGTATTGCAGGGTGACATACATTTTAATGTGTTTATTAATAGCCTTAATATAAAGCCATATGCAGTGATAATTAAAAGGTCTGTTTTGAGCATAACGGGGTGTTTTAATGAGCAGTTAGAGTGTAAGGATATATATGAACTGGCGCTGAGGGTGGCGTATGAACATTATGAAGATACTTTGTGTGGTGTATATGGGGTAGAGTGTCAGGAAGATATAAAGCAAGAGGTAGCAGACTTTACTCAGGAAGAAGCAGGGCAGGAAGTAATAGACCTCAGTTGGAATAATACAAGATCTGATGTAGCAGATAGAAGTTTAAAATATGTTAATCCAGAAGTATCAGATGGTGGATTAAGCAGTATAAGGTATCAAATATCCCATAATAGCGAGTGTAAATTATCTGACACAGAGAAAAATAATAAAATAGTACTAACATATGCATATGTTATTAAGAAAATATATGCAGCCTCTTAAGAAGAGTGGACTGTTAGAAAAAGTATTAAACAATATGGCCGAGTATGCAATAAAGGCAGGTTGTGCAGATATATTTAATTCATATGTTATGGATTTTTTAAACAATAGTGAATTGTATCAAAGGATAGAAACAGATACAGCCCCTTTTTATATAATAATGGGTGATGATATCTGTTATAGTGTGCTCAAAAGATTTGCAATATGTCTGACAGAACAGCTTATAAATAATGGACAGGCTGTTATTACATCAGATGGCTCATATGGAAAAAATTCAGAACTTCAGGAGGTTGAAAAACAGGCATTAAAGGGAATAATAGGTTTTCAGGCACCTGTTTTATTCAAGGAATATTTTAATAATATTGCATGTCCTAAGTATGTGTATTGGTTTGACCATCCGGTGTATTTTAAAGATATGTTGGAAAGAACAGATGATAATTATTATCTGCTGTGTCAGGATGAGTATTATGCAGAATTTATGAGAAAATATTATCATATACATAATGCAATCCAGTTTCCACCAGCTGGTGAGGATGCAGGGTTTATAAGTAATAAGGACAGGGAGTATGATGTTGTATTTATAGGTTCATATCATATGCTGGGTGACTGGGTTATACAGGATGAGTTTCAGCAGGAATATTATGATTATATGATAGACAATCCTGCGTATACATTTGAACAGGGGCTTGAAAATATTTTTAAATCCAGGAACATATTGTTGAAAAAGACAGATTCGTAGACATATTGTGTTCACTACAGAATGTATGCAGAAAAATAGTATATGATTACCGGATTAAGGTTATTGAAGTAATTATTAAATCAGGTATAAAGATAGATGTTTTTGGTGATACGTGGAAGGAGTACAAAGGCATTTATAAAGATAATCTGATAATTCATAACGCAGTGTCGGTAAAAGAGGCTCTTAATGTATGGGGACATTCTAAGATAGTACTTAATATTATGACGTGGCATAAGGCTGGAATGACAGAGCGAGTAGCTAACATATGCTTGTCAGGGGCGGTATGTCTTACGGATTCATCAAAGTATTTGCAGAGAAATTTCAGTAATAATGAGAATATTATCATGTATGACTTGAGCAGGCTTGAGGAATTGCCAGAGATTATTAATAATGTACTTTCTAATGCCAGATATAGGGAGAATATAGCAGACAATGCATATATGCTGGCAAAGGATAAGCATATATGGGAAGCAAGGGGGAAGGAGTTTATGGAGTTGGTAGGATAGTAATTATTTTGGAAAATCGGATGTATATATACATAATTAATGGGAGGGTATAGATAATGGGAATATATCTTAATCCGGGAAATGATGAATTTTACAATGCAGTTAAAAAATCTAAAATATATGTTGATAAGACGGAATTGTTAAAATTCACTAATTCTGTTTTGTGTGGTGAACAAAAGGATATATGTGTAAGCCGTCCACGTAGGTTTGGAAAATCTATGACTGCAAATATGCTTGTTGCATATTATAGTAAAGGTTGTGAGTCAAAGGAATTATTTGATGGTCTTAAAGTAGCAGAAGAACAAGGCTACGAAGAACATCTTAATAAATACAATGTAATTCACATTAATATGATTGATTTTCTTAGCAGAGCAGAGTCGATGGATGGTTTAATAGATTATATGCAAAGAAGATTGTTGTGGGATATTAAGAAAGAATACTCAGACGTTGACTGCTTTGACTGGAATGACCTTGTAGATGTCCTTGAAACAATATATAGTGAAAAGAAACAATTATTCGTCATAATCATAGACGAGTGGGATTGTATATTTAGAAAATATCCTGATAATGTTGATGAACAGAAGAAGTATCTGGATTTTTTGAGATTTTTTATAAAGGGAAAGTCGTATGTTGCATTGGCATATATGACAGGTATTCTTCCTATCAAGAAATATGGTGAACATTCGGCTTTAAATATGTTTGATGAGTATACATGACCAATCAGAGGGAATTAGCTGAGTTTACTGGTTTTACGGAAGATGAGGTTAAAGAATTATGTTTCCAGTATGATATGCCATATGAAAAAATGAAACAGTGGTATGATGGATATGAGTTAAAAGGAATTCATATTTATAATCCAAGGTCGGTTGTCATGTCGCTTCTAGGACACGATTTTGACAGCTACTGGACTAAGACAGAAACTTACGAGGCTTTAAAGAAATATATTCAGCTTGATATGTATAATCTTAAAGCTTTTGTTATAAGGCTGATAGCAGGGGAAAGTGTCCGTATTAATCCAGATAAGTTCCAGAATGATATGACAACTCTTGAAAGTGCTGATGATGTCTTGACATTGCTTGTACATCTTGGATATCTGACATATGATTTTTATAATCAGATGGTTACGATACCAAACCAGGAGGTACAGAAAGAATTCATCAACTGTATAGAAGATGGCGGCTGGGAACAGGTTATGGATGCTATCAGAAGCTCGGATGAACTGCTTATGGCAACATTAGACTGTGATGAGAAAAAAGTGGCATCAATGATAGAGCAGGTACATCAGGAGAATACATCTATATTGAAGTATAATGATGAAAATTCACTTGCGTGTGTTATATCACTTGCGTATTATTCAGCAAAGAAAGATTATGTAGTTTATCGTGAACTTTCAGGTGGTAAGGGCTATGCGGATATGGTGTTTGTGCCAAGAAGTAATGTTAATAAACCAGCGATTATAGTGGAACTTAAATGGAATAAGTCGGCTGATTCTGCAATAAATCAGATAAAGAACAGACAATATGATGAAAGTCTGAAAGGATATTCTGGTGAAGTTGTTCTTGTTGGAGTTAATTATGATGCGGGCATTACAAAAGCCCGCATACACTAAATATTTCATTAAGTCTTGTCCTGTAGTTATGCAGCTGCAGGACTTTTTTATGCCCGTTAGCGGCGATTTTTATACGTTCATCCTCATGTTTTAGATAGTAATCGCATTTGTTTATGAGGTCATCCTTTGATTCAAAGTATACGAAATCAACATCAGGCACGAAGTGGTTAAGTAGGTCGGCTTGGAAGTTCGTCATAAGAAAGCCGCCGGCACCCATGATATCCATACATCTTAGTGGTATGCCGTTTTTTATGCTTCGCAGTGTTATGTTTAAGTTGATTTTGCTGCATTTGAACACATATGGCATGTTGTCGTAGAAGTCTATAGGTCCCTGATTGATAACATCCGGCATATCAGGTGTCTGGTTATGTGTATACAGCTTTGTTTTAAAATGCTCTGATACAGCAGTAAGGAGGACTTTACGTTCGTTCTGTGCGACTTTTCTTGCAAGAAAGTAGTTGGCATATGCGTATGCAGGAGTTTCTATGCCATCGTGGTTAGGCATATAGGGCTCCACACGCATAAGCTCTGCAAGTATTTTGTTAGTTTCTGGTGTTCCAGACAGCATATCTTCAAGGAAGTTCATTCCATATACATTCTGCTGGGCGGATATGACGGCATCAAGATAGCCTCTCGTCCAGGGGTTCAGCTTGTCATAGATTCTGTCGTAGAAGTTTCCCTTTTCGTTGTACATGGAGCCTACAAAAGATATGTCACTGTCAAACACCTCATGAATATGTTCATTCAGTGTGAGCTTATCCAGCCTGTCTGTGTTGGCAGCAAGTGGCATATAGTACACTGTATTGATTCCACCATTCTTAAGCTCAATATATTGTGCACTATCGAAAAGGAATATGTGATTGCAGGGGTTGGTTATAGTGTATGAGTATATTGTAAGCAGAGGGCTGTCATATACCCATGCTATATAAGGGATGTTGTGGCGGTTACAGCAGTTGGATACGACAACGCTGTAGTTAAATGTAAATACGGCATCATATTTGCAGTACTTGTCAGTATTACAATAGCTATTACTACTTTGGTTATCATTATTTCCTATAATTAGACTGTCAAACAGCTTATCAAACTCTTCACTTCTCCGTTCTAGTATAAGAGGAGTGGATATAACTGTAAGTTCATGTCCCATGGCAGGAAGTATTTCTTTCATATCTTCAACACCGAAGTGTTTATGTTCAAACTCAAGAATACGCATAATTATTTTATTTGTTGTATATCAGTTGTTTTCACTATTATAGATGGCTGCTGTAAGGGGTAAAGTGTATACAAGCTGACATTCCTTTCTTTTTATTTTGAATTTTTATTTTTAAAATACGTGTTTATGTACATGTATATATGACAGATTTTAAAATATTCTTAATCATGAATTGATTCTGCAAAGCCAGTTTTTATATTCATCATTTTGCTGGGAATGCCATATCTATCATCTGTATAAGTCTTGTATCATATGTATGCAGCTTCTTAACTGTTTCATATCCGTGATTGGCGATTTCCATACGTTCATCCTCATGCTTAAGGTAGTAATCACATTTTGCTTTAAGATCCTCCATGCTTTCGTATGCAACAAGGTCTTTGCCAATTTCAAAGAATTCGGGCAATTCAGCCTGGTAGTTGGTTATAAGGAAGCCACCGCAGCCAAGCACGTCGAATACACGCAGCGAAAGTCCGGAGCGTATGGATTTGGCGGTTATGTTAAGGTTGATTTTACTGTTGTTAAATATAAGCGGCATTTCCTCAAGTGACTTGGCGAAGCCTCTGTTGTTGATATGCGGCATGGATGATGTGTCACTGCCTGTATACATGTCTACATTGAAGGAATCTGATAACATACGCAGGGCACGGAGTCTTTCCTGCTCTGCAACCTTGACACTTATGTAGTGCTGTGCTACAAGTGCTTTGGAGTTACAGCGGGAGTTCTCAGGAAATACATATGTTCCTAAGTTGCTTTTTATGAATCTTTCTGCGAATTCCTCAGATATGACATCTTCAATAAAGTTATATCCATATATTTTTAGTTGTGCCTCTATTAACCCATCAACATATCCGGTATCGTATTCGTTAAGTTTTATCTTGTTGTAGTCGCATTTTTCCTGATATGTAGAACCTATAAAGGATATGTCACTTGAAAAGTGCTTACGCTCACTTATGCTGGAATTTTGTATGACCTTGTCAGTTCTTGCTACATTGGTCGCAAGTGGTATATGAAATACATGACCTGGATTATAAGGTACGAATTCCTTATAAAGCATGCGGTCAAAAAGAAATATACGGTTGCAAGGGTTGGATAGAGATTCTGAGTACAGCTCAAGCACGGGACTGTCAACGATAAGACTTATGTATACAATATTTGCTATATTGCATACCTCGGAAAGCCATGGGAAAAAGTTAATGGTGAACACAAAACTGTAGCCGCCGTCAACTATATCAGAAGCTGTCCGCTTAATACATTCAGACGGGGTAAGATTTTTATTAAATATTTCCATACATTCTTCATGAACGTCAAGTCCAAGTCTTTTGAAAGAATCTATTATGTCAGGTTCGCATATGCTGCCGTATCTGTATATATATATTTTCATGAAAAACCTCATTTCTAAAGGCTTAAATTAAATATAACTGTGCTGTCAAAGTAACTCTTTATTCTGGCATCTATAAGTGATAAGCTTCCTCTTTAATATTCATACAAGCCTTATATCTTTAATATAAATGTATTTTCGTAAGAAAGCAATAGTGGTTGTTTAGATGAGTGGGTTAATTCATAGTAATAGAGTAAAGATTTTGTGCGTTGGATTCATAGTGATTGTTTACGTAACTGGTATTCCATTGTATTATAATTCAGTAAGGTTCTGCCATGAGAATGTTATGAGAATACCTTAAGAATGTTACGAGAATATCATAATAATATTATGATAACATCATAAGTATGTAATAAGAATGTAACAGGTGTCATAGACAGATGCCAGATGAAAAATGTACAATACTATATGATGGTATACAATAGAAGCAAAGAGGGTGAGAGGAACATGAATATATTATTTTTCCAATGGTTCGCATTCATGCAGAAGGGCATAGAGAATGCATTAAAGAAGATGAATGTAAGCTATGATGTGTTTTACTATGACATGAAAGACTGGGATAATGATGATGAGCTTGAGAGAAAGCTGTCTGACTATCTTAAGAATAGTAATGTTACATATGATGCTGTGTTTTCAGTGAATTTTATTCCTATGGTATCGGATGTATGCTGTAGATTAGTATCTGAGTTTAATACAGATAGATACAGGAAGCTTAAGTACATATCATGGGTATATGACTGCCCTGTAAATATAAGAAGGACAGCTGCGTTAAAGAATGACTGCAATATCATATATTTCTTTGACAGAATCCAGGCTGAAAGTTATGCAAAGCAGGGAGTAAGAGGTGCTGGACATATGCCACTTGCTGTTGATACAGATATCTTTGCTGAGGCTATTAATAATGCATTTGGTAATGTTGTAAACAATGTTGCAAGCAATGTTGGAAATTCTTGTATTAGTGATGTGGCATTTGTAGGCAAGCTTTACAGGTCGGATTATCAGTATATAAGCAAGTATCAGGATGAGTATACAAGGGGCTATCTTGAAGGTATAGTATCTACACAGGAGAAGATATATGGGGGATATATTATAGATGATTGTGTGAATGATAATATTATGAAATCTATCAATGATAACTTTGCGAAGGTATCAGGTGGAACTTATTCTGTTATTAAGCCGGAGGTTACTTATGCGCTTGCAACTGAGGTTACGGGGAGAGAGCGTTATAAGGCACTTGCGCTGCTGCAGAATAGGTGCAGGGTTAATCTTTATTCAACTGATAAGGATGAGAGGCTGTCAGGACTTAACCAGTGTGGTCCGGTGGATTATTATAATCAGATGCCGCTTGCTTTTAATCAGGCAAAGATTAACCTAAATATATCTTTAAAGATTATACAGTCAGGGATTCCGTTAAGAGTGTTTGATGTTTTGGGCTGTGGAGGCTTTCTTATAACGAATTACCAGCAGGAGATAGCAGAGAACTTTGAGGATGGAAGGGAACTTGTAATATATGAGGATATTCCTGATCTTATTGCAAAGGTGGATTATTATCTGTCACATGATGATGAGCGCCTAAGGATAGCGTGCAATGGATATGAAAAGGTAAAGAGTGAATGTACATTTGAAAAAAGAATGAATAAAATTTTGTCAGGAATGTTATAATTATGCTTGTATAAAATCATTGATTAACTTACAATAAAGGCATATAAGTAATATCATAAAGCCAGATTATGAGAATTTAGTAATGCATATTGAGAAAGATTATAAGAGGCAGGTTGTACAGATTATGGAAAAGCTTAATTCATTTTATAAAATGCTTAAAAATAATGCAGAGAAATATCCTAATAAGGAAGCTATAATATATGATACTATGACTATTTCATATAGCAAGCTTTTTGAGGATGTATGTAAGAAAGCACTTCACCTTAAGAGATTTACAGGAAACCGTATTGCACTATATGGTCCTTCATCATACAGGTGGATTGTTAATATGTTTGGTATAATACTTGCTGGTAAGGATGTTATGCTTGTTGATTTCTTTCTGCCACAGAATACCCGCAACGATATACTTAAAAAGGTCGGGGTTGATTATGTACTTACATCTACGAATCAGTATATTCTTGCAGATAGTAACGCGATTATGATACCGGATGCCGAAAAGGATGATGTGGAAGGCTTTGTGTATGATGAGGATTCGGCTGTGGAGGGCAATATACTTATGCTTACGGCTGTTCCACAGGAGTGTGATAAAGCAGTAGTCCTTACTGTATCTAATATTTTTAATACTATCAATGAGATTAATGAGTTCTGCTTATGCGAAGAGAATGATAAGGTTCTGGCACAGATAGCACTTCATCATATATTTGGTTATATATATAGCCTTATATGGCCGTTGCATAATGGTGCGTGTGTGTGCATAGGAAGAGGCTTAAGGCATATAGATGCGGACACATATTATTATAATCCTACAATTCTTCCTGGTTCACCATCTATGATAGATTATTTAAAGAGAATCAAAGCATTTAACAACGATTTAAGGACGGTTATTATCGGTGGTGCCAGCTGTCCATTCAGGCTTTTTGAGGCTTTAAGTGACAGGGACTTAAAGGTATATAATGTATATGGCATGACAGAAACATCTGGCTGTATAGGAATAAATGATACAATGGACGGTACTTATAAGCTGTTTGGCGAAACGCAGGTTACAATCGCAGCTGATGGTGAGATTCTTGTCAGCGGAGATTGTGTCATGAATGGTTATGATAAGGATGAAGCTTATACAGCACGTGTACTAAAGGATGGTGTGTATCATACAGGCGATCTTGGAAGGATTAACGAGAAGGGACGTCTTGTGCTTCTTAAGCGTAACCCTGAGATTATTCTTCTTCCAACAGGTGAGAAGATAAGCCGTACCGTTACAATAAGGGAAATCACAGCACTTGATGGTGTTTCAGAAAGTTATGTAACCTTGTATAATGATAAACTCACAGCATTGATAGTACCTATAGATAAGGAAGCAAGGATAGACCGTTTTGTAAGGCTTATCAACAGATATAATGAAAGAAAGGGATTCCGCTGGGAGATACAGAAAGTTAAGCTTATAAAGGCGCCGTTGCCAAGACTTGATAATGGAGATATAGATCAGGATGCTGTTGATGATTTAATGGTTGATCTGACAGATGTTGGATAGACAGCGCACGTATAAAGGGTGATATCTGGTATGCCGGGGTTAAGAATGACTGGTGTGTGCCGATATATTTATCGTATATTATGAACCGATAGTAAACATGATGGTATAATAATATTATTATTAGGATGAGAGGTAGTATATCATGGAGAATATAAGAAGTAAGCAGTTAGAGGTGTTAGGAGAAGCTAAGGATTATTGCATGAAGGTGCTTCACAGTATAGATACTGTTATTCCTGAGCTTAAAGGTGCTAAGAAGGATGATACAGATGAGTATCTTAGAATGACAGTAGATGCGGTTAACAACACATTAGAGATGTATAACGCAACACGCACGCTTGTAAAGGAACACTCAGATATAGATGAAACAGAGGTAAATAAAGCGGTTGGGAAGCTTGGAGCTGCACTTAAGGGAAGCGTTGATAAAGATAAGGCAGCAGCACTTGAAGACATAAAGGATTTCATAAGGGCTTATGGTGAGGCAGCAAAGAATATTACAGAAGCATAGATACATTTATTTGTCAGTATTGTTGTTTAATTGAATATTAGTTGGTGACAAACGGACAACAGCATATATGCTGTCTGACTTTAGCTTAATTTACGAAAATGAATGTGTGGCTAAATCAGAGGTGAGAGGCATGAGCGGCGGAATTGTGTGTAAAACGCTAAGTTCTTGCAACGAATATGACTTGAATTGTCAATTTTGCAAATGGAGTCAAATTTTCACAACTTCAATATAAAATACATAGGTGGGATTGAGCATGAGGTACTCAATCCCACCTTTTTCTGGCTTTTCACTGTATCAACGTAGTTGAATTTTAATACTATATTATGTCAAAGACAGCCATAAGGCTTGTGAGGTATTTTAAGAATAACGCGTAAGGAACACTTGAAAGCTGATTGTGATAGTTCTTAGATATTCCCTCAATATCCAGCAACGATTATACATGGATGTATAATCGAGCGAAAACGAAACATGGATGTTTCGTATGAGCGGTTGTGTCCGTAAACAATACCTACATGGAATATCTTAGAAATATCCAATCAGCTTTCTGGTGACTGTAGAATTATTCTTAAAATACCTCACAAGCCTTATGGCGTCTGTTCGTCAATATAAATACATCAATATAAATACGTCAAAATAAATAATATGAATCAACTGTGCTAAACAATATATTTATATGTATCCGTTAAACATCATGCCAGTATAAGCTGAAAGGTTATACGGATCATTGTATGTACGGGTAGGGTTTTTATAAGCAATAATCTTATTGTTGACATAGTCCATAGGATTAAGTGCTATATTTTCAGCCTTTGTTTTAATAGAGTCTTTGAATGAGTTAAGACTTTCAAAAACTTTGCTTAACTGGTTGTCATCAGCAGCCTTGCTTAGAACTTCTTTGTTAGTGCTTATTGTACCATCCTTGTTAAGAGTAAGTCCGTTGCTTTCAAGCTGTTTTTTGTGTGAACGTGCTATAGCAGTTATTTCTTTGTGAAGGCGTTCTGTACCCTGGAACTGATTGTTGGCTTTGTCGTTGGCAGCAGATATAAGATTGTTATATCCTGATACCAGTTCATTAATACTTTCTGCTATTGAATCAGCATCAGCTTTGAGGCTGATAGTTACTGGATTATCTGTAACCTCTGAAAGTTCAAGTGCATATGACTTGTTGATTGTTACAAGGTTATTCATGGAAGAACGTTCTTCATCGTTTATGTTAAATATTGCGTTTGAAGGATATTGTGCAACACGGTCAAGTCCAAGAGTGCTTATCAATGCAGCGTTGGCAGATACATCAGTCTTATCGCTGTTCTGGCTTGGTTCAATCTTGAATATAACAGGTGAGGAACCGCTGATTCCGGTTGCTTCGGACTCTATGTTTATGGCTGTGTTGCCAAGATTGTCTTCCTTGATAGTTGCAGTAAGTCCGATGTTTGATCTGTTTATAAGCCTTGCAAGCTTATTCTGTATGTTGTTTAAGGTTTCACTGCTCTCCACACTAAACTGGAATTCATAAGTTACATTATTAATAGACAGATCAAAGGAATAATCACCTGCTTTTACAAGTCTGGAGCGAGGCTGCAGATAGTTGCCGGTATTAATCTGGGATGCTGCAAGCTGCTTTACATTTATGTCAAATGATTCATCATCTGAGGCAAGGCTCGAATCTCCGATGTACTGTGCTGATACAGCATCAGAATTGCTTGACACAGCAGATTTTTTAAACGTCATCTCACCGCTTGAGCTGTCTGATAAGTCCTGGGTTATATTCTCAAGAGCACGTGCGTTTTCCTTAAGGTCTATTGCATATTTCTGGGCAGCGCTCGATAAGTCAAGCTTGTATACAGGGGTCTGGCTGTTAATCTTTACAACCTTGCTGTATGTGTTTTTAAGCTGGGATCTTGTATGGGTATCATACTTGGAATTCATCCTATGTCCGTACTGGGACAGGTAGTAGCTATATACACTACTGATCATAACAGTCACCTCCTTGTCTGTATAATCAATCTGTATTATATCTGTAGTGGGCAGCACTGTTAAAAAAGATTATAGAAACAGTGCTATATTAATATGTATCGGTACGTATAACAAATATATAATTATCAGGAAATCCATTTCCATAAAAAATATCGACCAGATACATTGATACATTGCTGGGTGGTAAACTTGCTTTTAACACACACATCATAACATTGTTTATAATAATGCACAATGTTGCCATATTCTTATTTTATAAGCATAATGTTGATTTTGCAATCATTTTATAGTAATATTTTGATAAGAAAATTTTGTAGATGAAATTTTTGATTTATAAGGCATTGACATCACTATGATTGTTACAATATAAGTATGAATGAATATAACAATTAAAACATAATTTTAATATAATGCAAACAAATACAATGTAGATAAATATAATATATAAATATAATAAAAGAAATAAAAGTTATAAAATTAATAACAAATGGGTTGACGGATTGATAAATAATGTGATATATTAGGCTGGCTATGGAAGCGGTCTTTTTTTTATGCCCTGAACTGACCCAACGGTACAGGATATAAGAAAAAACCAATTGGTGTTAATAACACCTGCAAAATAAATAATTGGAGGTGGAAGTTGTGCGAGTAAAGATAACATTGGCATGTACAGAGTGTAAACAGCGCAATTACAACATGACTAAGGAAAAGAAAGCCCATCCAGACAGAATGGAAACTAAAAAGTATTGCAAGTTCTGTAAGTCACACACATTACACAAGGAAACAAAGTAATTAGTATCAGTGAGGTATTAAGATGAGTGAAGCTGTTAAGACAAAGAAACAGAAAAAGAGCTGGTTCAAGGGACTTAAGGCAGAGTTCTCTAAGATCATTTGGCCAGACCAGAAGTCACTTACAAAGGAAACCATCGCTGTATTGGTTGTATCCGTATTATTAGGTGTAATTATTTCAGTTGTGGACTTGATTGTTCGCTTTGGAATTGAATTCATTGTAAAGTAAGGAAAAGGTGATCAGATGGACGAAGCAAAATGGTATGTGGCTCATACGTATTCTGGCTATGAGAATAATGTAAGAGTTAATATCTTAAAGACAGTTGAGAACAGAAATCTTCAGGATCAGATCTTTGATGTGCTTGTGCCGGTTGAAACAGTAGTTGAAGTAAACAACGGCAAGCCAAAGACAGTTGAGAGAAAGATATTCCCTGGCTATGTATTTGTTAAGATGGTTATGAATGATGACAGCTGGTATGTTGTCAGAAATACCAGAGGTGTAACGGGGTTTGTTGGTCCTGGATCTAAGCCAGTGCCATTATCTCCAGCTGAAGTTAAATCATTCGGAATCGATGATGAGAATGGTTCAGTTGAAGAATCTAAGCCAGTGGTTGAGTTCGCTGGTAAAGTGGGTGATCAGATTCAGATTCTTTCAGGTGCCTGGGAGAATACAGTTGGTCAGATCACAAGCATTAATGAGGGCAAGCAGTGTGTCACTATTAATGTTGAAATGTTCGGTCGTGAAACACCGGTCGAAGTTGACTTCACAGATGTGAAGGTACTGTAATCAAGGTGATCAAAAGCTGTACGGGCTGCATATAAAGGCCTGGCATCAGTTGTTTTGACTGCCTGTGGGAGGCTTAATAGCCGCCATAAACCACATTTATAATTAGGAGGTGCCACAATGGCAAAGAAAGTAACAGGTTATATTAAATTACAGATTCCTGCCGGCAAGGCTACACCAGCTCCACCAGTTGGTCCAGCACTTGGTCAGCACGGTGTTAACATTGTAGAATTTACAAAGCAGTTTAATGCAAAGACAGCAGATCAGGGTGACTTAATCATCCCTGTAGTTATTACAGTTTATGCTGATAGAAGCTTCAGCTTCATCACAAAGACTCCACCTGCTGCAGTTCTTCTTAAGAAGGCTTGCAACATTAAGTCAGGTTCAGGTGTTCCTAACAAGACTAAGGTTGCTACAATCAAGAGAGCTGAAGTTCAGAAGATCGCTGAACTTAAGATGCCAGATCTTAATGCAGCTACTATCGAAGCAGCTACATCTATGATCGAAGGTACTGCTAAGAGTATGGGTATCGTTGTAGAAGACTAATTCTATATGTATCTGTAACTACTGTAATTGATTATTAATGATTAATTACTTTCAATTGATTATTAGAGATTTCATAGAAGAACATGCGGACAGATTAATCCTATAATTTTTCCGGGATTGTTCAATATGTGGGAGGAAAGATAGAATCCTTCCGATAACACCACTAGGAGGTTTATAATGAAAAGAGGAAAGAAATACGTAGAGGCAGCCAAGAATATTGACCGCCAGACATTATATGAAGCAGCTGACGCAGTTTCTTTAGTAAAGAAGAGTGCAGTTGCAAAGTTCGATGAGACTATCGAAGCTCATATCAGAACAGGTTGTGATGGACGTCACGCTGAGCAGCAGATCAGAGGAGCTGTTGTTCTTCCACACGGAACAGGTAAGACTGTTAAGGTTTTAGTATTTGCTAAGGGCGCTAAGGCTGATGAAGCTGAAGCAGCTGGTGCAGATTTCGTTGGTGGCGAGGAACTTATTCCTAAGATCCAGAATGACAACTGGTTTGATTTTGATGTAGTTGTTGCTACACCTGATATGATGGGCGTTGTTGGTCGTCTCGGACGTGTACTCGGACCTAAGGGCTTAATGCCAAACCCTAAGGCTGGTACAGTTACTATGGACGTAACAAAAGCTGTTAATGATATTAAGGCTGGTAAGATCGAATACAGACTTGATAAGACTAATATCATTCACGTGCCAATTGGTAAGGCTTCATTCACAGAGGAGCAGTTATCAGACAACTTCCAGGCTATTATGGATGCAATCGTTAAGGCTAAGCCATCTTCACTTAAGGGTCAGTATTTAAAGAGTGTTGTTCTTACAGCTACTATGGGACCTGGTGTTAAGGTTAGCACAGCTAAGTATGTTGGCTAATATGTTGTTTCTTGTAGTTAACAAGGAATATTGATGCGAAAGATTGATTTTGCAATATTATTAAAACATATTTTGTAAAAATGGTTGACAACCTATATATTATGATAGTATACTATCAGCTGTGTGTGGTTATTCGCATACAAAGTGAAAGCTATATTTCACATTTTGCCTAAGACAGCAGGTCCCGAAAGGGTTAAAGGTAATACGCCTACCGAGGACAGACTTGTATTTTAAAGTGTGTCAGTCTGGAAGTACAGACTGATGATAAGACTTTAGAATATATTTATCAGTTTATTCAGTCCTTCTGTCATAGCGGCAGGAGGGCTTTTTTGATAGCCTGATACATTGTACGTCTGGGCAGAATATTATCTGGAAACAGATACTAATCTAACAGGAGGTAAATATTCATGGCAAAAGTAGAACTTAAGCAGCCTATTGTAGACGAAATCAAAGCAAGCTTAGAAGGCGCTCAGGGCGTTGTGGTAGTTGACTACCGTGGCTTAACTGTTGAGCAGGATACACAGCTTCGTAAGCAGTTAAGAGAAGCTGGTGTCGTTTACAAGGTTTATAAGAATACTTTAGTAAAGAGAGCAATCGCAGGTACAGAGTTCGAACCAATGACAGAGGTTCTTGAAGGACCTAACGCTATTGCAATCTGCAAGGATGATGCTACAGCTCCAGCAAGAGTTTTAGCTAACTTTGCTAAGACAGCAGAAGCACTTGAACTTAAGTGTGGTGTTGTTGAAGGTACTTACTATGATGCTACAGGAATCGCAGCTATCGCAAGCATTCCTTCAAGAGATGAACTTCTTGCTAAGTTCCTTGGAAGCATCCAGTCACCTATTACAAACTTTGCCCGCGTTATTAAGCAGATCGCTGAGAAGAACGAAGAGGTTGCATAATATCGCAGCATAAAACGATTATCGACGAGGCTGCCTGAAACTTATCAGACAGACTACGAAACTTAATTAAAGACTATAAAAAGGAGATTATAATAATGACTACACAGGAAATTATCGAAGTTATTAAGGGTTTATCAGTATTAGAATTAAACGATTTAGTTAAAGCATGTGAAGAAGAATTTGGTGTTTCTGCAGCAGCAGGTGTTGTTGTAGCAGCAGGTGCAGGTGCAGGCGCTGCAGCTGAAGAAAAGACAGAATTCGACGTTGAGCTTACAGAAGCTGGTGCTAACAAGGTTAAGGTTATCAAGGCTGTTCGTGAAATCACAGGTCTTGGCTTAAAGGAAGCTAAGGAAGTTGTTGATGGCGCTCCTAAGGTTATTAAGGAAGCTGCTTCTAAGGAAGAAGCTGAAGAAATCCAGAAGAAGCTTGAAGCTGAAGGTGCTAAGGTTACTCTTAAGTAATTTAAAACCAGAGGATTACAACTTTAATATGGCAATATGATGAAAAAACACTTGATTTTTTGAGTTATATTTGGTATATTATAATAAATGTGAAAAAGTTCCAGTTGTTTTATTGACAGCTGGGACTTTTTTTGCTATTATGGATAATGCACTATTATGGTATGGTGTGCATAGTTTTTGTACACATATCTATAATGTAATAAATTAATGTAAAGAAAACTAAGGGGTGAAACGTCAATGGAGAAAAACAGAATACGTCCAGTAAAGTCAGGCAAAGCGATGCGTATGAGTTTCTCAAGACAGAAGGAAGTTCTTGAGATGCCTAACCTTATTGAGGTGCAAAAAGATTCTTACCAGTGGTTTTTAAATGAAGGCTTAAAAGAGGTCTTTAACGACATCTCTCCAATTGCAGATTACAACGGAAGGCTCAGTCTTGAATTCGTTGATTTTGCATTATGCGAAGAGGAGAGAAAGTACTCTATAGAAGAGTGTAAGGAAAGAGATGCTACATATGCAGCTCCACTCAAGGTACGTGTAAGACTTCATAACAAAGAGAATGAAGATATCAGCGAGCATGAAATCTTCATGGGTGACCTTCCTTTGATGACTAAGACCGGTACATTTGTAATTAACGGTGCAGAACGAGTTATAGTCAGCCAGCTGGTACGTTCACCTGGTATTTACTATGATATACAGAAAGATAAGTATGGAAAGATATTCCTGTATAGTTCTACTGTTATTCCTAACAGAGGTGCATGGTTAGAGTATGAAACAGATGCTAATGATGTGTTCTATGTTAAGGTTGACCGTAACAAGAAGGTTCCTATAACAGTTCTTATAAGAGCACTTGGTTTTGGAACTAATGCAGAGATTATTGACATATTTGGTGAGGAGCCTAAGCTTCTTGCAACTATGGAGAAGGATACTTCTACTAACTATCAGGAAGGTGTGCTTGAACTTTATAAGAAGTTAAGACCAGGGGAACCTTTGTCAGTAGATAGTGCTGAAGCACTTATCTCAGGCATGTTCTTTGATCCTAGAAGATATGACCTTGCAAGAGTAGGCCGTTATAAGTTTAATAAGAAGCTTTCTTTCAGAAACAGGATTGCTGGACATGTTCTTGCAGAAGATGTAGTTGATGGCAACGGTGAGATTATCGCTAATGCAGGCGATAAGCTTACAAGAGAAACTGCAGAACAGATCCAGAATGCTGCTGTACCTGCTGTGTTCTTAAAGGCAGAGTTAAAGGCAGCTGATGGTTCAGTACGTGAAAGAGTAGTTAAGATATTATCTAACCTTGCAGTAGATATTACTAAATGGGTAGATATTACAGAGGAAGAAGCTAAGGAACTTGGTGTTAACGAGTATGTTTATTATCCAGTTCTTTCACAGATATTAGCAGATAATGAATCACCTGAGGATATCAGGGATGCTATAGAAAAGAATGTGGCAGATCTTATTCCAAAGCATATTACAGTTGAAGATATACTTGCATCTATCAACTACAATATGCATCTTGAATATGGTATTGGAACTAAGGATGATATCGATCACCTTGGTAACAGACGTATAAGAGCCGTAGGTGAACTTTTACAGAATCAGTTCAGAATCGGTATTTCAAGAATGGAAAGAGTTGTACGTGAAAGAATGTCAACTCAGGATTTAAGTGGTATATCTCCACAGTCACTTATAAATATCAAGCCTGTAACAGCAGCTATCAAGGAGTTCTTTGGTAGTTCGCAGCTTTCTCAGTTCATGGATCAGAACAATCCATTATCTGAGATTACACATAAGAGACGTCTTTCAGCACTTGGTCCTGGTGGTCTTTCAAGAGATCGAGCAGGTTTCGAGGTTCGAGATGTACATTATACACACTATGGAAGAATGTGTCCTATCGAGACACCAGAAGGTCCTAACATCGGACTTATCAACTCTCTTGCATCATATGCAAGAATCAATGAATATGGTTTCGTAGAAGCTCCTTATCGTATAATAGATAAGTCAGACCCTAAGAATCCAAGAGTAACTGATGATGTACGTTACTTTACAGCTGATGAGGAAGATGATTACCATGTAGCACAGGCTAATGCTGAGATTGATGAAAATGGATATTTCGTTAAGAATTCAGTATCTGGACGTTACAGAGAAGAAACATCTGAGTTTGATAAGAGCATGATTGATCTTATGGATGTATCTCCTAAGATGGTATTCTCAGTAGCTACATCTATGATACCTTTCCTTCAGAATGATGACTGTACACGTGCCCTCATGGGTTCTAACATGCAGCGTCAGGCAGTACCTCTTCTTATGACAGAGGCTCCAGTAATAGGTACAGGTATTGAAAACAAGACAGCATGCGACTCAGGTGTGTGTGTTGTTGCAGAAGAAGATGGTGTTGTTCTTTCTTCTGAATCTAACAGGATTCTTGTAAGAGAGACAAGCGGTAAGGTTCATGAGTACAAGCTTACTAAGTTCTCAAGAAGTAACCAGAGTAACTGTTATAACCAGAGACCTATTGTTTTCAAGGGTGATGAGGTTAAGGCAGGAGATGTTATCGCTGATGGTCCATCAACATCTAACGGAGAAATAGCACTTGGTAAGAACCCTCTTATCGGTTTCATGACATGGGAAGGTTACAACTACGAGGATGCTGTTCTTCTTAGTGAAAGATTAGTAAGAGATGATGTATATACATCTATCCATATAGAAGAATATGATACAGAAGCAAGAGATACTAAGTTAGGACCAGAAGAAATCACAAGGGATCTTCCTTCAACAGGTTCTGATGCTGTCAAGAATCTTGATGAAGATGGTATTATCCGTATAGGTGCCGAGGTAAGAGCCGGTGATATCCTTGTTGGTAAGGTTACTCCAAAGGGAGAAACAGAGCTTACAGCTGAAGAAAGACTTCTTAGAGCTATCTTCGGTGAGAAAGCAAGAGAGGTAAGAGATACTTCACTTAAGGTTCCTCATGGTGCTTATGGTATCGTAGTAGGCGTTAAGGTATTTACAAGAGAGAATGGAGATGAATTGGCTCCTGGTGTTAACAAGAATGTCCGTATCTACATTGCACAGAAGAGAAAGATTTCTGTTGGTGATAAGATGGCCGGACGTCATGGTAACAAGGGTGTCGTTTCAAGAGTACTTCCAGTAGAAGATATGCCATTCCTTCCAAACGGACGTCCACTTGATATAGTACTTAACCCACTGGGTGTGCCTTCACGTATGAATATCGGACAGGTCCTTGAGATTCATTTAAGTCTTGCGGCAAAGGTATTAGGCTTTAACGTAGCAACACCTATCTTTGATGGTGCTAACGAAAATGATATTATGGATACACTTGATATGGCTAATTCTTATGCTAACCATCCTTTTGATGATGATGAGCTTGCAAAGGAAAAGGCTGAAGCAGAGGCTGCAGGTGAAGAGTATCCAGCAGATATGACTACATTTACAGCTGAATATAAGGATCTTTTAAGAGATGATGTATTTGAGTTCCTTTCAGATAACAGAGCTCACAGAGCAGAGTGGAAGGGTGTTCCTATCGGAAGAGATGGTAAGGTAAGACTTCGTGATGGTAGAACCGGTGAGTACTTTGATAGTCCAGTTACTATTGGATTCATGCACTACTTAAAGCTCCATCACCTTGTTGATGATAAGATCCATGCACGTTCAACTGGTCCTTACTCACTTGTAACACAGCAGCCACTTGGTGGTAAAGCACAGTTCGGTGGACAGAGATTCGGTGAGATGGAAGTTTGGGCTCTTGAGGCGTATGGTGCATCATATACACTTCAGGAAATCCTTACAGTTAAGTCTGATGATGTTGTTGGCCGTGTTAAGACATATGAAGCTATTATTAAAGGTGAGAATATCCCTGAACCAGGTATTCCTGAATCATTCAAGGTTCTTCTTAAGGAACTTCAGTCTCTTGCACTTGATGTAAGAGTTCTTGATCAGGATAACAACGAAGTCCAGCTTCTTGAAAGTTCAGAATATGAGGTTACAGACTTCAAGAAGGTTCTTGATGATGGTGGTTATAAGAGAAACAGCCGTGATGAGGAAAATGAATTAAAGAATGCCGGTTACCATGCTGAAAAGCAGGGGGATGATGGTGAAGCTACTATGGAAGAACTCGGATCAGATGATGATGACGATTTCGATCTTGACGGCTTTGATGATGATTTTGATGATTACGGTGACGGAAATAGAGAAGAATAATAGAAGGGAGCACTATAATGGCAGAAGAGATTAAGTCAAATAAATCAATGAAATTTGATAAAATTCAGATAAAGCTTGCTTCTCCTGAGAGTATTTTAGAGTGGTCTCATGGCGAGGTAACTAAGCCTGAGACTATTAACTACAGAACTTTAAAGCCAGAAAGAGATGGTCTGTTCTGTGAAAGAATATTCGGACCTAGCAAAGACTGGGAGTGTCATTGCGGTAAGTATAAGAAGATTAAGGATAAAGGCATCATATGTGATAAGTGTGGTGTTGAGGTTACTAAGGCAAGTGTCCGTAGAGATCGTATGGGACATATTCACCTTGCTGCTCCAGTTTCACATATCTGGTATTTTAAGGGAATCCCTAGCCGTATGGACCTTATCCTTGATATAGGACCTAAGAATCTTGAAAAGGTTCTTTACTTTGCTTCTTATATCGTGATTGATCCAGGTGAAACAGATATTCCATTCAAGAAGATTCTTACTGAAACAGAGTACAGAGATCTTTATGACCAGTATGGTAACACATTCAGAGTTGGAATGGGTGCTGAGGCTATTTTAGAGCTTCTTAGAAGCGTTAATCTTGAAGAAGAAGTGGCAAAGCTTAAGGAAGAGCTTGCTACTACTACTTCACAGAAGGCTGCAAGACTTATTAAGAGAATCGAAGTTATGGATGCATTTATCGCTGCTGGTACTAAGCCAGAGTGGATGATCCTTACTGAAATTCCAGTTATTCCTCCAGACTTAAGACCAATGGTACAGTTAGAGGGTGGTAGATTCGCAACATCAGATCTTAATGATCTTTATAGAAGAATCATAAACAGAAATAACCGTCTTGCAAGACTTATGGAACTTGGCGCTCCTGAAATCATTGTCCGTAACGAAAAGAGAATGCTTCAGGAAGCTGTTGATGCACTTATAGATAATGGCCGTAGAAACGGTCGTCCTGTAACAGGACCTGGTAACAGGGCTCTTAAGTCTTTATCAGACTTATTAAAGGGTAAGCAGGGACGTTTCAGACAGAATCTTCTTGGTAAGCGAGTTGACTATTCAGGACGTTCTGTTATCGTAGTAGGACCAGAGCTTAAGATATATCAGTGTGGTCTTCCTAAGGAAATGGCTATTGAGTTATTCAAACCATTCGTTATGAGAGAGTTAGTAAGACGTGGTCTTGCTGAGAATATTAAGAAAGCTAAGAAGAGTGTTGAACATCTTGAAACAGAAGTATGGGATGTGCTTGAAGATGTTATCAAAGAGCATCCAGTTATGCTTAACCGTGCTCCTACACTTCACAGACTTGGTATTCAGGCATTCGAGCCTATCCTTGTAGAAGGTAAGGCTATTAAGCTTCATCCACTTGTTTGTACAGCGTTCAATGCCGATTTCGATGGTGACCAGATGGCCGTGCATCTTCCATTGTCTGTAGAAGCACAGGCTGAGTGTAGATTCATGCTTCTTTCACCTAACAACTTACTTAAGCCTTCAGATGGTGGTCCGGTTGCCGTTCCTTCACAGGATATGGTTCTTGGTATCTACTATCTTACACAGGAAAGACCTGGTGTTAAGGGTGAAGGTAAGATATTTAAGAGTGTTAATGAAGCGCTTCTTGCTTATGAGAATAGTATTATTACTCTTCATTCAAAGATTAAGGTTAGAGTGTCTAAGACAAATGCATCAGGAGAAGAAGTATCAGGTATAGTTGAGTCTACACTTGGACGTTTCATATTCAATGAAATTCTTCCTCAGGATCTTGGATATGTAGATAGAAGCAAGGAAGAAAACTTCTTAAAGCTTGAGGTTGACTTCCATGTAGGTAAGAAACAGTTAAAGGATATCTTACAGCACGTTATTAATACTCATGGTACAACAACAACTGCTGAAGTTCTTGATGATATAAAGGCAATGGGTTATAAGTACTCAACAAGAGCTGCCATGACAGTTTCTATATCAGAGATGACAGTGCCACCTGTTAAGAAACAGCTTATTGCTGATGCTGAACAGAAGGTTGAAAGAATCAACATGAACTACAACAGAGGTCGTTCAACTGATGAAGAAAGATATAAGAATGTAATCAGAGTATGGCAGGAAACAGATAAGACATTGCTTAAGGCACTTCTTGATGGTCTTGATAAGTACAATAACATCTTCATGATGGCCGATTCAGGTGCCCGTGGTTCTAACCAGCAGATTAAGCAGCTTGCAGGTATGCGTGGTCTTATGGCAGATACATCAGGTCACACTATTGAACTTCCAATCAAGTCTAACTTCCGTGAAGGTCTGGATGTATTGGAGTACTTCATTTCAGCACATGGTGCCCGTAAGGGTCTTTCAGATACAGCGCTTAGAACAGCCGATTCAGGTTATCTTACAAGACGACTTGTTGATGTTTCACAGGATCTTATTGTCAGAGAGACAGATTGCAGCGTTGGTAAAGTTATACCTGGTATGTATGTATATTCATTTGTCAATGACAGAGCTACTAACTCAAGTGATGCAAAAGAAGATATTCTTGAGCCATTACAGGAGCGTATTACAGGAAGATATCTTGCAGAAGATATCAAGGATCCAGCTACAGGCGAGATAGTTGTTGCAGCTAACCACCTTGTAACTCCTAAGAGAGCAGAAGCTATTATTAAGACTGGTGTAAACCAGGTTAAGATAAGAACAATCCTTACATGCCGTTCACATATCGGTGTTTGTGCTAAATGTTATGGTTCTAACCTTGCAACAGGTCAGACAGTACAGATTGGTGAAGCAGTTGGTATCATCGCTGCCCAGTCTATCGGTGAACCTGGTACACAGCTTACTATGAGAACATTCCATACTGGTGGTGTTGCTGGTGATAACATTACACAGGGTCTTCCTAGAGTAGAAGAACTTTTCGAGGCAAGAAAGCCAAAGAGTCTTGCGGTTCTTGCTGAGTTTGGTGGAACAGTAAGCTTTGCTAAGACAGATAAGAAGACAGATATCGTTATTACAGATGACGAAGGTAATTCAAAGTCTTACCCTGTATCAAGAGATACACGTGTTAAGGTTCAGGAAGGACAGGTTGTTGCAACTGGTGAGGAAATCACAGAAGGTTCTGAGAATCCACATGATATCGTAAGAATTCTTGGTGTAAGAGCTGTTCAGGATTACATGCTTCGTGAGGTTCAGAAAGTTTACCGTATCCAGGGTGTTGATATCAATGATAAGCATATCGAGCTTATTGTTAGACAGATGCTTAAGAAGATAGTTATTGATTCTGCTGGAGATTCAGATTTCTTACCTGGTTCACAGGTTGATACTCTTGAATTCACAGAGGTTAATGAAAAGCTTGAGGAAGAGGGTAAGATGAAGGCTACAGGAACTCCTATTATCCTTGGTATAACAAAGGCTTCACTTGCTTCAACATCATTCATGTCAGCAGCTTCATTCCAGGAAACTACAAAGGTTCTTACAGATGCAGCTATTAACGGAAAGATTGATCCACTTATCGGTCTTAAGGAAAATGTTATCATAGGTAAGCTTATTCCAGCTGGTACTGGTATGAAGAGATATCAGAACGTAGAGCTTGATACAGCTGCAGCTTATGATGAACTTGAAGAAGATGAGATATTAAGCTTCACAGAGGATGGAGAGGAAACTCTTGATTTTACTGAGGATGCTGATATACAGGAAGCTGAAGATGAGGTTACAGAAGAGTAATCATTCAGATAAAGGCTTTACATCATAAATATAACAGAAAGCAGGAGATGAAGAGTCTCCTGCTTTTTTTAAATCACTAATATATTTTTAAGCAAAATTTTTTGCTTTCTTTTTTTGGTAAAATACTTGACGAATTTTAAATTAAAATATATACTAATTAAGCGTGCGAAAAAGCAAGCTCTTTTTTATGCACGTAAATATAGATTGGGCAGCTTATAAAGCGGGCTCACACTTATTTCTTAGTTATTATACTAAGTGCAACCATTCATTATTCTAATTCCGGGAGGTGAAAAAGGAATGCCAACATTTAACCAGTTAGTAAGACAGGGAAGAAAGTCAACAGTTAAGAAGTCTACAGCTCCAGCTCTTCAGAAGGGATATAACTCACTTCAGAAGAAGGCTACAGATGTATCTGCACCACAGAAGAGAGGTGTTTGTACAGCTGTTAAGACAGCAACACCTAAGAAGCCTAACTCAGCTCTTAGAAAGATCGCCAGAGTACGTCTTTCTAATGGAATCGAAGTTACTTCATATATTCCAGGTGAAGGCCACAATCTTCAGGAACATAGCGTTGTTCTTATCAGAGGTGGTAGAGTTAAGGATTTACCAGGTACAAGATATCATATCATCAGAGGTACACTTGATACAGCAGGTGTAGCAAAGAGAAGACAGGCACGTTCTAAGTACGGTGCTAAGAGACCTAAGGATGCTAAATAATTCATAAAGAATTAAGCATCATAAGTCTGTGATTGATTTACAAGGTGAATCAGAATATTTGCAGATTATTGCATACAATAATTTACGAACAATTAAATTTAAAGTGCCGGAGTTAGATTAATCCGAAGGTTGCAGGTTTAAGATATACGGCCCGAACACAATTTAATTTGTGAGTACCTATGAATTAATGAAACGTCGTTAGTTGAGGGCTGATGAGGCTGTTAGGCGTTCATTAGTGCGAAATGATAACGACAATACAATGTTAAGGAGGGAAGAACCGTGCCACGTAAAGGACATACTCAGAAAAGAGATGTATTAGCAGATCCTATTTACAATAACAAGGTGGTTACTAAGCTTATCAACAACATTATGCTTGATGGTAAGAGAGGAGTAGCTCAGAAGATTGTATATGGAGCATTTGACAGAGTCGCAGCAAAGACTGAAAGACCTGCTTTAGAAGTATTCGAAGAGGCTATGAACAATATCATGCCAGTTCTCGAAGTAAAGGCAAGACGTATCGGTGGTGCAACATACCAGGTACCTATCGAAGTTAAGCCAGATAGAAGACAGGCTTTAGCTCTTCGTTGGATGACAGCATTCTCAAGAGCAAGAGGCGAGAAGACTATGGAAGAAAGACTCGCTAACGAGATTCTTGATGCAGCTAATAACACAGGTGCATCAGTTAAGAGAAAAGAAGATATGCACAAGATGGCAGAGGCAAACAAGGCTTTTGCTCATTACAGATTCTAATAATAATTATAGGAGGTTTTATCCATGGCTGGAAGAGAATATCCATTGGAGAGAACCAGAAATATCGGAATTATGGCTCATATTGATGCTGGTAAAACAACATTAACAGAGCGTATCCTTTATTATACTGGTGTTAATCACAAGATTGGTGATACTCATGAAGGTACTGCTACTATGGACTGGATGGCCCAGGAGCAGGAAAGAGGTATCACAATTACTTCAGCTGCTACAACATGTCACTGGACACCTGAAAAAGAAGGTAAGCCAGATAAGACACAGCCAGAATATCGTATTAACATTATCGATACTCCAGGACACGTTGACTTCACAGTAGAAGTTGAGCGTTCACTTAGAGTACTTGATGGTGCTGTTGGTGTATTCGATGCACAGAACGGTGTTGAACCACAGTCAGAAAACGTATGGCGTCAGGCTGATAAGTATAACGTACCACGTATGGCATTCATGAACAAGATGGATAAGATGGGCGCTGATTTCTTCGGATCATGCAACCAGCTTATTACAAAGCTTGGTAAGAATCCAGTACTCGTACAGATTCCTATTGGTAAGGAAGATGATTTCCAGGGAATTATCGACTTATTCGAGATGAAGGCTTATATCTTCAACGGTGATAAGGGTGATGACATCCAGGTTGGTGAGATTCCTGCTGATTTAGCTGATCAGGCACAGGAATATCATGACAAGCTTGTTGAGCAGTGTGCTGAACTTGATGAAGACCTTATGGAGAAGTTCTTTAACGATGAAGAACTTACAATTCCTGAATTAAAGGCAGCTTTAAGAAAGGGTACTATTGAAGGTACAGCTATTCCTTGTCTTTGCGGTACAGCTTATAAGAACAAGGGTGTTCAGAAGCTTCTTGATGCAGTTATCGAGTACATGCCAGCTCCTACAGATATCCCTGATATCACAGGTGTTGATGAAGACGGTAACGAAGTAGTAAGAAAGTCATCTGATGAAGAGCCATTCTCAGCTCTTGCATTCAAGATTATGACAGATCCATTCGTTGGTAAGTTAGCATTCTTCAGAGTTTACTCTGGTACATTAAACGCAGGTTCTTATGTACTTAATGCTAATAAGAATAAGAAAGAAAGAGTTGGACGTATCCTTCAGATGCATGCCAACCAGAGAAAAGAAATCGATAAGGTTTACTCAGGAGATATCGCTGCTGCAGTAGGTCTTAAGATTACAGTTACAGGTGATACTATCTGTGATGAAGCACATCCAGTTATCTTAGAGTCTATGGAATTCCCAGAGCCAGTTATCGAGCTTGCTATTGAGCCAAAGACTAAGAATGACCAGGGTAAGATGGGTGAAGCTTTAGCAAAGCTTGCTGAAGAAGATCCTACTTTCCGTGCTCATACAGATCAGGAAACAGGTCAGACAATCATCGCTGGTATGGGTGAACTTCACCTTGATATCATCGTTGATAGACTTCTTCGTGAATTCAAGGTTGAAGCTAATGTAGGTGCACCTCAGGTTGCTTACAGAGAGTGCTTTACTAAGGCCGTTGATGTTGATAGCAAGTATGCTAAGCAGTCAGGTGGTCGTGGTCAGTATGGTCACTGTAAAGTACGTTTCACTCCACTTGAAGCTAACGTTGATAAGTTTGATGTTGAGACAAAGAATACAGTATTAATTAATGAGCCTCCAGTTCTCTTCTGTGAGTCTTCAGTAGTTGGTGGTGCTATTCCTAAGGAATACATTCCTTCAGTTGCTGATGGTATCAGAGAAGCAGCTAACTCAGGTATCTTAGCTGGATTCCCAGTTCTCGGACTTAGAGCAGATATTTATGATGGATCTTACCATGAAGTCGATTCATCAGAAATGGCATTCCACATTGCTGGTTCTATGGCATTCAAGGATGCTATGGCTAAGGCAGCTCCAGCTCTTCTTGAGCCTATCATGAAGGTTGAAGTTACTATGCCAGAAGAATACATGGGTGATGTTATTGGTGATATCAACGCTCGTAGAGGACGTATTGAAGGTATGGAAGACATCAGTGGTGGTAAGATGATTAAAGCATTCGTTCCACTTTCAGAGATGTTCGGATATGCTACAGACCTTCGTTCTAAGACACAGGGTCGTGGTAACTACTCTATGTTCTTCGATAAGTATGAACAGGCTCCTAAGTCAGTTCAGGATAAGGTTATTGCTTCAAGAGCAAAATAATCTAGCTTAGTATAATCAAACGATAATTTAATTACTGCGAAATATAGTATAATGTATTTCGCAGTAATAAATATATGATGTATTTATGTCTATATCTGGTTTAAGCTGGTTAGAATATGTAAATATATCACTTAATTCATATAAAAGTATTAGTTTACAATGCTTTTATATAAAATATGGTTGAAATATTCTTGAAAAAATAATATAATAGATTTCAGCTATGAGAAGTCTGCATTGCAGACGATTATTCTATTTAAATTAGGAGGATTTTAAACAATGGCAAAGGCTAAATTTGAAAGAACAAAACCACATTGCAACATTGGTACAATTGGACACGTAGATCACGGTAAGACAACTCTTACAGCTGCTATCACAAAGACTCTTCATGAGAGACTTGGTACAGGTGAAGCTGTTGCATTCGAAAATATCGATAAGGCTCCAGAAGAAAGAGAAAGAGGTATCACAATTTCTTCAGCTCACGTTGAGTACGAAACAGAGAAGAGACATTACGCACACGTTGACTGTCCAGGCCATGCCGATTATGTAAAGAACATGATCACTGGTGCTGCTCAGATGGATGCTGCTATCCTCGTTGTTGCTGCTACTGATGGTGTTATGGCTCAGACAAGAGAGCATATCCTTCTTGCTCGTCAGGTTGGCGTTCCTTACGTAGTAGTATTCATGAACAAGTGTGATATGGTTGATGATCCAGAACTTCTTGAATTAGTTGATATGGAAATCAGAGAACTTCTTAACGAATATGATTTCCCAGGCGATGATACACCAATCATCCAGGGTTCAGCTCTTAAGGCTCTTGAAGATCCAAGCAGCGAATGGGGTGACAAGATTCTTGAACTTATGCACACAATCGATGAGTATGTTCCAGATCCACAGAGAGAAACAGATAAGCCATTCCTTATGCCTATCGAAGATATCTTCTCTATCACAGGTCGTGGTACAGTTGCTACTGGTAGAGTAGAAAGAGGTGTTCTTAAGGTTAACGAGGAAGTTGAAATCGTTGGTATCCACGAAGACATCCGTAAGGTTGTTGTAACTGGTATCGAAATGTTCAGAAAGCTCCTTGATGAAGCAGAACCAGGTGATAACATTGGTGCTCTTCTTAGAGGTGTTCAGAGAGATGAGATCCAGAGAGGACAGGTTCTTTGTAAGCCAGGTTCAATCACACCACACCACAAGTTTACAGCTCAGGTTTACGTATTAACAAAGGACGAAGGTGGACGTCATACTCCATTCTTCAACAACTACAGACCACAGTTCTACTTCAGAACAACTGATGTTACTGGTGTTTGCGAACTTCCAGCTGGTACAGAAATGTGCATGCCTGGTGATAACGTAGAAATGACAGTTGAACTTATCCATAACGTAGCTATGGAGCAGGGTCTTCGTTTCGCTATCCGTGAGGGTGGTAGAACAGTTGGTTCTGGTGCTGTTGCAACTATCATTGAATAATTGTTATTTAATACAGTAATTTTAAGGGTTTCCGAGATTCCTCGGAAGCCCTTTTTTTGTCCCGAAATAAGTGAAAAGGGGTGTGAATGGTGTCAAAACGATGACGAAAATTTTTGAAATAAATAAATTGTGGTAAAGTAAAAAACACCCATACACATAAGTGCATGAGTGTTTTTCAGCCATAATCAATATGGCTCTCTCTGTGTTAGTATATTACCACATTTACAAATTTATGACAAGAGTTTATATGATTTTCTTGGAAAATAAGTTATAAAGTATCGAATTTGTGGTACTCAATTTTGGATTTTGGTAAGGCAATTAATGCATCGAGAACATTCAAATTTTTTATTCCCATCTGACCTCTGACATTGTCAAATGCATTTGTCTGCAAAGTGTTTTGCAATTCTATTAACATATTTTTTAATTCTATAATCATTGGTGTGAATTCTTCTGTGGGAAGAAAATATTTAAAGTATACAAGAATATCGAAAATATTTTTTTCGGTACATCTACTGTATGATGTGGGAAGCTGTGTATAATAAGGGTCTAATATACGACCACTTGCAGAATTGTTACGTGCATGCGTTTGGTGAATGCAATAAACACGTTCATTATGTGCACAAGAATTCCGTACTCTTCGCAACCAATGCAAACTACCAATCAATAGTTTAACATTTGGTAAATTATTGTCATCATACATAGAATATAGTTTGCAAATAGCGTGGGTTACATTTGTCTTACTGTTATGAAGAACATCAATAAAAGTAGAGAAATTCACAACCTTTATCATAATCCATGTTGGAATCTGCTCATGATTTTTCATATAAAACTGTACATATTCTGATCTGCTTTTGCTTAATTCAGAATAGGCAGATGAAATAGTATTCATTTTTGATTGTAAAGTAGCACTGGAAGAATAGGCATTTGTCTCGTACCATGGATCATTCATGTTAATTTCTAATTCATTTGCCAATCGAAGTGCAAAATCAAATCTAATATTAGAATTCTTTTGAATAATAGAATAGAGTGCTGTGGTGTTGATTCTGGTTGCTTTTGCAATGTGGCGTACATTTGTGCATTTACTATCAAGTATTTCTTTCAATTTCTTTCCATCGCCTATATATGACCTCCTATATTCATACAAAGAAAAATTACGAAAAACATAAAGATGAATTTACGAAGTGCTGATATATGAGATATATGGTGTTAATATAAATGTACGAAATTCGTACAATATAAAAATGCAAAAATTGTAACAAAATTAGAAATGAAGGTAGACGGGGAGTGTTATGAGAGAATGGAGCTTCTTATGGAGCAGACAAAAGCAGAAGCAGGAATTACAGAAGAATTGAAAACTTCCGATCAAATGAATTGGGTAGGGCTGATGAATAATGTGAGAAGTTCGGCAGAGGAAAATGTATTAAAAGAGCTGATATATGTGTAGTGTGGGTGCGGAGCGTAATGCTCCGCATTCATGAATTCTTGGTGTAAAATAACTTCTGGTATGATATACTCATTTTGGACTAAGAGAAAACTTTGAAGTTTACTGCTGGTTAGTTTTTTTTTTATATCGATAGAATAGACACGTTGGTTTTTCAGCGTGTTTTACTATTTAAAAATATTTTTAAATACCGCTTGTAAATTAAAGAAAGGCGTGTTAATATCTATTTAAAGAAAATTTTAAATAGGTAAGAGATATGGGAGAAACAAATATTTTTAAAGTGTTAGCAGACAGTCAAAGAAGAGATATTCTTACTATGCTAAAGAATGGACGATTAAATGCTGGAGAGATTGCGGAAGAATTGCAAATTACACCAGCGGCACTTTCTTATCATTTGAAACTATTAAAGAGTGCCGATTTAGTATCTGAATATAAAGAAAAAAACTTTGTTTATTACGAAATCAATACTACAGTTTTTGATGAATTAATTATATGGGTTAATCAGTTTGGAGGAAAAAAGAGATGAAAAAAATAATGTGGATAGTAGCAATGATTCCAGTTGTAGTCACAAGTGTGGTACTACAGTTTATGCCGGATGTTATACCTATGCATCATGATTTGGAGGGAAATACTGACAGATGGGGAAGTAAAACAGAAAGTCTTATTTTTCCGATAATAATTTTGTTTATTACACTATTTTGGCAGTTGCTAATCAATGTATTTGAAAAAAAATCAATAACAGCAAAAACTGAAAAGGAACAAATGGAAGCAAAATCTTCTGCAAAAGTATTGTGTGTTGTAGGACTTTCGCAGGCTATAATGTTCGGTATTATGCACTGTTTTATTCTTTACTCTTCATGGATACAAGCAAATACGGGTAGTTCTCAGGCTACTATTGATATTGCAAAAGTTTCCTGTATTTTATGTGGCATTCTGTTTATTGTATTAGGAAATTTTATGACAAAAGCAAAACGAAATGCGGTAGTAGGACTTCGAACCGTTTGGAGTATGCATAATGACGATACGTGGAGAAAGAGTAATCGCTTTGGTGCAATATGTATTATTGTTACCGGTCTATTGACTATCATTACATCTATATATACAAGTGGAATGACTGGAACAATATTTATGTTGATTTATTTATTATTAGCAGTGATTGTAGCAGTTATATATTCGAAAAAGGTGTATGATAAGGAAATTGACAAATGATTTTTAGTTATGTGGAGAAAGTGAAACTTTCAGTTTGGTTAAGAGATGTATTCCGGTGCCAAGAAATCATGCAAATAAAAATAAGACGGCTAAAACTAAAGAAAATATGCAGATTTTAGCCATAAAAAGCATAGAAAATATATCAAAAAACGCTATTCATATAGCGTGAGGGTGGTAGAACAGTTGGTTCTGGTGCTGTTGCTACAATCATTGAATAATTGTTATTTAATACAGTAATTTTAAGGGTTTCCGAGATTCCTCGGAAGCCCTTTTTTCGTCCCCTTGATTTAATTGGATATTAGTTGGTGATGAATGGACGACAAATATAAGCTACAGGCAGTTCTGCACACTATGTTTAATGCCAGAAGCTTTGATTTACGCGAGCAACGAGCCAAAGTCATATTCCTGATATGACCTTGGCGACTGGCGCGGCTTCGCCGCTTCGTACATCCATGTACGAAGCTAGCTGGTTGACTAAGGGAAAGACTAAGAACTATCACAATCAAACTTCAAGTGCATTTCTTATATAGGCTGTCGTCCGTACGTTAAGAATGTGTGTTAAATTATCATAATAAATAAGTGGAAGTAAAATAATTGAATATTTTTTCAAAGTTTATAAGATTATATAGATGATATAATGAGCGCAAAAGAAAAGGAAGCGGCTGCGAAGCAGACATTTACTTTTCTTGCGCCATTAACGAACGAACAGCCATGCAAAGCAGGGCGGGATAGCGCGAAGCGCGGGTTCGTGAGTGTACGGGTTAAGAAAGAGTAAATTATGATATAATGAGCGCAAAAGAAAAGGAAGTGGCTGCGAAGCAGACATTTACTTTTCTTGCGCCATTAACGAACGAACAGCCATGCAAAGCAGGGCGGGATAGCGCGAAGCGCGGGTTCGTGAGTGTACGGGTTAAGAAAGAGTAAATTATGATATAATGAGCGCAAAAGAAAAGGAAGCAACTGTAAAATAGGATGGTAACAGAATGGTAGATATAATACCAAATGAAATAATTGATTAAAGGAGTTAAAAGGTATGACTGCTAAAGAACTTATGAAACAATGTGAAGCTGAAGAGAAAGAATTGAAATTCAGGGAGTTTTCATCAGAAACAGCACTTGCTGTTGGAATGGCGCTTATAGAAGAAGCGAAAAACCGTAACAATAAAATATGTATAGATATTGCAATAGCTGGAAGAAGATTGTTCCATTATTCCAGTGATGGTAATGCTGTAAGTAATGATATTATGATCGAGCGTAAGAAAAAGACGGCGATGCATACCGGACATAGTTCATTGTGGGCGCACTATATGCTTGAGGATTGTGGTATGAATATTAAAGAAAAGTGGGCATTAGAACCATCAGAGTATGCACAGGTGGGAGGTGCATTTCCAATAAGACTAGAGAATTGCCAGACAGTGATAGGCACAATAACATGCTCTGGTTTTAATCATGAACAGGATCATAGTATTATTATAGATGTTTGTAAAAAACTGAAAAAAGAAAATGTTTTGTAAATTAATTGATATTATTTATTTTCAGGAGGTATGAAGCTTATATGGGTAAGTATCATTTTATAATAATAGGTTCAGGCTGGCGTTCGCTTTATTATGTCAGAATAGCAAAAGCAATGCCGGATATATTATGTCTAGATGCAATGTACTGCCGTACACAGGAAAAAGCAGATAAGATGGCAGAAGAATTCGGTATACATACTACAACCTCTATAGAAGAGTGCGTAGGTTATAAACCGGATTTTGCTGTTGTAGCAGTAAATAAAACAAGTATATGTGATGTATCAATAGAATGGATGGATAGAGGAATAACTGTTCTTTCTGAGACACCAGCAGCATTGGATATGGATTCGCTTAAAAAGTTATACAGATATCATATGTCAGATGATAAAACAGATAAGAAGCAGGTTGTTGCTGAACAATACAGGAAATATCCATATAATAAAGCACGGATTAAGCTTGTTAATAGTGGTGTACTTGGCGATATCAGTTGTCTGAATATATCCCTTGCACACGAATATCACGGTTTCAGTCTTATAAGAGCATATCTTGGTATAAAACCTGATGAAAACTACACAGTGTCAGGTAAAATATATGAATTTCCGACAACTCAGACACTTACGAGATATGACAAATTTACAGATGGCAGAACAGCGCCTAAAAAAAGATGTTTAGCAGCATTTGAGTTTGAGAGTGGAAAGGTTGCATGGTATGATTTTGACTCTGAGCAGTACCGCGCACCTATAAGAAAGAACATGATAAAGGTGCAGGGTGTCAGAGGGGAGCTTATTAACGATGAGCTGTATTATCTTGATGATAAAAATGAAGGACAGTATCAAAAGATTGTGACAGATGTGAATGTAACACACACTAAAGATACTAATCCTAACCTGTCTACCGTTCGTGAAATAGAGAAAATAATGTGCGGTGAAAATGTACTGTATGAACCGGAATTAGGGCTGCGTGGCTTGTCAGAGGATGAAACAGCAATAGCGGCTCTTATGATAGGAACAGCAAAGTATAGCAGAGGTGAGGCAGAATCACCATATAGCATGGAAGATGCATTTGCAGATGCATATGCGGCAATATTGCTTGATGAGGCAGTAAGGACAGGTAATAAAATTAGTAGTTGTATTGAAAATAATAGGTAATGAATAGGTATTTCATACATTCCCTACATTAATAGTAGAATGCAAAATAAATATAGAAATTTAATTATAGAATAGATTGCAAAATAAATAAGAAAGGAACCATGAATAATATGCAGAACAAAATATTAAGAGTAGCTCTTATAGGCGTTGGAAATATGGGAAAGAAATATGCACAGATGATTGTATCAGGTGAAGTTGCCAACATGAAGCTGACGGCAGTAGTTATACGAAGAGATGAACTTATGGAGTGGGGTGAAGCGCTTGTAAATGTTGATGGTGAGCATGTAAGAATATTTAGAAGTGCAGATGATATGTTTAAAGCAGAAGATGTAGATACATTATTTGATGCAGTTATTATAGCAACTCCGCATAAAACACATGCTAAGCTTGCGGTACAGGCATTTTCACTGGGAAAGGATGTTTTGTGCGATAAACCGGCAGCATCAGATATAGGGGAAGCACTTACTATGAATGAGGCAGCTAAAAAGAGCGCAAGAATATATGGTATGGTATTTCATCAAAGATTATATCCTAAGTATATGAAGATTAAGAGTATGATTGATGCAGGTGAGCTGGGTAAGCTAAGAAGGGTGAATCTTATTAATTCAAGATATTTAAGAACATCATATTATCATCATTCTGGCGCCTGGAGAAGCAGCTTTGCTGGTGAAGGCGGCGGTGCACTTATTAACCAGGGACAGCATATACTTGATATGTTCCAGTATCTTTTTGGCATGCCGCAGAGAATGTTTGCACTTATACCTTTTGGCAAATATAATGATTTTGCAGTAGATGATGAAGATACTATTATTATGGATTATGATGATGGCATGACAGCTTCATTTGTACTGACAACGGGAGAAGCGTGTCATGAAGAAAGACTTGAAATAATAGGAACAAAAGCAAAGCTGCTGCTTGAAGATAATACGCTTACTATAACAAGGCATCAGGATGTAGAAGAATATATAAAAACTGAAATGGTTAATTCAAGGGAAAATATGCAATATACTAAGGAAACAATTGAGTTCCCAAAGACACCAGAGCCATATATAGAACTGCTTGAAAGATTTGCCAGAGCATCATTAGAACATGATGATACATATCTTGTAGCGAAAGGCGAGGAAGGGCTTAATTCACTGATGTTGTGCGCAGGAGCTTATTATTCAGCATGTAATGGTATTCAGGTTAAGCTTCCGGTTGCTTCAGAGGATTATAGCAGACTTATGGAAGAATTGATTATGAAGGAAAAGAACGAAAAAAAATAATGCAAGAAGAATAATACAAGAAAAACAATAAAATAAAAATAACAAAATAAAAATATAGTATAAAATGCTGCCACATAAAATGGCAGCATTTTAATTAGTGATTAATATTCAGAACTGCACCATCTTCCAGAAGCGCCACAAGGAAGAACGAGTCCGTTGGATGATACAGGAAGTCCTACTTCGTTTGAGCTGCAGTAACCGTCAAAGTTTTTAAGCTCTGTGCTTAACATATATGTAAGAACCGCTGGCTGAAGCCCTGTTGTATATGAGTTAATGAGGAAGAATAATGGTTCCTCAGAAAGAAGCTGTGCACATAACTTTACAAGTGGATGTATGGCTTCTTCTATTTTCCATATTTCGCCTTTAGGTCCTCTTCCATATGAAGGAGGATCCATAATGATGGCATCGTAGTGATTGCCACGTCTTATTTCTCTCTCAACGAACTTAACACAATCATCAACTATCCAGCGGATAGGTTTGTCAATAAGACCGGAAGATGTGGCATTTTCCTTAGCCCATGCAATGATACCTTTAGATGCATCAACGTGTGTTACATGTGCCCCGGCTGCAGCGCATGCAAGAGTTGCACCACCGGTATATGCAAAAAGATTAAGAACCTTTATCTGTCTATTGGCATCCTTTTCCTTAGCTTTCTTTATTATGCCTGAAAACCAGTCCCAGTTAGCAGCCTGCTCTGGAAATATACCTGTATGCTTGAAGCTGAAAGGTTTTAAGTTAAAAGTAAGAGGCACATCAAGAGAAGGACTCTGATAGTTAATAGTCCAGCTCTGTGGAAGATCAAAGAACTCCCATTCACCGCCGCCTTTTGAGCTTCTGTGATAATGACCATTCATGTGTTTCCATCTTTTATCGTTTTTAGGGGTATCCCATATGACCTGTGGGTCTGGACGTACAAGGATATAATCTCCCCATCGTTCAAGTTTTTCACCACATGATGTATCTATAACTTCATAGTCTTTCCAGTTATCTGCAATAAACATATATTGTGTAATCCTTTCTTTGTTATATGTGATATGAGCATAAAAGTGGGATGATAATCCTACGATATGCTAATATTAGGTAGGGTGCTATGTGCCAATGACACATGTTTAGCACGGACCGAAGCGTAGCGTAGACGTTGGAGTGCGTAGCACAGAACAATCCATAGATATCAAAGTTGGTGGCTTTTGCCCCCGACATCATACTTATATAAGTATATAACAATCCATATGATAAGGGCAAGGAAATGTTTTTATCAGAGGTATGAAGGTATTTTTATGTACACCTTGTTATTTTCAGAGTCAGTTGCCAAAATGCTGTAAATAGTTCTTTACAGTGACATATTGTTAAGATAAATTTTATTGAAAAATCCATATTTTTACTGTAACATATAACAGATAAAAAATATAAATTGTGATATGGTATTAGTGTTAAAAGTAACTATTGATAATTACATCATGTATATTATATAAGGAAAGGAAAATGCACATTTGAAAAATATATCTTTTAAAACAGCAAAGAACGATATTATAGCAGGTATTATTGTGGCACTTGTATCTATTCCTATATCTATGGGGTATGCACAGATAGCAGGATTGCCGGCGGCGTATGGATTATATGGTTCATTACTTCCTGTACTTGTGTATGCATTTACAACAAGTTCACCACAGTTTGTGTTTGGTGTAGATGCCACTCCTGCAGTGCTGGTTGGAGGGACACTTGCAGCACTTGGAGTAACAACAGGTTCAGATGAAGCGATGCGGCTTGTACCAGCTATAACGCTTGTAGTTGCAGCATGGCTTTTAATATTCAGCCTTATAAAAGCTGGCAGAATAGTGAACTACATATCCACTCCGGTCATGGGCGGTTTCATAAGTGGGATAGGAATTACTATTATACTTATGCAGGTGCCTAAGCTGTTTGGAGGCACGGCAGGTACAGGCGAGCTTATAGAGCTCATTCTGCATATAACCGACCAGTTGAAATATTTTAATGTATTGTCGGCAGTTCTGGGATTCGGAACAGTTGTGATTATTCTTGTCTGTAAAAAATATATGCCGAAGTTTCCAATGTCGGTTGTACTTATGGTACTTGGAGCTATGGCAACAGCATTTTTACATATAGACAGATTCGGTGTAAAACATCTTCCACATGTAGATGCGGGATTTCCAAAGCTTTCTATTCCGGATGTTACATTACTTCGCAATAATACATCAGAGATAGTTGTTCTGGGACTTACATGTGCACTTGTTATTATGGCACAGACTTTGCTGGCAACGAACAATTATGCAAACAGATATGGTTATAAGATTGATAATAACAGAGAAGTTCTTGCATATTCTCTTGCAAATGTGGCATCGGCAGTATCAGGAAGCTGTCCACTTAATGGAAGTGTGTCAAGAACAGGCATTGCAGACCAGTTTGGATGTAAGACACAGCTTATGTCGGTGACAGCAGCGGTAACCATGCTTGTTGTTGTTTTGTTTGCAACACCGCTTCTTGAATATCTTCCTGTGCCAATACTTACTGGTATTGTTGTGGCAGCACTTATAGGTATAGTAGAGTACAAGCTGGCAGATAAGTTAAGAAAGGTTAACAGAGCTGAGTTTTTCATTTTTCTTGCTGCTATGTTCGGAGTGCTTTTATTCGGAACAATATATGGTGTAATAATAGGTGTTATTCTTTCATTTATAGCAGTGATTATAAGAGCGGTTGTTCCACCAAGATCACTTCTTGGATGTATACCAGGTCATGAAGGCTTCTATAATCTTAACCGTAACAGGAATGCGCTTGAGATACAACATGTTGTGATGTACAGATTCAGTGGCAATCTTTTCTTTGCAAATGTGTCTACATTTTTACAGGATATAGAAAATGCGATAAAAGATGATACAAGAGTTGTTATAGTTGATGCAAGTGGTATAGGAAGCATAGACATAACCGCAGCCGACAGACTTGTTTCATTTAATAAGATTCTTAAAGATAAAGGTCTACGTTTTTATATAACAGAGCATGTTGGTAATGTTAACGATCAGCTAAGAAAGCTAGGTGCTGGATGTCTTGTGGAAGAGGGTGTCACACGAAGAACTATATCACTTGCGTTAAGAGATGCTGGCGTTGACAGACCTTATCCACTTGCAGGTACACTAGAACAGACAGAGGCACATAATGATTTTATAGAGGACAATGAAAGACTTGCAGAGATAGAGTGGGCATTTGGCGAGGATGCATCGGAATGGCTTGATAAGTTTGCAGTGCAGATGACAGATGATATCACACATATGGATGAAAATAATGAGCATATTCCGGATAATGTACTTGCAGAGGCTGAAAGTAAGAATACATGGGGACGTATTGGTTTGTTTGATGAGGATGAGCTTCTTGAGAGAGTTGAGATGCATTTATCAGAGCTTACACAAAACAACAGCAATGCAGAAGCGTTAGAAGAAAGAATCGAAGAGCGAAGATTAAGACTGGAGGCAAAGATTGCAAAGCTTAATCCGGATGCACTTGCACACCTAAGACAGCACAGAAGAGAGGTTATGCTGCATTTTAAGGAGAATAATCCTGAGGCATATAAGCATATGATGGAACGCAGAATGGAGCATATAAGTAAGCTTGAGAAGGAAAATCCGGAGCTGGCTGCCAAGATGAAGAAACTGTATAAGCTGGATGATATTGCAGGTGATTACAGTAGTGTTAAAGAAAGGTAATTGTTGTGAATATATTAAATGTAGAAAAAGTGAGTAAAACATTTGGCGAGAAGGTACTACTTGATAAGGTTACACTTGGAATAAACAAGGGTGATAAGGTGGGTGTCATAGGTGTCAATGGTACTGGAAAGTCAACATTGCTTAAGATAATAGCGGGTATTGAAGAGCCTGATGAAGGAAATGTTATAAAGGGAAGGAATGTTACAGTAACATACCTTGCACAGTCACCTGACCATGCGAAGGATGAGACGGTTCTTTCATATGTGCTGAGAGGAAAAGCTAATGCCAGTGAGGCCAAAGCAAAGGAGATTCTTAACAAGCTTGGGATAGGAGCATTTGATGCTTCTATGGATATGCTTTCAGGAGGACAGAAGAAAAGAGTGGCGCTTGCAAAGGCATTGGTTGAACCTACAGAGGTGCTTATACTTGATGAGCCGACTAACCATCTTGATAATGATATGGTTGTGTGGCTTGAGCAGTATATAAAGGCTTTCAAGGGCGAACTTCTTATGGTAACGCATGACAGGTATTTCCTTGACAATGTAACTAACAAGATAGTTGAGATAGACCATGCGGCGCTTTATAGTTATGATTCTAACTATTCAGGCTTTCTTGAATTAAAGACTGAAAGAGAACAGATGGAAAGAGCTACAGAGGCTAAAAGACAGAACACATTAAGAAGAGAACTTGAGTGGATAAGAAGAGGATGCCAGGCGCGTTCAACAAAACAGCAGGCAAGAATAGACCGTTTTGAGGATATGAAGGAAGCTTCCCGTGAGGCAAGGGCTAAATTTGACAAGAGCCTTATGGATATGAGCTCTGTAAGCACAAGATTAGGCAAAAAGACGATAGAGCTTAACAACATAACCAAAGCATATGACGGTCATACTTATATCAATGATTTTTCATACATTTTTCTAAGAGATGACCGTATAGGTATAATAGGAAGCAATGGATGTGGTAAGTCAACACTTATGAAGATAATAACAGGACAGATACAGCCGGATAGTGGAAGCGTTGAGATAGGTGACACTGTACATATAGGTTATTTTATGCAGGAAAATGAACCGCTGGATGAGAATCAGACAGTGCTTGAGTTTGTAAGAAGCATAGGTGAGTATGTGCAGACAGTAGATGGCAAGGCAACAGCGAGCCAGATGTGTGAAAAGTTTCTCTTTTCACCAAAACAGCAGTGGACACCAATAAGAAAGCTGTCTGGAGGAGAAAAGAGAAGACTGTATCTTTTAAGTGTGCTTATGAGTGCGCCTAATGTACTTATACTTGATGAGCCTACCAATGATCTTGATATTGAAACGCTTGAAGTACTTGAGGATTATCTGGATGGATTTGCAGGGATTATCATAACAGTTTCACATGACAGATACTTTCTTGACAGAACGGTTGACAGAATATTTGCATTTGAGGCGGGGGGTCACCTTACCCAGTATGAAGGAGGCTATTCAGACTACAAAGAAAAATGCGTTTCTTCTATATATAATGTGCCAGGAAATGGAATATCTAAAGGTACAGCATTATCAGGTAATGGTCTGGTATCAGGCAGCGGTGTGGCAGCAGGAAGTAACGGTGATAAATCAGCAGATGGTACACAGAAGGTTACAGCGGGCAATAAGACACTTACAAGTAAGGAATATAATAAATCAAGAAGTGAGCGCCTTAAGTTTACTTACAAGGAACAGAAAGAATATGAGAGTATTGATGATGATATAGCTGCATTAGAAAGCGATATAGAAAGAATAGACAGTGAAATGGCTAAGTGTGCAACTGACTATGGTAAGTTAAATGACCTGTCTAATGAAAAGGCTGAAAAAGAAAAACAGCTTGAGGAAAAGATGGATAGGTGGGTATATCTTAACGACCTTGCGGAAAGAATAGCAAACCAGTAAAGATGTGTGCAAACAAAGCAGAAATGTTTATAAATATTCATCAAATAATGCATATTTGTGGATAAATAATAACAAAAATGGATAATAATTAAACCAGAGAAATATTACAGAATTGTACTTAAAAAAATACAATAAAATAATATTTTTCTGGTTGATTTTATATTAAGTGTAGTGTATATTAATACTTGCTGTGACATTGATAGCGTAGAAGCGTGAGGTTGCTGCTCATAAGAGCAGGTTTTCCGTGGAGCGAATGTCAAGGCCGGTAAGAGACCGGCGAAGAATCTGGCGACAAGTCACTGTACCTAATATCATCTGCAAGATGCAGAAATGACACGTTGGTAATCGGGATAATCCAACAGGTGATTCTCGATACACGTGGGAGTGTGTACAGTCACCGCTTGTCGTACTTAAACAATAAAGTGCGAAGGAGGCGACTTTTTTTATGGCAAATCAGGTAATAAGAATTACACTGAAAGCTTATGATCATCAGTTAATCGATCAGTCAGCTAAGAAAATCATCGAAACTGCTAAGAAGACAGGAGCAAATGTGAGTGGTCCAGTACCTCTTCCAACAAAGAAGGAAGTAGTTACAATCCTTAGAGCTGTTCACAAGTATAAGGATTCAAGAGAACAGTTTGAACAGAGAACTCACAAGAGACTCATCGATGTATTATCACCATCACAGAAGACTGTAGATGCATTATCTAAGTTAGAGATGCCAGCTGGTGTATTCATCAACCTTAAGGTAATGAACTAATCATTACACAATTTTTCATTATTATTTAAGAGCAATAATCCTAAGGGTTTAATATAGAAGTAACGTACACAAAAGTGTAGCACAGTGGTGCAGGTTCCACTTATATTAGCTGTTCTAGGATGACAGGATGCGCTTATGACGTATGATTTTATAAATATAGAAAATTCCGGACTGAAACCGGAAGAAAATCCGTCAGGATTTTGCTTCCAGATGATTGCGCCGGAAACGGCATAATCATCTTGTCCGCTGTAGATTAAACAGGAGGAATATCAATGAAGAAGGCAATTTTAGCTACAAAAGTCGGAATGACTCAAATCTTCAACGAAGACGGTGTTTTAACACCTGTAACTGTTCTTCAGGCTGGTCCTTGTGTTGTTACACAAGTTAAGACAGTAGAAAACGACGGTTACGATGCAGTTCAGGTTGGTTTTGCTGACATTAGAGAAAAGTTAGTAAACAAGCCTGTTAAAGGACATTTTGATAAGGCAGAGGTTCCTTACAAGAGATTCTTAAGAGAATTCAAGTTTGAAAACGCTTCAGAATACTCAGTAAAGGATGAAATCAAAGCTGATATCTTCGCAGCAGGCGATAAGGTAGATGCAACTGCTATTTCAAAGGGTAAAGGTTTCCAGGGCGCAATCAAGAGATTAGGCCAGTCAAGAGGACCTATGGCTCATGGTTCTAAGTTCCACAGACATCAGGGTTCAAACGGATCAGCAACAACACCTGGTAGAGTATTCAAGGGAAAAGGAATGCCTGGACATATGGGTTCTAAGAGAATCACAATCCAGAATCTTGAAGTAGTAAGAGTTGATGTTGAAAACAACGTAATCTTAGTTAAGGGTGCTGTACCTGGACCTAAGAAATCATTAGTAACACTGAAAGAAACAGTAAAGGCTAGCAAGTAGTTTTTGCTAAGGAAGGAGGACCACACAGATGGCAAACGTATCTGTTTACAATATTGAAGGCAAGGAAGTTGGCTCAATCGAATTAAACGATGCAGTGTTTGGTGTTGAAGTTAATGAACATCTTGTACACATGGCAGTAGTTAACCAGCTTGCAAATAATCGTCAGGGAACACAGAGCGCTAAGACACGTTCAGAAGTTTCTGGTGGCGGAAGAAAACCTTGGAGACAGAAGGGAACTGGTCATGCAAGACAGGGTTCTACAAGAGCTCCACAGTGGACAGGCGGCGGTATCGTATTCGCACCAAAGCCAAGAGATTATTCATTCAAGATGAATAAGAAAGAAAAGAGAATCGCTCTTCTTTCTGCTTTATCTTCAAAGGTTGCAGAAAGCAAGATTGTTGTACTTGACGAGTTCAAGTTAGATGAAATCAAGACAAAGAAGTTCGTAGAAGTTATGAACAACTTAAAGGTTGAAAATGCATTAGTAGTTCTTGAAGGTGAAAATAAGAACGTAGTTCTTTCAGGAAGAAACATTCCTTCAGTTAAGGTTACAGCTACTAACGAAATCAACACATATGATGTTCTTAAGTATACAACATTAGTTGTTACTAAGGCAGCTGTAGAGAAATTAGAGGAGGTGTATGCATAATGGCAAACGTACAGTATTATGATGTAATCCTCAAACCAGTTATAACAGAAAAGTCAATGGCAGATATGGCAGATAAGAAGTATACATTCTTAGTTCATACAGAAGCTAACAAGACTATGATTAAAGAAGCTGTTGAAAAAATGTTCGAAGGAACAAAGGTTGCTAGCGTTAACACAATGAACAGTGTTGGCAAGAAGAAGAGAAGAGGAAGAGCTGTTGGTACAACTGCTAAGACTAAGAAGGCAATCGTTCAGTTAACAGCAGATAGCAAAGATATCGAAATCTTTGAAGGACTTTAAGATTTAGCAACATTTAGAAGTGTAGAAAACAATATTACACAGGCTCGAAAGGAGAGAATATAATGGGAATCAGGACTTATAACCCATATACACCTTCCAGAAGAAACATGACTGGATCAGATTTCTCAGAGATCACAAAGACAACTCCTGAGAAGTCATTACTCGCTAAGAAGAGTAAGACTGCTGGTCGTAACAACCAGGGTAAGATCACTGTTAGACATCATGGTGGTGGAAACAGACAGAAATATAGATTAATAGATTTCAAGAGAAATAAAGAAGGCGTTCCTGCTAAGGTTATCGGTATTGAATACGATCCAAACAGAACAGCTAATATCGCACTTATCTGCTACGCAGATGGCGAAAAGTCATATATCCTTGCTCCTCAGGGATTAACAGATGGCATGACAGTACAGAATGGTGCTGGTGCTGAAGTAAGAGTAGGTAACTGCTTACCACTTACAGATATTCCTGTAGGTACACAGGTACACAACATTGAGTTATATCCAGGTAAGGGTGGACAGCTTGTTCGTTCTGCTGGTAACTCTGCTCAGTTAATGGCTAAGGAAGGCAAGTATGCAACATTAAGACTTCCTTCTGGCGAAATGAGAATGGTACCAATTATCTGCCGCGCAACAATCGGTGTTGTAGGTAATGGAGATCACAACCTTATTAATCTTGGTAAGGCTGGACGTAAGAGACATATGGGTATCAGACCTACAGTTCGTGGTTCTGTTATGAACCCTAACGACCATCCACACGGTGGTGGTGAAGGTAGAGCACCAGTTGGTCGTCCAAGCCCAATGACACCTTGGGGCAAGCCTGCTATGGGACTTAAGACTCGTAAGAAGAAGAAGTCTTCTAACAAGCTTATCGTAAGAAGAAGAGATGGAAAGGCTATTAAGTAATTAATAGCCTCCGGTATTACAAGAAATATTAGACTAAGATTTGATAGATTATAAGGAGGTTTCAACCTATGGCTCGTTCACTTAAAAAAGGACCATTCGCGGACGAAAGCTTACTTAAGAAGGTAGATGCATTAAACGCATCAAACGACAAGCAGGTTATCAAGACATGGTCACGTCGTTCAACAATTTTCCCTTCATTCGTAGGCCATACAATTGCAGTTCATGACGGAAGAAAGCATGTTCCTGTATATGTTACAGAGGATATGGTTGGTCATAAGCTCGGTGAGTTCGTTGCTACAAGAACTTACAGAGGACACGGCAAAGACGAAAAGAAGAGTAGATAATTTGTATTATTTGAAAGGAGGTTTAATCGATGGCTAAAGGACATAGATCCCAGATTAAACGTGAAAGAAACGCTGTTAAGGACACAAGACCAAGCGCAAAGTTATCTTACGCAAGAGTATCTGTTCAGAAGGCTTGTTTCGTATTAGATGCTATTAGAGGCAAGAGCCTTGAAGAAGCACTTGGTATCGTTATGTACAATCCAAGATATGCTTCATCACTTATAGAGAAGTTATTAAAGTCAGCTGCAGCTAATGCAGAGAACAATAACGGTATGGACCCAAGCAAGTTATATGTAGAAGAATGCTACGCTAACAAGGGACCAACAATGAAGAGAGTCCATCCAAGAGCACAGGGTAGAGCTTATAGAATCGAAAAGAGAATGAGCCATATCACTGTAATATTAAATGAAAGATAATTGCATTTCCTAAAGAATAGAAAGGAGATTTTATGGGACAGAAAGTTAATCCTCATGGTTTAAGAGTCGGCGTTATCAAAGACTGGGACTCTAAGTGGTATGCAGAAGAAACTTTTGCAGATAACCTTGTAGAAGATTATAACATTAGAAAATTCCTTAAAAATAAGTTATATGCTGCAGGAATTTCAAAGATAGAGACAGAAAGAGCTTCAGATAGATTAAAGATTATCATTCACACAGCTAAGCCAGGTGTTGTTATTGGTAAGGGTGGTGCTGAAATCGAAGCACTCAAGAAGCAGGTTGAAAAGCTTACAAGCGCTAAGAGACTTAGCATTGATATTAAAGAAGTTAAGAGACCAGATAAGGATGCTCAGTTAGTAGCTGAGAACATCGCACAGCAGTTAGAGAATCGTATCTCTTTCAGAAGAGCTATGAAGTCTTGCATGGGAAGAACTATGAAGCAGGGTGCTAAGGGTATTAAGACATCTTGTTCAGGTCGTCTCGGCGGTGCTGATATGGCTCGTACAGAGTTCTATAGCGAAGGTACAATTCCTCTTCAGACACTTCGTGCAGATATCGATTATGGTTTTGCAGAAGCTAACACAACTTATGGTAAAGTTGGTGTTAAGGTATGGATCTATGAAGGTGAGGTACTTCCAACAAAGACAAACAAGGAAGGGAGCGATAAGTAATGTTACTACCTAAGAGAGTTAAACATCGTAGACAGTTCCGTGGTTCTATGGCAGGTAAGGCAACAAGAGGTAACAGAATCACTAATGGTGAGTATGGTATCGTTGCAACAGAACCATGCTGGATCAAGTCAAACCAGATAGAAGCAGCCCGTGTAGCTATGACAAGATACATTAAGCGTGGCGGTAAAGTATTTATAAAGATTTTCCCAGATAAGCCGGTAACAGGTAAGCCTATCGGTGTTCGTATGGGTAAAGGTAAAGGTAACTTAGAGTGCTGGGTAGCAGTAGTTAAACCTGGACGTGTTATGTTCGAGATTTCAGGTGTACCTGAAGAAACAGCAAGAGAAGCATTACGTCTTGCAACTCATAAACTTCCTTGCAAGTGCAAGATCGTTTCACGTGCAGACTTAGAAGGCGGTGATAACAGTGAAAATTAATAAGTATGTAGAAGATTTAAAGGCAAAATCAGCTGCAGAATTGAATGAAGAATTAGTAGCTGCTAAGAAGGAACTTTTCAATTTAAGATTTCAGAACGCAACAAATCAGTTAGATAATACTAGCAGAATCAAAGAAGTTAGAAAGAACATTGCTAGAATTCAGACTGTAATTGCTCAGAAGAATGCTTAAATTATATTATAGTTTGTAAGTATTTCCTAAGAAAGGAGTATAACTGTGGAAGAGAGAAATTTAAGAAAAACTCGTACAGGTAAGGTTATCAGCAATAAGATGGATAAGACAATCGTTGTTGCTGTAGAAGATAACGTTAAGCATCCACTTTACAACAAGATTGTAAAGAGAACATACAAGTTAAAGGCTCATGATGAAAACAATGAATGTTTAATCGGTGATGTTGTTAAGGTAATGGAAACTAGACCTTTATCTAAGGATAAGAGATGGAGATTAGTTGAGATTATCAGCAGAGCTAAATAATTTTGACAATTTTTTAATAGAATTGATATTACTGAAAGGGGTAGTATTATGGTACAACAGGAAACCAGACTTAAGGTTGCCGATAACACAGGTGCTAAGGAAATTCTCTGCATCAGAGTTATGGGTGGATCTACAAGAAGATATGCAAATATCGGTGATGTGATTGTCGCTACTGTTAAAGAAGCAACACCAGGCGGCGTTGTTAAAAAGGGCGATGTTGTTAAGGCCGTTGTTGTTCGTTCTGTAAAGGGCGCACGTCGTAAAGATGGCTCATACATTAAATTTGATGAAAATGCTGCTGTAATCATCAAGGATGATCAGACTCCTAAGGGAACTCGTATCTTTGGACCAGTAGCAAGAGAGTTAAGAGATAAGAAATTCATGAAGATCGTATCTCTTGCTCCAGAAGTATTATAGGAGGTACCACAATGTCAGCTGTAAGAATTAAAAAGGGTGATACTGTTAAGGTAATCGCAGGTAAAGACAAGGGCAAGACAGGCAAGGTTATGTCTGTAAACGCTAAGAACCATACAGCATTAGTTGAGGGTGTTAACATGGTAACAAAGCATGCTAAGCCAAGCGCAGCTAATCAGCAGGGTGGAATTCTCCACCAGGAAGCACCAATCGATATCTCAAACATCGCTTATGTAGTTAAGGGTGATAAGACATCTAAGATTGGTTATGACTTCAAGGATGGTAAGAAAGTTCGTGTTGCTAAGGCAACTGGCGAAGTTATCGATTAATAAAGGAAGGAGGCAATAATTTTGAGTAGACTTAGAGATTTATATGAAAACGAAATCACTAAAAAAATGACAGATAAGTTCGGTTACAAGAATCCAATGATGGTTCCAAAGATCGACAAGATCGTAATCAATATGGGTGTTGGTGAAGCTAAGGAAAATTCAAAGCTTCTCGATGCAGCAGTTAAAGAACTCGAGACTATTTCAGGTCAGAAGGTAGTTCTTACAAGAGCTAAGAATTCAATTGCTAACTTCAAGTTAAGAGAAGGTCAGGCAATCGGATGCAAGGTTACACTTCGTGGTGAGAAGATGTACGAATTCCTTGACAGACTTGTTAATCTTGCATTACCTAGAGTTCGTGACTTCAGAGGCGTAAGCGCTGAATCATTCGATGGTAGAGGAAATTATGCTTTAGGTATTAAGGAGCAGATTATCTTCCCTGAAATCGAGTACGATAAGATTGATAAGGTAAGAGGTATGGATGTTATTATAGCAACAACAGCTCATACAGATGAAGAGGCACGTGAATTACTTAGAATGTTCAACATGCCTTTCAAGAATTAATAGAAGGAGGTAAATTTTAATGGCTAAGACTTCAATGAAGGTTAAGCAGCAGAGAGCACCTAAGTTCTCTACAAGAGCTTATACACGTTGTACAATATGTGGTCGTCCACATTCTGTTTTAAGAAAGTACGGAATCTGCAGAATTTGCTTCCGTGAATTAGCTTACAAGGGTCAGATCCCAGGAGTTAAGAAGGCATCTTGGTAAGATAAAAAGATAATCACAAATCAGTGATTTATCACAGTGGTTTGCCACTATTACCTTGATATAATGCATAACATAGTAATACGGCTTTCTGCCGTATGCTATAAATGCATGGAACAATTGACGTAGTCCCGATAAGGGAAACCAGTGAATTATTTAAGGAGGAACATTTAAAATGACAGATCCAATTGCAGATATGCTTACAAGAATTCGTAACGCAAACACAGCAAAGCACGACACAGTTGATATCCCATCTTCAAAGATGAAGCTTTCTATAGCTAAGATTCTTTTAGATGAAGGTTATATCAAGTCTTATGAGCTTGTTGAGAATGGTAATTTCAACGATATCCGTGTTACATTAAAGTACGGTGCTGATAAGAATGAAAAGATTATTTCAGGACTCCAGAGAATATCTAAGCCAGGTCTTAGAGTTTATGCTAGCAAGGATGAACTTCCAAGAGTTCTCGGTGGTCTTGGTGTTGCTATTATCTCAACAAACAAAGGTGTTGTAACAGATAAGGAAGCTAGAAAGCTGGGCGTTGGTGGAGAAGTTCTCTGCTTCGTTTGGTAATTTATAATAGATACTCACTCACAAAGAAAACATGTTCCTATTTTAAAGTGTTTTCTTAATCAAAATTAGGAGGTGCACGGCATGTCACGTATAGGAAGAATGCCTATCGCTGTCCCAGCAGGTGTTACTGTTGAGATCGCAGAAAATAACAAAGTGACTGTAAAGGGTCCTAAGGGTACACTTGAAAGAGTTTTACCTGCAGAAATGGACATTAAGATGGAAGGTTCAGAAATCGTTGTTTCTAGACCTAACGACTTAAAGAAGATGAAGTCATTACACGGATTAACAAGAACATTAATCCATAACATGATAATCGGTGTTACAGATGGTTATGAGAAGAAGCTTGAAATCAACGGTGTTGGTTACAGAGCTCAGAAACAGGGTAAGAAGCTTGTATTAGCTTTAGGTTACTCTCATCCAGTTGAAATGGAAGATCCAGAAGGCATCGAAACAGTTGTTGATGGAACTAACGTTATCATCGTAAAGGGTATTAGTAAAGAAAAAGTTGGCCAGTACGCAGCTGAAATCAGAGCTAAGAGAGCTCCAGAGCCATATAAGGGCAAGGGTATCAAGTATTCTGATGAAGTTATTAGACGTAAGGTTGGTAAGACTGGTAAGAAATAATTAAAGGAGTGAATACAAAATGGTTAGTAAGAAGTCAAGAACAGTAGTTCGTGAAAATAAGCACAGAAAATTACGTAATCGTTTCAGCGGTACTGCAGAAAGACCACGTTTAGCTGTATTTAGAAGCAATAATCATATGTACGCTCAGATTATTGACGACACAGTTGGTAAGACACTTGTTTCTGCTTCAACACTTGATAAGGATGTAAAGGCAGAACTTGAAAAGACTAATAACGTTGAAGCTGCTACAGTAGTTGGTACAGTAGTTGCTAAGAAGGCATTAGAAAAAGGTATTACAACTGTCGTTTATGATAGAGGCGGATTTGTATATGAAGGAAAAGTAAAGGCATTAGCAGAGGCAGCAAGAGAAGCTGGCCTTGAATTCTAAGCGGAAGGGAGAAACAAACAGTATGAAACGTACAATAATTGATGCTAGCAATTTAGAGTTAAGAGATAATGTAGTATCAATCAAGCGTGTAACAAAGGTTGTAAAGGGTGGACGTAACATGCGTTTTGCAGCTTTAGTTGTTGTTGGTGATGGCAACGGACATGTTGGCGCTGGTGTTGGTAAGGCAGCTGAAGTTCCTGAAGCTATCCGCAAGGGAAAAGAAGATGCTATGAAACATTTAGTAGAAGTTCCTATGGATGCAAACTGCTCAGTTCCACATGACTTCACAGGAAAGTTCGGAGGAGCAACAGTTTTTCTTAAGAAGGCTCCAGAAGGTACAGGTATTATCGCAGGTGGTCCAGCCCGTTCAGTACTTGAACTTGCAGGAATTAAGAACATCCGTACAAAGTCACTTGGTTCTAATAACAAGCAGAATGCTGTATTAGCAACAATAGAAGGTCTTAAGTCTATGAAGACTCCAGAAGAAGTTGCAAGACTTCGTGGAAAGTCTGTTAGCGAGATCCTTGGCTAATTAACAAATAAACATTGATATAGTCGTTAATCGACAGATGGAGGTTAAAATGGCTGATAAGAAGTTAAGAATAACTTTAGTTAAGTCTCCAATCAGTGCTGTTCCTAAGCATAGAAGAACTGTTGAAGCTATGGGTCTTACAAAGATGCATAAGACAGTTGAACTTCCAGATAATGCTGCAACAAGAGGACAGATTCAGCAGATTGGTTATATGTTAAAGGTAGAAGAAATCTAATTTAATAATTCAGATAAGGAGGTGCAATAATGGATTTATCTAATTTAAGCCCAGCAGAGGGTTCAGTAATGAGCGATAATTTCAGAAGAGGCCGTGGACATGGTTCAGGAAATGGCAAGACAGCTGGTAAAGGTCATAAGGGACAGAAGGCTCGTTCAGGAGCACCAAGACCAGGTTTTGAAGGTGGTCAGATGCCATTATATAGAAGAATTCCTAAGAGAGGTTTCACAAACAGAAACCGTAGAGAATTCGTAGCTATCAACATCAGCACATTAGAAAGATTTGATAATGGTGCAGAAGTAACAGTTGATACATTAATCGAATCAGGTATCGTTAAGAATCCTAAGGATGGTATCAAGATTCTTGGTAATGGCGAACTCACAAAGAAACTCAATGTTAAGGCTAACGCATTTAGTGCTTCAGCACAGGAAAAGATCGAAGCTCTTGGTGGTTCTTGCGAGGTGATCTAATATGTTAAAGACACTTGTAGGCGCTTTTAAAAACAAAGACATAAGAAAAAAGATCTTATATACTCTTATGATTCTTGTTATTGTCAGAGTGGGAAGTTTACTTCCTATTCCAGGAGTAGATACAGAGTATTTCAGTAGCTTACTTAGTGGAATTAATACTGGTGATTTGAGCTATCTTAGCGCATTTACAGGAGGTTCATTCGAAAGAATGTCCCTCTTTGCGTTAAGTATAACGCCATATATTACTTCATCTATCATCATGCAGCTCCTTGCTATTGCGATTCCTAAGTTAGAGGAAATGCAAAAGGAAGGCGAAGATGGTAGAAAGAAGATTGCAGCAATTACTAGATATGTAACCATAGCTCTTGCTCTTATCGAGAGTATAGCAATGTCTGTTGGTTTTGGTAGATCTGGTCTTATTAAGGGATACCAGGGCTTTAGTACATTGCATTATATTGTAAGTATCATAGTAGTAGTTGCAGCACTTACAGCAGGTTCTGCAATGCTTATGTGGCTTGGTGAAAGAATTACTGAGAATGGTGTTGGTAACGGTATTTCAATCGTTCTTCTTATTAACATCATATCAGGTATGCCAAGCGATTTTGCTACATTGTATAGCACATTTGTTGCACCTAGAACTATTGCAAAGGGTGTATTAGCAGCCGCAATTATTATTGCAATTCTTGTAGTAATGGTTGTTCTGGTATGCTTTTTACAGGATGGAGAGAGAAGAATTCCTGTTCAATATTCACAGAAGGTTAGTGGTAGAAAGTCTTTCGGCGGACAGTCTACTAACATTCCTTTAAAGGTTAATACAGCAGGTGTTATGCCAGTTATTTTTGCATCATCACTTATGCAGTTCCCTGTAATTATTGCACAGTTATTCGGAAAGTCATACGAATGGACAAGATATTTAAGCTCTTCATACTGGTGCAGAGTATCAGCACCTAAGTATTCGTTAGGTTTAATATTATACATAGTATTACTTATAATATTTGCCTACTTCTACACATCAATCACATTTAATCCGATTGAGGTTGCTGATAATCTTAAGAAGGCTGGTGGAGTTATCCCAGGTATAACACCTGGTAAGTCAACTAGTGATTATCTTAATAATATACTTAACTACATTGTATTCGTCGGTGCAGTTGGATTACTCATCGTTGCATTAATACCAATTATGTGTACAGGATTCTTTAATGCAAGCGTTTCATTTGGTGGTACATCTGTCATCATCATCGTTGGTGTAGTACTTGAAACATTAAAGCAGATTGAATCTCAGATGGTTAATCGTTATTATAAAGGATTCTTAAGCGAATAAGCTTATTAGTATTTAGAGGACTTGCCTGACAGTAATGTTGGGCGAGTCATTTGTGTATAAAAAGCAAATGAAAGTTAATGAGGTAGACATATGAAGATTATTATGTTAGGAGCTCCAGGAGCTGGTAAGGGAACACAGGCAAAGAAAATCGCTGAGAAGTATTCAATTCCTCACATCTCAACAGGAGATATTTTCAGAGCTAATATTAAGAATAATACAGAGCTTGGTCAGAAAGCTAAGACATATATGGATAAGGGAGAACTTGTACCAGATGAATTAGTTGTAGATCTTATTATGGACAGATTCAAGGAAGCTGACTGTGCTAATGGATATGTATTAGATGGTTTCCCAAGAACAATTCCTCAGGCAGAGGCACTTGATAAGGCACTTGCTGCTAATAATGAAGCTGTAGATTTCGCTATAAATGTAGAAGTTCCAGATGAAAATATTATTAACAGAATGTCTGGAAGAAGAGCATGTGTAGGTTGTGGTGCTACATACCATATCCAGTTTAATGCACCTAAGGTAGAAGGTGTATGTGATACATGTGGAGAAAAGCTCATATTAAGAGATGATGATAAGCCAGAAACTGTTAAGAACAGATTATCTGTATATCATGAGCAGACTCAGCCATTGATTGATTACTATTCAAAGAAGGGTGTATTAGCAGAGGTTGATGGTACACAGGCAATGGATGATGTATTCAATGCAATTGTAAATGTTTTAGGAAAGTAGGCTGGTTATGTCTGTAACAGTTAAGTCAAAGCACGAAATAGAATTAATGAGAGAAGCTGGCAGGATACTTGGAACAGTTCTTAAGGAACTTGAAAAGGAATGTAAACCAGGTGTGACAACATATCACATTAACAAAATCGGCGATGAGATGATAAAAAGCTACGGATGTATACCATCATTTTATGGATATCAGGGATATCCAGCCTCTATATGTGTATCAGTAAATGAAGAGATAGTACATGGTATTCCATCAAAGGCAAAAGTGCTTAAGGATGGAGACATAGTAAGTCTTGATGCTGGTGTTATATATAAGGGGTATCATTCAGATGCTGCAAGAACTTATGGCGTAGGCAATATAAGCGATAAAGCAGCAAAACTGATTGAAGTGACAAGGCAGAGTTTCTTTGAAGGAATAAAGTTTGCCAAAGAAGGCTGTCACTTATATGAAATCTCCAATGCAATTGCAGATTATAATGAGTCATTCGGATATGGCGTTATAAGAGAACTTGTAGGTCATGGTATCGGAACACAGCTTCACGAGGAACCAGAAATACCTAACTTCAGACAGCAGCGAAGAGGCATGAAGTTATATGAAGGTATGACGCTTGCCATAGAGCCTATGGTTAGTGCAGGTGACTACAGAGTGAAGTGGATGGATGATGACTGGACTGCATCAACTATAGATAATTCATTGTCAGCCCACTATGAAAATACAGTGTTAGTAACTAAAAACGGACCGGAGATATTATCACTGGCAGAGTAGAAGCATGTATTACAGCAGACTCGTAGGATAAAGCAAGTCAATGTATAAAATGACAATTGTTACAGGATACTGGTTATAGGGAGGGTACAGCTTGAATAAATATATAGGATGTTTTGCCACATCTATAGCAGGACATGATCATAATAACATATATGTTATTATTGATGCAGATGATGAGTATGTATATCTTGTGGATGGAAAAATAAGAAAAGTAAATAATCCAAAAAAGAAAAAGCTAAAACATGTTCAGTTAATTAAAAGAACTGACGATACAATAACAGGCAGGATTAATAATAATGTTGCATTGTCGAATGAAGATATTAAATATGCAATTAAAAATATTCAGTAATTATGCTGGATATAAATATTTGTCATATAACATAACAATGTAAATCAGAGATTAATTAAGGAGGCAGTTAAATGTCAAAGGCAGACGTTATAGAAATCGAAGGAAAAGTTGTTGAGAAGTTACCAAATGCATTCTTTAAGGTTGAACTTGAGAATGGACATCAGATTCTTGCAACAATAAGTGGAAAGTTAAGAATGAACTTCATTAGAATTCTTCCAGGAGATAAAGTTACTATAGAGCTTTCTCCATATGATCTTACTAAAGGAAGAATTATCTGGAGAGATAAGTAAAATCTTTTAAAAAGTATCTAAAAAATATTGTAAATTTTGTGCAATATTTTTTAGAGAAAATTGAAAGTTTTTCTTGCATTTAAAAATATGGCTATGATATAATAGCTAACGAACTTGTCTGAAAGGAGGCTTTTGCAGTGAAGGTTAGATCATCAGTTAAACCAATTTGTGAAAAATGCAAAGTCATTAAGAGAAAGGGTAGAATCATGATTATATGTGAAAACCCTAAGCACAAGCAGAGACAGGGTTAATCCTTTTGGAGAGAAGTAGGAATACTTCTCATGTTTGTGCGTTATGGTGTCAATATCACTAGTTGATGTCATAACATATTGTAGGTTTGTACTGTTACTCACTATAACAGACAAATTAAGTAGTTTTGCGGCTGCAGTGATGAATCACCCGGCTAAGTTGTAAGGTGGTCATTGCTATTTTATAAATTATCGTAGCAGTTATGGCAGCGCACACATTTCAGACGGCAGGAAACTGGCGGGCTGCGTATGTATACAGCTACACAGAATTGATTAATAACATATATATTTGATTAACGGAGGTTAAAGAACACATGGCTCGTATTTCAGGTGTAGACTTACCAAGAGAAAAACGTATCGAAATCGGACTTACTTATGTTTATGGTATTGGACGAGTTAGAGCAACTAAGATCCTTGCAGAGGCTGGTGTTAATCCAGATACACGTGTTAAGGACTTGACAGATGAAGAAGTTGCTAAGATCGCTAAGGTTATAGATGCTGATCCAGAACATTTAGTAGAAGGTGACTTAAGAAGAGAAGTTGCCATGAACATCAAGAGATTAAAGGAAATCGGATGCTACAGAGGAATCCGTCATAGAAAGGGTCTCCCAGTTAGAGGTCAGAAGACTAAGACTAATGCAAGAACTTGCAAGGGACCTAAGAAGACAGTAGCAAATAAGAAGAAATAATTGTTAAACTCACAGGAGGTTATTTATCATGGCTCAGAAAGTTACAAAAAAAGTGACAAAGAAGCGTGTTAAGAAGAACGTTGAAAGAGGACAGGCACATATTCAGTCATCTTTCAATAATACAATAGTTACTTTAACAGATGCAGAAGGTAATGCTTTATCATGGGCATCTGCAGGTGGACTCGGATTCAGAGGATCTAAGAAGTCTACTCCATATGCAGCACAGATGGCAGCTGAAACAGCTACAAAGGCTGCTTTAATTCACGGATTAAAGTCTGTAGACGTTATGGTTAAGGGACCAGGTTCAGGTAGAGAGGCAGCTATTCGTGCACTTTCAGCTTGTGGTCTCGAAGTTACAAGTATCAAGGATGTTACACCAGTTCCACATAACGGTTGTCGTCCACCAAAGCGTAGAAGAGTTTAATTTAGGGAGGTAAGATTACAATGGCAGTTAATAGAACACCTGTGCTCAAGAGATGCAGATCTCTTGATTTAGATCCTTTATATTTAGGAATAGATAAAAAGTCTAACAGAAAGGCTAAGAATGCTGGTAGAAAGATTAGCGAGTATGGTATGCAGCTTCGCGAAAAGCAGAAGGCTAAGTTTATCTACGGCGTATTAGAGAAGCCTTTCCTTAATTACTATAAGAAGGCTGAGAAGCAGAAGGGTATGACTGGTGAAAACCTTATGGTTACTCTTGAACTCAGACTTGATAATGTTATCTTCAGATTAGGTTTTGCAAGAACAAGAAAAGAAGCAAGACAGATCGTAGATCACAAGCATGTACTTGTTAATGGCAAGCGCGTAAACATCCCTTCATACTTAGTTAAGGCTGGAGATGTTATTGAAATCAGAGAAAAGTCAAAGTCTTGTGCAAGATATAAGGAAGTACTTGAAGCTACTAACGGAAGATTAGTTCCAGAGTGGTTAGAGTCAGACAGAGAGGCTCTTAAGGGTACAGTTAAGTCTTTACCTACAAGAGAAGCAATTGATGTTCCTGTAAATGAGATGCTTATCGTCGAGTTATATTCTAAGTAATCCATTAATAAGATTTTTGGACGCTGCATTTTACATGTCGTATGTGAATACAGTCGTTTGTTTAAGACAACAGAATGCTGTATATATGCGTTCTGTTGTCTTATGGATAGAAGGAATAAACTTATTAAAACCCATAAAAGGAGGGGCTATACATGGTTGATGCAGATTTTAATTTCAAGATGCCAAAGATTGAGATGACTGAACAGTCAGAAGATGGAAAGTATGGAAGATTTGTCGTTGAACCTCTCGAAAGAGGTTATGGACTTACGCTTGGTAATTCTTTGAGAAGAATTATGCTTTCATCATTAGTTGGTACAGCAGTAAGCAGTATCAAGATTGATGGTGTACTTCATGAATTCAGCTCAATTCCTGGTGTTAAGGAAGATGTTACTGAGATAGTGATGAACATCAAGCAGTTATCAATCAAGAACAATGGTAATTCCGTTGAGCCTAAGGAAGCACATATCGATTTCGTGGGCGAGGGTGTAGTAAGAGCATCTGATATTCAGGTTGATCCTGATATAGAAATTATTAACCCAGATCTTGTTATAGCACATCTTAACAGTGCTGATAGCAAGTTAGTTATGGAACTTACAATTACTAACGGACGTGGTTATGTAAGTTCAGAGAAGAATAAGAAGGAAGACCAGCCAGTTGGCGTTATCGCAGTAGATTCTATCTACACTCCTGTAGAAAGAGTAAATATGGCTGTTCAGAATACACGAGTTGGTCAGGATACAGATTTTGACAAACTTACACTTGATATATTCACTAACGGAACAACAGCTCCAGATGAGGCTTTAAGCCTTGCAGCTAAGGTTCTTAGTGAACATCTTAAAGGATTCATCAATCTTTCAGAAAATGCTGCTAATGCAGAGATTATGGCAGAACAGCCAGTTGATGAATCAACAAAGGCTCTTTCAATGAGCATTGAAGACCTTGAATTATCAGTTCGTTCATCTAACTGTCTTAGAAGAGCAGGTATCAATACAGTTGAAGAACTCTGCAACAAGACTCCAGATGATATGATAAAGGTTAGAAATCTTGGTAAGAAGTCATTAGATGAGGTTCTTTTAAAGCTTAAGCAGTTAAATCTTCATCTTAGATCAAGCGAAGATTAATATATAGAAACAATTAAAGCGTAATATTAGAATTTGTAGAAAAAACATTTATACAGTAAGACCATATGCGCATGTATAAACGTTACAAATGGAGGTTAAATCAATGGCAAAGTATAGAAAGCTTGGTAGAACATCAAGCCAGAGAAAGGCTTTATTAAGAAGCCAGGTAACAGCTTTAATCGAGAATGGTAAGATTGTTACAACAGAAGCAAGAGCTAAGGAAGTTCGTAAGCAGGCAGAAAAGCTTATCACACTTGCAGTTAAGGAAAAGGACAACTACGAAACAGTTACAGTATCTGCTAAGGTTGCAAAGAAGGATGCTGAAGGTAAGAGAGTTAAGGAAGTTGTAGATGGCAAGAAGGTTACTGTATATGAAACAGTAGAAAAGGAAATCAAGAAGGATCTTCCTTCAAAGCTTCATGCTAGAAAGCAGATGGACAAGGTTCTTTACAAGGTAACTGAGGTTCCTGCAGATGCTGCTGGAAAGAAGAAGAACACAAAGACTGTTGACCTTACAAACAAGTTATTCGACGAAATCGCTCCAAAGTATGCTGACCGTAAGGGTGGCTATACAAGAATCGTTAAGATTGGCTTAAGAAAAGGTGATGCAGCAATGGAAGTACTTCTTGAATTAGTTTAATCAAGTGCTTTTAAGGCGGGTAAGAAGTAATTCTTATCCGCTGTTTTGTTATATAAAGATATTGTATGGATTAACAGAATGTATGAATCAGGAATTGGAGAAAATAGTGGGAATAGTACAAGCTAAGGATTTAACATTTGAATATATAAGACGTGATGAAGAAGGAAACGTTGAAGGCATTACAACAGCAGTTAACAACGTTAATATAGATATCAAAGCAGGAGATTTTGTGGCAGTATTAGGACATAATGGTTCTGGTAAATCAACATTTGCAAAGCATCTTAATGCACTTGTTATGCCAACAGAGGGCACTGTATATGTGGATGGAATGGATACAAAGGATGCAGAAAATACACTTAAGGTCAGACAGACTGCTGGCATGGTATTTCAGAATCCGGACAACCAGATAGTAGGTACACTTGTAGACGAAGAGGTAGGTTTCGGTCCAGAAAATATAGGTGTTCCAACAGAGGAAATCTGGGAAAGAGTAGAAAAGAGCCTTAAAGCAGTAGGTATGTATAAGTTCAGGAATGCATCGCCTAACAAGCTGTCAGGCGGTCAGAAGCAGAGGGTAGCTATAGCTGGAATAGTTGCTATGAAACCTAAGTGCATAGTGCTTGATGAGCCAACAGCCATGCTTGATCCGCTTGGAAGAAAAGAAGTAATACATGTTCTGCACGAGCTCAATAAAAAAGAAGGTGTAACCATAATTCTTATAACACATTATATGGAAGAGGTTATAGATGCAGACCATGTTTTTGTTATGGATAATGGAAAGGTTGTTATGGAAGGAACACCTAGACAGATATTTTCGCAGGTTGATAAACTAAAGGAATTAAGACTTGATGTTCCACAGGTAACTGAGCTTGCATATGAATTAAAAAAAGAGGGACTTCCTGTTAAAGATGGTATTATAAGAAACGAAGAGCTTGTTGAAGAGATAAAAAGACTCGATTTATTAAAGACAGATAAATGATGAAACATCTGACGAATATAGGTTGGTGATTATTACGGTTTGATTTTAGGTGGATTTAAACATATTTAGTTAGATAATAAATTCAAGTGGCGTGACTGTATTATATACAGCATACACACAGAAATGAGGAAGCAGAATGTCAATAATAGTTGATAAAATTAGCCATGTATATGAGGCGGGAACAGGCTTTGAAAGAAAAGCTCTGGACAATGTATCATTTGCAATAGAGGATGGAGAGTTTATAGGTCTTATAGGACATACCGGCTCAGGTAAATCGACATTGATTCAGCATCTGAACGGCCTTTTAAAGGCTACATCAGGACATATATATTACAATGGTAAGGATATATATGAAGCAGGGTATGATATGCGTGAATTAAGAAAAAATGTTGGGCTGGTATTCCAGTATCCAGAGCATCAGTTATTCGAAACAGATATATTTAAGGATGTATGTTTTGGACCTAAGAATCTGGGCTTATCCAGACAGGAATATGAGATAAGGGCTTTCGAGAGCCTGAAACAGGTGGGATTGGACGAAAATCTATATTATCAGTCTCCATTTGACTTATCAGGTGGTCAGAAAAGAAGAGTTGCAATAGCAGGCGTACTTGCCATGAAACCACAGGTGCTTATACTTGATGAACCAACGGCAGGACTGGATCCAAAGGGCAGAGATGACATTCTTGAATGTATAAAGCAGCTGAGGGAGGAAACTGGAATTACAGTAATTCTGGTTTCGCATAGTATGGAAGATGTTGCAAGATATGTAAGCAGAATCATGGTTATGGATGATGGAGTGCTTAAATATGATGATACACCAAGGAATGTGTTTGCACATCATAAAGAGCTTGAACATATAGGACTTGCAGCTCCACAGGTTACTTATATTATGAATGACCTTATTGCGGCTGGGATAGATGTTAATCCTGATGCGATTACAGTTGAAGAAGCAAGGGATAATATATTGAAGCATTTTAATGTTATTAATAACAGATAAACAGATACAAGCATAACCTGTATAATGTACAGGAGTGAAATGTAGAAAATGTGCACAGGCACAGGATTGGAAAGATATGATTAAAGATATAACGATAGGACAATATTATCAGGCAGAATCAATTATTCACAGACTTGACCCAAGAGTAAAGCTTATGGGTACATTAGTTTTTATAATTTCGTTATTTTTAGGAATGAATATATGGATATATGCATTTGTAACAGTTGCACTTGCAGCGGTTATAGCTATATCAAAGATACCTCTTAAATTCATGGTAAGAGGACTTAAGTCAATAGTAATTCTTATTATAATCAGTGCAGTATTTAACCTGTTTTTAACACCGGGCGAAACACTTATCCAGATATGGAAGCTGACTATAACATACGAAGGTCTTAAGACCGCTATATTTATGGTCGTACGTCTTGTGTACCTTATATTAGGCACATCACTTATGACCCTGACAACAACACCTAATAATCTGACTGACGGCCTTGAAAAGGGCTTAGGATTTCTTAAATATATAAAAGTTCCAGTACACGAGATAGCAATGATGATGTCAATAGCATTAAGATTTATTCCTATTCTTGTGGAAGAAACAGATAAAATAATGAAGGCGCAGATGGCAAGAGGCGCAGATTTTGAAAATGGAAATATTATAAAAAGGGCTAAAGCTATGGTGCCGATTCTTGTTCCGCTTTTTGTTTCAGCATTCAGAAGGGCAAATGAGCTTGCTATGGCGATGGAAGCAAGATGCTACCATGGTTCAGAGGGCAGGACCAAAATGAAGCCGCTTAAGTATGCTAAAAGGGATAAGATAGCATATTTGTGTATGTTTGCATACCTTGGAGTGTTAATTCTTATTAAAATATTTGTTTAATGGTTTGTTTTATCATTTATACAAGCAGGATGTATTAATAGATGTTAGAAATCGCTTAGAATTAACCTCAACAGCATATCAACGGAATTAAGGATGCATATTAATAAGTGCTGGAAATCGCTTTAGACATTCATATAAGGTTATAGCAGAAATGAGGATTAGAATGAGAAGAATAAGGCTGAGGGTAGCATATGACGGAACGAATTATTCAGGCTGGCAGATACAGCCATCTGCCATAACTATAGAGAAGGTCTTAGATGACGCAATACATCAGCTTACAGGAGAACATATACATGTAATAGGTGCAAGCCGTACAGATGCCGGAGTTCATGCTATGGGAAATGTAGCAGTGTTCGATACAGCTTCAAGTATACCGGCAGACAGATTCACGTATGCACTTAACAGGTACCTTCCTGATGATGTTATTGTGCAGGAATCCGATGAAGTTAATGCAGACTTTCATCCAAGACATTGTGACACAAAGAAAACATATTGCTACAGGATATTAAATACCGAATTCGGAATACCACAGAAAAGAAATTATACATGGAATGTAGCGGGTAATATAGACATAGACAGAATGAAGAAGGCTGCCGGATATCTTATAGGAGAGCATGACTTTAAGAGCTTCTGCTGTGTAAAAACACAGGCAGAATCAACTGTAAGGACAGTATATTCACTTGATGTGGACAAAAAGGATGATGAAATACATATAACAATAACCGGTAATGGATTCCTTTATAATATGGTCAGGATAATAGCTGGAACGCTTATACAGGTTGGAAAGGGCAGGTTCGAACCAGAATATGTCCAATATATGCTTAACGCCTGTGATAGGACAAAGGCGGGCCAGACGGCACCACCACAGGGCTTGATACTTATGAAGATAGACTATCTGGAGGAAGAAGGCTTATAAGGAGACATATTTAGCATATAGAATAAAGAAAGTGTTAGATGATGTATTAAGCGATTTAATGAAAAATAGACGTAACCAGTATATAGAAAAAGTAAATGGTTTAAAAGCAGAAATAAATAGTTACTTAATGTGAATACAATAACTTCATATGTGAATAAAAGGAAACAAAAATAGACGAATTGTGGATAACCATTTTAAATTATAGATTAAAATTATACAATAAAAATAGATTTTATCATTGACACACGCGGTTCAGTGTTATATAATTCTTAAATGTGGCGTGATAAGTGCGCCCTGTTTGGTTAATTCGAATTAGGTGTTTCACCATATGCCCCGGAGAAGCATTTAATATATATTAACATTAATTATATTCAGAACAATTAATTATGCATTTAAGCAATATTTAGGAGGAAAACTAATGAGTACTTATATGGCTAGTGCATCTAACATCGAAAGAAAATGGTATGTTGTAGATGCTGCAGATTATACATTAGGTCGTTTAGCATCACAGGTTGCTGCTGTATTAAGAGGTAAGAACAAGCCTACTTATACACCATTCCTTGACTGTGGTGATAATGTTATCGTAATCAACGCTTCTAAGGTTAAGGTTACAGGTAAGAAGTTAGATCAGAAGGTTTACTACAATCACTCAGAGTATGTTGGTGGTATGAAAGAAACAACTCTTAAGGAAATGATGGAAAAGCATCCTGAAAGAGTTATCGAACTTGCTGTTAAGGGTATGCTTCCAAAGGGACCTTTAGGAAGACAGATGTACACAAAGCTTCACGTGTATGCTGGTCCAGATCATGAACAGGCAGCTCAGAAGCCAGAAGTTTTAAAGTTTTAATTAAAGGACATATCATAAGGAGGAATTAACAGTGGCTAAGAAAGCAAACGGAAAGTTCTACGGAACAGGTAGAAGAAAAAGCAGTATTGCTAGAGTATATTTAGTACCAGGTAATGGTAATATTACAATAAATAAGAGATCACTTGATGAGTATTTCGGTCTTGAAACACTTAAGGTTGTAGTTAAGCAGCCATTAGTTCTTACAGAGACAGCTGACAAGTATGATGTAATCGTTAACGTACACGGTGGCGGATACACAGGTCAGGCTGGTGCTATCAGACACGGTATCTCAAGAGCTCTTCTTCAGGTTGATTCAGACGAATATCGTCCATCACTTAAGAAGGCTGGTTTCTTAACAAGAGATCCAAGAATGAAGGAAAGAAAGAAGTACGGTTTAAAGGCAGCTCGTCGTGCTCCTCAGTTCTCAAAGAGATAATAAATTCTTTTTTGCAAAAGAATTACAAGAATGCATATATCAAGAAAAGCCCATATTTCAAGGGTTACAGAGGTTGTGGGAAGTTGTCAGATGTGCTGGAATTTACATCGAATGCAACACATATGCAACAGGTATGCAACAAATATATTGATATGTATAGGACATTTTTCAGTAGCGATACTGGGGAATGTCCTTTCTTAATTTAAATTCTATTAATCGCATCTACAAGCTCCTTTATATCAAAGTGGGTATACACTTTTTCGGTGAGTGTCATTGCACCTGAGTGCCCCACAATCTTTTTGATAATCGTCTGGTTAATACCGGCTTCTGCTAACATTGAGATACATGTGTGTCTGCAGCAGTGCGGTGTACGATTAATACCTAGCTGTTCCATCAATGGCTTGAAATAGCTATCGTAGTAGTTTCGGTATTCAAAATGTTTTCCATCTTCTGTATGAAGTAAATATTCACATTCAGGGCAGGATTCATACCAGGCTTTGTAATATGGCAGAACCTTGTCTGCTATTGGAACTTTTCTGATACCATTTTCTGTTTTACTACAGATAACATCAAAATACTGTTCATCCAGATGAACATTCTCTTTCTTCAAATCAAGCATTTCAGAGATACGGACTCCGCTATATAGGAGCATCAATACTATCTGATAATATTTGTCTTCCTTTTGTTCCCAGATAATATCAATTTCATTTTTCTCAAACTTGTTTCTATCGTATTTGTTAGGGTTACGATCCTTGTATTGAACAATATCAACGAAGCTTGAATAATCTTTGTTGCAAATATCATTTTTCAAAGCATAATCAAATAGCTGGTTAAACAGGACTTTGATTTTCTTGAGAGTAGGAAAATTCTTACCGCAGGTATCAATAACAGTCTGTAAATCAACTAATTTAATATCCTTGAAAATTTTGTTGTAAAGGGGTTCACAGGATTTATAGGATGCTGTGTATCCTTTTACATTAGATTCAGATATAGTAGGAAACTTACGCTTTGACCATTCTTCATAGACATCTGAAAATGTCATCTTAGCAGCCTTGGTATCAAATGGATTATTATTGTAATCAGCAAGCATTTGCAAGCCATCAGCTCTGGTAGCTGCATATCCAATTGTAATCATATCCTGAACCTGTTTGTCTTTCGCCTCATCGTAGTGCCAGCCTACAGTTTTTCTCACTTGATAAGGTTTTCTTCTTTTGCCGGAAAGTTTTACAACGCTTCCGTATCCGTTGGGTAACTTCATAAGCACCATCCTTTCGCTATTTACTAGAAAGCTGATAGCAAACGGATAAAATGATTGTTATTCGTGGGTTACCTTTGTCACACTTGGGCGGATAGTCTTCCATATTTCGTAATTATCCTGTGTCTGGCTGCCATTATCAAGTAATTCTTTCATAGCCTGCCAGTCTTTAAGAAACTGAACAAGATTCTTATTGGAAAAGAATATACCGGGCTCTCCGTCTAAATCCTTGATAGAAATGTCAAATGTTTCATCAATAGCAAATAGTAATGGTAGTACATCACCATCAGCCTCGATATCAAATTCCATCAATGAATTAACATTAACACCAAGTGCATCTGCAATTTTTCTAAGCTGTTCAGGCTTAGGAAGATTCTTTCCAAGCTCATACTTACGGATTGCAACTTCATGTATTCCACAAGCTTCGCCTAGTTCTTTCTGGGTTAAACCACGAAAGGTTCGTATTAATTTAATCTTTTTACCTGTATTCATTGCTTCAACCTCCTGTGATTGTAAATGTAACATACTAATATTTAATAGTCAACATTAAATTTTAAACTATTGACAGAGCAAATAAAGGTCTGTATAATGCAAAACATAACAGAGCAAGAAATGCTCTATAAATAAGAGGAGGTGGTAGAGATGCCAGAAGTTATCTATCAGGGTGATTTACCAGCTTTTACAGGGAGAAATGTACCAATAAAAGAGATTGCAAGTGCAATAGGGAAGGACGCACAGTATGTAAGGCTGGGAATACAACAAGGATTACTCAAATTTGGAACGGCAATAAAGGTAGGGAGCTCAAATGAGTTCAGCTATTATTGTCCGGATAAAAAAGTTTGGGAAGAAACAGGATATTTTAATAAAGAAGCAGTATAGCAAGGAGGATGAATATGGTTGAAAAACAGAATGTTGAACTGAAACTTATTCATATGGAGGATGTGGTTTCAAAGGAGGTGGAATGGCTATGGTATCCATATATACCATACGGAAAGATAACAATTATTGAAGGAGATCCGGGAGAAGGAAAGACAACTTTGGTTCTCAAGTTAGCGGCAGCTCTTAGCAGGGGCTTGCCGCTCCCCTGTGACGATGATAAGGAATATGAACCTATTCATATCATATATCAGACAGCAGAAGATGGAATTGAAGATACAATTAAGCCCAGATTAGAAAAGGCAGGAGCAGATTGTTCCATGATTCGGGTTATTGATGAGACAGATAAGGAATTATCAATGACAGATGATAGGCTGGAGCAGGCAATAATCGAGACTGGGGCAAGGTTAATCATTCTTGATCCGATTCAGGCATATATCGGAGCTACAGTTGATATGCACAGAGCAAATGAAATAAGACCGGTGCTAAAGCATCTTGGAATAATAGCAGAAAAGCATAATTGTGCAATTATTCTTATTGGTCATATGAATAAGGCATCTGGCAGCAAATCAACATACAGAGGACTTGGTTCTATTGAAATACAGGCAACTGCCAGAAGTGTTCTGCTGGTGGCAAGGCTTCGTGATAAACCTAATATAAGAATAATGGCACATGATAAATCTTCGTTAGCTCCGGCAGGGGATGCGATAGGATTTGAAATGACTGAGGATAATGGAATGGTATGCATAGGACCATATGACATCACCATAGATGAGCTGTTATCCGGCAATGAAGGAAGAGGAAAAAAGAAGCTCGACATTGCGGAGAATTTTATCAAAGAATACTTTGGTTCAAACAAGGTAATTCCATCTAATGAAATGATGATGGAAGCTGCAAAGAGGAGCATTAAGAGAAATACTCTTTTATCGGCAAAGAAAAAGCTGGGTATAATATCAGATAAAGAAAAGGCAGAAGATGGAACAATTTACTGGACTTGGGTAATGCCGGAATAAAGAGTTTAACAATCTGGATGTTTGAAAAAGCAGATTCTAAATTCTAGGAAAGAGTTTAGAGTCTGCAATCATAAAAAGTACAGATTATTAAACTCTTGGTAATGGTAAAGATAATATATAAAACCCTCGGAGAGCCCACTGCAATTTTGGCTTGCCAAAACTGCTAGGGGGTTATCATCTGTGGCAGAGCCAAGACGATAACTGCACTGCTCCGATAGATTTAATAGATAAAAAGGTAGTACAGATAAGGAGATGCAAATGGGAAATATTTCATATACAGCTCATGTGAGCAATAAGAAAAGTGCCATTACATCGAAATCTAAGCTTGCAGCTGTTGCAAAGCATAACCTGAGAAAATATAAATCATCAGATTATAGCAAAGACAACATTTGCATCATATATGGTACATCAAATCTGATTGATGATGTAAAAACAGCATACCATAAAGAATTCGATGAGGCATTAGAAGAATATAATAAAAAGCAGATACGACCAGACCAAAAAATAGAAGATTATTTTGAACATGTTGCAGGTAAGGAACAGGATATGGCAGTTGAAATAATCATTCAGATAGGTGACAGGGAGTTTTGGAAGCAATTTGATGATATGAAGTCATATATGAAATTGTCATATCAGATAATACTGGACGAGCTTAGAATGAGGCTTCCACAGTTTGTAGTTGCAAATGCTGTGGTTCATCTTGATGAGGATAGTTCGCATATGCACATTGTTGGAGTCCCTGTGGCAGATGGATATAAGAAAGGTCTTAGCAAGCAAGTGTCAAAACGGAAGGTATTCACTAAATCTGTGTTATCACGAGTGCTACAGGATGAGCTTCGTGAGGTGGCAAATAAAGAAGTTGATGACTGGTTTGGAGAACAGATAAAAGAAAAGTCGAAAGGTCGAAATCATGATTTATCCGTTGCAGAGTATAAGGTAGCTCAGGAGACAAAGCATTTGACACAATTACAAGAGCAGGTGGAAGAATCGGATAGGGCAGTTAAGGCAAATAAAGCTATTGAAAAAGAATATACGGATAAAAAAGAAAAACTGGAGTCTGATATTTCATGCCTGGAAAGTATGCGGCGGATTACTAAGTCACTATCAGAAATGGATAGTAGAGAATCAAAACAGATATCAATGGAACTTGACGAAAAGAGGTCAGAACTTCAATCGGTAAATGAAGAGTTGGCAAGTGCTATTGAAAAAGCAGAAGATGCTACGATATTACTTGATAGAATCAAGAATTTTGTATCGTCATTCAGATTATTTGCACCTACAATAGAAGAATATGCTAATCAGGTCGAAGCAGATAAGACAATAGAGGCAGGAAACTCATTCCGTGGAATATTGAATGAGCTGGGCAAGCTGCTTGAAGCATTCAAAGAACTGATAAAAGAAGGCTTGTGTTGGTTTCCAAGGCTGATGAGATGGAAAACTTTTAAAGGGGAAGTAGCACCGATATTCCTAGAGAAAAGCAGTGGCTATTCATATTCGTTGTATGGATATATGAATGTGGAGACTAAAGAATATTACTCTAAAGAGAGTGTTCAATGGGAGATTTCGGCAGGTAATCGCACTGGTACTGTTGAGCAGATGGATGCTAATGTTGAGGCGATGGTGAGGGATTTGCAGGAGATATTGAGGATAGGAGCAGAGCAGAAGAGATTGTGGGAGATGTATGAGGGAAGATAGTCGATAAGGTAGTATTATTATAAATAGCATTAGATAAGAAAATAAGCATAGGAAAATAAGCATAATGAAACCCCATTGACTTTTAATCAAATTTTTTGTATTCTGTATTATATAAGAAAGTATGAGAAAATTAAAAAGGAGGATATGTTAATGAAGTATACAAAACCTACAGTTATTACTGCAGAAAAAGTCAATGCTGCAAAATGTGGAGATGGTCCATGTGGAAGACCTTGTTCAACTAATAGAGCATAAAGATAACATATGTGGAAAGGAAGGGCGCAGAGTGAATTAGTACTGCGTCCTTTCTTTATTATTACAATTATTCTGCAGATGAGAGGTAAGGACATGTACTATAAGTTAATGAAAGATGTATTGTTTAGAAAGTATGATGGGTATGGACTAATAACTGATAATTCAGAATATGGATACAGAATGCTAAATGATATAAGGACTATACGAGGTGAAAGATATGTTTCTGAAAGTGGTGCGGAAATGTTAGCCAGGCTTGGCAAAAAACCTAAGGAAATCGATGATATTGTTAGTGAATTAGAAAATGTTTTTGTAGGAGTTGACTTTGCAACATTAAAAAAGGATACAATTGAATTCTTGCAGTATTTTGTAGATGAAGGATTTTTAGCTATTGGTGATAATATACAAAATTGTAAAGATTGTAATAATAAACAAATAGATATAAATGAAAAACAAGATAATGTTAATATTGTAATTAACCAAGATGAATGTGAAAAAAACACATTAAAATCAAATGACTTTTTACGAAGCATACACATCGAAATTGCAAATGCTTGTAATGAAAGATGTGTTCATTGTTATATACCACATAAATATAAAACAGATATTATGGATTCAACTCTTTTTTATAGAATTATTGAAGAAGGTAGAAAGATGAATATTATCCATGTCACTTTGTCTGGTGGAGAACCTCTGTTGAACAAGGATTTCATTAGCTTTTTAAAAAAATGTAGAGAATTGGACTTGTCAGTAAATGTATTATCTAATTTAACTTTGTTAACAGATCAAATGATAGATGAAATGAAGAAAAATCCGCTATTGTCGGTTCAGACATCCATATATGCAATGAAGCCAGATATACATGATAATATAACTAAAGTAGAGGGAAGTTTAGAAAAAACTCTATGTGGAGTAAAAAAACTTTTGAATGCAAATATACCTATACAAATATCATGTCCAGTTATGAAGCAAAATAAAAACGATTTTGTAAGTGTTATTAGATGGGGCTATAGTAATAATATTTCGGTTGCTGTTGAACCAGTTATTTTTGCGTCATATGATCATTCAAGAGACAATTTATCTAATAGATTAGAATTGGTAGAAATAGAAGATGTAATTGACAGGGAATTAAATGAAGGGTATGCAAATACAATAATGAATGCAGCAAAAGAAAAGGAAGCTTTGAAGGACAATGATCCAATATGCTCTGTTTGTAGATATAGTTTTTGTGTGTCAGTGAGAGGAGAAGTGTATCCTTGTGCAGGATGGCAAACAAATATAATTGGATGTTTGAAAAATCAAACTTTAAGCGAAATCTGGGAAAAGTCTGATAAAATAAAATATTTACGTAATATAAAGAGAAAGGACTTTCCTCAATGTGTCGAATGCAAGGATAGGGGGTATTGCACAGTTTGTATGATGAGTAATTCAAATGAAAATCAAGATGGAGATGCTTTTAGAATTAATGAGTTTAATTGTAAGGTCGCTGAATTGAAGCATAATAAATTGATTACTTATGGAATCAAAGATTATGTATAAATATTGAGCTATGAAACTTAAATTGGAAGGAGAAGATGGCTACTGTGGAAAAAATAATTATAAAAGATGCTTATGAAAATAATTTAAAACATTTGAATGTGGAAATACCATTAGATGCTTTTACTTGTGTTACAGGATGTTCGGGGTGCGGTAAGTCATCATTGGTTTTTGATACTTTATTTGCAGAGAGCCAGCGTGGATTCCTAGAAGGAATGACGGGTAATATTTATGGGCAAAAATTAATGAATAAGCCGAAAGTAATGTCCATAGAGAATCTTAGGCCTGCATTGAATATTTCACAAAACTACTATAATGTTAACCCTAGATCAACAATTGGTACAATTACAGAAATATCTTATTATCTTAGGTCATTGTTTTCTTTTATTAATAGTAACTCTGATAATGTAGTATCTGAAAATATGTTTTCATCAAATAATCCAAAAGCGTTTTGTCCTAATTGCAATGGCTTAGGAGTTGAGATGGAGATTTCACCAGAACTATTGATTCCGGATCCAGATAAAACATTACGAGAAGGCGCTATTCTATATTTTAAGGGTGCAAACGAAAGCAAAGATCAGAAATGCCTTGAAGCTATATGTAACTATTATGATATTGATATTGATAAAAAATATTCTGAATTAACAGAGGATGAAATAAAAAAACTTTTATATACAGAAGATGTCTTACGGGTGAAAATATCATATAAAGAGGGAAAAAGAAAAAAGCAGCATTTTGTATCGCTTCAAGGGGTTATTCCGTTATTGAAAAAGCAAATAGCAAGTATAGATTCAACAGCTCAAGCAACAACATACTCAAAGTATGCAATACTAACAACTTGCCATGTATGCAATGGCTCAAAATTGAACAGGAGAATATTAGAATATACTGTAGGTGGATTAAATTATGGACAAGTAGAGAGTTTGGAAATAAATTCTTTAAAACTTTGGATTACAAAACTTAATGATGATAGAATAACGGAAGACAAAAAGGAATATGTGGAACAGTTAAAGGATAGTATTCTAAAAAAAATAGAGGCATTAGTAGAATTAAATGTAGGGTATTTATGTCTAAATAGATCTGTGCCATCTCTTTCTGGGGGTGAGAGACAACGTGTAAGAATTGCAACTCAGTTAACTTGCTCATTAAAAAGTTTAATATATATATTAGACGAGCCGTGTAAAGGATTGCATTATAGAGATATTGTGAGTATTGTGGATGCAACAAAAAGACTGGTTAACAAGGGGAATACTGTAGTTGCAATCGAACATAATAAGCAGTATATTGCGGAAGCTGATTATAAAATTGAGTTGGGACCTGAGGGAGGTCCTAAAGGTGGGTACTTAATTAGTACAGGGATAGACAATAATGTTCAGAATATGATTTTAGATTTTAAAAAGGAGAAAAAATATGATAACTATTTAAAATTTAATAATATTAGTTTTAGAAACATTATTAAACAGAATGTCATGTTTCCTATTGGAGGAATAACGTGTATTACAGGGGTTTCCGGATCGGGAAAATCTACATTGGTAACTGCACTTGCAGAGAGTCTTGATAAGAACACTGCAAAACAATATGGTGAGATTTATGAAGACAAAATATTGAAAAGAATTATTAAAGTAAATCAATCGCCTATTGGAAAAACACCACGTTCTACAGTTGCATCATATTTGGGGATTTTCGATGAAATAAGAATGCTATTTTCTAGGACAAGTATTGCAAAAAATCTAAAATTGTCGCCAACTATGTTTAGTATGAATATAAAAGGGGGAAGATGTGAATGTTGTCAAGGAACAGGGCTACAAAAGATAGAGCTTAACTATCTTCCAAGTGCATATATTACTTGTCCTGAATGCAATGGGCGAAGATATAATGAAAAAATAATTTCAGTGACTTATAGAAATAAAACAATACTTGATGTGTTAGAAACTCCTATAGATGAAATTATTGAGATTTTTAAGGACACAAAAAAAATATATTTAGTTTTGAAAAGTATGATAGATTTAGGGTTGGGATATTTGAAATTGGGACAGATGTCTATGAACTTATCTGGAGGCGAAGCACAACGTATTAAATTAGCCAAGGCGTTGGGAACGTTATCAGGGGGGAAAAGCCTATATATTCTTGATGAACCTACATCTGGATTAAACGAAATAGATATTAAAAAATTTATCAATGTACTCTTTTCGTTGCAAGATAAAGGGGAAACCATTTTAATTATTGAACACAATATTGAGTTTATTGTTAGAGTTGCAGATTATATTATAGACTTTGGTGTATACGGAGGAAAACAAGGGGGGAAGATTGTAGCACAGGGAAAACCTAGAGATGTTTTTTCTGAAAAAGAGTCTTCATTGTATGGATTATATTAATAAAATTGTATGGAGAAAAGTGTTATGTTAGATAAAGGTATAATTAATCAGTGTACTGTTATATTGACGAGAAAGTGTAATTTACGATGTGATTTTTGTTATGCTAAAGATGCCGGTTATTATGAAGGCGATAAAGTAAGTTATGAAGATTTAAAAAAAATAGTTGATTTTTGTTGTGATGCTAAGGTTAAGTATATCTTTTTCACAGGAGGAGAGCCCTTATTATATCCGAATCTTAATTATATTTTAGTGTATATTAAAGAAAAAAGAAATTCAACAATGACAGCAATTGCAACAAATGGAATTCTTTTCGAAAATTTTCAGTTTTGCAAAAATATAGTTGATAGTGGATTAGATTATATTGATGTTTCTATAAAAGGTAAGGATTCACGGAACTGGGTGGATATTACGGGATATGATGGTTATATTAAGCAACAAAAAGCAATAAAAAATTTGTCTATGTTAGGAATAGAATTTACATGTTCCATGGTTATTACCTTAAAAAATATTTATTATTTATGTGATTCTGTTAGAATAGCGATTGAGTGTGGAGCAAAGCAGTTTTCTTTTACATTTGTCATAGACAATGATAAAAGTAATAGAAAGAGCGTAGATACTAAGACATATATAGAAAAGCATAATCCTTTTAAACTCGTTGAGGCATTTATATCACAGATGGAACAATTAAATAGCATAACAACTGAATGGTGGATTGAATATAGCTTTCCATTATGTGTATACACAGAAAAACAGTTGGATTTGTTAAAAGGAAAAATGGCTACCCCTTGCCAAATTCATAAAAGAAACGCTATTACATTTGATACACAACTTAATTTATTGCCTTGTGATATGTACTTTGATAGGAAAATTGGTAAGCTAGGTGAAGATTTTACTAGTACTGAAGATTATTTCAAATTGAAAAATAATATTAACTATAAAAATACGATAGAAGATATTGATAAATTACCTTCGGACAAATGCATTGAGTGTAAATACTTAGATAGATGCTATGGAGGATGTCCTGTTTTATGGAATCATTGTTCATTTGATGAACTTAGTACATATAAGGAAAAATTAAATATCAAATAAAATGTTTTTTAATATGACAGATGTGTATTAATAATAAAGGTTGAAAAAACAAAACGTACAAGGTTATACAAGATTGTAAAGATGTTATTGAGAAGAGAGGGTTTACCCGTGGTGACTAGTTATTTAGAGAAAAGACCAAGATTCAACATATGACACATCTGGAAAGATATAGAATCATGCACAGAAATTTTTGAAATCATATGAGAAAAATCAAAAATTACAAGGCAGTAATGTTGATAAAAACAGATTAAGAGGAATTTGATACATTACGGACTCCAATCCTCATCCATAGCATCAGCCCAATCCTGCAATTCACAATCAAGAGCAAGTGCAGCATACATAAGAGGATTATCAATCGCAAGGTTATCAATAAGCCTTTGAGAGTTAGGTGTAGTATGGAGATTCTTTTCAGCTTCAGCACAGGATAAGAATAGAAGTGTATTATCAGCAAAAGCAATATCAATTCCGTTCTTGTACTGGTTATAGTAAGCAAAATGTATTTTCATAGTATTAGTCCTTTCTTTGTTAAAGTAATGAGTAGTTCTGGGAATGTGTGGGCAGTTAACCGCATAAAACACATATGCAACACTGTCATACACAAATCCCCTATTTCTGTGCTTTTCTTGTTATCTAAACGTTAACAAAGAGATAGGATTTACAATTCAAAGCGCCTTATGGCGTTTCAGAAAAGTATATTACACCCCAGAATTTCGGTTCTGGGGTGTTTTTTGACATTAATTACATTAATACTTCATCTGAATCCTATACTTAAGTGGCGAAACAAGAAACTCCTTTTTAAATGCATAACTAAAGTAGCTGGTACTTTTAAATCCACATTCGTAAGCGATTTCATCTATTGGTTTGTCAGTATTTGACAGTAAAACTATAGCATGTTCTAATCTTACCTTAGATAAATATCTTGAAAAAGCTTCTCCTGTATTTTGTTTGAATAGCCTTGAAAAATGAGAGCTGGAAAAGCTAAATAATTTACAAATATTATCCACATTTATATCAGTCATATAATTAGAGTCTATATATCTCATAACATCATTGATATTTTTGTTTATTTTCTTGCCCTGGCTGCCGTTTATATCATGAGATAACTCATGCTCAATAATAAATATAATTAAGTATGTAAGCAATGCCTTTAATTTAGAATCTGAGTATAGTGAATTAATATTATATTCAGTCAGCATCTTTTCAAAAATATTCTGGACAACTTGCTGGTCTTCCTGATTCAGAATGTGGTATTTTTCAGCGTAGAATCTGTTAAATGCAACAGCAGATATTTCTGACTTTATATAATCAGCTATATCAAATGAATATTTAATAAGTATGCTGTTATGCGTTTCATTGCTGGTATAAAAGGTCTGGTGCTGTAATCCAAGAGGCATTGTTCCAACATATCCTCTGAGAATATCCCACTCCCCATCAGTTGAGTATACATGATGACTGCCAGATATCTGAAAACCAATCTCATAATGTTTTATACATGCACTCATTGATGGCATATGAAAATTAATATCTTTTCCGTTATAAACGATACTTCTGTTTATTTCAAAATTATTACCATCTTTTATAGGTCTTGGCATGCATTTTACTTCCTTCCAATGATATTAAATATAAAAATAGCATAATATCTAAAATTCTATTTGTAAAGTGATATTTTTTTTAAAGAAAGCGACAAATTAATAATGTATAATATATATGTAACTAAGCAATTGTTTTTTTGAGGGGAGATTAGTAATGAATGATGAGAGAATGCCAATTAACATTTATAAACTTGATGCTGGTTATAATGATAAGGGAATGAATAGTAATGAACTTATTAAAGATTATAAACGGAATATACATAAATGGTATTTTATAGCTGCTGCCGACATTGTGTTTGCCTTGATTATAGCATTTGTTAATTTTAAAGTTCCTGACACGGTAATGATGAGCCTGATTATTTATATTGTAGTATTGGCACTGCTTATAGTAAGTATTGTCAGGATTCATGGATATCGTTTACAGTGTAGAAATATAAAGGGAGATTTAACAGATGAAAAAATATAAGCTGAGCACGAGGATAAGTGCTTATATAGCTGTGATTTTATCGCTGGCTATGAGTGGGTTGACCATAAGAAGCCTGATTGTTAAAAGAAATGTTCATTCAGTAAGTGTTACATTATATGGAATTGTATTTGTATCATTACTGGTTGTGTCAGCAGTTTCATTGATTGTGTACATATACAAGAGTAAGATTGGAATATATGTAAGTATTGCCTGTCTGGTTATTATATTTGCATATGGAATTATAATGAAAGATTCACCATTACAACTCATAATTATATTTCTGCCAGTTATTTACGCTATGTTTTCAACCAGAGAGTAATTGGAATAATTTAGCATTCTTCGATTGGACTTCCAGCGGTTCTCACATCACTAAAAAGTCCAATAGTCTTCCATTAGAAAGTCAAGCAGCAGTAGAAAATAATTATAAACAAGAACCGCCTCTCAATGTTGAGTGGACATCTGATGAAGAAGCAAAGTTTAAATGGATATCATCTGAGATTCTAAGTCTTAATAAGGAAGGGGCAAAAGTGAGGGTCAAAGCTCAAATTGATTTTATAAAATATCATTATGAAACAGAATGTACAGTCAGGTGGAATGAAAACCTATCAGAGACTAAAATTAAAAATGCTAGTATTACGGCGGTGTAAGCATTTGTTGTGGATGGTTGATATATTAGTGTTAATATAATACTTGCGGATTTAGAAGTCGACACATTTAATAACATTGGCATTGAGATGGTATAATATTCTTTCTTCAATAAAGTAATGAGCAGTTCTGGAAATCTGTGGGTAGTGCTACGCATACAACAGATATGTAACACTACCAGACACAAATTCCCAATCTATGGGCTTTTCAGGCTCTACAAACGCTCTCAAAGAGATAATAAGAAGAAAATTGATATTTCAAAAAGCCCCGAAAAATCGGGGCTTTCTTTATGTCAAAAATTAAAAAATAAGCATTTTTTTGAATAGTAGCCACATTGTAGACATACAGTAGCCACACCAAAAAATAAAAATCAATTTTCTAATATATAACAATATAAAAAAGTCATATTATTAATAAGCAAAAACAATAAAACTTTTATTTTTTCAAATGTATGTATTTGATAGTTCCAAATCTATCACTTACATACTTTTTTCATATTCAAAATTATTATTATGTTGTGTCAATAATTGTTCAGTTAAATCATTATCTGTTTCAGATGTATTTGTAATTATTGGCAAATCCAAATTTTGATGTTAGGTATCCACAGATATACAAAATGTTAGATGCAGCTTATAAAACAGACGGGTCACCTAAAGAGTGGTATGAGAATAGTATTGTGAGAGAAACTGGTATGTATAATGGACAGGAGATTTAGAATAATTTTATAAGTGGCATTGTTATTTATATGTTAATTTGGTTTAATTGCATTTCAGGATTGATTTCTGGAGTGCTTTTATAATATATATTTGTTTATTATCTTATATTTATGATGCTAAATAGAGTCATTGACGAATGATTGCAAAAATAAAATATAATACAAAAAAAGTAATAGAGTCTATTGAAAAAAGCCTTGAATAGTGTTATCCTAACTATAAGAATTATATTAGGAGGTATTTTATGGCACTTGTTATGGCTTTTTCCTATGATTCAAGACCAATCCAGACTATATTGAATCAAATTAGGAATATAAATAAAAGAGACGGTATTGATCTTCAACCTAATTATCAAAGGGGATATATATGGAGTTCGGATTTTAAAGATAAATTACTATATAGTATTATTAAAAGCTATCCTATTGGAAATGTGAGTTTAAGAGTACGTACTGAGAAAAATGGAAAAGGAGCTATGCAAGAGGTTGTAGATGGACAACAAAGATTAACTACAATATATAAATTTATTGAAAATGAGTATGTTATTCAAAGTGATATATCTAAAGATATTATAGAATACATTATAGAATATATGGGGGAAGATACGGATGAAAAATTAAATAGGTTAAAAAAAAGAATGCATAATAAAGGCAAAATATCTATTTCATTTAAGCAACTTCCTGAGGCGATACAAGATAATATTTTAGCATATAATATATCTATTACAAATATAACAAATGCATCTGATGATGAGATAACAGAGTATTTTCGTTACTTGCAGAATCAAGAAAGACTTAGGGCAGGAGAATTACTTAATTCGATACCAGATACTGAGCTTGAAAAGTATTTGAATCAGATTGAAAAAAAAGAAATTTTATTATCAAAGTTAGCGTTTCAAAATAAAAGGAAGCAGTTTGATCGCGTTTTCTATAGTATTGTAGGATTAATAGATGGTCAAATAGGTTTTGGCGTGACTGACAAGGAAGTTATGAAATTCCTAGATAGTTGTAAGGATTTAAATGATGATACGATAAAAAGTGTAAACTATTTGATTGAGACATTAAATGAAATAGCTGCTGATGAATCTATACCTGTAAATTATATTTCATGTAATGCGAGAGCAATGAAATTTTTATTGCTTTTAATAGTTCTGAGATTGGTTGATTTTAAAACTGATTGTAAAAACAAGTTAAAAGCATTAGACGCGATAAATGAAAAATTGTCAGCATTTAGTTCAGCAAAAGCAGATAGCGTAATGAAAGCTTTTTCTGGTTATTCAGGTAATGTAATAGAAGAGTATAGATTGCTTGCGTTGATATCTAAAGGGGGGCATTCATTTAAAAGAGTAAAAAATAGAATGGAAATATTGGCATATTATATTAATAATTTTGACAATAGAGAACAATCATCTGGAATTATACTTGTTGAGGAAACAGATGAATGATTTAAATAAATAAAATACTTTGAATAGTTGTAAGAAAGCATAGGTTAATAATCTATTAAAGGTGAGAAATTATGAATGTTATGGAACAGTGTCCAGTATGCGGCAAGAGAGGAATATTTAAGCAAGTATGTTATGATCCTACTGCAGTTTTTTATGAATGTCCCGTTTGTGGACGGTATGAATACTCAATGGAGAATAATGCATATGAAGAATTAGATTATAATGAATTAGCACCATTTTTATTTTATGAGGGATTCAGAAATCAGCAGAGTAGAGTTGAACACAGGTATTATTCTACAAAATCAAGAGAATGGTGTGATACATATACAGTGGAATTTAGAAATGGTAATAATATTGCAGGAATGCCAGTCCATATGGATCAGGATATTATTTCATTGTGGTTTCCAAAAAGTTTTTCTCAAAAAGTTGATATGATTTTACTTAAATTAAATGAATTGACAGAATTTGTTGGACAGGAAATTAAATTGGATATTCCATCACTTCTAAGTTGTATGTTTGTTAGAAGATTTAAGTCAGACAATAAAGAAACTGTGGATGATAAAGAATTAGTAAAGCAAGCATTTTATATGACATCTTATTTGTTTGAAATAGGATATGTTAAGGGAATAAATTGTATAAATGGTGATGTTTCAAGAACGGATAGTTATTATGGAGAGATTTCTATTACCCCTAAGGGCTATGATAGGATAGATCAATTACAACAAAGAGATAATGAGGGAAAAGATGCATTAGTAGCAATGAGATTTGGAAGTGAAACTCTAAAATTAAGAGAAGCAATACGAGAAGGAATTTTTGATGCGGGATATCATGCGATATTTATTGATGAAGTTGAACATAATGGCTTTATAACGCCAGAGTTATTAAGTAGAATTAATAAGAGTAGATTTGTTGTTGTTGAATTAACACATAGAAATAATGGGGCATATTTTGAAGAAGGATATGCAATGGGATTGGGAAAAACAGTAATTCAGTTATGCAAAAAGGGCGTTGAATTACATTTTGATATTGCACAGATTAATACAATTATGTGGGAAGATGAAAAAGATATTCCTTTGCGATTGAAGAATAGAATAGAGGCAACTATAAAATAAACTTTAGTAAATTTGTTAACGATATGAAATAAATATTGATACGGTTTAAATCTAATTTATGGGGTGAGTGTTGAAGAACTGGAGGTGTAAAAAGAATTGGAAGAAATATTAAATACATTATTGGTCTCTTGTGTACCAGCTATCATAACAGGGATTATTTCTTGTTTGACAGCAAATAAAAAAGCCAAAGCAGAAATCGCAACATTACAAGAAAGTAATAAGCATGAAATAGAAAAGTTAATGAAGCAACATGAAGTGGATATTGAATCATTGAAAGAAAAACATCAGCTTGAAACTGAAAAATGTGAGCAGGAGCATAAACATAAAATTGAAATAATGCAGATTGAACATAAAAATGCTCTTGAAAGCAATGAAAAACAGCAAAGTAATGCAGCAATGTTTAGTGTGATGACGGATATAATTAAGGAACCACAAAAATTGCAAGGATTATTGGAACTTGCCAATAATCCTGCATTCAAAAAATAAATGATTATAGAGTTATTTAATAGGGATTCCAGTTTTTATCCATAGCATCAGCCCAAGCCTTCAACTCGCAATCAAGAGCAAGTGCAGCATACATAAGTGGATTATCAATTGCAAGGTTATCAATAAGCCTTTGTGAGTTAGGCGTAGTATGGAGATTCTTTTCAGCTTCAGCACAGGATAAGAATAGAAGTGTATTATCAGCAAAAGCAATATCAATTTCGTTCTTGTATTGGTTATAGTAAGCAAAATGTATTTTCATAGTATTAGTCCTTTCTTTGTCAAAATGATGAGTAGTTCTGGGAATGTGTAGGCAGTCAACCGCATACAACACATATGCAACACGGTCATACACAAATTCCCTATTTATGTGCTTTTCTTGTTCTCTAAACGTTCTCAAAGAGATAGGATTTACAATTCAAAGCGTCTTATGGCGTTTCAGAAAAGAATGTTACACCCTGGAATTTCGATTCCGGGGTGTTTTTTTAGATTGTGAACTGTGGTATTATTATAATATAATAATAAAAGAAATTATAAGGGGAAATTTATGACACAAAAGGATCAGGTTATAGTTGCAATGGAGAAAAATGGTGGATATGCAACACTTCAACAGTTGAACAGAATTATTGATACTTCAAGTTGGGGAACTAAAACGCCAGATGCAACAATAAGGAGAATTGTACAGGAAAATAAAGAATTTTTTAAAATAAAGGCTGGACTATGGGCATTAGTAAAATTACGCGAAAAAGTTTTAAAGCGTTTGAATATATGTTCAGAGGATTTTGAATCTGACGATATATTTACACACTCATATTATCAAGGTATGGTAGTTAATATTGGAAATATTAAGAAATACGATACATATATTCCTTTACAGGATAAAAATAAAAAATTTTTAGAGAAGCGACTCAGTGAGTTAACATCATTAGATTGTATTCCAGAATTTACATATAAGAAATTACTTCGATATGCAAAAACAGTAGATGTTATATGGTTTAATGAGAGATTAATGCCATGTGGTTTTTATGAAATAGAACATACAACTAATATAAAAAATTCTTTAAACAAATTTTATGAGTTACAAGATTTTAGAGCTGAATTTTTTATAATAGCAGATGAAAAGAGAAGAAATTATTTCAATGATACTATTTCATCAACAATATATGATACTATTAGAAAAAATATAAAGTTTATTTCATATGAAAATTTGGCAAAACAATATTTAAAAGAAAGTATTGTTTTATCAGAAAAATTATAATAAAAAAATAGTACTTTTATTTGTGTACTTCCTATGTTAGGATCAAGATCCAAAATTTAAGGAGGTTATACAAAATGACATTAGTAGAAAATTTATTTAATTGTTTTAAAGATTGTGAAAGCTTTTCATTGCAAGATGCATATCAACAAAATCCTGATAAGCCACAAGAAACCATAAGAGCACGTATTTATGAGAAAATAGGTGTTAAGTTTGAGCGAGTGGCAAAGGGTGTATATAGAACAATTGACAACAAAAATGAACAGTGTGTGCTTATAGAAGGAAATGGGAGAGATTTATCTATGTTAAAGGATAGCAGTATCGATTGTATATTAACAGATCATCCTTGGTTAGATATTAAATCAAATAAAGGAGGAACAAGAGCTTTTGCATTATATGATTGTTTTCGATATACATTAGAGGATTTTAAGGAAAAGGCTAGAGTATTGAAAGACGGCTGCTTTTTGGTTGAGGTTTTACCCGCAGAGAATGAGAATAATTATGAGTATTTATATCAGATTAAAAAGTATGCAAAAGAAGCAGGATTTATTTATTATTCTAAAGTACCATGGAAAAAGGGAACTTTTGTAAGTAATACAGGAAGAAAGGCTAAGAATACACAAGACATAATGATTTTTTCAAAAGGCAAGGCTAGAAATATGAGGTATGATAAGAAAAAGTCTGATATGACAGGAGAAAAACATTATATGAGTGGCTGCAAGGGTATGCTGCCGACAATGTTTGATGTTCAACCGGTCGCAAGGAAGAATAAAATACATCAGAGTGAACTGCCGGTTGAATTATGTGAAAAAATATTAGAATACGTTACATATGAAGGTGAAATTGTATTAGATTCATTTGCTGGTAGTGGTGCTGTAGGGGTGGCAGCTTTAAATAAAAAGAGAAGTTGTATTCTTATAGAAATATTGAAGGAAAATATAGAAAAAATAAAGACACGATTTAATAGTGATTTATATCAAGTAGCATTGGAGTGATAAGTTTGAATTTGCAAATGGTGTTGTATGCTCTAAAAGACTTCTTAATCAAGCGGTTGGGAAGTCTCTTAGAACACACAACCTAAAACCGAAGAAAGGAGCGCAAGTTATGAGAAAAAACGAGAAAATCACAGCTCTGTACGAACGACTGAGCCGTGATGACTTTGGCAAAGATGATG